>Ga0307509_10009936_pt1 | contig 11756 bp, 7 predicted proteins | sample 10_EM_MG_FD_202245 | JGI IMG/M metagenome (GOLD analysis project Ga0307509, IMG submission 202245) | Populus trichocarpa ectomycorrhiza microbial communities from riparian zone in the Pacific Northwest, United States - 10_EM | ecosystem: Host-associated > Plants > Roots > Unclassified | place... | reverse complement strand
GGGCCGCGGCGCCGTCCTTCATCGCGGTGGCGGCGAGTTCGGTGAACTGCTTCGTCAGCGCGCCCCACCACTGCATCGGGTCGACGATGCCGGGCGCGGGCGCCTGGGGCTCGGCGACCGGCTCGGGCGGCGCGGCGGCAGCGCTGGGTTCGGGATCAGGCTCCGGCGCGGCCGTGTCCGGCACGCGGATCTTCAGCGAATCGCGCAGGCCTTCCATCTGCACGTTCATCGTCTTCAGCGTCGACAGCGTCATGCGCTGCACCTCGAGCGCCTGGATCGTCGCCCCCAGCATCTTGGCGTTTTGCTCGAGCCAGAACTGCACCGTGCGCAACTCGTCGATGCGCTTCGTCAGCTCGGCCGGGTCGATGGTCGGCGCGACCCATTGGCCGATGCCCGGCAGCGCCGCGCCCGCGTTCTTGACCAGGTCTTGCAGAAAGTCAAAACCGGGGACGAGTTTGGTGAAGCTGGACGCATCGCTCATGTTGTTGTCTCCTGATTTCTTCAAACTGCCTCGGCCCGGTCATTTTGCATTCATCGGCGCGGCAGCGCGACGGCCTCGACCCGGAACCCGCGTTGCGCCATCAGCGCCGGCAGGCCGAGCGGGCCGATCATGTGCAGGCTGCCGACCGCCGCGAACACGCGCTGGCCGCGCGCATGCAGCGCCGCGATGGCGTCGGCCAGACCCGGGTTGCGTTCATCGAGCAGGCGCGCGAGCGCGGCGCGGTCGGTCGGTGTCTTGACGCAGTCGCACCAGGCTTCGTAGCGCGAGAGTGCGTCCAGGTCGCCGTCGGCCCAGACCTGCGCGATGCGCGTCAGCGCCGGCGCGGCACGGCCGGTTTCCATCTCGGTCAACGCGCTGTCGACGAACTCCAGCGTCTCGGCCGGCGTCGGCATCGCCAGCGTCGCGAGCTGCAGCTCGGGCGTCTCGAGCGATGCCACCGGCTTGCCCGCCTGGCGCGCCCAGCCGGCGAGCACGAAGTCGATGCCGTACGACGGATCGAGCCCGTCGCGCCGGCCCGCCAGGCTCTCGAGTGTCGCGATCTGCATCTCGGGGCTGAAGGCGGACAGCGCTGCGGGCGGAATGCACTCGGTCTCGGCGCGGCGCTGCAGGCGCTGCTTCAGCGCCGCGGGCAGCACGGTGCCGGGCGTTGCCGCCATGCCCTCGGCCATGCGGCGCTGGATGCCGGGGTCGAGCACGTCGAGCTCGAGCGCGACCGTGTCGCTGGCCTTCAGCGCCGTGACGATCGCGGGCCCGGGGAACATCCATTCGAAGCGCGCGATGTGTACCGTGCCGTAGAGCCAGGACTCGCGGCCGTCCTTGCGGATGCGCCACAGAAAGCCGTGGTTGCGTGCCGCCTTCATGCCGGCCTGCGCTTGCTCGGGCGTGGGCGCGGCGGCCACCGGCGGGCAGCTGGATGATGCCTGCGCCTGTGCGCTGCAGACGCCGTGCAGCAGCACGCACAGCAGTGCGCTCAGCGCGTGACGAAACGACGGCATGCCGGGCACGCGCACGCCGTCAATGCGCCGCGGCCGCAGGCTCGTTCGCGGCGACGACCTTCTGCGCGATCGCGCCGAACACGCTCATCCCGTCGGCGCCCTTCATCTCGATGCGGATCGTGTCGCCGAACTGCATGAACTCGGTCTTGGCCGCCCCGCCCTCGATGGTCTCGATCGCGCGCTTCTCGGCGATGCACGAGTAGCCGCGCGACCAGTCCTTGTTGCTGACGGTGCCGCTGCCGACGATGCTGCCGGCGCGCACGTTGCGCGTCTTGCAGATGTGAGCGATGAGCTGGCCGAAGTGGAACGTCATCTCCGGCCCGGCGTCGCACAGGCCGACGCGTTTGCCGTTCCAGACGCTTTCGAGATTCAGGTGCACGCGGCCGTGCTGCCAGGCGGCGCCCAGCTCGTCGGGCGTCACGGCGACCGGGCTGAACGCGGTCGCGGGCTTGCTCTGGAAGAAGCCGAAGCCCTTCGCGAGCTCGGCGGGGATGAGGTTGCGCAGGCTCACGTCGTTGGCCAGCATCAGCAGCCGGATGCCCTCGAGCGCGGCCTCGGGCGCGGTGCCCATCGGCACGTCGCCGGTGATCACCGCGACCTCGGCCTCGAAGTCGATGCCGTGCTCGGGGCCCACGCAGACGATGTCGTCGCAGGCGCCGATGAAGTCGTCGCTGCCGCCCTGGTACATCAGCGGGTCGGTGTAGAAGCTCTCGGGCACCTCGGCGCCGCGGGCCTTGCGCACCAGCTCGACATGGTTGATGAAGGCCGAGCCGTCGGCCCACTGGTAGGCGCGCGGCAGCGGCGCCATGCACAGGCGCGGGTCGAACGCGAAGCTGTGGCGGGCCTTGCCGTGGTTCAGCGATTGCGAGAGTTCCTCGAGCTGCGGCGACAGAAAGTTCCAGTCGTCGAGCACTTGTTGCAAGCGCGTTGCGATGCCGCTGGCATAGTGGGCGCTGGCCAGATCGCGCGAGACGACGACGAGCTGGCCGTCGCGTGAGCCGTCTTTGTAGGTCGCAAGCTTCATGGGTCGGGGGTCAGGGCAGGTGGATTCGTTGAAGACGCTATTGTCGATGCAGGCCGGGCGCCGCCGTTGGGTGGGCCTGGGCGTGCTCGGCGTCGCGGCCTTGCTGGCGCATCTGCTCGCGTTCAGCGGGATCGGCTGGGCCTGGCCTGATCAGGCGGCACCGGCGCCGCGGCCAGCTGCCGCGGTGCAGGTGCGCGTGGTCGATGCGCCGCCAGCTGTTGTACTGGCCACCGCAACAGGTGTCGGCGCGCCGGTCGTCGCACCGACGTCCGTTGTCGCACCGCAGCAGAAGTTGACCGCGGCGCGGCCCCGCCCTTTGCCGCACCCGCCGACAGTGGCGCCGGCCGTGACGCTGGCAGCCGTCGAACCGACGGTGGCGGCCATGCAGCCCGTGGCTGCGGTGCTGCCCACTGTTGCCGCCGTGTCGACGGTCGAGGCGGTCGCCGGCAGCGACAGCATTCCGCACTACCGCACCGAGATGCCGCCCGCGATGACGCTGCGCTATGTGTTGCAGCGCGGCGCGCTGCGCGGCAGCGGCGATCTGACGTGGCGCCCCGACGGCGACCACTACGAGCTCAAGCTCGAGGGCCGGGTCGCGGGCCTGAGCGTGTTGACGCAGATCAGCAGCGGCGGATTCGACGCGGCCGGCGTCGCGCCGCTGCGCTTCACCGACCAGCGCTGGCGGCGCGGCACGAAGGCGGCGAACTTTCAGCGCGCGGCCGGCAAGATCACGTTCTCGGGCGCGTCGACCGAGTTCGCGCTGCACGAGGGCGCGCAGGATCGTTTGAGCTGGATGGTGCAACTGGGTGCGATCGTCGCGGCCGAGCCGCAGCAGCGCGGCGTGGGCGCGAAGGTCGTGATGGTGGTCGTCGGTGCGAACGGCGATGCGAGCGTGTGGGCCTTCGACTGCACGGCGATCGAATCCGTCGAGACCGGCACTGGCGCTGTGAACGCGCTGAAGTTCGTGCGCGAACCGCGTGAGCCGTACGACACCCAGGTGCAGGTCTGGATCGACCCCGCGCGGCACTACCTGCCGGTGCGGGCGACGCAGAAATCCGGCACCGGCGACGAGGGTTTCGAGCTCCGCCTACAGTCGGCAGACCTCAATTAGCCCCACCCCGGTTCGCGGGGAGGCGAACAACCCCGTCCTCCGCTGGCTTGATATTTGCGTTTGGGCCCGCAGCTACTCGCCACGAGGATCACTCCATGCAAATGCTTTACAACTCAGACAGTTTTGCGGTGGTGCTGTTCGACGTGGAAGGCCACGCCGTCGCCGGCAGCGTCGCGCCCGCGCCGGGCGACGAGCCGCTGCGCCACGGCGGCTACGAGATCGTCGACAAGTTCGCGCGTAAAGAGATTTTTCTGCAGGGCGCGATGGCCGAGAGTTTCAAGGAAGGCGTGGCCGCGCTGATCGAGACGGAGCCGTCCGAAGAAGAGATGGACGACTACATCGAGCGCTTCACGTCGCTGATGCAGCAGCCCTTGATTCTTCACTGAACCCTGTCCTCCGCGCTCTCTCCCGCGCGTTGTCGTCCTGAGCCCTGCCCGCAGGCGGGGCTTGCCGCTTGTCGCAGACTGCGCCAAGATGGCCCACGAGTCGCTCGCAGGAGAGGTGTCATGGCGAAGAGCCATACGGATGCGCGAATGCTGTTGTCCCCCGGTCTGAAAGACGCGCCGGTGCTCGACCGCATGTGCTCGCAGTTCGTGCTGACACTGACCACGCACAACGCCGGCCGCTTCAATCTGCGCCGCGACTGGAACAGCCTGCTTTCGCTCACCGGCAAGCACTTGGTGTGGCCGAATTCGGTGCTGGCGCGGCTGCGCGAGTTCCTCAACGCGCGCTGCAAGGGCAACGAGCACTGGCGCGGCCACGAGGCGCTGACCGACGACGCGTTCATGCTGCGCCACGGCGCCTGGCGCGGCCCGTACGAAGAAGGCACGCTGTTCTTCTACATCGACGAGTACATCAAGGACGCGCCCAAAGACCTGCTCGCGGTGCTCGGCGCGACCGCCGACTGGCTGAGCCGCAGCCTGAAGAAGGAATCGACGCTGGTCGAGAAGAACATCGACTCGCTCGCGCGCCTGCTGCAGCTCAACCCGGCCGAACGCGCGCTGCTGCTCTACGGCACGCTGGCGCGCTACCAGCGCGACCTGCGCGGTCTGCTGGTCGAGTTCAAGGTCTCGAATGCGCAAGAGGCCTATGCCGCGATCGCACGCGTCGCCGGTGTCAGCGAGACCGATGTCGCCGAAGCGTTGCGCGCGGGCTCGCGGCTCGAGCGCGTCGGCATGGTCGAGAACCTGATCTCGGAGCACAACATCACCGACCTGGCCGACCTGATGAAGGTCAGCGAGCAATTGCCGCCGGTGCTGATGCGCCGCTACGAAGGGCCGTCGGACCTGATGGCGGTGTTCACGCGGCCGGCGCGGCGCAGCGAGCTGGCGCCCGACGACTTCAGCTTCGTCGCGGTCGACCAGCAGATGATGACCTCGCTGCTGCGCAATGCGGTTGCGCGCAAGGAACCCGGCGTCAACGTGCTGCTGTACGGCCCGCCCGGCACCGGCAAGACCGAGCTCGCGAAGGTCGCGGCCCAGGCCGCCGGGTTGGAGCTGTACGAGGTCGAACACGCCGACCGCGACGGCAACTCGCTGAGCGGCCGCGATCGCTACCGCTCGCTGCAGATCAGCCAGGTGTTCCTGAAGGGCAGCACGAATGTGGCGCTGCTGTTCGACGAGGTCGAGGACGTGTTCCCGCCGATCTCGACCGACGCGGCGCAGCTGATCGCGCGCATGGACACCGGCGACGGCGCGGCGCTGTCGGGCAGTGTCAGTGGCAAGGCCTGGGTCAACCAGATTCTCGAGACGAATCCGGTGCCGGTGATCTGGATCACCAACCGCATCGAGCAGATCGACCCGGCGTTCCGGCGCCGCTTCCAGTACCACCTCGAACTGAAGAGCCCGCCGCCCGGCGCGCGCGAGGCGCTGGTGTCGCGCGCACTCGCCGGCGTGGCGGTCGGTGACGGCTTTGCCGCGAAGCTGGCCGAGCGCAAGGGGCTGACGCCGGCGCAGATCCGCACCGCGGTCAAGTTCGCGAAGCTCGCCGGCGATGTGTCGGCCGAGACCGGGTTGGAAGCCTTGATCGAGCGCCAGCTGGTGAATGCCGACAAGGCCCTGGGCAACGCGAGCGCCGAGCGTGGCGCGCGTCGCGTCGTGACGAACTACGACCTCGGGCTGGTCAACACCGAATCGCGTTTCGAGGTGCCGAAGATCGTCGAGGCGCTGCGCCGCAAGAGCTACGGCACGCTGTGCTTCTACGGCCCGCCCGGCACCGGCAAGACCGCGCTGGCCGAGCACATCGCGAAGGCGCTCGATCGCCCGCTGATGATCCGCCAGGCGAGCGACATCATGAGCAAGTACGTCGGCGAGACTGAGTCGAACATGGCCAAGATGTTCGAGGAGGCCCAGACCGAGAGCGCGGTGCTGCTGCTCGATGAGGCCGACAGCTTTCTGCGCAACCGCCGGTTGGCCGAGCGCAATTACGAGATCAGCGAAGTCAACGAGATGCTGCAGGGCATGGAGCGTTTCTCGGGCGTGTTCATCTGCACGACCAACCTGTTCCAGGAGCTCGACGAGGCGGCGCTGCGCCGCTTCACGTTCAAGGTGCAGTTCAAGCCGCTGACGGCGCTGCAGCGCGAGCGCATGTTCATCGCCGAGGCGCTGGATGGCGACGCGAGCCGGCTGACCGACGAGCAGCGCAACCGGCTCGCGCAACTCACGTCGCTCGCGCCGGGCGACTTCGCGTCGGTGAAGCGCCAGACCGATGTGCTGGGCGAGGTCTTCGAGCCCGATGAGTTCTTGTCGCAGCTCGAAGCCGAGCACCGCGTCAAGCCCGAGGTGCGGCAGCAGCGCGGGATGGGCTTTCTGCATTGACCGGGCGGGCCGCGGCCCGCAAGGGCTTTGACAGCCTTCCTACAATAGCGACATGAACACCCAGCCCTACACGCGCGGCAGCCGGCTGCCCGAGATACTTGCGCAACGCATCGTGATTCTCGATGGCGCGATGGGCACGATGATCCAGCGCTACAAGCTGAGCGAGGCCGATTTCCGCGGCGAGCGCTTCAAGGATCACGCGAAAGACCTGAAAGGCAACAACGACCTGCTGCAGCTGACGCGTCCCGATGTGATCCGCGAGATCCACGAGCAGTACCTCGCTGCGGGCGCCGACATCCTCGAGACCAACACTTTCGGCGCGACCACGGTGGCGCAGGACGACTACGGCTTGGGCGCGGTCGCGCGTGAGCTCAATGTCGCGGCGGCGAAGCTCGCGCGCGAAGCCTGCGACAAATTCAGCAGCGCCGACAAACCGCGCTTCGTCGCCGGCGCGCTCGGGCCCACGCCGAAGACCGCCAGCATCAGCCCGGACGTGAACGACCCGGCCGCGCGCAACGTGACCTTCGACGAGCTGAAGACCGCGTACTACGAGCAGGCCAGCGGCTTGCTCGAAGGCGGCTGCGACCTGTTCCTGGTCGAGACGATCTTCGACACGCTCAACGCCAAGGCCGCGATCTTCGCGCTCGACGAGCTGATGGAGGACACCGGCGAGCGCCTGCCGGTGATCGTCTCGGGCACCGTGACCGATGCCTCCGGGCGCATCCTGTCGGGCCAGACCGTCAGCGCGTTCTGGCACAGCGTGCGCCACGCGAAGCCGCTCGCGATCGGGCTGAACTGCGCGCTCGGCGCGACGCTGATGCGGCCCTACATCGAGGAGCTTGCGCACATCGCCGGCGACACCTTCGTCAGCTGCTACCCGAACGCCGGGCTGCCAAACCCGATGAGCGACACCGGCTTCGACGAGACGCCCGAGATCACCGGCAGCCTGCTCGAAGAGTTCGCGAAGGCCGGCTTCCTGAACATCGCCGGCGGCTGCTGCGGCACGACGCCGGACCACATCGCGGCGATCGCGCAGCGCGTCGGCAAGTACAGCCCGCGCTGTGGGCACAAAGGCACGCTTTTCGGCGAATTGGATCTGGAAGCGGCCTGACTACAATCTAGCCTCGCCCGAGGAGCGTTGCGACGGCCTGAACGAACAGGTCGCCAGGCTCGGGCACGGTGTCCGCAAGACATCGTTTCAACGGCGCTCACCCGACCTGTTGAATGGTCCGCGGTGAGCAGCGCGGGCCACTTTCGAGTTTGCCCGCCATGTCCAAGATCCCCGTCCCCCCGATGAAACTCTCCGGCCTGGAGCCGGTGCTGATCGGCGAGGGCGCGCTGTTCGTCAACGTCGGCGAGCGCACCAACGTGACCGGCTCGAAAGCGTTCGCGCGCATGATCCTGAACGGCGAGTTCGAGCAGGCGCTGAGCGTGGCGCGCCAGCAGGTCGAGAACGGCGCGCAGGTCATCGACATCAACATGGACGAGGCCATGCTCGACAGCAAGGCCGCGATGGTGCGCTTCCTGAATCTGATCGCCGGCGAGCCCGAGATCGCGCGCGTGCCGATCATGGTCGACAGCTCGAAGTGGGAGGTGATCGAGGCCGGCCTGAAGTGCATCCAGGGCAAAGGCATCGTCAACTCGATCTCGCTGAAGGAAGGCGTCGAGCAGTTCAAGCACCAGGCCAAGCTGGTGAAGCGCTACGGCGCGGCCGCGGTCGTGATGGCGTTCGACGAGAAGGGCCAGGCCGATACGTATCAACGCAAGATCGAGATCTGCGAACGCGCGTACCGAATGCTGGTCGACGAGATCGGCTTCCCGCCCGAAGACATCATCTTCGACCCGAACATCTTCGCGATCGCCACCGGCATCGAGGAGCACAACAACTACGCGGTCGACTTCATCAACGCGACGCGCTGGATCAAAGAGAACCTGCCCGGCGCGAAGGTCAGTGGTGGCGTGTCGAACGTGTCGTTCAGCTTCCGCGGCAACGACCCGGTGCGTGAGGCGATCCATACGGTGTTCCTGTACCACGCGATCCAGGCGGGCATGGACATGGGCATCGTCAACGCTGGCATGGTCGGCGTCTACGACGACCTCGAGCCCGAGCTGCGCGAGCGCGTCGAGGACGTGGTGCTGAACCGCCGCGAGGATTCGGGCGAGCGCCTGATCGAGATCGCCGAGAGCGCGAAAGGCATGGCCAAGGATGACACCGCGCGGCTCGCGTGGCGCGCGAAGCCGGTGACCGAGCGTCTCAGCCATGCGCTGGTGCACGGCATCAACGAGTTCATCACCGAGGACACCGAAGAGGTCTACCAGGCCATTCTCGCGAAGGGCGGGCGCCCGCTGCACGTGATCGAAGGCCCGCTGATGGACGGCATGAACATCGTCGGCGACCTGTTCGGCCAGGGCAAGATGTTCCTGCCGCAGGTGGTCAAGAGCGCGCGCGTGATGAAGCAGGCGGTCGCGCATTTGCTGCCCTACATCGAGGCCGAGAAGCTGGCGATGGTCGAGGCTGGCGGCGAGGCCAAGGCCAAAGGCAAGATCGTGATCGCGACCGTGAAGGGCGATGTGCACGACATCGGCAAGAACATCGTCACCGTCGTGCTCCAGTGCAACAACTTCGAGGTCGTCAACATGGGCGTGATGGTGGCGTGCCAGGACATCCTGGCGCGCGCCAAGGTCGAAGGCGCGGACATCATCGGCCTGAGCGGCCTGATCACGCCCAGCCTCGAGGAGATGCAGCACGTCGCCGGCGAGATGCAGCGCGACGATTACTTCCGCATCAAGAAGATCCCGCTGCTGATCGGCGGCGCGACGACAAGCCGTGTGCACACCGCGGTGAAGATCTCGCCGCACTACGAGGGCCCGGTCGTCTACGTGCCCGATGCGAGCCGTTCGGTCAGCGTCTGCAGCGACCTGCTCAGCGACGACCGCGCGCGCGCCTACATCGACGAGCTGAATGCCGACTACGTGCGGGTGCGCGAGCAGCACGCGAACAAGAAGGCGACGCCGCTGGTGACGCTTGCCCAGGCGCGCGCGAACAAGACGCCCATCGATTGGGCCTCATTCAAACCCGCTAGCCCCAAGTTCATCGGCCGCCGCGTGTTCCGCAACCAGGACCTGGCCGAGCTCGCCGCCTGCATCGACTGGGGCCCGTTCTTCCAGACCTGGGACCTGGCCGGCCCATACCCCGCGATCCTGACCGACGACATCGTCGGCGAGTCGGCGCGCCGCGTGCTCAGCGACGGCCAGCGCCTGCTGCGTCGCGCGATCGAGGGCCGCTGGCTGACCGCGAACGGCGTCATCGGCCTGTATCCGGCGAACAGCGTGAACGACGACGACATCGAGATCTACACCGACGAATCGCGCAGCGAGGTGCTGATGACCTGGCGCGGGCTGCGCATGCAGACGGTGCGCCCGGTCGTCGATGGGGTGATGCGCCCGAACCGCTGCCTGGCCGACTTCATCGCGCCGAAGGGCTCAGGCATCGCCGATCACATCGGGCTGTTCGCGGTGACGTCGGGCATCGGCGCCGAGAAGAAGGACAAGCAGTTCATGGACGACCTGGACGACTACAGCTCGATCATGTTCAAGGCGCTGGCCGATCGTTTGGCAGAGGCCTTCGCCGAGCGCATGCATCAGCGCGTGCGCAAGGAGTTCTGGGGCTACGCGGCCGACGAGACCTTGAGCAACGCCGAGCTGATCGCCGAGAAGTACGCGGGTATTCGCCCTGCGCCCGGCTACCCGGCCTGCCCGGACCACACCGTCAAGGCCGAGATGTTCCGCGTGCTGGACTGCGCCGACATCGGCATGGGCCTGACAGAGAGCCTGGCGATGACGCCGGCCGCGAGCGTCAGCGGCTTCTACATGGCGCACCCCGAGGCCACGTATTTCAACGTCGGCAAGATCGGCGACGACCAGCTGCAGGATTGGGCCCGCCGCAACGCGCAGGACGAAGCGTTCGCGCGCCGCGCGTTGGCGCCTTTGCTGTAGTTGTCGTTGCCGCCGCCGCCGCCGCGCTAACAACTGGACGCAAAGCTGCGCAGAGCTGACGCTTCCGGCGGCGGCCGCGCGCCGTCGTTCGATGGCCTTCGCCAACTTCGTCACGGTTGTTCGCATGAGCGGCGTCGGCGCCGCTCGCTGATCCGATGGCACGCCCGCTGCATCGTCGAGCGGTGGTGACGTGAATCGGCAGTCGAGGCGAACATGACGACAACCCCAGAACATCCGATCCGGCCAGGCGCGGCCCGCAGTTGGCAAGCGCTGGCCAGCGCCGCGGCGATGGCCTTGCTGCTCGCGGCCTGCGGCGGCGGCAGTGGCAGCGGCTCGACCGACACGCCGAGCTCCGGCGGCACCGGCACGGGCGGCGCCGCCGAGATGCCCGCCAGCAAGGCCGAGGCCGCGCGCTTCCTGACGCAGGCGACCTTCGGCCCGACCGACGCCGATGTGGATCGCGTGATGGCGCTCGGCTACAGCGCCTGGATCGACGCACAGTTCGCGAAGCCGCAGGCCTCGCAGCGCGCGACCTGGGAAGCCGCCGATGCGGCCATCAAGACTGTCAATGCGACCAGCAGCGTCGGCCAGGACGGCACGATCAACGCGTTCTGGAAGGCTGCTATCACCGGCGACGACCAGCTGCGCCAGCGCGTCGCGTTCGCGCTGTCGCAGATCTTCGTGATCTCGCTGCAGGACGGCACGGTGGGCGACAACCCGCGCGCGGTCTCGGCGTATGTCGACATGCTCGGCGACAAGGGCTTCGGCAACTACCGCGACCTGCTGCAGGCCGTGTCGCTGCACCCGATGATGGGCATCTACCTCACGTCGATCCGCAACCAGAAGGCCGACCCCAAGACCGGCCGCGTGCCGGATGAAAACTACGGCCGCGAAGTGATGCAGCTGATGTCGATCGGCCTGCATCAGCTGAACGTCGATGGCAGCGAGCAGCTCGCCAACGGCGCACCGGTCGACACCTACACGCAGGCCGACATCGGCGGCATGGCCAAGGTCTTCACCGGCTGGAGCTGGAACTGCCCCGACTGGCCCGACAACAGCTGCTTCTTCAACGGCTCGGCGAACGGCAACAGCAATGCCGATCGTTCGTTCGCGACGATGCTGGGCTATCCGCAGTACCACAGCCTCGACGAGAAGGCGTTCCTCGGCGTCACGATCGCGCCGCAAGCCAAGGGCGACCCCGATGCGAGCCTGAAGACCGCGCTCGACACGCTCTACAACCACCCGAACGTCGGGCCGTTCATCGGCAAGCAGCTGATCCAGCGCCTGGTCACCAGCAACCCGAGCCCGCAGT
>Ga0307509_10009935_pt1 | contig 11757 bp, 14 predicted proteins | sample 10_EM_MG_FD_202245 | JGI IMG/M metagenome (GOLD analysis project Ga0307509, IMG submission 202245) | Populus trichocarpa ectomycorrhiza microbial communities from riparian zone in the Pacific Northwest, United States - 10_EM | ecosystem: Host-associated > Plants > Roots > Unclassified | place... | reverse complement strand
CCCATCCCCTCCTCCTGCGGCTGATGGCCCGAATGTAAAAATCTTAAGGACACCAGTGGTATTTCATGACATCAGAGGCCGGAGGAGTGGAGAAGAGGTTCCTTGAGGATTTCGGGAGTGTCGTTCGTTGGAATGGTTCCCTTGGGGTACGTCTTGTCTCCTGTCAAACGCAAGCCAGGGTCTCAAATTTGGAGTCCTTACCGGAACGATCGGTGCGCCTGCAGGTTGACTGCTTGTGGATTGCGGACCCGAAGGCCATCAATCATGTCCTTCAGAAGTCCGGTTATTTGTACGCGAAGCCGAGCGATATCCGAGAACGGTTAGCATTGTCCGCTGATCATGGTCTCTTATGGGCAGGTGGTGGGTTGTCCATCGCGACTACACCCTCCCTGCTATCGGCCCACCTAACAATTCCACAGGCGACGTACACAAGCGCCACAGGAGGGCAATGGCCCCTGCGTTTGGTCTCGTTGAGGCCAAAGGTCTGTTACCGTATTTCATGGATACTGCTGATAAGGCACACGAGCTTCACTTGCATCTGGTCTCGAATGCTGACCAGGGCCCCCGTTATCAGATGGGGGACAAGTGGAATGGGATACTCGAGAACAGCGAGTCCGGGAATTCAGTCACTATCGACGTGAACACGTGGTTAGGAAAGGCCACCCTCGATGCATGCGTCTTACCCCCACCGCTTGGCCGGCATGGGTTATGGATTAACCATAAACTCATCTCTCAAAGGGTCGGTGCTGGAGCTTTTGAATACGACTTTGGAACCTTGGACGCGACGGATAACCCGTTGGCCAAATCTTGCATAAACCTAATGTGTGACCACCTACCCTTGTCATCCACAGTTCGGGGTTCTCATCACACTGATCACCCGGATGATTCACTAGATTCACGGCATTCGGGAACCCCTCTCGACTACTCGTTTTCTTCATGACTGTGACGAAATGGTTCCCTGGATTTATCACATGGATATGCGAAACCTCTAGCCACCCTGGAATGCAGAAGCTCAGATGGAACAGAGACCAAGTGCGCAGTGTCGCTCGGAAGTTACTGGATTCGAAGAGGCAAGAGTTGAAGGCCGGTGTGTCGAGGAGAGATATCATGAGTTTGCTCGGTTTGTTGTTTCCCTTCCTCCGTTTTCGTTCGCGTCAGAGACCTCTCTACCCCAGTCAAAGCTAGTGTTTCTCAACGCCAGGAATGGAGATTAAGTGACGAAGAGATCATTGCGCAAGTCCGGTGAGCGATTGTTTCTCGCCGTCACCTGCAGACCCCCGCGCTCACTAGCCGTAGGACGATCATGATGGCCGGGCACGAGACCACAGCGAAAGCGGTTGGAATTTTGTCCTCACCGCGCTCGTTGGACCTCATCCTCACTACCATCCAGCTGACCTTTACACTCTGGGAAATGGCCAAACACCGTGATCTCCAGGAGAAACTCCGTACCGAGATCAATGAGACTTTGGAGAGGGTCAAGGCGAGAGGTGATGGTGATTTCACGGCCAATGACCTTGAGAACATGCCGTACTTGGCGGCTACCACGAAGGCCCGTCGGAGTCATTTGGTTGTATCTCTAACATAGGGGAAAACTCATTCAATCGTTTTATAGGAATCTTTGAGAATCAACCCCGTCGCTGTAGAGGTGCCACGCACACCTTCGGAAGATGACGTCCTCCCCCTCACGAAACCGATCGTTGGAACCTCCGGGAGGGTGTACGCAGAACTACCCATCCCCAAAGGAACTCCGGTCGTTATTTCGATGTTCGGATACAACTTGTACATATTTCCACAAACCAGTCATCGCCTCCCCGATCGTGCGCTCACAACGTTGTCTCCATGACAGGAACAAGGACCTGTGGGGACCAGACGCTCAGGAATTCCGACCGGAACGTTGGTTTGAAATGAGCGACCGAGTGGAATCACCCGTCGGGGTGTATGGTAATCTGTAGGATCACACATGACTTTCGATGGGGCCATTGAGTATTGATCGCCCGTTCGCTCAGCCCAACATTCTCTGGGGGTGTTAGGAGCTGCATCGGGTGGCGGTTTGCGTGCGTTGATAATTTATATTACTCACGCTCCCTGGGGAGGCTCAGGACTACCTTTTGGATAGTGTCCTCGAGATGCAAGCCTTCCTGGTGACTATAATCCGAAAGTTCGACATTTCCCATGCGGACCATCAGCCCCAAATCGGGAGAGGCAGATCCGGAATATTGATGGCCCCCATCGTCCTTGGAGAAGAGCATAAAGACACTCAGCTCCCTTTGAAGATCAGTGTCGTTCAGGGTACGTAATTGGTGTGGAGAGCCCGATTGACTGGGCCGGAGGCAAAACTGTGGCGTAGATGTTTCCTTCTGTTATCGATGTATTCTATCTGTGACCACCGCCAAAGTTTTCGGATGCGCGACACACGCCTGACGGGGAACTACTCAGCGCGAATCCGTTGCGGATTGTTGACGCAAGCCCTCCAATTAAGGACGCGGCCTGAGATCCCGGGTCGTCGGGTTCTTCGAAGCGGCGTCTGTGTCTCCGTCACGTGTGTTTTGAACGAATCCCGCTCAACACAGCTGTCGAGAGAGTTGGAGCAATTTTGTTTATCTCGGGGTGACCCCACCCCAACTCGACGGTACGAAACCACGACTTCAGAACGGCCGAACGAGGGGATGGATGACACGGTACCGGAGCTCTCTCGTTGTGTCATAGCATATCGATAATTGTTCTCCCTCGGAGGGCACAGTAAGGGCCCACCGGATACAGTTACCAGTCTTGACTATCGAATGGATTGCAATGGCGGGGAAACCAACGGTGATCGAGTCCTCGGGGGCTCAAAACTCCCACAGGGACCGATGCGATGTTCCCCTAGCATATTGTGAGCATTTGGCAATTAGATAGCGTCCCCCCCACACACGGGCCATACCTGAACATCGGTATCGCGTGATACCATGAGGTAGTGAAGCTGTGGTGATAGGGTGGGGGACGATGACCGCCGGGGACCTTTCAAAGGGAGAGACCGCAGCAACAAAGCAGGGCACGTGTCATGAATGGCCAATATTTGGAAAGAAGGGATTGAAACAACGAGTGGAGACAACAATGAACACGACGAGTGGACGGGGAGGGCCGGAATTGACATGGGGCCACAGTGCAAACATAGAATGACTAAGGAACAAATTCAGTCTGGATGCCTCCACACAAAAGGCCAGGTTCCCAGATGATTTCTATTCGTGTTGCAGATGCGGGGTTGGCCCGGCTTTCCTGGTATGATTGTTCCCGACCGATTACAGCGTGACCGGTGGCCATACGGCAGATGTCGTGTGAATGGACGGTGACGGCTCTTTGGGAATCCTTGCCTCTAATAGAGAGCGGAGGCCCGTCGGAGCTTTATGAATTGGGTGCTGTGTGTGATTTTATTTCCGTGGCCCTCCTTCCACATCGTTGGTGTTCTCCACCGATCTCTGGGACGAGCCTCAGTATTCTTTCTGTACCTTTCCCATGATGCGATCCTTTGCGGGATGGACGTGGATCAGATCCCTTCTCGCCTCTGGAGATAAAGCATTTTCCGATGAAGAGAGGGATATTTTGTGCTGAAGTTTGAATTGGTTCTTTCAAGATAAAGCAAATGGAAATCTCGGAATAGGTGAGGTGGAAACGGGGCGGAGTCACCCTCATTGGCTGGTGCGTGGCTCTACTCAAGGTTTCTTCGCTCACTTTGTCCGCTGGATACTTATTCAATAATCGGTGTTTGAGCTCCACAACCAATTAAATGCTCAACAGCTGGGAGCGGGGAACGGTGGTTTCTTGGGTTACATTCTGGTTGATCACCCAAATGGCGTTCTATTGGTCCTCAGGCCTCAGGCACTATCTGGGACCACTGCGTCCCATTGCGAGGGTATATAGAATTGCATGAGAGGCACCTTCAAATGTTTGGCCGAGGAATCGCAACACGTCGCGTCGCTCATGACTGGAATCCAAGGTCCGCCGCGAGAGGAACGTCCGAATTCAGCGGCGGAAAGGCCTGAGAGGGTTGCTGAACTCCGCTTCTGAATATCTTCTATAATGCACTCGGGGAAACTATTCAAGTCCTCCATTGTTCCCGTTGTTGTCCCCCCCGGGATATAAGAGAAAAACTGACACAGCCCTTGTGATTGCAGAGAGCGATGGCCTCAGTACCAGTCCCCGCTCTTCCTACCGTCCAGAGCATCGGCATCTCCCCTCCAAAAGACCTCGATGCTGTCAAGATTGCCCGAGAATGGCTCGAAAACTTCCAAACCGCGGTCTCACCCTCGCTTGGTGGCGCCATCGACGTTGATAAGGTCCTGGACCTGTTTCAGCCGGACGCATTCTGGAGGGACATTTTATCCCTGACCTGGGACTTCCGTACCTTCTTTGGAACTGCTCAGATCAAAACCTTCCTCCAGGATCGAATCGTTAACCCTTCGCTTGGCGATAAAACCCGTCTGAACAAACTGGAACTCGAGACCGCGAGCGTCGAAAAGCCTTGGGAAGACGTCGAATGGATCGAAGCACTGTTCAATTTCTCCGTCGGAACGTGGGGAGGTGGAGATGGAGTGTTTAGACTCGTCTTCACTTCGGAGGGAGCCTGGAAGGCGCATACCGTTTATACCAACTTGCAATCTCTCCTTGAGTACCCAGAGAAGGTCGGGTCCCTAAGGAACTCTCTCCCTAACCATGGCACGTGGGCCGATCAGCGGCAGAAGGAGTTCGAGTTCGAAGGCGTCGAGCCTTACGTTGTCATCGTCGGAGGCGGTCAGAGCGGATTGGACCTTGGAGCCAGGCTGAAGTTCCTGGATATCCCGACGCTGATTTTGGAGAAGAACCCAAGAGTGGGAGATCAGTGGAGGAACAGGTACCAAGCGTTGTGTCTGCATGACCCAGTGTGTGAGTCCCATTCAATCTTCAACGAGCGCTTCAGCGCTCATTGCGTAACCACCATCATTGCCTGCAGGGTATGACCATTTGCCGTACATTCCGTACGCGTGCGGTGTTGTTTGAGTTGGGCCCTTGACGCTAACGGATCTCTAGATTCCCTGTGAACTGGCCAGTATGGTCCCCCGCCCAAAAGGTACGTGAGACCGCCCACCTCGCCAGAGACCGTTCCCCATTTCCCTTTGATAGTTGGCCGATTGGCTCGAATTCTACGCCAAGGTTACGGAGCTCAACGTTTGGACTTCGTCAACCGTCACCCTAGCTGAAAAGGATGCCTCGGGAGCGTGGGCAGTCAACTTGACCCGAATACTCCCCGACGGAACGGAAACAACACGCGTCCTCCGTCCAGCCCACGTGGTCTTCGCCTTGGGATTTGGAGCTGGAGCGTGGAACGTTCCCACATTCCCCAAGCAGGTCCTTTTTTCTCCCTGTTTTCTTCAACCTCAAGTAGACGGGGCTGATTCGCTGCTACTTCAGGAAGAGTTTGAGGGAGAGGCCATCCACTCACTAGCATACACGGCCGCGAAGAACTACATTGGAAAGAAGGTTGTCGTCGTCGGGGCGGCCACCGCTGGCCACGACGTCGCCTTCGATCTGGCTAATCATGGAGTCCGTCAGTAAAATACCCCCGTAACCCTCATTCCGCCTGGCTCACCGTTCCTCGACCAAGATGCCGTGAGTAGCCCTGCGTGTAATGGCACCTTCGTTCAGGGCTGAACGCCGAGCCAGACGATGTACCAACGTTCACCTACGTATATCATGAGCACAGAGTACGGCATTCCGGGATTTCTGAGCTGTAAGTGAACACCCGCTTCCCTCATACGGTTGACCGACAACGCCACTATCTTCAGTGTACTCCGAAGGCGGAAAACATACCGACATCGCCGACAGACTCCAAGCGTCATTCCCACTCGCCCTGGCAACATTCCTGAACCAGAGGGTTGTAAAGGATGTCGCCGATGCTGATAAGTGAGCTTTGTCCCCGTATGTCCCATTCGTCCGGCTGAAACACTTTCGGAAGAGATATCCTCGACGGGCTAGCGAGAACAGGTTTCAAGTTGACGAATGCTCCGGACGGGGCTGGATTCGCATCGCTCCTATACAGCCGGGGTGGAGGATACTACTTTGGTCAGTCCCTTTCGGCGCGGCCCCGATTATCCAAACCTCTCCTGATCATGGCCCTCCTCGCAGATGTTGGAGCTAGCCAAATGATCATCGACGGAAAGATCGGACTCAAGAACGACTCCGCCATCAAGGAGTTCACCAAGACTGGGTTGAAGTTCGAAGACGGGAGCACCCTCGACGCGGACCTTGTTGTCTTCGCCACTGGGCTTGGCGACTGCCGGGATGGATTCCGGAAGATCCTTGGGAAAGAACTCGGGGGTAAGGTCAAGCAGATTTGGGGTTTGGATAGCGATGGTGAACCGAGAGGAGCTTGGAGGGATGTCGGAATTGATAACCTGTGGTGTATGATGGGGAATCTCGCCATGTGCAGGTACCATTCTCGACACGTCGCTCTCCGTGAGTTCTTTTCCTCCGTCCCTTCTCTCTGCCGTTTTATTGACAATCATCGATGACAGAAATCAAAGCCATAAAGGAGGGTTTGTTTACGGGGAGGTACTCGTTGGAGGAAAACGATCCCCAAAGAAGTACAGATGTTGTATAAATTAGTGGAGGTTTTACATAAAAAGCACGTGCTCCCTTGAGCCCGCCGCGCCCGTGCAAAGGCTGCGACTTCCAGGTACCTTGATCGTCTCTCCCTCAAGGCCTCATTCGGGGTCTCACATAGCAGACGGGCCAAAACCGAACCCATCCAGACATTCCCTCCCAACCACCTCGGACCCAGGCATGAAGACCGCCCGTGAGTATCAAGCGTAAACTCGCTCACATTCCATCGATGATGCCGACATTCCCACAGGGCAGTGTGCCTCCCGCCTGTGGAAAACCCTCATACCAGACGATATACGACAGACAGTCGATGACATCTCCAAGCAATTTACCGGCGCCGGGTGGAAGAACCTGCCCCAGGAGCTCGTGGACGAGGTCCTAGGTTACCTCCTAGATGACCTGGGTGCGCTGAGGGCCTGCTCCCTGGCGTGCAAGCGCCTGTTTGGCGCAGCGCGACCTCTCATCCACCGACAGCTCGTGTGTTTGGACACAAGGCCAAATCTCCCTAAACGGAAGAGATCGCTCTTCAGTCGTCGTAAGAGGGATCCTGGACCATTTGAACGGTTGATCGACGCAGACCGTTCGGGGATTCTACGCTACACCCGACAACTTACTTTCAAGTCAAAAGGTGGCTTTCTTAGGCCGTGTTTCAATCCGAGGGACCTACAAGAGTGCCTTCCACACCTTCAGTCGATCACGGGGTTGCATTCTCTCACTCTCGACACTTTTCGTGTCTCCTCGTTTATCCCGGTTTTCGATAAACATTTCGGCATGTTCACCAACACTCTACGACACCTCGACATACGAAACACCTATGGGACAACACGGGAGCTCTCGTATATCATATGCCAGTTTCCTCTACTGGAAGACCTGACCATCGTGTGTCCGGTGTGTCCGGTCGGCGAACACTCTACGCACCCAGGACACCAAATTCCAGCGATCACTCAATCCCCGCCGCTTCGAGGCAAGCTCATTTTGGCACAGGCAATTTGGAGGGAACTCTCCGAAGACCTCGCGGCGTTCCCTGGAGGACTCAACTTCCGCTCGTTGGAATTGTCTCTGTCGGAACACCTGGAGCCCATCTTCGCGGCATGTGGTCACACCGCAACGTCGATATCGTACTTATGGCCACACCGTGACATCGACGGTGAGTCAAATCCCTCCATTCAGATGCATATCGTGACGTAAGCTTGGGGACAATAGCAACCCCACTGGAGCTGGAGCGAAACGTGGTACTGGAAAGATTTGAATTCGACATATCGTCGACCAGTTTTCCACTAGTCCACGGATGGATCTACAAGACGCTGCGAACGATAACTTCACCCGCGTTCAACGAATTCGTGATCTGGCTTCCTGATGAGGGGATTCCGTGGAATCCGGTGAATAGCGCCGGTTGGAAGGCCGTAGACGCGTCGTTGAATGTCCTGGCTGAGCGTAATCCCGGTTTCAGGGTCGCGTTCAGGGTGGCTTTCCCCTCGTTTTCCTACGATACCCGGTGTACCTGGTGTACTTACGTCGGGGTTCCCCCGTTTGTCGTGAACTACTTGCCACTTGTTTCGTCAAAGGGTTTGGTGAAGTTTGAGCACGTACACATACCTCATGTAGAGAACCGGTTTGGGAAGTTTGGTTTTCTGTAAATACCCGCTGTTAGCTTCGTATGGTCTCTTGTTGTAGGCACCTGGCCCCCGTGCACTTTATTTCCGACCCCTCCCGCACCAACCTCCACCTTTGATGCCACTACGGTACGTTCAAGGGGACTTAACTTACATTCTACAAACGATATGGGAATACTTTGGGTAACGTGAACCGACCCACTACCAAAATTCGACGGGGCGATACCGCGGCCGGTGCGCACACCTCGACAGGTGTCACCTTCAAGTCTACGTCTCTATCTGATCATCGATCATCCCTCCCTCATACGAGGGTCTCACATATCGCAGACGGATCAACGCCGAATCCATCCGGACATTGTATCCCAACCACCTTTGACGCGACCAAGAAGACCGCCCGTGAATATCGAGCACAAACTCCTCTATCGACCATACTGACTCACAGCCCCACAGTATATGCCACCCCTCTGTGGCGAAAGCTCAAATTAGAAGATATACGGCGCAGAGTCGATCACATTTCCAAACGATTCACCGGCGCCGGATGGAAGAATCTGCCCCAGGAACTCGTGGATGAGATCATAGGTTACCTCCTGGATGACCGGGGCGCGCTGAAGGCCTGCTCCCTAACGTGTAGGTCCCTGTTCGGCGCGACGCGACCTCTCATTCACCAACGTCTCGTTTGTTTGGGTTCAAGAAGGGTGCACCCTAAACCAAAAGGACCATTACTCAGTCGCCGCAAGGGGGATCCCGGGTTCTTCGAACGGTTGATAGACGCAGATCGCTCGGGTGTTCTGCGCTACACCAGACACCTCGCTTTCAGGCCGGACCGTGTCTATTCTTATCCGTATTTCAATCCGGGAGACCTGCAAGAATGCCTTCCACACCTTCGGTCGATCGCGGAGTTGCATTCTCTCACCCTCGACGCTTTTCATGTCTCCTCGTTTATCCCAGTTCTGGATAAACATTTCGGCATGTTCACCAACACTCTACGACACCTCGACATACGAAACGCCTATGGGACAACACGGGAGCTCTCGTATATCATATGCCAGTTTCCTCTACTGGAAGACCTGACCATCGTGTCTCCGGCCGGGGAACGCCCTGGGCACCCTGGACATAAGGTTCCAGTGATCACCCAACCACCGCCGCTTCGGGGCAAACTCGTTTTGGTGCAGGTACTTTCAAGGGAGCTCTCCCACGGCCTCACGGCGTTCCCTGGAGGACTCAACTTCAGCTCATTGGAATTGTCTTGGTGTGAACACCTGGAGCCCATTTTCACGGCATGTGGCCATACTGCCACATCGATATCGTACCTATGGGGTGACATCGGCGGTGAGTCAAATCCCCCCATTCAGGTATATATCGCGATGCAATCTTGGGGACAATAGCAATCCCACTGGATCTGAAACGAAACGTGGTACTGGAAAGATTCGAATTTTACACCTCGTTAACCAGTATTTCGCCAGTCCACGAATGGATCGGCCAGACGCTCCTAACGATTACTTCGCCCGCGTTCAAAGAATTCTTGATTTGGCCTCCGAACGCTGGGATTCCGTGGGATTTGATGCCGATGAATAGTGCCCGTTGGGGAACTGTGGACGTGTTGTTGGAGTCCCTATCCGAACGTAATCCTGATTTCAGGATTGTTCTCAGGGGGAATTCCCCCTCGTCCTTCTATGGTACCTGGCATACTAATGATGGGGTTCCCTCGTTTGTCGTTGATTACTTTCCACTTGCTTCTTCAAAGGGTTTGGTGAAGTTTGAGCACATACCTCACGCAGAGAACCGGTTTGGGAAGTTTGGTTCCCTGTAAATACCCCCTGTTAGTCTCGTATAGCGGTTCTCCTGTTGTAGGCACTCGACCGCGTACGGTTTAGTATTCCAGACCCCCTTCTACACTGACCTCTACCTTGACGACACGAAAGACTAAACCGGACTGTGATAAGGATAAGGAAGGTGACGCATCGGGACGCCCTAGTGGACTCAAACTTACTGGCGATACTTAAGGGAATACTTTGACTGGCAACCCGCTACCAAACTTTGATCGCGCGATACGACACCTCATGGTACTCGGATGGCTATGTCGACACGTGCCATGCATCCTCTCGTCCCTAACCGACAATGCGTGAAGTATGGGTGAGATTTGATGTGCGGCATGGAACTCACCCTTGCGATCTTCGTGGTTATGTACCCGGTCGCCAGCCCGTACACGTGGGGTTGTTGGCGCCCTCCGTTGCAAATTTGATCAGGTTCTGGGCGTGTCATCGACAAAGCACACCAGGCCCTCGGTGCGGTACAGGGCGAAACGGAAGCAAATGAGCGAGACCATTGAAGATGGATCGCTTCGTTTGAGGCTGCGAGAGGCACGTGCCACTGCCGCCATCCCTTCTTTCTCTTCTACCTCCATCATCTGGGGTTTTTCCCACGGTTGCCGCCCACCCGAGTGGGACACCGTCTGCGACTGGGATTCCGTCGCGGCAGATCTAGCACCATCGGTCACCATCGTGGTCAATCGCAGTGGTGGGCGAGCTCGTTCATGGAGTTGGGGGTCCTCGGTTGATCCCGGCAATGCTCAGGTATCCGGGAATGGTGCTTCGCCTGTAATTCCGTCAAGTTGCGGTGTGGTGATCTTGTCCGGGGGGTAGGCGTCGAGGCTCTGAGCTCATCGCGACTCCGGAGGCACTAAGATCCGACTCTCGTGCTCTGTGGACGGGTGAGTCCTTTGACTGGATTTGGTTTGAAGGAATTTTGGTGACCCAGCAATGCGGGCCTGGACGTATCTGGGTAGGGCGAGATGACCGAGCCGTCTTGACCTTTGGGTGGTCGACTGCGTTGGGGGACGCTTACACCTCCTCCTTCTTACCGTAGGGTGCTGTTTTCCGGAGGGTTGGTTCCTCGGCAAGTGGTGGAGGAAAACGGCCTTTAGGCGTCAGGACCTGCCCACGTACGGGGTGTCGTCTCTGCTAATCCGGGGATTGCGACTGACTAGGGCGAACACGGGCGGCTTACTCTGCGCACGCCGCGGATGGGAAGGGGAGGCTTGGGATGGTCTCTGCTTAGCGCAGAACCTTTCGGGGTGCGGCCTACCTGTAAGACCCTCATCGCGGTTAGAAACGACTGCTTCGCTGGCCCCAATTCCATACGACCCGGACGTCGCTGCTGTCAGGGCCGACGAGGTGACCACCAATCAGAAGTACGCGATGACACGTGGACAATGAGAGTCGGGGAAGTCGGCACAGATCAGCACAACACAACACTAGGGAACTGGCGAAGGGATCTTACTGAGGGGCAGAGCTTCGTGACTTGTTCAGACTTGAGGTACCCGACAGTAGATATGAGAGGAGGAGGGTCGACAGGGGGACAAGAGGAGCTCTGGAGTCAAAGGAGTTCTTGGGTAGTAACCTTGGAGAATCCTGTGATATCAAATCTGGGGAGGTACAACGTATTCCTACCGGGTATATATACTAAGGGGTATAGGGCAGGGTCGTGCGCACAGACCAGGTCGGGAATAAGGATGTACCGAAGTGTGAGA
>Ga0307509_10009933_pt1 | contig 11757 bp, 8 predicted proteins | sample 10_EM_MG_FD_202245 | JGI IMG/M metagenome (GOLD analysis project Ga0307509, IMG submission 202245) | Populus trichocarpa ectomycorrhiza microbial communities from riparian zone in the Pacific Northwest, United States - 10_EM | ecosystem: Host-associated > Plants > Roots > Unclassified | place... | reverse complement strand
TTTGGGGTACGACCGGTTTAGGGTCGTGACTGCCACTTGGGGGTTTTTCCCGTTGTGTGGGTTTTTCCTGTTTTGTGTGTTTGTGTGCTCTCTTCTGTATTTAGTCTGAGCTACCAGTAGAGAGCTTTCCTGTATCGTACATTGAACATCCACATCGTTATCATCACATACCGGAACCACCACCTACGTGCTTTTCTCCGTGCTTCACGCCGTTACCTACACTACCCCAGTTATCATTGGGTTGTGAGCGAGCTGCCATCAGAGTGTCGCTATCAAATATTATATTGCTTTCAATCTAGGTAGAGTAATAAAAATATTAGGCTCTTACTTACATATCTTTTGTTTCCTTATTGAAAACCTCTTGTAACCACTACATTCCAAGCTTTTCATTACTCCAACCAGTTGGAGATACCCCAATAACAGCCCTATCTTTTGTTTTTAGGTAGGTATACCAGCCCATATAGTGGGCCTGGCCTTTATTTATTACCATAGGCGAAAGAATACGACCATCCCTACTAATAGTCTCAATGACTGTAACCCAATCACGTGAGCCATCGTGGACAAGCTTGGGGTCCCATCCAGAGCGTCGACAGATCACATGGCAACGCATTGTCGTTCCCATTAAAAACCCTTTCTCGTCCATATTATAGAGGTTGGAGGAGAGAATTGAATATTCATTTATTAATTTTTTTAACTATGTACATAATTAGTTAAAAAATTTAATATCTACCAGTATAATAAGTTAAATACCTTCTCAAAGTAGTCTTTAATGACCCTTGAATCACTAGCAAGAGCTGGCTGGCGGTCTAGGCGAGTCCTTACTCAGGAGGCAAGTTCTGATGCTGTTTGAGAAAGCGAGAAAGTCAATGTTTTCCAATCTGCTGCTCCTTGTCTCTTCTCTGCACGATTTCCTGAGCCATCAATTTAAGTAGGGCCAAACGTGGTGGATGGCCCCACTCATCGAGCTTTGAACACTCGCTCACAATAGCCTTCTCTTCAGCTTCGGTTAAGGCCTGCATTTTCACCTGCCCTTTAATCCTATTCTGCGAACGAGTGAGTCTTCCTCAGAGAGTGGAGGAGGGGACACTATAACGCTCTGCGGAGCGTCAGATATTAGGTGGAACACTATTTTCATAGAGATAAATCGCTTTCAGCAAACTCTCCTCACACAGATCCTTTTCACGCTTCGATAAAGATGCCATCTTTGACTTCTCTACTAAAGACCGTGCTTCATCGTTGTTTATTAACTATTTACATGGAAAGTAGGGTAGGGTCTTGGAGCTGAGCGGGATCTGGGTACTGATCCGGTTCCCTATAATTTACGTTATGCATTACCACTGCCAACTAGCTCCTTGATATTCAAGTGATATCAAAGGCAAGTGTGCTAATATTTATGCTTGAATTCTCGTATCTGCAGAGATAAAGTTAGAGTGGGCCTCAGCGAACAACACCACGCTGCAGCCCCAAACAACCCAAGAAAGCCCCAATAAAGTATGTTCTCTGAAGCCAGAACTCTAGGCTAATAATTCTGGATATGGGTACTGATCTAAGAAAACCGGGCAGTTATCTTAAACCTGGTTTTTATTTATGCCACTTTGAAGTTTGCATAGCAACTGTTGTCATCTAGGTAAACTTGGTAAAACTCATCTGGTAATATTAGTTTAAGGTATATATTACATTACAAAACTCTCTGTAACAATCAATTGAGCTTCTAATAATGACTTATAAATATACTTCAGGTAGATTGAACTGCTAGCTTTTTTTTTACTTTTTTTACTTTTTTTACTTTTTTTTCGAATCATCTGATTATTGATTTAGGTACAAAATGCTGCACGCAGCTCGCGCTATGGCATATAAAAAACCTTAATTGCAAAAAGCCAACAAAGGAAATAACAAAATTCAAACAACACATGCAAAAAAGTGCTCCAAGTAGGATCATCAGAACCCTGTTGCATCGCCATCGATGACTAACAAAAAAAGTAAAGTAAAATCCTTATTATAACTTATAAGAACAATAATCAAAAGTAACAAAACCTCCCCGCCCTACTTGCCCACCGCCGTAAACAACTAGGAACAAAGGAAACTCATAAACAATATAGAAAATACCCTGAAGAGAGACTCGAGCTGGGGAGATTAAAGTAGCTATACCTAGAAGGCCGGGGCCAAGCTAGGGAGTTTTAAGATGTTAGGCGCTATCTGAGTCTGATCCCGTCTCAGGAGTAGCAGTACTGGCTCTAATACGCAACATGGCTGGAGGGAAGTCCGTGCGAGTAGCGTAGAGATATTCAGCCAACCCTCTAAGGAGAGGAACAGAGAGCCAGAGGGGAGCGTCAGGGCCAATGTCATCCGCAGCTGAGAGATGGGTGAGGCGGGGCTGGGCCTTAGCGGGGCAGAGGAGAATCGCGTGTTGGAAGGACTCATCGTCTTCCTCACAGAATGGGCAGAGGGTGCTAGAATCTCAGTTCCTCCAGGAGATATGGGCAGCCAGGTGGCTGGCACCTGTGCGCATCAGGTGAATGCGGCAACATATAAATCGGGAAAGGGCAGTAAAGGCGTGAGGTGTGAGGCAGGCACTGTAAGGATACAACGGGGGTACTGGCGGACTCATGTCCAGCCAGTCGCCGCGGAGTAACTGTATCAGAGGAGTTCTGAGGGCTTGGTAAGTGATGGAGGGTTCCCTCGACAGTGGCAGAGATACGAGGTTGGTCAAGGCGAGCTGGAGGATAGGGACTTCTGCAATGAGGTCCAAAACTAGGAGACATATGGAGTCTAGAGGCTGGTGCTTGGCGGAATTAACCGCTGGGCGGAGCCATGAAGTAAGATGAATGGCTTTGGAAGAGCCTTGGAGGAGAAAGCGATGATCGTCCGCAGAACGTCCCTGGTCCCAGGTGGACACAGACTCTGGTATCCAGGCGGTGGCAGGATTGAATTTCGAAGGAGCGCAGACCAAGCGGAGGGCAGCTGCCCGGCGGCGGTGTTTGCAGATAGAAGAAATCGGTGGTAATGAGGCTTCTCGGTACAGAGGCCCCCCCGGACAGTGGTGTAAAAACAATTAGTTGTCCACTGGAGCACTCCATGCCAGAAGGAGTCAAGTTTCTTAGGTGTGGCTGTGTCTGTGATAAAAAGGTCCCAGCCATAGGTGAGGATAGAAAGGATGGTGCCAAATACTAATTTTCTTTTGCACCAGGAAGAGAGGCCTTTGCCAGCTGCACTGAGCTGTGAGATTGTAGGGAAAGAGGCCTGGGCAAGTGCCAGCCGTCTTCAGAAGTGGAGAGAAGATTGGATCTGGATCGTAGGGGTGAGCCAGTAGCCAAGCCACCTTACAGCTTGAGACGGTGGGAAGAGCATGTCATTGATCACTATGGGGGCAAAGGAAACATCGGAGCGGTCCTTCTGAGTTCCCCAGTCAATGAGTTCAGTTTTAGTGACGGAAAAGGCCACCCCCAGGTTGGCACCCTATCTTTGGATGCTGAAATGGTGTTGAAGAGCACGGATATTCGACCGTACAGAGTCTGAGCTGACCATGATGGTGAGATCGTCGAGATATGAAATCGCAAGACCTTGAGGGATAGTCGGGTGGAGGCTGGCTATATAAAGCATAAAGAGAAGAGGAGAGATCGGAGAGCCCTGAGGGGTGCCAACGGCGACCGGGCAGAAGACCTTTGGTGTGCCTTGGAAGATGAGCTGGCACTGGCATTTGGAGAGGAAAGACTTGATCCAGGCCACTAGATAGGCGGAGTCCCCCCTTTGGCGAGGATACTCACCAGCTTATTTGTGCAGACATTGTCAAAACCACCCTTGGCATTGAGAAAGAGAGTTGATACTTGGAAGGAAGCAGCTTAAAGCAGGCGTACTTCGTGGGTGAGGGTAGCACCAGCGTTGAAGCAGCCTTGACCAGCCAGGGACCCACACTGATTGGGATGTAGGAGGCGAAGGGAGCGGGCAGCCGAGGCGAGACGAAGGGCAAAAAGTCTTTAGAGGATTTTGGAGACAGTTTCGAGTGGGACAATGATGTGAAAGGAAGCAGGTGTGCGGTAGTCTGGTTTGCCTAGTTTGTGCAGGACAATTCTGTTGGCCTTCTTCATAGCTTGGGGATGATATCCATGGGTGAGGAGGGGGGTGAAAAGAGATGGAAGGAGCCACTCATTGGCCTTGTGGACTTGCTTCCAAATAGAGCAGGCAATGCCACTTGGGCTAGGGGCTGACGTATTAGAGGATTTCGAAGTGCAGAGGACACTTCTGCAAGTAAAACAGGAGCGACGTCCTTAAACACAGGAAGAATGAGGGGCGGGGTAGGTGAGGGCCTAGGGCGGAAGAAATGTTGAAGGAGTGTATTGTTGATTTCGCTACGGGAGGAGGCGTTTTCAAGTGTGGGGAAACGATCCGGAGATCTGCCGGATGCAATCTTTCGAGCATCCCATACCGAATGCGAGTCAACGTCAGCGAGTAATTGCGACCAGTTGACTGTCTTGGCAGACTGGATAGCCTTGAAATACGTGTTCCGAGCCACAAGGGCTTGGGCGGGGGAGGCCTGATTCCTTCTCATCAGGCGTGTGGAATGGTGATGGATGCGGCATAGCTTTGTGAGTTCTGGAGTCCACCACGGTTTAGAGTAGGAGGACGGGCATCTGGATGGGGTGTTGGAGGTGATCAGGTGCGTGATCTTGGCAAGGCTGTCGTCGAACGAGAGGTCAAGGGTGTGTGGAGTGGGAAGAGCAGGGGGGCTGGTGAGAGCAACTTCGGCTAGAAGAGGAGAGATGTGATCCCAATCAGTATACTTCCAGTTTAGGCCCCTGGGCGGGGGCTTTAGGAGCGGGGTGGAGAGTACGCTTGAGAGGGCGATGTGGTCTGTACCTGTTGGCGGGAGGGAGGGGTTCCAGGAGGAAAAGTACGGGAGCAAGGCAGAGGTGGCAAAGGACAAGTCAAGCACTGGAGGGCGGTGGTTGGAGGTGAAGGGGATCCTAGTGTAGACCCCGGGTATGTTGAGGAGAGAAAACAACTGAGCTGAGGCCATGTCGAAATAAGGAGAACTTATAAACTGATCGTAGTCGGAGAGAAAACGAGTTGGGTCTGAGGTGGGGTGATGAATGTTGAGGTCCCCAAGGACAAGTGTCGGGAAGTAATGATGGGGAAATAAATCAAGGGGAGAAACTGACCTATGGTGGCTACTAGGGATAGAGTAGGCATTATACAAATGAAATAAATTATGAGATGTATCAAAAAGTCCCTCAGGGGAGTGAAAATTCACTGCCATGAGGTCGCCCCTTTCAAAAAACAATGGAAGAATAGAAACAACACTTAATAGCCTTTCGTGAACATAGGTTGCAACTGATTGAACTACTAGCTTTTTATTTTTATTTTTTAAAATCATGCGATTATTGTTTTAAGGTACAAAATCCTGCATGCAGCTCACACTATAGCATATAAAAATCCTCCAAATACCCCTGGGAAAAAGCCAACCCCCCAAGTCCCGCTGGTATGGAACCAACCGCACATCTTGCCCCCAACAAGAAATCCTTGACTAGCTGAAAAGATAGACTAAGAAAATCAAATCAAAGAACAAGCAGGAAGAGTCAGGAAAACCCATAGCACGATCATCTAAACAAAACAAAAACAAAAAGCAAACGTAGCAGTGACCACTTAGAGGTTCCCGTATATTTGATGCGGGGGTGACCAGGATCTGCATAATCAAAGTCCTGGGGGGGAGTCGGAGGGGCCCACCGTTTTGGCAAAACGCTCAGAAAGAAGGAGGAGATAGTGGAATACCATCCTCCCAGAGGCAAGCCGTGATGGACCGTGGTCATAGTCTGAAGGGTGAAGAAGCAGTTGTGGATACCAGCCAGGTAGTTGTGGGTACCAGCCAAAAATGTGGAGAAGCAGTAGGGTGCTAGCCGATCTGACCGTAGGAGGAGGAGGAGGAGAAAGAGGGGTAGAACCAACTCTGTGCCGTAGAAACTATCAGAGAACGCATTCGTGTCTTGACTAAGCAGTCTCTTAAAGAGAAAGAGAGTAGAGAAATCGACCGTGGCCTGTTGAAATGTCTTCTCTTACTGCAAACCGTGAACCCAGCTGTCGGGAATATAGGCGTTAAGAAGAGTGTTGCCTACCGTGCGGATGCTCTAAGCGAGGCTCAAAACAAACACTGCATGGGAAGAGGAAACATCATCAAAAGAAGACGAAATCTATCAACCCAGGGAGAGGAAAGCCCAAAGGGATAAGCCTAAGGGTGGGAGAAGATGAGGAGAGATGCACTCCACCCCCTAGGGCGAACCCATAGTGGGGGGTGGGGTGGGGAAAAGTGGTAATAATCTTGTAGTGTTGAGATTTCAATCGCCGGGTATGTAGTGGAGACGGAGGATTGATTGAACTGCTAGCTATTCATCTATACAAGAAAAAAATAAAAATAAAAAAAAGTCCATTGCCATTACAACCACCGTGAAAGAAAAACCAGACTAAATCTTTTGCTGAGCTTTCACCTTATTGGGCAACAACCAATTCATCACTGCTTTATCCCCCACTTTAAAGACTTTTTATCAACAAATCATCGCCTCTTATTTATTATTCTATCACGCCTATCAACTGAGTCCTTCAAGCCTACCCTCTGATGTCTAATTGACAAAGGAGCAGAGGAAGGGGAGTTGGAAACCCCCTTGCCCCCCCCATTTAACCCCTGCTCCTCTGAAGCCCTCACATCTTATGACATTATCTGGATGGAGGAAGGCACCTCTGCTCCTATCTAAATCTTTGCTACCCATACCACAGTCTCAGCAAATGATGACGAACCTACAACACTTGAATCCCTCAAAGATGAAACCAACACGCTTATCAATCACAACAAATTCTTGTCTGATTGCTACTAATACCCCTTTGATGACCTTGGAGGCCCTTGAGAAACACTTGAAAGTTGTTCAAAAATGCCACATCAAGGACTCTTAGGAACTCAAAGACCAGATTACCCCACCGACAACTCAACTCCAACAGCAACAGAGTCAACAACCTCCTGCCGCCACTACTACTACCCCCCCATCTAGACCAATTACCCTACTCCCTAACCTTACCTGGGCTCAAAAGGCTGCCAGAGCACTGTTAGGCATACTGGAAGACTTAGCCTTCACTTAGTGAATAAAGACCCATAGTTTCTCTACCTTGGGTTCTGAGTTGAAGAGTGTCAAGCTAACACCCCTCTATTGTATCAGGGTTGGGAGGGCACTACACCAGCAGATGCCACTATAGTTTTGTCCCATCGCGAAAGAAACTGTCATGGGAACCCTTCTCATAACACCGTATATGTCGCAGCCATCTGTTCTACTGAATTCTATTCACAGGATATATGAATAAGAACCTTGGGCGAGCTTATGCAAGTGTTTCAGAGAGCATCACTTAAGGTCACATAAAGTTATGGCTAGTGTTCTACAGTGGTATAGAACAGGGGCTGAAGGTAACGGGATGAATCTTGACATAACTATCCCACCTACTCGGAAAGAGGATATGTCAACTCCTACACCTATTGATATGTTCACTAGAACTATCAATGAGAGGCTATCAATAAAGTTAGACATAGTGAGAGATAATAACCATTGGTATAATCACGAATAGTAGTCTATCCTACACCTTGCATATGCCAGTACGGTTCTTGGTTGCATACTATGGGACTTTGTATCTCTTGCTTGTAAAGTCGACCAAAGACGAGAAAGAAGAGCACTTCGGGCCAGAGGTCAATCAATGGGGTGATCAGTTCTCAGGGTCAAGAGGTGTTCAGACTTTTTGATAAGATAGGATTTAGTTAGTAGATACTTAGTTATTATGAGAGTTAGATGTGTCCTGTGAACACTCAGATACGGCATAAGAAATATCAAAGTACCTTCCTGTAACGGGGGCACCCTATAGAGAGGTGAACTCTAAGGTTGCGACCGCACCAAATTCTCAAAGTAAAAGATAAAGATGAGGTAATAATTCAAAAAGAATCAAAGCGGTAAAACTTAATATCGTTAAGCTGAAAGCTTCACTCAATAAGTTCTCTCGAGGAAAGTTGGTTATCGAAGTAGAATGCCAAACGCTTAAACTTAAGTAGATATCAGATTTAAGCCTTTGACATTCACCACTACTCTGACCTTGTGTGAGCACCCTGTCCTCCAGCTCAGGGTTTGTCCGAGGTCTACCCTCCATCAGGATTTATCCTGCCGGAAGTGTCGGACCAACTCGGGTACACTTAACTCCGTCAATAGGATATGAGTTTCTGCAATGCATCTCCAATACAACCACAGGTGGAAAAACTCTTCCTATCGAAGTCATACCAGTGGCTAACTGTTATGACAACAACCGGAGTCAATACCTAGGTGGTGGACTCACTGGCCCAGTGGTAGTTTCGTCTATACAAGCTATGCAGTCCATCATTTAATCTACGCGTCTATCCAATGTGATAAATTGACATGCAAGCTCCCCCGGTGAGATGTAGCCGATGGTTGGCTAAGTGGGCGCTACCCATAGCCAGCCTCTCGGGACATACTCTACCGTGATAAGACTCATACCTCTAGAGTCCAATAACAACCCATAGTAATGCTACAAATCAAGGGGAGAAGGTCCGGGCTGGTTACTGAGGTATTTGTCTCAAAAGCACCCTGGCCTTCTGAGACTACCTGAGTACCACTAGGAAGACTACCCTACAACCCGTAGGCTAGAATAGACTCCTAGATGCCCGAGAGACCATATATGGGTGACCCCCATTTTGGCGGTTACCCATACTCCCCTTATATATCCTGCGAACGACATTCAGTCGGACGGACGGCGACGACTTATACGCTGTTACGGCAGCTGCTCCAATGACCTCTTTTAACTAGCAAACGAGCAACTACGCAGCCGTCTGCCTATGACGCGCCGTCCCAACGCTGGGGCCAGAGGGGGGTGTTAGCTAAACCCGCCCAAGTTCAATAGTATGTTCGGACCACTCTTACGCAAGCGTGGGGCCTCCCCGCGCAGGTGCGTGTGCGCCCATGAACATCTAAGAGCCCGTAGAATGTGAGGCAATCGACCTCTAAGTTCTAGGATGACTTTGCCGGTGAAGGTAGGGTAACTTGGACTCCACAGTAGGGTAACTGGGGTCCATGGGCAAAATGATCAATTTCCCAAGGTAGGGTAACTTTGCCCCTTTATGCCTTTAACCGCTTCGGCAGCCCTCCAGTGGACTACCCAAGTCGTCTCGGAGTGCCGTGTAACGTTCCCATAAATTCCTTGACTTTATGCGAACTTACTTCCGAAAGGTTACCCTGCCTCTTAGAGTACCCGGCCAGATATATACTAAGTATATGAGACCATACCACCTTTGGTTACCACTTGGTATACCATTAGGGCTAAGGTGGTAGTTATTGTAGCTACCTATCGTAGGGTTGTTACACAAGGAACTACTGGCAATAGCTAAAGGTATAGAACACTGGAGAAGATACGTCAGCAATACAAAACATTGAATCACTATTTGAACAGACCATGAAAAACCTGGTACTGTTTGTGTCTACCAAAAGCCTTATTGGAAGACAAATCACATAGAGGGAGCTATGAAGCCCACAAGACATCAGAATTGAATACCGACCATGAAGAGAAGAAGGAAGACCCGATACCTTATCCTGAAGTGAAGGAGACCTACCTAAGAACAACAACGAACAGATCAGACAACGCCAAGGAATACTGCTACCAAAGGAGCAATACTTCAATGTCATGGAAGGTACGAATATCCAACAGAGTGAAAAGGAAAGAATCGCAGAACCGACCGAAGTGGATATCCAATCACAGGAATTCTGAAAGGTGTTGGAATAAGGAAATAAAAAAATAAAGGAGTGGCCTTAGGATTATGCCAATTGAAGGACAACATGCAATAGTACCAAGGAAGGACAAGCATCCCAGAACTTGTGGAATTACGAACCAATCTTAAAAGGCAACACCACCATATCCCCAAAGCACCACACGGAGCAACAGCTAAAACAACCGAGCTCCTTCTGAGGAAATATTATTGGCCAGATGTAACAGCTCTAGGATAGGTAGCTACAATGACTCTCGCCTTAGCCCAAATTATATACCAAGTGGTAACCAGAGATGGTATGGTCTCGTATACTTGGCATACAAAGAGCTGGTTAGCCGTGGGCTAATGGGTAAGGGTCACGTGACCTTCTACAAAGGTCACGTCTTCAACTCTCCATTGCAGCAAAGTTATTTTATCTTGTACATGAAATGTTTAGACTGTGAATGATTCAAGAGGAATCAAGTAGACAATAAACAAGTGAGTGTTACACACATATGGGATACATAGCTACGAGATCAAGAGATCCCAGTTATCCTAATCAAGTTTTATCCAAGTTACCCAACCTTTTAGGGCAGAGTCATCTTTGAACTTAGAAGTCAATTGCCTCACATTCTATAGGCTTATAGATATTCCAGGGGGCATACGCACATGTGCTGAAAGGTCAGACACATGACCAGGAGTGGCCCAAACATGCAATTGAACTTAGGTAGGTTGAGCTAACACCCCGCTCTAGCCCCAGCGTTGGCACAGCACATCATCAGCAGAGGGTTGCATAGTTGCTCATTTGCTAGAAAAAAGAGGTGATTGGAGTGGCTGCCATAAGACCTTATATGTCGTCGCCGGCTGTTTGCCCGAATGTCATTTGCAGGATATGTAATGGGAGTGTGAGTAACCGCAAAATATGGGGTCACACATAAATGGTCACTCTGGCACCTAGAAGTCTATCTTTGCCTAAGGGTAGCAGGGTAGTCTTCCATGAAATAATTAGGTAGTCCCAGAAGGCGAGAAGGCTGTCAGGAGAATTACCTCTATAGCCAGGAAGAACCTTCTTCTCTGGATTTGTAGCATTACCATGGGTGGTCAGCAGAGTCAAGAGAAATGAGTCTTGTCAAAGTAGGGTATGGCCCGAGAGGCTGGGTATGGGTAGCTCCCATTGAGCAAACTGGGGGTTACCTCTGAGCTGGGAACATTGCATGTTTGATTATCGTATTGAGTAGTCGAGTCGATTAAATGATAGACTGCATAGCTTGTATGGAGGAAGCTAACCCTTGGCAAGTGAGTCCACTACGTATGTATTGACACCAGTTGTTGTCATACCAGTTAGCCACTGGCATGACTTCAATAGAAAGAGGTTTGCCACCTGCAGTTGTATGGGAGATCGTTGGCAGAAACTTATATGCAATTGAAGGAGTTAAGCGTACCCGAGTCCGTCCGATACTTCCAGCAGGATTATCCGTAATAGTGGTTAGACCTGGGAGAGCCCTGAGGAGGACAGTGTACTCGTAGAAGGTCGCAGTAGTGATTAATATTCAGTGCTTAAATGTGATATCTACTCAAGGTTAAGCTTTTGGCATTGAACTTCGATAACAAACTTTCATCGAGAGAACTTATTGAGTAAAACTATCAGCAGAACGTCATTAGGTTTATTGATTATGATTCGGTGTAAATTATTTACTCTCGCTGTATCTGCTACTTTGAGTTTGGTGCAGTCACAACATTAAAGTTAACCTCTCTGTACGGTGGTCCGGTTACATAGGGTGCTAGTAATAATGGTTAAAGGGAAATCATGAAATATCACTCACCGGAAGGGGTGATTGTAGTCCTAGGAACGGGGTGAGTAAGAATATCAAATATATAAAATGTATAATGCAGATTTTGAATTTACTTTTGAATTAAATATAGAAAATGAAGTAGTTGAGGGAAATTTGTTTTCTGCTGGTATAGTGTGATTGACAGGTAGTGACCAC
>Ga0307509_10009932_pt1 | contig 11758 bp, 13 predicted proteins | sample 10_EM_MG_FD_202245 | JGI IMG/M metagenome (GOLD analysis project Ga0307509, IMG submission 202245) | Populus trichocarpa ectomycorrhiza microbial communities from riparian zone in the Pacific Northwest, United States - 10_EM | ecosystem: Host-associated > Plants > Roots > Unclassified | place... | reverse complement strand
CCGTGGTCCAACAAGAGCCTCGCCGCCTCCACTTTCCCACCCGAAGACGCCATGTGCAATGGGGTCCACCCACGCACGTCTCTGGCATCAACTTCTGCGCCATGTTCGAGGAGTACACTTGCAGCGGCGAGGCAACCTAGGTCCGATGCTAGATGTAATGGGCCCTGAAGATACCGATCCTGTGCGTGGGGATTCGCATCGTTATCGAGCAATAACCGAACCACATCGTGGTGCCCATAATTTGACGCCACATGGAGAGGTGTCCGCCTAAATGAGCCCTGGTGATTCACATCAGCGCCGTGCCGCAATAGCAACTGTATGGCCTCTATTTTCCCATGTCTCGATGCCAACGACAGTGGCGTCTCATTTTCCCTGTCCTCCGCGTTCAGGTCTACGTCGTGGGTAACCAGGGACCAAATGACATCGGTATATCCTTGACGCGATGCTATGTGTAAGGGAGTCTGACACCAGCTATCCTTGACATTTGCTTTGGCACGGTGCTGCAGGAGGAATAACGCGACCTCCGAATGGCCCTTGCTCAATGCTGCATGGAGGGGAGTCCCGCCGTCGCTGCCCGGAGCATTGATAACTTGTGGATATGCATCGACGAGGCGCACCACCATGCTCTGGAAACCACACAATGCCGCGTAATATATGGGGCCCGATTTCGGTTTCTCCGGGTGCGTGTGGACCATGTGTGGCCCGGAAGGGTTGACCATGTCGTATGTCCAGACCCAAGCAGCGAAGTAGGGCTTCTTCTCGTCGAAGAGACGTTCCATCCCATCGTCGATAAGAGATGAAGCATCTCCCCGGTGGGCATGGCCAACCCAGTGCTCTGCAGCGTAGCCAACCAGAGGGAACATCTTCTTGACGCTTCCTTTGTGGATGCGGGTGCTCAAGCGAAGGAGCACGCTGAGGCAAGCCTTTGCGAGAAAGGTATGCGCGGATCGTAGCAGCACATGATAACGGGAGAGATGTCTGGAACTTGCCAGACGATTTCCGGTGAGGAATTCTTGCACTGAAGAGTGCGAGAACTGGACAACTTGCTCTCCACAGACGTCGACAATGGTGATCAAGCTAGAGCATGCAGAAAGCACGGCTGCCTCGGCATCCGCGGGGCGCCATCGGGCGTTGAATTCGGGAATACCAGTCGTCTCCGCATCAACTCGGATTGCGAAAACCTCCGCGAGCTCCTCTACACGAAGCGGACGAGCAGAAATCGTGAGGAACTGGAAAATACGATGGGCACATTCCCACTTCTCTTCACCGATGCCTTGCAGCGTGCGTTCGTAAGTTTCGTCCAATGTCCTAGGTAATCCTTTCAAAACTTTTCGGATCCTCTGTAAGGGGCAGCGACGCAGGGTCTCTAATTGACAATAAGCCCACCGGAACCTAGTACGCCATCTGGTGAGAAGCATCGAACTAAGGTGAGGATTTTCACGTACATGCCGCCTCCGTTTTCTGCCAAAGTGTCAATGACCAATCTCTTATCTTCTTTGGGCCACCCCCGCATGATTGCGTCCGAGTGGACGATGTCTTCGATATAATCCGCGATATCCTTAATCTGTCCAACTTCGTCATGAAGGCACATGCTATGGGTTGCCAAGGGTGCGAGAGCCATTCTGATGTCGATCTCGGGTCGACTGGTGACACAAAAATGCAGATGTGGGAAGTTCAAATCAACAAGGTTCTTCACGACCTTGAGAGTCTGTTCACGAGGTGGCGGAGAGCCATGGGAATTTGGATATTCGTCCAAGGCATCTAGGATGATGTATAATGGCCCCTTTCCAGGAATGGCGAGCATTTCCTTCAAGCAACCTGTAAGTGCGCTATCACTAGGCTGTAGGAGGCCACGATTGTGTTTCAGATAGAAGGAATATAGGATTTCACAGAAAACATCGGATTGAATGCAGAGTTGAATGAGCAACGACGACAGTAATCCGCGAGCGCTGCGCTTAGCGCGATCCCTGAAGTCGGCGTAAAAGTATCCGACGGTGGCTAATCCCGCTTCACGCATGCGCTGGACGTTGTGGATGATGGTTGAACTGAACAATCAAGTCAGCGTATTCAAGGGGAATTGGTTGCGATTTCGCGTACCACAAGACGCTTTTTCCTGATCCAGCTGTGATATCGTAGGATCCAGTCACTAGTGGTCAAAACATCAAGACGAAGTACGCACGTTTGCCGTTGATCCATAGTAAAGATCCTGTCATTTTCCATTGTTGGAAAGTCTTGCTTTCGGTAAACCATGTGGCTGTTCCTCTGTGATGGGTCTTGCGAGCCATGTTGTAGTTTGTCGATGGGTTTGGAGGAGACAACCAACGGTGAAGGTCCTGTTGTAATTGATCGCCTATGAGACTGTTCAGCTTTTGTTGCTAATTACCGAGACGTGAGTGGGTTACGAACGGTTTATCCTGGTCATCTCGTTCGCTGATTGATGTGTGGAAACTAGAAAACACAGTTAACCCAAGCCCGTCGCGCACTGTGATGTAGAATAAACATACTCAGAGCCTGTCTGACACCTCCCGTCGATGCATTGCCATCTAGCCGGAAAAGTGTTCAGCGGCATGCGTGTAATAAGATGCACGGCATGTGATCACCTTCCATGACTACTGTCAGATCACTAATTATGCCGTAGACGACCTCGAGAATCAGGCCGAAGGTCGCCCGAGCCTCCTCATGTGTGAGTCTAGCTAGTCTTTCTAGTACCGCCCCAACGTCATTTTGCTCAAGTAGTTCCTTCGCATAGTTTCCTGAGGCGTGTTGGTCAATATAAACTTCCAAAGACGCTGAACATACTGAGTCGTCCTTCATTGACTTGCTTGGTTGCTAATGTGAGTACTGACAGCAATTCAGCCATTATCTTGGTGACGGTTTCGGTCATTACTGGTGTCAGCGTGGTCTCAGTCTGAGCCATAAGACGGTTGATGCCTCTGAGGAGGTTTTCAATACATTCAAAGAGCTCTAAGAGAGCGCCATGGTTTGCACTGTTGCTTTTGGCCGCCTGGCACCCTCAAAATTTTAGAGATCGGAGCGGGCTGGTTGGAAATGGCAAAAGAAATACACACTGCAAGAAGGAGGCCGATTCCGGAAAAGATGTGTTTCGCCAGTGTGAAAACCTAGAATATATATCCGAGTCAATGTGTGGTTGTTCGGGACGGAAACCGCTAGACTTACAGTACATCCACTTCCACTTGGAGCATGCTGGCCAGAAAATACATGAAAGCAATCGATAATCGCCCTGATAGGCATAAGGCACTCCAACAGTTTGGCGTTGCCATCGTTTACCACCCCATCAAAGGCCAAGACTTGTCCCCGAATGATATCAAGGATGCCATTAGGGGTGTCACAGTTTTTAACTCGATTAGTGAGCGGATTATTCATGAGGTCTATCCCTGTCTGCCTAGTGTAGTTGCCCAAGGCAACACCAAAAATCTCATCAGAGACAGAAGAGGAGGGGAATGGGCTGTCAGCGCGGCTCAAAGACATGAGGATGTTCACGGATGAGCGGAGTGTGTGGTGGGGACCCCCAATTCCCCCACCCCCAATTATATAGTGTCGAATCTTTTTCAAAGGATCACTATGATACAACAATGGGTGGCTGTGACGTGGGCTGGCTGTGTGAAGGAGTTATGTTATGGTTATTGTCGCCGTCACAGGTAACCAGGAGGCGGCGAGTGAGGAGAAAGTTTCCATTGCAGTGCGGTGACGTGGTAGGATTAGGGATACAACATATCCATGCTGACCGAAGCCTCTCAGAGCATTGTCACTTCCACAAAGGCTAGCAGTTGCAGTCCCTCGCCGCCTTCTTTCATGTTTGCAGGCCTGACAGCTGGCATGAACAGCGACCGTTCAAATTTTCAAAGGCCACGACGGAGCGCCTGTCAGGCTGTGTCAGCTTCCTGTCACTCTGTCCCGTCGCCTTGAACCTTAGTTCCCATTCCTTCCTGTGCACCTATACCCTACATCCGGTGCAAGACCAAGGCGTTCACTTTCCCTCTTCCTTCCCTTCCTATGCTCCTCACACTGCCTCTATTCAGTGCTTACAACCTCAACCAAGGCGCTTGTAGCCTGAAGGACTGACACGCATACTGTATACCTTGACCCTTGTCGAGCATCAACAACAACAAGAAGTTTTAGTCTTTCGTTCTGGGTCTTTTGTGTGCGTATTTGTTACTTCTTGCTCTCCCCCCCTCTTTTTCCTCTTTCCCCTGTCTACCTCCCCCTTGGGTTGATGTCTTACTTAGCCACCTTACCCACAGTGATTGACAAACGAGGATTGGGAGAGAGGGACTGTGGGAGGTATTCAATTGCATGACTGTTTAGATGACCGTATAGGAACCAGGGCTGTGTCCTTGCGCAGGGCCTACAGTATTACGCCATCTGTAACCGCCCGTATGTCCGATAGGTGGGCGACCTGACAACTGCCATGCAGCCCTGTACTCGGGCAATTCCAACACCCTGAGAACTCGACAATGACATCCAGTTACTCTACTCCAATCACTCGATTTCCCCCCGTCTAATCCATCGATTGGTCTTGTCAGCTCCTCACCTCGATCATATTCCATCAGAACCGATTGGCGACAAAATTGACTGTCGGATGAGCGTGATCAATTATCTCGCATCTCTGAGGAGGTCGCTAGGATCCCGTACCGCACGTCCCCAGCCTCCACACACACATTACGCACAATACTAGCTAGTGCTCGACTACTATACTCTTATAATGACCATATATCTTACTAAGGCAGTACGTGAGCAGCACCAGGAAAAGTAGAATAGAATGATGGATAGACTCGGAAAGGTCGCTAGGCTAGATTGGTGAGCGGGGTGTAAGAACAATGACCGGACGAGAACGATTTTCAGCGAAGTCTCCACGATAACATCATTTGTAACTGGTACAGTACTCTCATGGGTTGGCGAACCCGGTTCGATGGATGGAACGTGCGATCAAATAGAGATAGAGTTATCAAGACGGGCTTTATAGGCAAGTATCCGTGACGGAAGGGCAGAGAGATGACACCGTAGAGTTTCGAACTTGCTTTTCGTTCATTCCGTTTTTGTACTCCTCTCAGTTCTCTACACCTCACTCGCCAAGTTCTTCGTGCTGCGCCAGAATGTCACCTGTATTTTGTGCAATTTGCCGAACGAGGTGGGGCCCGGATTCCTCCAGGATCATGAATAACGATTGGTTGACATATTCAATAGGTAGAAGTTACCACTGGACGCGCTGCAGCCTCAAATCGGCCACTTTCGACCACGTGACGCCCTAGTTGGCCATATTTATCACTGTGTGCTGCTTACCTGAGCTGTATCATGTGGCGTAGTTGGCCGAATTTATCACTGTTCACTGTTCACTGTTCAACGTTCAACGTTCAACCCTCAAAGGCCTCAACGCTCAGCGCTCAGCCTCCGTCCCTCATTCCATTCATCGTCCCTCTCACCCCTCAAGTTCACCTCGCCTCAAGCCCGGCTGCAGACGACTCGTGGATCGCCCACCTTCGCCGGCTGAAGTCAAAGTGTGTGCCGCCTCGAGCTGTCAACCCACGTCACGTCGTGCGCGACACTTTTGCTTGGGACCACATATCACCAGACACGCACTTACTGTATACAGGACCATTTGGCCCATTTTCGTACGTTCCCTTATCATTTCTTGGATCTTAGAACTCCCACTCCCCCTCTTTCCGATTCCCATTTTCTGCTCAGCCATTGGACGCAAGACGACACCGTTCCCCTCTACTTGCATAGCATACTTGTATATAATCCCCGCGCCTGGCCCCAGCCAAGGGGAGGAAAACCTCTGAGGCAATCTTAGACCACTCTTTCCCCCCTCCTCGCTCGTGTGCCGTCGTCGCCTCAAGCCTCCGTTTTACGACTGTTACGATTCCCCTCGCGCGCTCCCGGCCTTTCAGGAACGCGTCCTTTCCCTCCTCTCCCTGGCGCCTTCTTGTTCCCGAGGGGGAACGCGGACCCGTCTCTGCCCTCAGACCCCTATCGAACGCACGCAGTGTGGAGTTATCTCCCGCGCTACACCAGTGTGAATACCCATCACGACGACGATCAGACTCCGTTACATGTAGCAACATCCACATGTTCAGGTCATACTTCACTAATCAATTGTGGTGCAATTCCGAACATGAAGAGCGAAGGTCAGGAGGTCCGACTATTCCTACCGTATTCTGTATTGTCAACTGATAGAACGAGTCGTAGAACTCCTACCGGTCGTGTTGAAAATTCCGCCTGGTGGATATCATTATCCCAATTGACCCTCTCTCCTCTAACTATCCCTGCCCGGCGTCTCATCACTGACAATATGACCGAGAGCTGGGGTGCGAGAAACCTATTTATGTTACCCTATCTGTGCCTACTAATAAACTTTCAACCTTGATGAATCAATCCGTGAGTATTAGCATCTTCCCAACTCGACACTTTTTCATCTAAGTCACCCATCCTTATATGCAGCGCCTCGCCACCATCAGAAGTCTGGATGCGAGGATGCGAGGAAGAGTGTTAATGGGATTTCCATGCCTCGGCGCCCTGCGACAGGGGAGAGGCTGAACATGAATGATCAACAAGCTAGAGGGAAGATCGAGTTGGAGAGGTACTGATACTCACAACCTGATTCCCCGACCCTACCTGTGACTACAGAAGGAGCATTGTGAGCTGGTCCTTCCTATGGGCTCTGTCGAGGTCGGCAATTCATCACTTGTGTATTAAGATCACCCCAACTCGACCTTTTACCTCCCACACGGTGATCGTTTCTATACGGTCCCTCGGACACAGGTTGCTGGTGCTTGAGATAGCCCAAGTTCGGCGTTCTTCCTGTCGCAGTAGTTCGTTGGCAAATCCATCCGTGAGTTGTATTATTCCCCACCTTGGTGTTTCCCTTTAATCCATTATCCAGCTCTTACCAATCTCAGGAGCTCAATGCTCTGTGTATACGCTCATCGTGCCCCTCCCGTTGCCATTCCTAAGATCTATAAATTACTCTCTGAGTACTTGCTCTGCGTCTTCCTCTATTAACTCATTGATCGGGCTGAGTCGTTCTTGTCCGGTTCTTCTTAGGCGCGGGTTACACATACCCGAGGTACCCACTTACGAAGTCCCCCCCCCCTGTTGGCCAGGACTGTGCTCGACCACTCATTGGGCCCAAAAGGCAGCAGTGAGCCTCTGGTAAGCGCGATCGAGGCTTTCCTCGCATCTCTAAAGACAACTGCCCTGCCTGGCAGGTGTTATGTATCTCCCTAGTTGTAGCTTTCTACCCCCAAGCGCTCACTACGCAGAATGCCAGTGTTCGGTAACTCTTACAATGACCATTTGTTGAAGCAGCGCGAGGAAAAGTGGATATCATGAAGGACAAACTCGGGAAGTCGCCAGCCTAGTAAACGACGTCAGGACAACAAGAACCATAACCTAGAAGAGAACGATCTTCGGCGTGATCTGCGCACAATCATTCGGTCTCTTGAGACGTACGCCATCCATCGTAGGCTCATCATTCCTAAGTAAACTCGGTCAAGTCGAACATGCGATTAGACGGCAACGAAGTTGGGGTTATCAAGAGGGCTTCGGGCACGTGTATGAAATTCAAGGGGTATGACCGCAAGATCTCGGACGGCTTCGGTCATTCCGGATATTCTGGGTTTGTCGTTAGTCCACTTATCCACATCACTCGCTTGTTTCGTTACCTGAAAGCCACGTTCGCTTTCTATTCACAACTTGTACAAATCGCTGAACGAATTGTGTATCTGAGTCGCGACAGCAAGATAGATCATGATAATCGGGGCACCCCCTCACTAATTCAGTAGTGCTGCGTCCCAGTGCACGCCGCCCTGTTGGTCTGGGCTCGGGCACTCCGACTGTTTTCCGTGTGACCGCGAAAGATGTGTTGTGAAAAAGGATGGTCGAGATAGGCAAATGTCGCCAAGACCACACGGACTGGCACTGGGCAATCGGATTGACATATAAACTAACCTTGATAGCTTGGCCCCTATCCGGGAGCCTCAGGGTCCAACTTCTTATCGATCAGCCAAGACGTGGAGTGTGATGAGACACGCCCATGACTTAGAGTGGTGCCGTTTTCGACTTTGCGTGTCTTCTGACTGATTGATTGATTAACTGATTGAGCATGTGGCGCAGTGTGTGGGAACGCCCAAGGCGCAGTGTCTACCATGTGTCCGCGGCGGCCGTTAATGGTTCGGTGCAACGAGTGCTCTTGCCTCGCCAATCTCGGGGAGAGATTGACCTGACAGTATCTGTAAAGAAGGTCCAGCAGGAACAGGACCCCATTTCAGTCGTGTAATCTTCGCTCACGCCCAAACAGATTCACGTACTCACGTACCCACCTGATTTCGATTCCCGCGGCTTCCCCCCGGGTCTACCGGTGAGCCTACTTCCCCACTTGCACCCGTTCTACCTTTGCACCTGCATCCGCCCTTGCACATGTACACCACCTCGATGCGCAGCCAGGACACCGGGTCGGTCGTTCCGAGGGTTTGCGCTACTTCTTAACCTCTTAGTTTCTTCACAATGTAGAGTGCCTCGCACCGCCCATCTTGACTTTATTAACATGCATGCGTTAATGATATCAATCCACTGCACGCTAGGAATAGGGAATCCAAGTAACAGTAACACCCGTGTGGCGCGGCAGGTAACACCACGCTGTGAGTTCGATAGAGGGTCTGACGTCCGAGACGGGTCCGCGTTCCCGAGGGGAAAGCGAAGGCGCCAGGGACTCAGGGAGAGGAAAGAGAGAGGGAGAGAGGCCGCGTTCCCGAAAGGCCGAGAACGCGCGAGGGAAATCATAATGGTCCTAACACAGAGGCTTGGGCGACAATGGTACGCGAGCGGAAGGGGAAAGGAATAATGAACTCTATTGCTCGCCTCCCCCCTGGCTGGGCCAGGCGAGGGTGTTACTGTATATACAAGTATGCGAATTATTGCTATGCGCACGACAACGAGCGCGAGGTGATAAGGAATGGCGACGGCCGACAGTAAGGGCTAGGGTATAAAAGGACAGGGTGGAATGGAGAGCAAACGTCTAAGGGGATAGAAAACGTACACAAGAGTCCTGAATGTTCCTACTGTAGATACAGTAAAATGTGTGTCCGGCGTGGGTGTGGCTCCGAACAAGGGCCCGACTGGCGGGGAGTCGCGCGCATCGTGCGTGACATGGGTTGGCAGATATCGAGGGGGCGCACACTTGTGGCGTCAGCGCGGAAGGTTGAAGCGAGACGAGAGGCGACTTGAGGCGAAGAGCCTCAGAGACTCCTCAGAGGCGGACGTGTCAAGTTCCAAACACGGAGGCCGTCACGTGGTCGAAAATCCTCCGTTCCGAGACTGCAGCGCGGCTTCCATACCTTCCAATCCAGCGCGGCTTCCATACCTTCCAATCCCATTCCCAACTGAGCTTCTTCACTTGTTGGTTATCCCTGCCCAGCATCACCTCACTGGCACTGTGACTTGGATCTGGGGTGCGAGAAGCCTATTTATGCCACCCTGTCTGTGCCTACTAGTAACTTCGACGAACCAATCTGTGAGTATTGAGTATTGGTAGCATTTTGCCAACTTGACCTTCTTTCATCCAAGTAGACGTATTCCATGCATGGCTGATACTCCTTATCGTTGGCCGATCATTCCTGAGTAAACTTGGTCCAATCAAACATGCGATTAGACAGCAACAAAATGGAGGGTTATCAAGAGGGGTTTTCGGGTACGTATTTGCAACGAAGGTCGAGGATCATGACGGCAAGATCTTGGACGTGGTTCGGTCATTCCAGATTTTCTGGGTTTGTCGTTGATCCACTTATCCGCATCACTCGCCTATTTCGTCACCTGAAAGCCACGTTCACTTTTTCTTCACATCTTGTGCAATTCGCTGAACGAATTGTGTATCACTGATCACAATTTATTGGCATGCTCTATAGATAAAAGTTGCCAACGCGAGTGCACATTATGACGAGGATCAGACTACGTTGTGCGTAGTATCGCAACCTGAACACGTATAGGCGGCCGTGCATTTTGCTGACCATAGTGCGAATCCGAACACAAAGGACGAAGGCAAGGTTATCCGATCTGATGTCGCGGTTGCGAAATGGGAAACGAGGAGGCCAAACAACTACTGTATTGCATTGCGATGCTGATCGATCTGGAAGCGAATCACTGGGAGAGACACTACCCAACGGAGCGTTCGAAAACGGACATTCCTCCTAGCGTCGTGGACAGGTAAGAGCATGGTTCCCAACGTCTTCCTCCGGTTTGGCGCTGATGTCAATGCGCTGCACAAATTTTCTTCAATGTACATGGCATCACAACGGGACATCTGTCACTCGTGGAACCGTTAATCACCAACAAGCTTACAGTCCAGGAGACGTGTGGCTGAGACTCGAGAGCGCGAGGCGACCATTCGCTACTGTGAGTTACATGTATTTTGAAAGCAACTTATTTTCCTCTGCGATTTTGCGATGTCTCGCTTTATGCAATCTGTACGACATGCATTGCACCGCAATGTACGACTCACACTTTGACAACGACGCTATTGATGCAATAAATCTTCGGAATTGACATACGCTTATCGGTCAACTGGTCAGTGAAGTGAAGGCTGCCTAGGACGTTGGAGGCCCAGTCTTTCGATCTATTTAAGTCAGTGCCGTAATTTACCTGAGTCGCGACGGTAAGATATATCATCATTGTCGGCCCAACCCCCTCACTAATTCAGTAGTGCTGCGTCCCATCACGGCGACGCACTGCGCCCAGTCGGTCTGGGCTCGCGCATTCCGACTTCTTTCCGTACTACGGCGCAGAGATGCTCCAGCCACCACACTGAGTAGGATTCTCGCAAGAAATTGTCAGCCAGATATGAAATTCGGGTCGGACAGCGACCAACGTATGGTCTCTCGATTGCTGTATTGGAAGGGTAAACGTTGAACCTGCAATATCATCAGCCACCGAAAGATGGGAATCGAATTGGTTCAAATGCATGTCACGATTTCGAAGTCGTATTAATCGGAGTCTTCTCTCGCCATCGTGTGTGACTTGTCAGTAGAGCGATCGATAAGTTGGGCTATATCGCATTTTACTTGCACGCTTGCAAGATCGTCAGAGCAAGGTTCAATCTACGGAGACACACACGTCAATGGTGAGCATTTCCTTGGTCAGCGCAGTATCTTGACAAAAATTTGTGCCAAACTTGAGTAGTCGAATTTCCAGGTGCTACAGTAGTAAGCCCTGCCAATATCGTGCGTATTATCACAAAAAAAATCGTCTCAGTGAACTGCTCTCGATGCGGAGCCAGGGGACAACTATCTGCGCGTTTCTACAACAACGTATCAAAGTTGGACAGAGTTAAAGAGGAGCTACAGATATTTTGACACATGGTAGACACCGCGACTTGGGCGTTCCCACACAGTGCGCGCCACACGCTCAGTCACAAGACACGATAACAGCACCACCCTGAGTCATGGGCGTATCTCTTCTCTTCACACTCCTCGTGTTGGCTGATCGAAAAGAAGTTGGACTGAAGTTGGAAGGACCCTGAGGCTCTCCAGAGGGGCTCAGCCGATTGCCTGGTACCCGTCAGCTGAGTGTGGTAAGGGTGACAATTGCCTAAGTTGGCCACCATATCCCACATCCTTCCACGACATTCTCCTGTCGCATGTCAGATATCTCTACCCTTAGCCGAGCTCTGGACTAGTAACACGTATGTGGATAATAGAGAAGCCCGCAGATTGTGAATCAGAGCCATCCAGATCGCTGTTGTCTCAAT
>Ga0307509_10009931_pt1 | contig 11759 bp, 9 predicted proteins | sample 10_EM_MG_FD_202245 | JGI IMG/M metagenome (GOLD analysis project Ga0307509, IMG submission 202245) | Populus trichocarpa ectomycorrhiza microbial communities from riparian zone in the Pacific Northwest, United States - 10_EM | ecosystem: Host-associated > Plants > Roots > Unclassified | place... | reverse complement strand
TCAACGTGACCCATGGTACCTACGTTAACGTGTGGCTTGCTTCGGTCAAATGATTCTGCCATGTAGGATAATCTCCTTAGTTTATTTCTATCTACGCATGGGGTAACGCGAAACGTTAACCTCACACGGCGTATAGATCAAATTATAGTAGTTCTCGCCTCTATTGTAAAGAGGGATGATGCTCTAAGTTAGGGCGCAATGAGGGCGGCTTGCGGTTTGGCCGCCCTCATTGCTTGGAAGGGTCATTCTCCGGAGGTGGAGAAGATGATCCGATCATTCAGTCGCGGTACTGCCCGGTCGGCGCCTGGCCTCCGGAAATGTTGGTGAGAAGGAGTCATCTCCCCAGCGGGATGTGGATGACGATGGAGTTGCCGGGCGATGCTTGCCGCAGGGCTTTGCCGGCGGCGGCTGCGCACGCCGTGACCCAGGTGTTGGCCGTATCGTGCGCCGTGGTGCCATTGATCTCCAGGCGTACCACACCAGGATTTGCCATGGTGGCAACTATCCGGCCGGATATGTCCGGCGTCTTGAGCCTACCTTGGCGCGCTTTTTCCAGAACGCGCTCGATGAACGCTTGCTGCGGGCCAGTTAGGGGCATTGCCGCTCTCCCTTTTTAGGATTAGACTTGCTTCCTGAAGCGCAATAATAGCATATTTCATAACTAAAACAAGGACGTCGCCTGGGACGCCCTTGTTTTGTTGGAAAGAGTCTGACTACTCTTTGGTGTTGCGCTTGGCAATAACAGCTTCAGCGACGTTTGGTGGTACTTCCTCGTACTGTGCCAGCTCCATGCTTGAGGCGGCGCGGCCCTGAGTGGTGCTGCGCAGGTCAGTGGTGTAACCAAACATTTCAGCGAGTGGAACCAAAGCGGTGATGACCTTAGCCATGGTGCGGTCTTCCATGCTCTCGATACGGCCGCGGCGGCTGTTGAGGTCGCCGATGACGTCGCCCATGAACTCTTCAGGAGTAACGACTTCGACTTTCATAACAGGCTCGAGCAGTACAGGACTGGCCTTTTTGACGCCTTCGCGGGTTGCTAACGCACCGGCCATTTTGAAGGCCATTTCGTTGGAGTCAACTTCGTGGTAGCTACCGTCGTACAGCGTTGCCTTGACGTCAACAACTGGGAAGCCGGCGATAACACCGCCGTTGAGGGTTTCCTCGATACCGTTCTTAACTGGAGTGCGATATTCCTGAGGAACGACACCGCCCTTGATTTCGTCGAAGAATTCAAAGCCCTTACCAGTTTCGTTTGGTTCCAGGCGGAGCCAGACGTGACCATACTGACCACGACCACCGGATTGCTTGATGTACTTGCCTTCGATTTCAGTCGATTTCTTGATTGACTCGCGGTAGGCAACCTGTGGCTGTCCGACATTGGCTTCAACCTTGAATTCGCGCTTCATGCGGTCAACGATGATGTCCAGGTGGAGCTCACCCATACCGCTGATGATTGTTTGGCCAGTTTCTTCATCGGTGTGGACACGGAAGGTTGGGTCTTCTTCGGCCAGGCGCTGCAGGGCAATACCCATCTTCTCTTGGTCGGCCTTAGTCTTTGGCTCGATAGCGATGCTAACTGGTGGCTCTGGGAAGTCGATGCTCTCCAGGATGACAGGGTTAGTCAGGTCGCATAGAGTCGTACCAGTTGTGGTGTCCTTCAGGCCAACGATGGCTGCGATGTCACCGGCGCTAATTTCAGTGATGTCTTCGCGCTTGTCGGCGTGCATACGCAGGAGACGGCCCACGCGCTCTTTGTTGCCTGTGCTGGCATTGAGGATGTAGCTGCCAGCCGTCAGTTTACCGCTGTACACGCGAACAAAAATCAGCTTACCAACAAATGGATCGGTTGCAACTTTAAAAGCCAAGGCGGCAAGTGGTTCGCTATCGTCAGCTTTGCGCTCGACTTCTTCGCCAGTCTTCGGGTGAGTACCCCAAACAGAACCGATATCCATTGGGCTTGGGAGATAGTCAACAACGAGGTCCAAAACTTTTTCGACGATTACGCCGCGACCGTCACCGCCAGTGACAATGTAGAACTCACCGGTCAGGACTGACTTACGGATGGCAGACTTCAGCTCGTCCTCGGTGATTGATTCTTCGCCGCCGTCGAGGTACTTCTCGAACAGAGCGTCGTCGGCTTCGACAGCTGCTTCAACTAAGAGTGTGCGTGCGTTCTTGGCTTTTTCGAGCATGTCGGCAGGGACTTCACCTTCGACAAGTGAGTGGTCGGTAAATTCTTTGTAGGTGTAGGCCTTCATGGTGATGAGGTCGACAACACCATTAATTTCTTGCTCAAAACCAATTGGCAGATGAATTGGCAGCGCACGCTTGCTGAGGCGAGCGTGCAGGCTGTCGAGACTCTTGTAGAAGTCGCCGCCAGTCTGGTTGATCTTGTTAATGAAACAAATGCGAGGCACGCCGTACTTGTTAGCTTGGCGCCAAACAGTCTCGGTTTGAGCCTCGACGCCCATCTTGCCGTCGAAAACAACAACAGCACCGTCGAGCACGCGAAGTGAACGCTCAACTTCAGCGGTGAAGTCAATGTGACCAGGGGTGTCGATGATGTTGATCTTGTGATCTTTCCAGAAAGCGGTCACAGCTGCACTTGTAATAGTGATGCCGCGCTCGCGTTCTTGTTCCATCCAGTCGGTTGTTGTCTCGCCAGAGTGGACTTCACCGATCTTGTGCTTCAAACCGGTGCGGTACAGAATACCTTCGGTTGTGGTCGTTTTGCCGGCGTCGATATGCGCAATGATACCGATGTTGCGGAAACGCTCAAGGGGAATGATTTTGTCTGCCATAGTTCCTCAAATAAGTATTACGTAATGTTTTATTGCTTCAGGGCACAAAAGTTAAACCCAACATCGCAGTTATTCCTAATTATACCATGCCACCTCTGATTACGCTATATATTGAACCTAAAATATTGACCAAATTTATCGTTAATTTTATAGTGAAGAGCGATCTGGGGCTGACCCAGCGCCGAGCATGACACGTGAGGTGGCGTATGTTCCATCGTAACCCCAAACCGAAGCCGAACACACCCGTGAACCCAATGGACATCAAGGTGGGAGAGTATTTCTCCGTGGACGGCGTGAGGTTCCTCTGCGACGGTGCCCCCGTCGTTTCAACAAGGGATAGCAATCAAGTGTTCATCCCGGGGCGTCGGTGGGGCCTTCGGCGGCTGAGCGTCCCAATCAACATCCGGCAAGACGAGGTACTCGTGGCTCGCTGAGTGTCCAGGTGCTTGGCCTGTGCGGCTCCTTCGGGGGCCGCCGGGTCAAGCGCTTATATAAATGACGACGTATAATTTCAAAATCTTGGGAGGGCCGCAGAGCTTAAGCGGCCCTCCCTTTTGCGTTCGATCAGCTACCGGCTGAATACGTCAGCTTGACGGTACCGACCCGGGACATCGCGCCCTAATGGGCGGCGTTTGTGGGTCGCTTGGTCAGGACCTCTTCCTTGGCGTGCTCTTGCTCACGTGTAGCTTAATCTCCTGATCGATGTCGTGCGGGTAGACCCCCTCGAGCTCGATGACCGCCGTAGGCGTCGTGAGCTCGATGAAGCAGTACGAACCGCTGCGGAAGTCTCCGAAGCTGGTAACCCGGCCGACCAGCCGCTGACCGCCCTTGCCGGCAATCGGCTTGATCTCCATCAGGAGGCAGTCTCGGTTGTGGCGCGCCATGCGCAGCACTTCCCACGACTTTGCGGTGTGGGTGGGTTCCGGTCTGGACATGAGCCCTCCTTGATCGATATACTTGCGAACATTGAGAATTATAGTATAAATGCATTTTTTTGACAATCGTTATCAAAAAACGCCCCAAATTGAGGCGTTTTTTGGATTTTGCTATTGGGCAGCTAACCGCGAGCAAAGTGTGCAAATGCGCGGTTTGCTTCAGCCATTCGGTGAGTGTCTTCCTTCTTCTTGAAGGCGGCACCGGTTTGGTTGTAAGCATCAACGATCTCAGCAGCCAAGCGGTTAGCGTATGGCATGCCCTTGCGTGCACGTGCGGCCTGCACAAACCACATGTAGGCAAGGTGCTGCTGACGGTGGCCAGCAACAGGGAAAGGAATCTGGTAGTTAGCACCACCAACACGGCGGCTCTTAACTTCAACAGATGGGTAAACGTTTTTGATAGCCTTTTCGAAGACTTCGAGAGCGTTGTCGCTCTTGAGCTTCTTTGCGGCGATTTCTACGGCTTCGTACACGGCGTGTTCAGCAATCTGCTTCTTGCCGTCGAGCATGCTTTTTTGAATCATGCGCTGCACAAGCACAGAGTTGTACTTGCGGTCAGGTGTGATAGCGCGCTGGAGAGACTTGGTTTTCTTGCGTGGCATTACTTACTCTCCTTCTTGGCGCCGTACTTAGAACGGCCTTGCTTGCGGTTGTTGACGCCCTGGAGGTCGAGTGCGCCACGAACAATGTGGTAACGAACACCAGGAAGGTCAGGCACGCGACCACCGCGGACAAGCACAACAGCGTGTTCCTGTAGGTTGTGGCCCTCACCTGGAATATATGCCCATACTTCGTAGCCGTTCGTGAGGCGCACACGGGCAACCTTACGGAGTGCTGAGTTCGGCTTACGAGGGGTACGAGTTGTAACCTTCAAACAGACGCCGCGCTTCAGCGGTGCGTCTTCATTGATATACTTCGACTTCAGCGTGTTATGAATGCGCTGGAGGTGAATTGACTTACTCACCTTCTTTGCATTCTTTCGCGGTTTGCGAATAAGCTGGTTAATTGTTGGCATGAACGAAAAATTCCTCTTCGGTTCCTTTAGATAATCTAACCATGACTTTTAGGTGGGTAACAGCACGTTCCAATCTAAACTCACAGTGTGAAACTCTTGAGAGGTATTGTAACAGATGTTGCGCCATGATTCAAGTTTACGGGTGGTGCGTCGAACGTTGACAGACCGCGCGCAAAGAATTATAACGATTGTGGTATCCATTTCGGACAAGAGGGGGTTTCATGACACGCCCAGGCAACTACGCCAATCTGACGCAATTCGCGTTGGACCAGCAGAACCAGGTCGATCCACGAGAAGTGGCCCGCGACACGGAGCTGGTGGTGGTGAAGATCCTGCACAGCCAAGCGCAGATCTTGGCTCGCGGCCGTAAAGTCAGCTGTGATGGGCACATTCTGGTGCTCGCGCCGCGGCTGGAGGAGTACGACAAGGCGGGCGGTGTGCCGATCATCGGTAGCGCACGCGCAGCAATCGAGAAGGGCGATCGCCCCACTCAGGAAGTCCGGCTCGTCGGACTCCGCGTGCTCGACGGGCGCAAATACGCCGAGTGGCAAGTTCGCCGTAGCGGCGGTCGTCGCATTAAGGACCTCTAGAGGTCCTGGCACCGCTTGCGGGCCTTAGGGGGCAGGTCCCTGGGCTCGCAAGCGGTTTTTAATATGCAGAGGAACCTTGACATTTGTGAATTTAAAGAGTATTTTTGCTCTCTGTTGTATCAATTTCCGTGCAACAAGCCAATGCCGCTAGGAGGATACCATGCCCACACCTTGGGCTCAGTATCGAACCGAAAAACCGCTCGTTTTTTTGTGCGCCCCGACTAACCTGGGGCTGATAGTGACGGGCGGCGACGATCCTCGGAAGCATGCGTCAAGCCTGCTGATCGAGCGTAAAGGGATTATGCGCATTGGCGTCATGCCACCAGGCACGTCGTCACATGTACAGACGCCGCCCTATACGCTTCCGCTCAATCGGTGGACGCAAAAGGGCCAACTCCCATGCGTACGTATCAACCCGCTGGCCATTCCGCACCTTCTCATCACCGGGCAGGCGCCACGCCGAGACTGCCTGCTGCTTGCGGCGTCGATCGGCCGCGAGGGGTCACTTCGAGCAAGCACTCCCGTCTCGACGCCCTGTCCCTTGCTGGATGCGCTGGGCGTAGATCGTGCCGTTCTGGCCTTCCAGACCGACTTCGACTTCGATGTTGTGCCTTACGGCTGACGGTTCAATGGGGGCGCTGCGGTATTGGCGCTCTTCAAACTTATCCATACAAAAAGACTTCCCGTTTCAGAGGGAAGTCTTTTTTGCGAGCAGTGCGGCTATTCTTGCTCTTGTGATCGTTCGAGGATTTCCTCGTCGGTGAGCTGGATGCCAGTACCAACTGGGATTCTGCGACCGATGATCACGTTTTCCTTCAGGCCGTAGAGATTGTCCACGCGACCACTTGTTGCGGCATTGATGAGCACGCGAGTGGTGTCCTGGAACGATGCGGCACTCAGGAAGCTGTCACTCCAGATCGATACCTTGGTGATACCAAGCAGAAGCTGGGTAAACTCGGCTGGCTGCTTGCCTTCCTCGGTGAGTTGACGGTTAGTTTCAACCACAGCGGCCTTAGAAACGATGTCACCAGTGACGAACAGGCTGTCGCCCGGGTCTTCAATCTGAACGCGGCTGAACATCTGGCGAACAATGATCTCCAGGTGCTTGTCAGCAATGTTCTGACCCTGTGCAGCATAGATGCGCAACACTTCGTTGATGATGTAGCGCTGAGTGGCTTCAATGCCCTTCAGGCGCATCAGGTCGTGCAGGTTAATCGAACCAGTGCTGAGGCGATCACCAGCTTCGATTTGGTCGCCGTCACTGACGGTCAACTGTTTGAAGCCTGGAATTTCGTAGCGTGCTGGAGCATGCTGAGCGCTGGCAATGACGATTTGATCGTCAGTAACCTCGACGGTGCCGTCGAATGGTGCGGTCAGCGGGCGGTCTTCCTTTTTATCGCTTGCCAAAACGTCGCCAGCGAGTACTTCCGTACCGCTCTTAACGCGGGCAGTGCGGCCATCAAGCGGCAACTTCTTGGTTTTACCCTTTGGAGGAGTGACCTGAACAACGTAACTCTCGCCATCTTCCCAAACCTGGACATCACCACCGAGCTCAGACAGGAACGCCTGACCCTTTGGCGTACGGGCTTCGAAGAGCTCGTCCACACGAGGCAGACCCTGGGTGATGTCGTCACCAGCCACACCACCGGCGTGGAAGGTGTTCAACGTCAACTGTGTACCAGGCTCACCGACTGACTGTGCAGCGATGACACCAACTGGCTCGTAGGCAACAACAAGCTTGCCAGTTGCCATGTCGATACCGTAGCTCTTGCGCGGAATACCGCGGAGGTTGGAGGCGCTCAAGACACTCATGATCTTAACAGCTTCGACCTTTTCGTTAGCGTCGATGGCATCAGCGATTTCGCGAGTGATGAGCTCGCCAGCCTTCACATGGCCCTTTACGTCTTCGGCAGAGTAGCGACCAAACAGGCGATCCCCAAATGGAATCATGGTCTGGTCGGATTCAGCACGGTAGATGGCGAAACCATTGTCTTCGGCTTCTTCGGTGACCGTAAAGACGTCTTGGCTCACGTCAACCAGACGACGAGTCAGGTAGCCGGAGTCGGCGGTCTTCAATGCGGTGTCGATCAAACCTTTACGTGTACCACGAGTGGCAACGAAGGCTTCCAGCGGGCTTAGACCCTTCTTGTAGCTAGAACGGATTGGCAGCTCGATCTCACGACCGGTTGCGTCCACCATCACACCAATCATCGCGGTTGCGAGCTTGATGTTGCTGATGTCACCACGAGCACCTGAGTCAACCATCACAGCGACAGAAGTGTCTTCTTCTTTCAGGCGACCCTGGAGGATTTCGAGCACTTTCTTGTCCACGCCGCGCCAGGTGGCGACGGTGAGGCTGTAGCGCTCGTCTTCGGTGATCAAACCTTGCTCGAACTGTTCAGAAATCTTGGCAGCACGTACATCGCCTTCGGCAATGACGCCGTCCAGGCCATCCACTTCGAAGTAGTCAGTCATACCGGTCGATACAGCGGCAATGGTTGCGTATTCGAGTGCCAAATCCTTGATGGCGTCGGCAGTCTCAGCGGTTTTTTGTTGGCCGTAGGTGTTGAAGATGCTTGCCAAAACTTTGTTCAAACGCTTCTTGTTCATGATGTCTTCGACATATGACATTTCAGCTGGCAAAATCTCGTTGAAGTAGATGCGACCAAGCGTAGTCTGGCGCTTTTCGCCCTTCACTGGAACAACAAGTGGCGTTTGCAGCTTGATTTGGCCCTTGTCGAAGGCAAAGATTGCTTCGGCAACACTACTAAAGTGTTTTGGCTCAGCAACATGTGCGCTCGGCTTGTTGTAGGTCAGGTAGTAGCAACCAAGGACGATGTCCTGGCTGATGTTCAAGATCGGCGAACCATCGGCTGGCTTCAGCAGGTTGCTGGTGGCGCTCATCAGCTCACGAGCTTCCTTCTGGGCGTCGTCGCTCAGTGGAAGGTGAACTGCCATCTGGTCACCGTCGAAGTCGGCGTTGAAGCCTTTTGCGACGAGTGGGTGCAGCTGGATAGCCTTACCTTCGATCAACTTTGGCTGGAAGGCCTGGATTGAAAGGCGGTGCAGTGAAGGCGCGCGGTTGAGGAGCACGTACTTCTCTTTAATCACCTCGTCCAGAGCGTCCCATACCTCTGCGGCGCCGGACTCGATTAAACGAGTTGCGCTTTTGATGTTGTGAGCAAACTCTTGCTCAAGCAAATGTGCGATAACAAATGGCTTGAACAGCTCAAGTGCCATCAGCTTTGGCAAACCACATTGGTAAATCTTCAACTCAGGACCGGCAACAATGACTGAACGGCCAGAGTAGTCGACGCGCTTACCCAGAAGGTTCTGGCGGAAACGACCCTGCTTACCCTTCAGCATGTCGCTGAGGCTCTTGAGGCGGCGACGGCCACCGGTAGCGCTGACAGCGCGGCCAGAACGAGCAGCTGAGTTGTCGATCAAAGCGTCAACGGCTTCCTGAAGCATGCGCTGCTCGTTGCGGCGAATGACCTCTGGAGCGTTGAGGTCGATCAACTTTTTCAGACGGTTGTTACGGTTGATAACGCGGCGATACAAGTCGTTGAGGTCTGATGTCGCAAAACGACCACCAGTCAGCTGAACCATTGGGCGAAGGTCTGGAGGAATAACCGGCAGAACAGTCATGCACATGCTTGTTGGCTTAATGCCAGCGCGCTGCATGCCTTCGAGCACCTTCAGGCGCTTCATGATCTTCTTCTTGCGTTGGCCCTTGGCGCTTTCGGCTTCGAGCGTCAGTTCTTCGATGAGCTTGTCGAGGTCAATTTCTTCAAGCAAATCACGAAGCGCTGTTCCACCCATACCAACCGTGATCAGCTCACGGTATTCAGGCAGCAAGTTGCGGTACTCGACTTCGCTGATAAGACGGTATTTCTCGAGACTTTCGAGCTGAGTCTTCTTTCGAGCGTGCTCTTCAGTGAGCTCTTCAAGCTCTTTGCTCTGGGCAGTTGCCAAAGCTTTGACGTCAGCGCCTTCAGCTTCGGCGTCTTTTTCGTAGCGGGTCTTGATGGCCAGTTTAGCGGCTTCGGTCTCGGCTTCGAGGTCAGCCATAATTTGGTCGCGCTTCTCGACATTGACGTTCTTGATAATGTAGCTTGCAAAGTAAGCAACACGCTCAAGATTACGGACAGTAACGCCAAGCAGCAGGCCCATGGCAGATGGTGTGCCGCGCATAAACCAAATGTGCGCAACCGGAGCAGCCAGGCTAATGTGACCCATGCGTTCGCGGCGGACGATGGCTTTGGTGACAATTTCGCCGTTTTTGTCGACGGCAGCTTCGCGTGAACGAACACCTTTATATTTAGCATCGTGGATGTTGATGTCCTTGACTGGACCAAAGATGCGTTCACAGAACAGACCATCGCGCTCAGGCTTTTGGGTGCGGTAGTTAATGGTCTCAGGCTTGGTAACCTCACCGTGTGACCAATTGAGGATATCCTCGGCAGATGCAACAGCCAGGCGGACGGCGTCAAAATCGGAGATACTTGTGGTCATTCCGATACGTGGCATTACGCGACCTCCTTTACTTCTTCTTCGTCATCACTGGTGCGGACAGACATGCCGTCGCCAAGGTCAAGGTCGCCGAACTCGTCGACTTCGTCAGCGGCAGATACATCGAGCGGCTTGACTTCGTCAGCAGAGACTTCAATAGGGTTGGCGGCTTCGTCTGCGACAGCAGTGTCGAGCACGTGCTCGGCGTCGATAACTTCCTCGGCAGCTTCCTGCTGAATGAGGTCGACCCGCAGACCCAAGCCTTGCAGTTCCTTCACGAGCACGTTGAATGACTCAGGAACTTTCGGACCAGTGATTGGTTCTTTCTTAATAATCGATTCGTATGCTTTAGCACGACCGTAGACGTCGTCAGACTTGATGGTGAGCATTTCCTGAAGCGTAGCGCTGGCGCCGTATGCTTCGAGGGCCCACACCTCCATCTCACCGAAGCGCTGACCACCGTTTTGGGCTTTACCACCGAGCGGCTGCTGGGTGACCATTGTGTATGGGCCAATGCTGCGAGCGTGGATCTTGTCTGCGACCATGTGGTGCAGCTTAATCATGTACATGTCGCCGACAGCGGTGAGCTCTTGGAAAGCGTCACCAGTGCGGCCGTCATACAACTGAACTTTACCGTCCTTCGGCAGGCCGGCTCGTTCGAGCTCGCTGACGATGGTTTCGATAGGTACACCGTTGAATGGAGGCGTTGCAACCTTGTACCCAAGAGCGCGAGCAGCCATACCAAGGTGAACCTCGAACAGCTGACCCAAGTTCATGCGTGAAGGCACGCCGAGTGGGTTCAAGATGACGTCGATTGGGGTACCGTCAGCCATGAATGGCATGTCGGCAATCGGCAGGATTCGAGCAACAACGCCCTTGTTACCGTGGCGACCAGCGAGCTTGTCACCGACGCTAATCTTACGCATCTGAGCGACAAAGATTTGAATTTGCATCAAGACACCAGCCTTAAGCTCGTGACCGTGCTCGCGGCTGAAGACCTTAACGCCAACAATTTTACCGTGCTTACCATTGCTCATGCGCTGAGAGGTGTCGCGAACATCTTTGGCTTTTTCACCGAAGATGGCACGCAGCAGGCGCTCTTCGCTTGAGAGTTCTTGTTCACCCTTTGGCGTAATCTTACCAACAAGGATGTCACCGGCGTGAACCTCAGCACCGATTCGGACAATGCCGTTCTCGTCGAGGTGTCGCAGTGATTCTTCGCTGACGTTTGGAATGTCGCGGGTGACGATTTCTGGGCCAAGCTTGGTTTCACGAACCTCTACCATGTAGTCGGTGATGTGAATGCTGGTCAGGTCGTCTTCCTTCACAAGGCGATCGCTCAAAATGATGGCGTCGTCCATGTTGTAACCACCCCAAGGCATGTAGGCGACGATCAGGTCGCGACCAATGGCGAGTTCGCCGTCGGCCATGCTCATGCCCTCAATCAGTACGTCGCCCTTCTTGACCTTTTGGCCACGAGTAGCAACGACGCGCTGGTTGATGCTTTCGCCGTCGTTACTGCGCTGGAAGTGCATCGGAACGTAACTCTTGACGCCGTCTTTGTACTGAACTTGAATTTCAGAACCGTCGGCTTTTACAACTTCACCATCGGCTTCAGCGACAATCAGCTGACCAGAGTTACGGGCAATCACCTCTTCCATGCCGGTACCGACGATTGGTGACTGAGGCTTAATAAGAGGCACAGCCTGCTTCTGCATGTTCGAACCAGTTAAACTGCGGTCAACGCGGTTTTTCTCGACAAATGGAATTAGCGAAGCGGTTGAACCAAGAATTTGCTTCTTGGCAGCGTCAACGAAGGTGACTTCGCTGACATCGACTTCACCTGGCTTTAGATTGACACGGGCAGATACGCGGTCAGCAACAAATTTACCGTTCTCGTCGATTT
>Ga0307509_10009930_pt1 | contig 11759 bp, 9 predicted proteins | sample 10_EM_MG_FD_202245 | JGI IMG/M metagenome (GOLD analysis project Ga0307509, IMG submission 202245) | Populus trichocarpa ectomycorrhiza microbial communities from riparian zone in the Pacific Northwest, United States - 10_EM | ecosystem: Host-associated > Plants > Roots > Unclassified | place... | reverse complement strand
TTAACTATATTAAGTTTTACCGTTGATTCTTCTGAATTATTTTACCTCATCTTTATCTTCTACTTTGAGTGTTTGGTGCGGTCGCAACCTTAGAGTTCACCTCTCTATAGGGTGCCCCCGTTACAACCAGTCTATGATGACCTAAATCTTGGTATACCCTTTGGACTTTGGTAACCCAATAGTGAAGTCAGTTGATATTGCCATCTATGGTCTCATTGGAACTTCTAAATGTTCTTGTAGCCCATAATTCTTCTCACTGATAACTTTATTATGGTGACATACATCGCAAGATCAAACCAACTGAGTAATATCTTTATTCATTTTAGGCCACGAGATGTTAGCTCTAATTCTACCAAATGTCTTGTACTTTCTGAAGTGCCCGGCACTCTTGGAATTATGCTGGGCCTCCATGATTGTTTCTTTCAGTCCTTCATCATTTGCAATATACTACCTGTTTGCATTCAGGAGCAAGTCCTTTTCGCTACTATCTATGGTATCAACCTGACTATTGCTTGCGAGAAGTGCCTTTAGAATTGCTAAATAGGTTTGATCATTATTGGCTGCTTTTGTAATAGTCGCATGAAAGGTCCTCTGTAACCGAAAACCTTGGCAAGTCTGCAACACAGGTGGTCGCAAGATGACGGGCTAATAATGAAGATAATTTCAAGAGGAAAAAAAGGTCCAAGCTTCGGAATTACGACCCCCTTTAGGGTGGTAGTCCGTAAGCCTTGACAAAGCATCAGCTCTGTCATTCAACTGTCCTTCCCTGTAAATCACCTTAAAATTAAACGGTTGTAGAAATTCAGCCTACTGATGTTGCCTTCGGTGCAGAGTATTTGCAGGATTAAAGTACTCTACATTGTTGTGATCAGTGTAAACCAATATCTTTTGATTAACCGACATTATCATATATGTCCATTGAATAAAGACCCCCACTATTGCGGCCATTTTCTTGTCATAGACATTATAATTTATCTTAGCTGCCGAGAACTTTCTACTAGGAAAAGCTGCCATGTGCTATTTCTCATCTTCACTCAGTTGAGATAATAAGGCCCTTAATGGTTAGTTACTAGGATTGGTTTCCAACTTACTTGGTTAAGTATCCTCAAAGTATCTCCAAATTCGGCCCAATGTAAATAGTTCCTTTAATGTGGCAAAAGCTTCTTGACAAGAAGGAGTTCACACTCATTTGGTAACTTTATTTGTCAAGTCCGTTAATGCTTTAGCTAGCTTCTAAAACCTTTTATAAACCGACGACAGACATTAGCACAGCCCATGAAGCTCTCAATATCGACAACCTTCTTGGGTGTTGACCCAGCCCGGATCTCTTCAACCTTTGTACTTGTCCTAGATGTTCCTTTGTCTGATCTCTTATATCCTAGAAACTCTACTTCCCCTTGATGGAAGCTTGACTTCTACATACTAACGCAAAGGTGTGCCTGTCATACCCTTTCCATTCCTCGTCTAACTCAACTGAAATGTTCCACTACTATCTCGGTATAAATCAAAATGTTATCCATATAAGGGATGACTCTGACATCTGCCATGTCCGGACATCTATTATTGATCATACTTTGCAAGGTAGATGGTGTGTTGTATAATGAAAAAGGGCATTCCGGTATACTCCATAAGACCGTATCTGCTTTTAAAAGTTGTCTTCCATTTCTCATCTTCCGCTATGCAGATAAGTTAATAGCCTTTCTTAAAATCTAAAGTACTGAAGATGGTGGGTTTACCGAGCCGGCTTCTAAGCTCGCTCATCAAGGGCAACAGATACTTATTCTCCATAGTACTTGTGTTGAACTCTGGGTAATCACCACGTAACTGAAGCATTCCATCACACTGTGGCAGAAATAATATATGGGCGCCTATTGGCAAGGACCAGATTTCCTAATCTTTCCATGGTCTTCCATTTCCTTAAAATAATCCATTAATGTGTCTAACTCCTTCCTAGACAAGGGATATATGGGCCCATCTGGCAACTTAGCATCAGGCATCAAGTCAATACAGTGATCGTATTTGGTATACTCAGGCAAAGCATTTACCTCCTCCCAACTGAATATATCTGCAAAGTCTTGATATTGGGGTAGGATTTTGACCTTGATGTTGTCCCTGTGTTCATCAGTAAATAGGGCAATGCCTATGACAAAGATATTGTACCGGTCCTCGGCTAAGAGTTCTTCCTTGGTGATGAACTCTAAGCGTCTGTCCTTTCTTAGACAGCAGGCTTTACAATAGTCTGAGCGCCAAGATTCCCCTTTTTCCAGTTGATATCTGGGTTGTGGTCCTTGAACCACGACATTGGAACGTAACCCTTCACTTTGCCCGCCAGCCTATGTGGGACTTCAAACCGCATTATATTCATGTGGCCTCATATGTACATGTCTACTGAAGTAGTATAGTGGAGACTAGAGTCAGGGATATGATTTCGACTAGTGGCTGAAATTGGTGTCGGATCCTTCTGACATACACATGGTACTTGGTCATTCTTAACCCAATCACTGGTTAATACAGCCCCATTAGCGCCTCTATCTAAGGATAAGAGGGCTTTACTACTAAGCCTCTCTTGATTGTGGCTCTATTCTAATCTCACTCTGACGTGGGGGAACTTCTATGTGGCGGTGGGGCTCCCAGCCTCAACCATTTATTTGGTCTCTTGTTTCTAGACATTGTGGTTAGTCTTTTCACAAGGATATGGTTTGACATTTTCATTAACTAGTCAATGTCTCTTGCCTTTCGACACAAGAGCAGCCACAACAGGTCCTGAATAGTTTTATCACTTGATAAATTTAAGGTGTTGCAATAGCTGGGGTGTGTACTATCATGCAAGCATGATTTCGGGTATTCAGGCCTCCTCTGGTAAACTTGCAAAATAGCTTCTATTGCTAAGTCAAGTCCAGCCTGAAGAAATCAAACGCAATAAACCCCACCAAATTCCTTCCAGAACATTGAAACAGTATGAGATAAGCAAATAACACTTCACTTAATGACACAGAAAATAAAACAAAACCATAAAACAAAGTAGTCTATCCATTCCCAGTATAACAAAAGAAACCCTCCTGACCTTGCCATCCCTTTAGCCTGATAGTAGTTTCAGTTGTGTATTGCCTCTGGCAGCGAACATTACTCTTTCGTTGCAATTCTCTATCTTATGTGCCTCCCAGGGCCCCTGAGTAGAGTTAGCTTTTGTGTTTCTATAGCCTCTTAGGCATAGATCTTACCCAGTTGTCCATGTTGGTATCATTCTCCAAGATGTCTAATCCTTGGAGTATTTATCCGAGGACTTTCGCGAGAACTTGCATAACAGGAGGCTTCGGAGTGCCTTCAATGCGTCAGACCTTGGGGCCTTGGGGGGCTTTGTATCCAGCTTCAGCAGCGACATCTTTCGAATTCATTCGAGAGGACGCAACAACTGGGGTCGCAGATGGACACTTTGCACAACAGTGACATTCATGTCTACATCGAGAGCATTGATAATATTGTATCCTCTTGTCAATCATAGTCGGGGACATATTACGGTGCATGTTTGCATATTCTGTTTTTGCAGATCTTGCAAACACTGGCACTCAGTTGCACGGATTCTGGTGCGGCAGCCCAGTGGCCTTATTCCCCTTCCTAGGCTTTGTTCCTTCCGAAGTATCCTGATCTTCGCTCTTTGTACCCTTTGAAGTGTAAGTCTCATTTTGTACCTGGGTACAGAAGTCGGAGGCATCTTCCACCTAGTGCCTAGTTTGATCTAACAGGTGAAGGTAGTCGATATATGCCACTGGATGGGAGGACTTCATGGACCAGGCGGCATTGAGGAAATCAATCATGCCCATTCGCAACTTGTCTTTATCAAACTTCCCGATATACCCTAACACTGCTGCAAATAAAGCAATCAACCTTTCTGTCCTTTATGTACCACTGGCTACATTCCTTCAAAGTATAATTCCAATCCTATTGACAGTAAAAGGTACTCTTCAAACGCTTGCCAAATCCTGCCCCGGTCCTCAACTCATTTTTGGTGGTCAAACTTGATCCCTTGCCGTTTGGGCTCAGCATGATTAATATGCGTGTAGATTGCCTTATACCATTTATCGGTGGTATCTTTCAAGAGAGGGATGACGAGGCTGACTTTCTCGCTTTCCTTCAACAACGAATCACGGAAGTAGTCCAGCTCAATCTTGACATCAGGTACGAAGCGTTGTGGGCCTTTTGAGTTCCAAGTACAGGGGTAGACTCCAAGATTCTCTCCCTCTTTCGCTTGAAGAGACCGCTTCTTAGCCTTATGACATTTCTGAATAACCTTATTCAGAGCTCCATATCGCTTATTGTACTTGTCCATCATTTCTTGACTCCAATGGCCCTGGCGGATGCCAACAAAGTCTCTCAGATCTGGGGGTGAGGCCTCAGAAGCATTACCTTCAGAAGTAGAAGAACTAGAATCACCCACATCATCTCCTCCTTTGACGTTCCCCTCGTGGGAGGTTGTCGACCTCCCCCGCCTTCCGGTGGTTCCACCTTTGGTTTACCCAGGTATGTCATAGCTGTCATATTATTGATCGTCTGGTTTGTCTTCCTCCATTGTGTCAGATGGTGCATGTGCAGATACACATGGTGGAAGTGGTTGGCGGATGGATTGTTGCGGTTCGGGTCTCATGTAATCATGCTGCGGATCCCCACAGTTGGCTACATTATATCATCTCGACTCACCCCATCTACAACCATTCTTCAGGGTATCTTTCGGTTGTTCTTTTATGGCTATCTCATCTTGATAGGTTGGTCTAACCTTTTAACATAAGGTGACCAATGCGAAAAGTAAAACTCGCTACTATCTCCCCCAACTATTCGACAACCTCTATTACAATACTTTGAAGTCAATTGTGCTGGTTGGTCTGAAAACCCGGACAATCCATACCTGTCTCAAGGCTTTGCTAGAGTCGGCGGTGCGTGTGCCGAAGCAGAAAGTTCCAGGTTGTGAGAGGCTGCCGGTCCTGGTACTAGTGTGGAAGTCAGAACCGCAAAGGGCTGATCTGCTTCTACATGTATATCGCTGGTGGTGGTGTGGCAGGGTCAACCAATACCAGGGTAGGTCTGTTGGATAGAGTATCAGGTGGTTGCTGTTGTGAGGCCTGTCTCGAGCTTCGCCTAGAAGCTAGGCTTCTTGACTTTTAGATACCACTTCACTGAGCGCCTCACCGAAGATTGATGACGGTTGGGGCCGGGTGGAGGCCCATAGAACTCATGGCTTCTGCAAATGACAGCGTCAGGGGTTGTGGTTGTGCAATGAGTAACACCTGCAATTGCTGCTCCAATTGCTGGACTCGCTCTTGTGATTCCCAGGGTGTCTGGGCACTTGATTCACAATCGGCACCATCCCCTTATACAAAATTATAGCTGGCATCTCAGCTGCGGATTGTGGTGAGGGCTCCATTGCAAGGGGTTGCGGAGGTGCTGCGTTCATATGCCCCTCATTTTCAGAGTCAATTTAATACCATCCTTGGACAGCCAACTCGAGAGCTGTCAGGCATGCCCTAATCATCCAATTTGAAAGTGCAAGTTTAGGGTATGCTGCCTGCTGAATCTTCCTCCCGCGGTTACCATTAGCTGCCATCTTGTCTGACTATTTGAGTTGAGTAGCAGAAATAATCTCTCGAATGGAAGCCATACCTTCTGGGAACCTCTTAGTCACCTGTCTCATGATATACGATTCAAACAATTCCCAGGTGAAGTTGGCAAACCTCTTCGGGGTTCCTCTTAATGGAGGTATTCTATTCCTCACGGAAGGGTCACGAGTAAGATTATCAAGCAATGTTACTGAGTATAAAATTTGTAACTTGTGAACTGGCTTGAGTATTTTAGTGGGTTATAGCTCACTGATCTGCTCCATGATAGAGCGTCATCTGATTCTTGCAAATCTGCAATAGCTCAAAGCGGGAAAGGTTATAATCATATTCGGCTACATTCATATCTAAAGACATTGTTCTTTCTACACCATGCCTCTTGCACCAGACAAGCAACTCATACTCAACCAAAGGTCAGAATAATAAATCTTTTCAATCATTCTCAGAAAAGAGTTAAGCAAGTACACTTAAGGATATACGGAAATTTAATTTAATTTATTTTAATTAATTTTATTTTTGAATTATATGCATTTGTTTAAGGTAGAAAGACACCAACCAGCCGTCTCCTCTACACACCCGGCGATTGAAATCTCAACACCACGAGATTCACACCACTTTTCTTTTCTCCACCCCCCGCCATGAGCTTGCTCTAGGGGGTGGTGTCATCCCTCCTCTACACTCCCCTCCCCTTAGGTTCACCCCTTTGGGCTTTCGTCACTCTGGGTTCATGGATTTCATGTGCTTTTGATGATGTTTCCTCTCCCTACCCCGCACATGTTCTGCCTTTCTGAGAGCATTCGCACGGTCGGCAACCCCCTTACGTCGTCAACAGGTCGGTCGCAGTCTCGGGCAATCGGTGAAGTAGTGGCCCCGGTGGCTCTGCTCTCAGGTATTGCACTATCTCCTGAGAGTGCTGTCCGGTACGGTCGGCATCATCGAAAAGTCGTGATCTCACTCCGGTCGCCTTCCCTCGCACTTCTCGGTTTGGGTCTACCCCTCCTTCTCCTCTTCTCCTCACGGTCTGATCGGCTGGCACCCTACTGCTTCGCTCTCTGGCTGGCACCCTACTGCTGCTACACCCTGAGCCTCTGTTGCCTTCTGATCTCGGGACTTGGGTGATTGTCATGGCTTCATGCGTGGCCTTTGCCTGGGTTTGGGGTAGGGGTTTCATACCTGCCGCCTCGGTTACCTCTGGGCGATATGCACTCCCTCCCGGTTCTGTTTCCGGTGGGCCTACAGTCACTACTTCGCCCTGCCACACACTTCCGTTTGTGTCACTTTCGGTTACCGATCTTTCTCTTGGTGGTTTTGTCTGCCCTTTGGTCCGGGACGCAAGAGCCCAAGGTACATATATAGATACCTCTTAGTGTATGGATCGATGGCCTACGGCATTGTCCTGCTGGCTCCTTGGCATCTCCCCTGCTGCGGCAGAATGGGGTTTGTCGTTGGGCTATGGGTGGGTTACTTATGGGTTCGGCTGGGATTTTTCTTCCTTGAGTTTTGTGAGGTTTCTGTACTTTACTGGGTTGTTCACTGTTGGGGTGGGGAGTTTTCTTATGGGCTGCACATCTGTCGAGGTTTTTTGGTTTGTTGTATTCAGGCCTGTACGCTCTTCTGTAGTTTCTACCCATAGTACAGGGCGCTTTGGTGTCGGGCAGGGGCAGAGGGTTTTAGCACGAGGGAGGCGGGATGGACTGTAGGTGGAGGTTTTTCCTGTCTTAGAGCGATCTGCATACGGGAGTTTGTACCTTAAACAATACTAAAATAATACTAAAAAAAAAAAAAAGAAAAAAAAAGAAAAAAAGACAAAAAGGTAGAAAGACACCATCCTCCGTCTCCTCTACACACCCGGCGATTGAAAGCTCAACACCACGAGATTATCACTACTTTTCTTTTCGCCACCCACACCATGTGCTCGCTCTAGGAGGTGGAGTCATACCTCCTCCACACTCCCCTTCCCTTACCTTTATCCCTTTGGGCTTTCTTCACTCTGGGTTGATAGTTTTCATCTTCTTTTGATGATGTCTCCTGTCCTTAGCTTGCTTGTGCTCTGCCTCGCCTCGAGCATATGCACGGTTGGCAACACTCTTCTCGACGCCCATGTTACAGACGGCTGGGAACACGGTTTTCAGTAAGAGAAAACACTTCAACAGGCCACAGTCGATTTCTCTGTTCTCTCTTTTCCTTGAGAGGCTGTGTAACAATCCTACCCTGAGGGGGTTAGTTATGCAACAGGAAAGGAACTACTTACGTGAAGATCTTGAGATATCCTTAGAGTTCTTTTGAGTAACCGAGAGTGGTCTTCTTTCCGAGATTAACTTATAATCTCTTCGTCGTCGTGGAATATCTTATAGTCTGCTTATCTCAGTCCAATATCTTATTGCGGAGAGATGGTGAGGGAACTTCTTCGTAACTTAATCTCTTCTCACGTGAGAGAGATGTGAGACTGTTCTTGTTTCTGAGCAGGTCGTATTTGCTCTGACGCTTAAGAGCTTGGTTGCTTGCATACGAACGAGATGTAAAAGTAGAGTTAAAGGTAAAGTTATATTCGAAGAAAGTACTTAGATGGTAGCCTGAAGAGCTATAACTACTGTGACCGTTTTATTTTTTATTTTATTTTTAAATCATATGCATTTGTTTAAGGTACAAAAAACAACATCCTCCGTCTCCTCTACACACCCGGCGATTGAAATCTCAACACCACGAGATTATCACCACTTTTCCCAACTCCGCCCCCCGTCATGAGTTCGCTCTAGGGGGTGGAGTGCATCTCCCCCTATCTTCTCCTGCCCTTAGGTTTATCCCTTGGGGCTTTCTTCTCTCAGGTTTGATGGATTTCGTCTTCTTTTGATGATGTTTCCTCTTCCTACCCCGCTTTTGCTCTACCTCGCTTAGAGCATTGGCACGGTCGGCAACACTCTCCTCAACGCCCAAGTTACAGACGGCCAGGTACACGGTTTGCAGTAAGAGGAAACCTTTCAACAGGCCACGGTCGATTTCTCTACACTCTTTATCTTTAAGAGGCTGCCTAGTCAAGACACGAACGCGATTACCGATAGTTTCTACGGCACGGAGTTGGGTCTACCCTTCTTTCTTTTCTTCTCCTCACGGTCAGATCGGCTGGCACCCTACTGCTTCTTCACCTTTTTGGCTGGTACCCACAACTACCTGGCTGGTATCCATAACTACTTCTTCACTATTCGGACTAAGACCACGGTCCATCACGGCGTGCCTCTGGGAGGATGGTATTGCACTATTTCCTTCTTCTTTTTGAGCATTCTGCCAAACCGTGGGAAGGGTCCTCGTGGCTCAAGCCCCCCCAGGTTTCTCTTTAGGCGGGCCTGGCAACCCTCATGCTGATTGTGCGGGAATCCTTTTGGTGGTCTTCGCTTTGTTTGATTTTTTGCGTTTCCTTCTGTCTGGATGAATGTGCCATGGGTTTTCCTGATTCTCCCTGCTTGTTCTTTGATTTGATTCCTTTCGTCTATCTTTCTGGCTAGTCAAGGGTTTCTTGTTGGGGGCGAGATGTGCGCTTGGTTCCATACCAGAGGGACTTGGGGGTTGGCTTTTTCCCAGGGGTATTGGAGGTTTTTTTATGCCATAGCGCAAGCTGCATGCAAGATTTTGTACCTTAAACAATAATCATATGATTCAAAAAAAAAAAAGAAAAAAAAAAAGAAAAAAAAGGTACAAAAAACAATAACACTCCGCGCCCTCTATTTACCACTCGCTTAAAATACTTACCGCATTCGGCCAACATAAACCCCACGGTTTGGTCTTTATCTCATCACGATACATCTATTTTGGCTTTTCACTTGGGCTTCATTTTTCAAGTGAAATATATATTTCACCTTTGCTGAGAGAATTTTTATTCTTGAAAAGTCAAACTGGTAGTTTGACGGCACTTTCTCTCTTCCCCGGCTCTCTGTCCACCGGCCTGGCCTGTTGGCCTTGTCCTGATGTCGTCTACTCCTCTCGCTTCCACTGGGGCAGGCCCTGCCTCGGCTGGTGGCCCTGCTCGCTCTGCCTCCTCTCGCCAGGACCATAGGGCTGATCCTATCTCTCGTTCGTCGTCATCCCTGTCCAGGCTTGCCTCTCTCTCCGGGGAGGCTGACAATGTCGCCAACATCCTTGGGCACGCTGCCAGGCTCGCTCGCCTTGACCCGGCTTCGTTCCCCACTGTCTACAATACCTCCGCTGCCACCTTCCCCGATAGTCAGCTCGCTATGGCCCCTCTTCTGGCGCAACTCATCGCCATGGTTAATGACCTTGGTGCCTCTGATACCTTCTTGACTTCACAGGTTGAGTCCCTCACCTCCGCCCAGGCAGAGCGCTCAGCCACCCCCTCACCACCAGCCACATCCAACCTGGAGGCGTCCCTCAAGCACTTGTCCTCTCGTGTTGCTGCTCTGTCCTCACACCGCGCCATGCAAGTGGCGCCCTCACTGCCTCAAGCGCCACCTCCTCCCGCCCCTGCTGTCCAAACCAAACCCGCGCAGCAGAAAAAGAAACTCGCCACCCGCCTCACGTCTCGTACGGTCGCCGCACCAGATTTCCCCTTCCTTTTTGAGGGAAAATGGTATGGCAACCCGGACACATACGCCAAACTCCACCCGGACTCACCCCAAGCGGGTATCCTTTTCGCCTCTCGCCACCCCCAATCAGAGGAAGCCAAACTTTACTCTGAGCGTTACCCAGCCACCTCACTCTTCCACACCGGCCCCCCCCCGGTTTCACTGTTTCTGATCCCCTGCAGCCCCAAGAACAAACCTGGGCACAGGTTACCAGGAAGGGCGGTAAGGGCAAGAAAAATGCCACTGCAGCACAAGTCGCTGCATCAAGCAAGAGTAGTGTCCCCAAAGGACCCCCAACGCTCCCAGCTGCTCAATGTCGTTTCTTTGCCCCCGTACCTCGCCAACCCTCCCGAACGATTCTTTCATCATGACTGCTACCCTTCCCGACATCATGGCCGCTGTGCTTAAAGAGGCCAACAGCTCACTACCCCTCTCCCTTACTGCCTCGGTTAATCGCAATGGGGCTGTTACTCTCACAGCCAATCCGTACAACCCGTCTTCTGCTTACGCTCCCTTCTTTGATACAATGACTAAGAAGCTCAACCAGAGTTTCCCGGTTGGAGACAATCCTTTCCGGGTTTTCAGGGAGGCACCTACAAGTGTCGAGCTCCTCATCCATAATCTCCCTCTTTCCATTCGCACGCACGAGCCTACAAATCTTTTCCCCTCACTTCTTGAATCAATTAGCAATGCTATTGGCGTCCCCATATTTGGGGCTAGAATTTTACAGTCACATCCTGCGAAAAGGGCTGAGAAACGCACGACCTCGGTTGTTGTGGCAGTCGACCCCCTCCCTGTTTCCCGGTTCGGCGAATGGATCAGACCTTTCTCCCGCGCCCGTACAGTCGCCCCCGCCTACTCTGCCTCCAAGTCCACCCTGTGCCGAAAGTGCTGGCGTTTTGGTGACTCTGCTCCTTTATGCAAAGAAGAGGCACAAGCCTGCCCGATCTGCACTCTCCTCCATCACCGCTCCGCCCACAGATGTGCTAACCAGAGCTGTCCGAAAGGTGGCTTTGAGAAGTCTGTCGTGGGATGCTTCAACGCCTCCCCTCCTCTCTGTATCAACTGTGGTGGGCAGCACGCCTCGTTCGATGGCACCTGTCCCATCCGCGGCGAAATGCTCTCCACCCTCCGTCCTCCTAGGGACCAAGACATTCCCGATGCCCCCGACACGGGCCTCCCCCAAACGACCTCTCAGGGCCCAAGTGCTCACCCAACTGTGCCGGCCACTCCAGCCAGGAACGGTCCTCGTTTCCCTCCTACTAGGGAATTCACCCAACCTGAAACTGTTAAACTTGTTCGCAGCGCGTCTGCACAGCCTAACCTCGCCGCCCCCCTTCCCTGCAGGAACCTCTTTGGCGCTGGTAGTAGCCTCTTCCGTGCTATCACCGGTGCCGACTGGAGCGAGCTCGCTCCGACTTACGACAACATGGAACTTTAAATGTCGTCAACCCCAGCCCCAACACAGAGTCCTTCAGCATCCCAATCATTCCATTATCCTGGTTGTTTAAATCTTTCCATTGTTCAGCATAATTGTCTCGGTAGCAGTAATGTTTTTCAAACTCTTTTTAGTTTTTTT
>Ga0307509_10009929_pt1 | contig 11760 bp, 9 predicted proteins | sample 10_EM_MG_FD_202245 | JGI IMG/M metagenome (GOLD analysis project Ga0307509, IMG submission 202245) | Populus trichocarpa ectomycorrhiza microbial communities from riparian zone in the Pacific Northwest, United States - 10_EM | ecosystem: Host-associated > Plants > Roots > Unclassified | place... | reverse complement strand
AACGATATTAAGTTTAACCGTTTTGATTCTTCGTGAATTATTTACTCTATCTTTATCTTCTACTTTGAGTTTTGGTGCGGTCGCAACCTTAGAGTTCACCTCTCTATAGGGTGCCCCCGTTACAAGGGGACAAGATGGCCCAAAACTACCAGAACCTAGCGAAAGCGGACGCTGCATAGTAGGGGATAGATAAAAGACACCGGAAGTGAAAAGTTAGGATACATCGGGTATTCAGACTCACTATCTCGTTTAAATTATTCCTGAGACCAACACAGGTGCCGCTATAGCACAAGGGTTTCCAATATGTTGAGGAAGAGTTGGGCGATGATGATTACCCGAGCTGTGGCTTTAGTGACTAGGGCACGCTTACCTTAAGCCTCTACACTATCCAAGGCCCAACAGGTTTCTCGGTTAAACCAAAAGAGTATAGATGAAGGTACCATTCCCGATCAGTCGCCAATGGTCTAAGAAACAAGTCGATGATACGGACTGGGCAGGCCTAGTTGCAAGGTGGAGTCATGTGCGAGACGGTAATGCCTAGTATTTGGGAACTCCTCGGCAGGAGGTAAAGACCGCTAGTACTGGGTTGCCCGAAATACTAATTCAGAAAGTTTATCTGAGGAGTCCTCTCTGGACGAAACTGCGCGGGGGCGATAATAAACAACCACAGTCAATGAGACAATGCATTGAAAAAGAAAGAACGAGGAGCCGGACAGCCCTTGGAGGCCAATCCCAGGTTCCCCAAAACATTATTCATGTTCAGAAGGACCTGCCCAATTAGATCTTGAGGGCAAACCCACACGCATTCATGTTTTACTAGACTCAGGTGCCAGTTGCTTCCTGTTAAGTGAAAAGCTAGTCGAACGACTTGACATCCCATACAAAGTACGAAAAAAACCTATAAGCATAGTCGGATTCGATGGACTTTCAAGTTCATCAGGCGGTCAAAGATATACCAGCCTCATCACGCTCGAAATTGGAAATGGACATAGGTCCCCCATCTCCGCAGAGATTTCACTCACAGGACGCTTTGACCTGATCATTCCATTTGGATGGTGGTACTATGAAAACCACATGTTGCATTTACACAAAGCAAAAAAAGTGGAATTTTGGACAGACAACATGTCCCGATCATGTTGAGGATAAGGCCGTAAAGGATCTATTTGAGTATGACGAGACAGTCGCATACGATCCGAAGGCCCAGTATGTGGGAAGGATAGGAAGAGTGGACGAAAAGGATCCAATGGAGTTGGAAACACTACCACAAGAATATGCTCAATTCAAGCATTTATTTCAGCCGAGAGCGTCAGAAAAATGCCGGCAAGGCGAACGTTTGATCATGCGATCGACCTTAAGGAAGGAGCCAAACCTCCTTGGGGACCTGTTTATCCTATGTCACAATACCAGTTAAATACCCTAAAAACTGACCTTGACGAAATGTTGGCCCAAGGGAAAATTACACATAGCCAGTCACCAGCTGGAGCACCAATTTTGTTCGTACCAAAGCCTGACGGTCGCTTATGGTTGTGTGTGGATTATTGACAGGTCAACAAAGTAATGATTCTCGATAAATATCAGCTCCCTTTGATGAGCGAATTACGAGATTGAGTGGCAGGTGCCACAATATTTACAAAGTTGGACCTTAAGGACGGTTACCACCTGATTATGATTAAACAGGGTGATGAATGGAAAAAAGCGTTTAGAACTCGATACGGACAATACGAATATAAAGTTAGGCCGTTTGGATTGGGCAATGCTCCTGCAACTTTCCAACCCATGATGAATAAAATATTACGCGAATTTCGCGACCAAGGGGTAGTGGTGTACCTAGATGATATCCTCATCTACTCCAAGACACATGCGGAAGATGTCGCCATGGTCAAGAAAGTACTTTCGCGGTTGATGGAACACCAGCTGGCGGTACCCATTTACAAGTCCGAATTTCATGTAAAGACTGTTGGATTTCTAGGGTATATTGTGGTAACGGACGAGGTAACAATGAGCATGAGAAAGGTAGATTCCATAAGGAAATGGAAACCACCTAGGACGGTGAAAGAAGTTCAGATATTTCTTGGTTTCGCAAATTTGTATTGAGATTCATTGAGAATTTCGTGAAGATATGCAAACCAATAACGGAAACGCTAAAAGAGGACAAACAAAAGTTCAGCTGGGGACGCGAGGAGAAGATATGGTTTGAAAAACTCAAAAAGAGATTTACAACAAGGCCAATCCTGGCGGATTTTTACGCAGGACGAGAGTCTGGAATAGAGACTAACGCAAGCAACTTTGCACTATGAGCAATTTTATCCCAATTTCAGGATAAAATACTTCACATGGTAGCATTGCATTCCCGAAAATTGAATTCCGCTGTAACGACCCTATGATAGGTAGCTACAATAACCACCAGGTTAGGCCAAATGGTATACCGAGTGGTAACCAGAGGTGGTATGGTCTCATATACAAATAGCTGGTTAACCTAGGACAAAGTCTAGAGAATGATTGAGTAACCTTGGGTACTCTATTAGGCATGGTAACCTTACGGGAGAACATTCACATAAGGTGAAGAGAATTATGGGAATGTTACACGGACCTCCGAGACGACCTTTGTGGTCAACTGGAGGACTTCCGGCGTGGTTAATGGCATAAGACGGCAAAGTTAACCTACTTTGGGAATTTGGTCATTCTGCCCATGGACTCCAGTTACCCTACTGAGGAGTCCAAGTTACCCTACCTTCACCGACAAAGTCATCCTAGAACTTAGAGGTCGATTGCCTCACATTCTATGGGCTCTTAGATGTTGTTGGGCGCACAGGCATCGGCGCAGGGAGGCCCCACACCTGTGTAAGGGTGGCCCGAACATACTATTGAACTTGGGCCGGTTTAGCTAACACCCCCCTCTGGCCCCAGCATTCGGACAGCGCGTCATAGGCAGAGGGCTGCATAGTTGCTCGTTTGCTAGTAAAAAGAGGTCATTGGAGGGGCTGCCATAACACGGTATAAGTCGTTGCCGTCCGTCCAACAGAATGTGGTTAGCAGGATATATCACGCGAGTATGGGTAACCGCCAAAATGGGGGTCGCCCATAAATGGTCTCTCCGGCACCAAGGAGTCTATCATCCCTCCAGGTAGTAGGGTAGTCTTCCAAGTGGTACTTAGGTCGTCCAAGGAGGTCAGTGCGCTTTCGGGACAAATACCTCAGTCACCAGCCGGGACCTTCTCCCCTTGATTTGTAGCATTACTATGGGTTGTTATTGGACTCTAGAGGTATGAGTCTTATCACGGTAGAGCCTGTCCCGAAAGGCTGGCTATGGGTAGCGCGCACTTAGCCAACTATCAGCTACATCTCACCGGGGGAGCTTGCATGTCAATTTATCACATTAGATAGTCGTGTAGATTACATGATGAACTGCATAGCTTGTATAGACGAAACTACCACTGGGCCAGTGAGTCCACCACCTAGGTATTGATTCCGGTTGTTGTCATACCAGTTAGCCACTGGTATGACTTCGATAGGAAGAGTTTTTTCCACCTGCGGTTCTATTGGAGATGGTATGCAGAAACTCATATGCTATTGACGGAGTTAAGTGTACCCGAGTTGGTCCCACACTTCCGGCAGGATAAATCCTGATGGAGGGTACACCTCTGATAAGCCCAGAGCTGGACAAGGTGCTCGCATAAGGTCGGAAGTAGTGGTGAATGTCAAAGGCTTAAATCTGATATCTACTTAAGTTTAAGGGTTTGGCATTCTACTTCGACAACCAACTTTTCCTCGAGAGAACTAAATTGAGTGAAGCTTCGAGCTTAACCATATTAAGTTTTACCGTTTGATTCTTTTGAATTATTTACCTCATCTTTATCTTCTACTTTGAGTGTTTCGTGTGGTTGCAACCATAGAGTTCACCTCTCTATAGCGTGCCCCTTACATCAGCTGAATGCAAATATCAGATTCGCGACAAAGAACTCCTAGCCATACTGGAAGTGTTCATGGAATGGAAAAACTACTTGTACGGTGCGGACAAACCCATAACAGTCTATACTGACCACCACAATTTGCAACACTTTTTGACGACGAAAAAGTTGAATCAGAGGCAAATCCGTTTCGGCGCAATTGCTTGTATCATTCAACATCAAAATTATCTATCGACCGAGGTCCCGGAGCGGTAGACCAGACGCATTAAGCAGACGACCGGAGTATCATCCTGAGGCGGGCGCTGAGCACACCGAACAGTCAATCCTGAAACCAGAACATTTCTCGATAAGTCTTGTACAAGACGAACCGGTTCAGGAGTAATTGACAAAATGAGTGCTGGCACAACAAGCCGCGGCCATTTAAGTAATGAAAATGGCAGCAAAGGCTACTCTACCCTCAAAGGGCTCAAGACTTTCGGCAGCACACGACCTATATGCTCTGGAAGATGTGCTGATCCCAGCAAGGGGACAAAAACTTATCGGAACTGGAATTGCGATTGGAATACCACAAGGGACTTATGCTAGGATAGCCCTACGATGCGGCCTAGCATACAAAGCAAGTTAGGAATTGGCGGAGGAGTTATACATGCCGACTATACGGGAAAAGTGAAGGTCATAATGATGAATCATGGCAAAAAGAATTTTCAGGTTCAAGAAGGAGACTGGATTGCACAAATGATCATCGAAAAAATAGAAATGTCAGGGATAATGGAGGTGGACAATCCACAAATAGCCGATCGAGGAAACAAGGGATTTGGGAGCACGGACCTATCGCCAAAGCGAGCCATCGCTGTGGAACGGGTACTGCCGATCATGTGTTAGCTATATGCAGACAGCAGGGCAAACAGATTATTTAGCGAAAGCGATATCGGACGAAACCCATGGCTCATACAGGAAGAAGTCATGGTATCGAGCGCTATTATATCAAAAGTCCTATTACAAGAGTATGAACCAGAACTCTTGGAAGAGGTTCAAAACGGGTCAAGAGACAATTTGGACTGGTTGAATAGGGAAGCAACGCTATAAGATCTAATAACCCATGGAAAGGAGTTACCCACAAATTGGCAATATGAGGACGGGTTCTTCTACTTCAAAAATTGGCTGTACATACCTGCCAATGACGCTCTGAAGACAAAGATTGCGAAAGGATGTTACGACTCGAAGGTAGTGGGAAATTTTGGAATGGAAAAGACGATGGAGATAATCACGAGGGACATTTATTGGAAGGGGCTTACCGAAGGAATAAATGTCTACGTTCGGTCATGTGATGAGTGCAAACACAATAAGTCTCCATGACATGCACGATGGGGGTTACTTCAGCCTCTCAAAACGCCATACACGGCATGGAACTCTATCTCCACTGATTTCATAACCCAACTACCAGAATTACAAGGCTACACTCAGATCATGGTAGTAGTCAACCGATTCACAAAAATGGTACACTTTATTGGTCTCCTAACAAACGCGACCGCAAAGGACGTCGCCAATGTTTTCCTACGGGAAGTTTGGGAACTTCACGGTCTACCCATGGAAATCATATCCGACATGGATGCAAAATTCACAGGAGAATCTTGGGAATCCCTCTGCAAGCGGCTAGGGATTAAAAGAAAAAGGTCAACAGCATACCACCCACAGACGGACGGTCAGACGGAAAGAACCAACCAAGTGCTGGAAGGTTACTTGAGAAAGTTCGTCAACTATGACCAAGACGACTGGTATCAGCAGTTACCCCTAGCTGAATTCGCGTACAACAATTCCACAACGAATGCACATGGAATGTCACCCTTCTTCGCGAATTACGGTTATCATCTACAGACAGAGTGGATGCGAGAGCGACAAGCTCAAAATCCAGGGGCTGAGTGGTATAGCCATTGGATGAAGGCAATTCACAAACGAGCGGTGGAAGCGGTGAATTATACACTAGAGGCAATGAAAAAATATTTACGATCAAAAAGCGTTAGAAAAGCCCGACTATAAAGAAGGTGATTTGGTAATGCTAAATGGAAAGAATATTGGTACAAAACGACCCTCGAAGAAGTTAAGCCCCAAGCTCTATGGACCCTTCAAAATCATAGAGGTAAGGGGACAACGCGCTTTCAAGCTCGAAATATTGCCTACATGGAGGATCCACCCAAACTTCCATGTTTCGCTGTTGGAACCTTATCGAACCTCAATCTGAGAAGAAAGAGAACAGCCTCCACGAGAGCCAGAAGAGATCGAGTGGCGATCTCGAATGGGAAGTGGAATAGATTGTAAAAAGTGAAATAATCTCTTATACAAGAAAGGTTTGCGGTCGCAATAAACGATTGCGTGAACTAATGTATTTTGATAAATGGAAAGGGTGTTCTGAGGACGAGAACAGCTGGGAACCACCTGAGAGTTTGGGAAACGCTCAGGAGTTAGTAGAGGGTTTTCATCAGGAAAACCCGGATATGCCAAGTAGGGCAGACGTTCAATAGGGAGGCAAGCTTTTCCTTGTATGGACAAGTAAATGCATGAGGTTTTTTACCCTACTTCCCGGAGTTCAAGAAGGATTTCATTTGTGGGTTAGAAAAATAAGAGAAAGAAGATCTTAGAAGCATTCGAGGACGAAGCTTGGGGAGAGGGAGCTCATGTTAGGCATACCAGAAGGCTTAGCCTTCTTTTAGTGAATAAGGACCTATAGTTACCCTACCTTAGGATTCTGAGTTCAACAGGACAAGCCAACACCCCTCCTACCACAGCAGTGTTGGGACGGTGCTACATCGGCAGACGCCGCCGTAGTTGCGTCTCCTCACCAATGACAGGGTCATTGGAGCCCTCCTTGTAACCCTGTATACGTTGCGGCCATCTGTCCGACCGGATCCCATTCGCAGGATATATGAGGGAAGACGTTTGGCGAGCTTATGCCAGTGGTTTGGGCCAGATCGGTCGACGTTGCATAAGGCTATAAAGCACTAAAGGCGGGAGTCGTGAAGGTGGTCGCTAAGTAACGGGATGCTTTTACGGGCAATGGTTAAGCAACATTATTCTATACTCCACACTCTTCTGATGAAAGCCGCAGAAGTGAATGGTGTTGTGGGAAGAGGTAGTTTGCCAAATCAAGTATACTGGCACTCACATAGGTCACTTGAATTCTTCGGATACTGACGGGACATATGATAACGATATGACCGTGGAGAGGTAATGGCCATTGGTGCAATCATTGAGACAAGTCTATCTTATGCCTCGCAGCTGTCGAGTGCAGGATACACCTGCAATGCTGAGAGGTTCGATAACAAAGCTGGCCTCTTTGTTGGTTCAATTATGAAGAGCATTCTGGGTATACACATCAGCAAAAAACTATCATGTGTCTGATTCGCTGGCACTGCGTCTGGATGTTGTTCTTGCGTCCGCTGCGGCCTATACATCTGGAGGTCTATTGCAATACCAAATTGTGTCCGGATGCACGTTGCCATACCTCCAGTCCTTCCGGAAGCACTTCACGACACCACCACTCATCTGGACGCATTTCACAACACCACTACTTTTCTGGACGCACTTCACAATACTACTGCTCATCTGAATTCACCCTTGATCTTTCTGAAGACAAAAATGCCAGCCCAACCCACTCTGAAAGTGAGTAATAGCTCTAGCAGTCTTTAGTCAGCACAGTTTGTTGTAGTTTCTCGGCACTTCGCCCTCGACGCGATGCGCGTAACTCCGCACTTTGCTCTCATCACACACCCCCTACATACTCCCTCTTCATGGCCTAGCATAAAGACTCCACCACAACCACTATATTGATTCTCAATCCGACACTTGCATCATGTCAAGCTCCACACCAGCTACACAACAGTATTAGATCCATCATGACCTGACTATAATTGATGGAGTTACCTTTATTCCGGGTTTTTGAGGGGTTTAGCCAGCACTGACTTTGAAGTTAGATTTCGCCAGCATCAGATATGCGATCACAGAGCCCTTTCGGGACCCTATTGTACACCCCCCTAGCTATCGAACACTGTAAAGGACATCCCGATACAATGATTTCCCATGGCGCTACAGAGTCTTCTGAAGGGGGGAGGTATTATGCCAGGCTTTTTTAGTGTTTGGCGAGGGCTGACGTTAAAGCCAGGTTCCGCCGGCATCTGGTTTGCGATCCTGGTGCCATTTTGGGACCTTAATCTACGCCCTCCCAGCTATCAAATACTGTACGGAACGTCACGATACAATAATTTCCCATGGCGCTACAGAGTCTTGTGAAGGGAGAGGTCTTATGCCGGGTTCTTTTTGAGTAGGGTCTAATGGGCGCTGACCTTAAAGCCAGATTCCGTCAGCGTCCGGTCTGCGATCACAGAGCCCCTGTGGGACATCGTTCTACGTGCTCTCAGCCGTCCAGGGCCATAGGGACGTCCCGATACGACCATTCCCCATCGTGCTATGTAGTATTCAGAAGGGGGGAGTCTTATGCCCGGTTTTTTTGGTGTCTAGTAAGGGCTGACCTTAAAGCTAGATTCCACCGGCATCCGGTATACAATCACAGAGCCCTTTTGGGATGTCATTCTATGTCTTCTCAGCTATCTGGCGCCTTGAGGTGCATCTCGATACAACCATTCTCCATAGCGCTACCGAGTCTTCTGAAGGGGAGGGTCTTATGCCGGGTTCTTTTTGAGTAGGGTCTAATGAGTGCTGACTTTAAAGCCAGATTCTGTAGGCGTCCAGTCTGCAATCAAAGAACCGTTTTGGGAAATCGTTCTACGTCTTCTCGGCTAGCCGGCGCCATAAGGGCGTCCCGATACGACGATTCTTCATAGTGCTATGGAGTATTCTGATGGGGGAGGTATTATTCCGGTTTTTTTTAGTGTTTGGCGAGCGCTGACCTTAAAGCCACATTCCGCCGGTGTCCGGTGAGCGATCATGGAGCCCTTTTAGGACGTGATTTTACACCTTTCCAGCTATCCGGCGCCATAAAGAACGTTTCGATACGAGCATTATCCATGGCGCTACAGAGTCTTCTGATGGGGAGGGTCTTTAGAGCGGGTTTTTGGTCTGGTGTGCCTAGGAGAAGCCTGTATTTAAATCTAAGAGAAGACTAGCTACAATGACTTTCAAGTTATAAAATAAATTGTCAGCTAGGTCAGGAGTGGGTAAAGGGGGGACTCTTAAAGAAAGTTCAGAAGGAATAGTGCTGCATCTGGGTGGCATCTGAATATTAGGTGGGGCATCCAGTGCGTTCTGACTGCGGCCAGATGCACAATCATGCTCGCGCCACATCCAGAGTAGCGGTTGACATTTTGAGCGTCCTGTGTGTCAGATGCACAGGACGATCAGAACACAGGTAAGAATTTTTGCTGATACAGTGGTAAGCAAGAATTAAAGATTAATGAAGATGGATCGTAACCAATGGACTGATGTGTGGGAGCACCATCAGGATAACTCATGGTGTTGCGATTTAGAAGTCAAGTAAGATAACAGAATTGTGAGGGTCAAATGGTGTACCCACCTTTGAAGAAAAGATGAAGTTGTCAGTAGATAGTTAGTGTGAGAATTAGATGTAGCCCGAAACCACACAGACGCGGCATATAAATATTGAGGTGCCTCCCGAGCTATTTGAACATTATTAAGCAACGGAGAAGAGGTCTTATCAATATGAAACGTTTATGCTAGAAAATGTTTTATCACAGTATCTAGCTCTACCCTAGTCACTGAGCCTTTCTAGACAGCTTCCATCTACAATAAAGTGTATCGGCCTGAGTTATTTCACAAAGACTTTGAGATAGGCGCCCGCCTAACAGGTAACCAGAGGTGGTATAGTATGGCATACTTGGTATACAAAGGCTGGATAATATTAGGCACTACGAAGGGTAGTGTTCCCAGAAGGGTCACGTGACTTCGGTGGAAGGTCATGTGTTTGACACTCATAGTGGGCAGAGTTATTTTATGCATTACATGAAATGTTTACACTGGGAAAGATTCAAGAGGAATGGAGTAGGCAATCAACAAGTAAGGTTAAACACATATGTGTAACAGGGGCATCTTATAGAAAGGTGAACTCTAAGGTTGCGACAGCACAAAACACTGAAAGTAGAAGATAAAGATGAGGGGAAATAATTGAAAAAGAATCAAACACTAAAACTGTATATCATTAAGCTGAAAGCTTCACTCAATAAGATGTGTTGAGGAAAGTTGGTTATCGAAGTAGAATGCTAAACACTTAAAGTGAAGTAGATATCAGATTTATAACTTTGATATTCACCACAACTCGGACGTTGTGCAAGCACCCTCTCCTGCTGGAAGAATTGGACCAACTCGGGTATACTTAACTCTGTTAATAGGCTATGAGTTTCTGTAATCCATCTCCAATACAACCGCAGGTAGAAAAACTGTTCCTATTGAAGTCATACCAATGGCTAACGGTTATGACAACAACTAGAGTCAATACCTAGGTGGTGGACTCACCGGCCCAGTGGTAGTTGTGTCTATACAAGCTATGCAGTCGATCATTTAATCAAGGCAACGACTCAATGTGATAATTTGACATGTAAGCTCCCCCGGTGAGAGGTAGCTGATGGTTGGCTAAGTGGGCGCTACCCATAGCCAGCCTCTCAGGACATACTCTACCGTGATAAGACTTATACCACTAGAGTCCATTGACAACCCATAGTAATGCAACAAATCAAGGGAAGGAGGTCTAGCTGGATACTGAGGTATTTGTCCTGAAAGTGCTCTGGCCTCCTTGGACTACCTAAGTACCACAAAGAAGATGTAACTGAGGCATCCTATAGAGAGGTGAACTCTAAGGTTGCGACCGCACCAAACACTCAAAGTAGAAGATAAAGATGAGGTAAATAATCGAAAAGAATCAAACGGTAAAACTTAATATAGTTAAGCTCGAAGCTTCCCTCAATTTAGTTCTCTCGAGGAAAGGTTGGTTGTCAAAGTAGCATGCCAAACGCTTAAACCTAAGTAGATATCAGATTTAAGCCACGGACTTTCACCACAACCTCGACCTTGTGCGAGCACCCTGTCCTGCGCAGGGCTTGTCCGTGGTCTACCCTCAATCAGGAATTATCCTGCCGGAAGTATCGGACCAACTCGGGTACTCTTAACTCTGTCAATAGGATATGAGTTTCTGCAATGCATCTTCAATACAACCACAAGTGGAAAAACTCTTTCTCGTCCGGGTGGTATATATTCCAGCTTCGAATTGTGAGGCACGCATACCCACCTCCTTCGTGAAATACGATTCCAATGTATTGTACCAATTGCGTCCTGCCTGCTTTAGCCCATAGCGGCTTCGGTTTAAGCGCACTGTGACGGAGACTCCCAACTCGATCCTATTACTGTTTAGGATTACGTTCCCTATATTGGCAAGACCAAACTCCTTGGGTAGACCTAGATAGAGTTCCTCCTCAACTTTGCTTTCTAGAAAGGCGGTGACAATGTCGAGTTGGACGATTTCTTTATTCTGCATTGCCGCTCTCGATAGAACAGTCCGAATGGCGGCAAAGGAGATGGTGGGGCTGTAGGTTTCGGAGTAGTCGATTCCTTCTCTCTGTCGGAATCCATGTGCGATGAGACGTGCTTTATATCTCGCCACCTTTCCGTCCTCTCCTATTTTCTCCTGAAGTACCATTCTCGAAGATATCGCCCGCGCATCGTTTGGTATCTTTCTTTCCTCCACCACGGACCACGTCTTGTGTACTTCCAATGACATCAACTCGCTGTTGATTGCCTCAATCCACTTGGTGCGATTAGGTCCATCGAGTGCGTCCGTGATAGTTCTTGGTCCATCGGCGACCAATAAAGCTAAATCAATACTCGTCGCCTG
>Ga0307509_10009928_pt1 | contig 11761 bp, 10 predicted proteins | sample 10_EM_MG_FD_202245 | JGI IMG/M metagenome (GOLD analysis project Ga0307509, IMG submission 202245) | Populus trichocarpa ectomycorrhiza microbial communities from riparian zone in the Pacific Northwest, United States - 10_EM | ecosystem: Host-associated > Plants > Roots > Unclassified | place... | reverse complement strand
AAACAAGTAAACACAACCCTTCTTTTCCAAAATTTCGTTACTTTCCTTCTGTTAGTTTGTTTGCTATTTATTTCAATTGTTCTCAAAGTTTAGAATTCATACATGAGCTGTTTGAAAAATTTTGTAGGTACGATGTTGGGAAATTACAAGGAATGGGACCAATGTAGGCAGTGTTGCCAAGGCTTCGATATCCCATGACCAACCAGTAATTATCAAGTTTTTTTTTTGTTTACAATGTCATTTATTGATACTGATATTCTTAAATCCCTGTGATTCTAACTCTGTTTATACCTTTTTTATATTGATATTGAAGGTGTTGTGCTCAACTTGGAAGGATGATGGAACGACCGTCTTTTCTGGAGGGTGTGACAAGCAAGTTAAGATGTGGCCTTTGCTCTCTGGTGGTCAACCAGTAACTGTTGCGATGCATGACGCCCCTATCAAAGAGATTGCATGGATTCCAGAGATGAACTGCTTAGCCACAGGAAGTTGGGACAAAACCTTGAAGTAAGATTCCTTCCTTCATGTCACTGCGCATTTAATTTAACAGTTTCTCTGCATGATAGCTAAATACCTCAGTAGGTGTTCTGACCAGCGGTAAACTGCTAATTCTGCTCTCTTAGCAATTGTTTGGCTCCTTTTTTTTTGGCTTTTAGATTAGCCGAATTCAAAATTAGCATTTTTTTCATACTCTGTTTTTTGAAAATCCATTATTATGCATCCAAGTATTTTGTTAGTTATGTTACTTCATGGCAAAAAGCAAAAATAACCATAAAATGCAATATTTAATGATCTCTTCTTTTCTCATTGGGTTCATATTATTTGTTTGTTTAGTTTGAAGGTGTTCCTAATTGCATGTGTGATCATGACTGGCCATAGGGTTTGAGGACTGGTTTAGGAGATGATCAAACATTTTGGAGTTTCTTGTAATATTTATACTGCTATATTCAGTTCAGCTTGTGCTCTTTATCTTTTACATGCACCACTTGAAACAAAATTACACTGGCTACTTTTTCATAATTTTTTGGCTGAGTTTAGGTACTGGGATTTAAGGCAGGCAAATCCAGTGCACACTCAGCAACTTGGTGAGCGCTGTTATGCAATGACGGTGCGGTATCCTTTGATGGTTGTTGGCACCGCAGACAGAAACATGATAGTTTATAACCTGCAAAGTCCTCAGGTAATGGTTTCTCATGGTCCTGAGTTTCTAATTGGTTTTACTGAAGTGCTGTTTCACCGGCCCATAATTTTATATTGCTTTTAATTTTCTGCCAAAAAAAAATTATGTTCAACATTAGCATTTTAGAATAGTGATTGTAACAACAGTAGATTAAGTTACAAGCATTGAAATGACATGATTTAGCATGTGAGCTTGAACTTATCAGATGCTTGTCGAGGTATTTTCCAGTTCTTTCTCAAAATGCCTTAGATCTAAGATGGTGCTGCTTTAGAATAGCTCCAGAGTAGTAGACACCTGAGTACAAAGTTGGTTTTATATAACAGCGCATAAAGTGGAGTAGAACAGTGTGTTCAACAAATTTATTAATTTCTGTTTGTTCCATGATGAAGAAATTATGTTACCACACTGACCTTGGTATCAAATACCATGGTGGCGCTGAGATGCATTTCAAAAAATCAGATTATTTGTCGTTCTTCATTTTTCATTTCTATTATTTTCCAAGTGAACTGTTTGTTTGTGTGGGTATCATTTTTTAATGTGAGGCTGTGTCCTGTTTCTATAATTGTATTTGAAAGTGTCCTTTTACTTGTCATTTCCCTTTTTGGTTGAGATGAGATCGTGCAGAAAAACTTGATAAATTATGTCTGACACCTGATGCCTTTTAGGCTGGGATTTGGGTTTGTTTTTTTGTTTTGTTTTTTCTTTTCAAATTCCTGTCTTATCTATAACTTCTTTTTTTTTACATTTTACTGGCACAACAGAAATTAGACTTTTGGGGATTAAAGAGTTCAAGGATGTTTGGGTTCTCCACCCATTTAGGATGAGATGATGTTTCCCATATTATTGTATATCCTATCCAGAAAAGTTGGAGAAAATCATTACAAGGAACAATTTTTTAGTTTTAGTAATTGCTGGTTCAGGTTCTAATCCTCTGCTTTTTATTGTTCTACAGCAATCGCTTTTTTATTTTTTGAGAGAAAGTTCTGTTCTGATAAATGTTTAAATGCTGACAGACTGAGTTCAAGAAAATCGCTTCACCCTTGAAATATCAGACAAGATGTGTTGCAGCCTTTCCTGATCAACAAGGCTTCTTGGTACGTGCTCACTTATAATGACTTTTTTATCCTCCTGTTTCAAGTGACTAGAATTAATCGTTGTGCAATGTACACACAAGAGCACACTCATATTTGCGGAAACTGAAAATCCTCAATCTGTTCTTTTGTTGTTTTAAGTCCCAACTTTTGCTATTTGTCATGAATCATGTGATCAGGAGAATAATAAATCTCTGCAAGGATAGAGAAATAGTAGACATAGGCTTCTTGGCATGTGCTCACTTATATTGGCTTTTGTATTTCCCCCAAGGCAACCAAGTTTCTGCGATTTACACACAAGGGCACTAGCATATGTGCACAAATAAATAAATTCTTGGCTGTTCAAGTCTAAAACTTTCTTCAACTCTCACGACTCAAGTGATCAGTGAAATAATAAATTGCAGCAAGGATAAACAAAAATAGTAGACCACGTGTTTGTTTTGTGAACTGTTAAATGGAGCTGCTTCAGACTTAGAATTCTTGTCATTTTTCTTTTGTTCTTTGTGCTTATAGTTCTCTTAGTTTCCAAGTTCAATTTGTAGTTTGAAATTTGGTTTTCCTTGTTGGACTTGTGGTACCTTTTAAGAGCATTTTGAGTGGTATTCCATGCTATCGGTATGTAGGGTTAGAATTAGTATTTCCTTCTCATCTCATTTTCCTCTTCAAATATGTTATCCTGTTCTAACAATCCTTAGTCATCTACGGACTCTTAATACTTATTGGCAGGAACTGGTTTGTTTCTTGTTTCATATTGAAAATATTATTTCTTTGATGATAGTAGTTAGTTATCCGGATTGTGTTCTGTGTTTATGTATAGGTCGGTTCAATTGAGGGAAGGGTTGGTGTACATCATCTGGATGAAGCTCAACAAAGCAAAAACTTCACCTTCAAATGCCACAGAGATAACAATGAGATATACTCAGTCAACTCCTTGAACTTTCACCCAGTAAGTTTTACTATTACTATTCTTAATATCACTTTGCTGTCACTGGATGTATGTGGTAGCATGTTATTTTTAGAGAAAATCTTGATATCAGCAGCATTAGTTTTATAGAACTATAGTTTTATTGTCAGAGAAAATCTTTAACCAGAAAAGTGGTCATTTGAACTAAAGCAATACTCATCCAATTGCTTGGAATATGGAACTTGTTATGGCATATAAAGAAACCATGCAGCAACAGCAACCAAGCCTCAATCTCAAACTAGTTGGGGATATAAAGAAACCATATGTAGAAAAATTATACTTCTTGTTGCATCCGTATTCCATATCTCAAGCACTTCACTTTTTTCGTGTGCACATGGATTTCTATTCTGGAGGACTGAGTTATTCTATTGGTGTCAGCAAAGATACCATACATTGACTTGAGCTGGATGGTAGCTCCATAGCGATACTATATTATTGCAGGCCTCATTTTCTACCTTGCACCATCAAGTCTCGTGGCATATATTTGCTCCTGCTTTCTATATACTCTGTTTTTTTTGTGCGTGTGTACTGTAGAATCTTTTTAGAAATAACGGGTTTCCTTGGTGACATCAGTAGCAAGAGAACTGTGGTAGAGATGATCAGTGTTAGGAGATTTCTCTGATCAGTGCATGTATTACTTTTGAACATATAATCTCTTTCTTGCATACCCATTATTTTTAAACTGGTTTATTGACCCTTAAAATATGTGCTTTTTAGGTCATGCCTACTTCATAACATGCATACATCTTGCTTTTTTTAGGTGCATCATACTTTTGCAACTGCTGGATCTGATGGTTCTTTTAATTTTTGGGACAAAGATAGCAAGCAGAGACTCAAGGTTATCTCCAGATCTTTCATTTCAACTATTTTTCTTGTTGTTTTTTTTTTTTTTTTTTTGTAGACTAGTTTTATAACATTTTTATCTGAATTTCAGGCCATGTTAAGATGCCCTCTACCAATACCCTGCAGTGCATTCAATAACGACGGCTCGATTTTTGCATACTCGGTATGCACCGTTTTCTGGTTTCTATAACCTGTGATTATATTCCTTCCAATGATCACTGTCTCTTTGAAGAGGGACAATAATTACTAGAGGTCTTATTAACTGCATTGAATAGATTCTCTAAGCATTACGCATAATAACACCGATTCTTCATTCAACTTTCTGTAGGTGTGTTATGATTGGAGCAAGGGTGCTGAAAATCACAACCCAGCGACAGCTAAGACCTACATCTATCTGCATTTACCACAGGTACAAGTGAATTAATTTGAGTTCGAGTCTTATATTACTTTTACTTGAGCATTCCCATAGTAAACGGGCATCATGCAATGCAATGGTGTTTTTTAAACTACAGGAATCTGAAGTCAAAGGAAAGCCAAGGGCTGGAGGAACGACTAGAAGGTGAAGTGTCTCAGAAAGGCCGGGCAGAGAAAAAATGGCCCTTTTTTTTATTATTATTAACCGAGACACGAGTTGTCAATAGAGTTTGGATTAGTGACAAGAGTTCATGTAGATGAATGATTTTCCTAGCTTTAGGTCCCATATAGCGGTCCTGTTATATAGTAGTGCATGCCATGTTTGTTGACATTTTTTTTTTTTTGGTGGGTACGTAGTTTTGTTTTGGTATTTAACCAAATTAGATAAATCTTTATAGTCATTGACAGAAGGTTTATGATGGAAATCTTCTTACATTTCCTCATGGGGAGAAAATCAACAGCAAATCTTTCGTGATCTGTCCTGTTAAACAGTACACAGAAATGTAGTAAAGTCTTGTATGACTGGAGAGCTTCACGATGGTCAAATTTGAAGTGCTGAATTGCAGGCTACAAAGATCTCTGGATCCCGACAGCGATTCTGGAATGAGATTTTTGAAGATGAGGAGCGTTGCTAATTTTGTTTCTATATCGAAGCTTGGATTTCTTTTTACATTAAATACAACAATTAATTTCATGGGAATGGGACAAATTGATATGAACATCAGGGATAATGCAAATTGATACGCATGCAAATAAATTATTATGATAAGATTTCATGCAAGCAGTCATGACAAGCGATAAGCGGTGGATTCTAACCTCCATGCGTATCAAATGGCTGATTAAATATAAAGATGATTGCTTAAATATTAAAAAAAAACAAAAAAAAAAAACAATTGTTGTTGAAGAAACACAAAAGGAAGCCGTGCCAGTGAGATTTGAATTTGTGAAAGTTTTGACACTAAAGAAGAGTTAATAACAACAAAAACAATGTCATGAGTGGGCAAAACAAGCTCAATGTTGGAGTGTAATATTGCAGTGGGGATGGGCCCACTGATCCTCCATCAAGCTTTCTGTGAAGGCTTGGAATTGCATGCAAGATTACAATTCAAGTGCATGACAGCAGTCTTGTTCATTGCTTGAGTAAATGTCAAGAAAGGAACATCTAAATTATAATGCCATGTATACAAAAGACAGAGCTGTTCCCTACATAGAAAATATCACCTTTATTTTTTTTTTCCCTCCTGTTTTTTGGACTTGTGTATGATTATCACAGCACGCGTTATCTTTACTTTTTCTCCAAGTCGCGAACGGGGCTCCTTTTCAAGCTTGCTGCCTTGTAAAATCCCAAGTCTTTAGGTGGACATGTTCTGCTATAGATGTTGAAATTTTTACCATACTTGTTCCGTCTCTTTCTTTTGTAGATTTGCATGTTGGAATGTTTAATTCTTGTTCCAAAAGCTTGCAACAAAAAGAGATCACCTTGATCACGTACGCCAATCGCCCTTCAGAGAGTGGTTGGAAACAATTTTCTTCATGGGATTTCTCCGTTGTTGTTGATTTCTATATATGCTTTACCAGCTCGCATACAGACAGACACTCCAGATCATGAAGATCTGGAGGCCTAGCTATCGTTTTCTATTATGCTTTGTGAGAACCCTCTATATATATTGTGTCCAGTAAGGGCTTCTCTTCAACATCTTCAATGAAGCCACGCGGTTTTTAGTTTATAATACTTTACACACCAGGCCTTGTATGTATATATGGATATTTGACTATCACACCTTGCTAGCTAGCATCCATGATTCATGACTTGTGTTCCAGATAATGGTCAATGATCAAACTTCTCAACCAATCAATGCGTATGCTATTATGATCAGAATGTTGTCTTCAAATATCTTGGATGTTACCTAATAATTTAATTTTTAGAGTTGAATTGGTTCTTTGATATGTATCACCAAGCAATTATAAGTTTGAATCTTATCATTTCTATTTATTTGATAAAAATTAAATACAAACAAGTACGAGTCTGTGCAAGTTTCAGACTCATAAAACTTTTACTCGAGGGATATGTTAAAAAATAATATAAATCATATATTGAGATTGATAACTTAAGCTTTTGAATTGAATTAATTCTTTAACAAACAAAAACTTCAATAATAGGTAGAGAGAGGGATTGGATTAATCTTGAATTAAAAAATCAAGGATGCAATTACATTTTCTAAGATCATAAATCAAAATCACAGGGACTTCTTGAACCAAGCGTACAGTACGCCCTTCTATATTGCATTTATGTGGGAATTAATTGGCTTACGGAATCCACTTTTGGCCTTTCCGATTCAATACATAATAAATAAATTCAAAGTATATGAATCGATCGATAGACATTACGCACGTAGTAGCAAATCATTTCCCCCGAATCTATGCAAAATCGTCCATCATCTTGTGAAAAGTTCCAAGAAATATGATGTAAGGTATCATCTCAGCTCCATATTTGATCTCCAACGCAGGAGCTCCTTTTCCTTTGGGCAATCTAAGTGGTAGTTGCACAACAAAAATAGCATCTGCATGTGGGTGTGACCTAACAACACATCGTGAGTGAAGCATGCAGATGGGCAGACGATTGACGTCTAAATCGATCTTATATGTTTCGCCTCACTTGGATTGCCTAATGCAGCAAAATCATTACGGTCAAAAATAGCAGCTGCTAGCCTACAAGCCTGAGAGAGAGACAGGGCATGGGCTTGAACAATACATCAGACATGGTTTCTGTCTTCACCTAACTAATGTATGGCAGATCTTGGGTGGTTGTGAGTTATAGTCATCGTGGTAAGTGTATTTTATTTAAAAATATATTAAAATAATATATATTTTATTTTAAAAAATTATTTTTTAATATAGCACATTAAAACTATTTGAAAAATATAAAAATATAATTTTAAATTAAAAAAATTAAATTTTTAAAAAATACCGTCCCTCAAACTACCCCATTAAAAACAGACATCTGGGTGGTGTAGATTTTGAGGTGAAATATGCTGATTGTGAAGAGACCTGGGAGTAAAGAAAGGCAGGCACGTATACTGTTGCTCCACTGACCTCTTTAATGGAAGATACAGTCACCTGAATTGTGCTCGGGAAATTTATGCCTTGGGAGGTCTAGAAGTATCAAAATAGATGCTATTAATTTACTAAGCTAAAAAAAACAAGCCGTATTGTTATTATTGTTCAATGTGAAGGTCCGTGCCCACATAATTAATCTGTCATTGAAAGCACATATTCATACAGGTTCTAGCAATGTGCACGATAGAATAACATAATTCCAGGCTCGTGCTAATTATGGGTTTCTGTTTGCTGTATGATTTTGTGGGTTCTGAAATTCGCCTGGAAAGCTACCAAAAAGGGCTGGCAAAAACTCTTTTTACCCATGGGATGATGATTTTTAAGGGTTTAATTACATTTATTTGACCCCTAAATTATTGAGACTGTGAAAGAATAAGACATGCACTATCAATTTTGTGTATTGTATCCTCGAACACTTATTTGTTGTGTCACTCATAGTATATTCTTGAATTTCACGGATAGCTTAAATGTTGTAGTGTTGATGTCATTTCGGGAAAAAAATTGATTGTGATATAAATAAAAAATAATTAAAAAAATAGATGACACATAATTCGGTGTTGTTGTTTTAACAACTCAAACTGATATAAGAGAAAATTTGTAAATCAATGTTGTCTTTCTAAACAATATTAAAGTAGTGTTTGGTATGCTGAATAACCACTAAAAGAGGTAAGAGAAGCTTGTTCAATTCTCTGCGTAAGGGTTAATCTAGTTGACCCAGGTCAACACAATAATAAAAATAATTGTTATTATAATTTTAAAACTCGACTAGGAGCTAACCCGGAGCTAGACTCGAGTCACGAGCTAGGTTGACCATTGACCAGGGTCAACATAAAGATAAGAAAAGTTATTATCATCGTTTTAGAACCTGACTCATTGGTTAAATTGGGGTCAAGCGCGAGTCACGGGTCGGGTTGACCATTGATCTGAGTCAATACAAGGATAACAATAATTATTGGATCGGGTTGATCATTGACATAGGTCAACGTAAGGATAAAATTGGTTATTGTCATAATTTTAAAACCCGACTTGGGGTTAACCCGGAGCTAGGATTGGGTCATGGGTCAGGATGACCATTAACCTGAGTCAACGTAAGGATAAAAATAGTTGTTATCATAGTTTTAAAACTTGATTTAGGGGTGTACGCGGGACCAGACTCGGGTTACAGGTTGAGTTGATCATTAAACAGAATCAATATAAAGATAAAAATGGTTATTATCATAGTTTTAAAATCTTACCCGGGAGTCGACTTGGGGTAAAGCTCGAGTCCCGGCTTGGAAGGGCCAACCTAAGTTGACCCAAATTAAAAAAAAATTAAAACAACCTCATTTTGACCAGGAAACATAAAAAAGATTCAATGAATTTTTTATCCGTGGTTTATCCTGGGACGACCAGGTTGCAGGTTGACTTGAGTCTTTGATCGAGTCAGGTCAGATCAATCCTTCTTTTATTTTTTTAAACTCGGAATGATCTAGATTTTGGATCAGCCGAGTCTCGTCTAATGTCTAGCAAATACAAAATAAAATAAATTATTCAGTCCAATGCAGTCCAATCCAAAACACACAGGACAAAACAATTATTTATCCAGTAGTGCCCACTCTAATATGATGCATCATTAAATGTTTTTTTTTTCTATATTTTTATCTGTAAAATAACAGTCCTTAATTTACTTAATAGATGATAATATGAGGACAAAATAGACCAAATTAGTAAGTGAAGTCTTATCTTACCACAACCTCAATGATTCAGGTGTGAAAATGTTATGGAACCTGATTTTAACCAGAAGAGAAGGAAAGACCGAAAGGGTGGCAGTGACCCTCATGGGCCCACCAGCTAATTTATGGCCGCAAAGGGCCCTTATATAAACCTCCATGACTCTGCCACTCTCAATCTCAATCCCTCTCCTCATACGCTCTTACAAGCTTCTTTTAGAACATTTCACACTCATCAGACTTCTAAATCATTTGAACGTTTCTTATCTCAAGCACCATGACTAGACCACAACAGCGATATCGTGGCGTCCGTCAAAGGCACTGGGGTTCTTGGGTTTCAGAAATTCGCCATCCTCTCCTGTAATTCCACTTTCTTGAGACGTTTCTAGCTCTTTCTTTCATCAAAAGAAAGGTTTCTTTACAATTCCAAAAGAAAACTTTAAGAAACGTTTTTTTTACAGGAACACACACGAATCCCAGATCTTTTATGTTGTTTTTCTGCACTAATGAGAGTCTTGAGCGAGTTTCGAACTGTTTTAATTCTTGTACTAAGATGAAACGTTTCGTGTTTCTTTTGGGCTGCAGGAAGACTAGAATATGGTTAGGCACATTCGAAACGGCCGAGGACGCGGCACGGGCATACGACGAGGCGGCAAGGCTAATGTGCGGGCCAAAAGCACGTACAAATTTCCCTCACAACCCCAACGAACCCCAATCATCATCGTCAAAGCTTCTCTCAGCTACCTTGGCAGCCAAGCTACATAAATGTCACATGACTTCTCTACAAGCAACCAAGAAAAATGTAACAAAACAGTCACATGATGCACAATGCACCAGTTTTGGCACTAGCCATGGCATTGCCGGAAAAACTGTCGAAAACGGCTCGAAATGGCAGGAGGGGAATTGGGTTGGGGGGGGGAGTCAAGCGGGGAACGATGACCATCAAGAACATTTTAAGTCACTTGAAGATCACCATATAGAGCAAATGATAGAGGAGTTGCTAGATAGAGGATCCATGGAGTTCTGTTATGTAGATTCAACATGAGAGTTCTGCTGAAATTAAAGAAACATCAAAATGCAGCAGCAGCAGTTTCTATTTGCTAATTCTACTTAATTAATCACCTTCTTGATTATTTTTCACAATCTAATCATATACATAATCTAAAGTAGTGTGAGTGGAGATGAATATCATCCATCCACGTTGTCTATGATCCAAGGCATAAGCTAATGATGCCATATGTGCACAGCACAGCAAAAGAGGAAAGAAAGATTTTGCACATATGATGACATGAATATTTGGCATCATATGAAAGATATCGATTCCTTCTCTCCTTTCCCTTTATGAGTTTCGTCTGATCAGGTAAAGAATCCAAATCTCAAAGGTTCCAAAAGCGAGAGATTAGAAGTTTCGAAACACTTTCACTTTATTATCACTCCATTATCGTTGTTTTTTGAAACCTTGGGATCTGGAAGTGCATTTTGCTTTCATGCAAGACCCCATGTGCAGAAAAAGATGAAGGGATTAAGTTTTGATACAGTCTAATCTGTAAATTATTACCATATCAGTTGTTTTTTGAAATTGTTTTTTTATTTAAAAATAAAGTAAATTAATATTTTTTAACATTAACAAATCAAAATAATTCAAAATTTTTTACAGAACTAATTAACGGTGACTAATGCGTGAAGGATGCTTTCAGAAACAAACAAATTTCAAATTAATCAAGGATCCTTTCAGACGCCATTTTCTTGTACTTTCTATGGTATTGAATTGTTTGTCCAAGGAATATTTAGTCTGTGTGAACATATGCTGGAAAAAGACTCGGAGCCCAATGAGACAAGTGCATATTTAGTCTGTCACTCAACAAACATATTCCTATTTTTTCTTGCTTTTTCTAAGATGATAAGAGACCTGACTGCTTTAATTTGCCATCCTTCTAGCTTAGATCCTTTGATTTCTGCTAAAGCATCACTTTTTGACCCATACAAGCATTCTCACTTGCTCACTATTTTTCTTAAAGAACATGCTTTTGTCTGACGATCAACATCTTGTTTTATTAAATATTAATTAGAGATCTTTAGACCCCTCCTCGTCTAATCTAATCTAAACATGTATGTGGATAGTAATGATTGTTTTTTAAAATATTTTTCAATAAAAAATATATAATTTTTTTTTAAATATATAAAATTATAATTTTAAATGAAAAAACATTGTTTGTTTAGGCCTCATTCCGAATAACGCAAAAGTTAATGGATTAACAATTAAAAATTCTAAAATTAATTTTTACCTAGTGAAATTAATTGCATTTTTTTGTGTTGAATATTTTAACATGGTATGAAAGAGCCTGATTTTGAAAGTCTTTACATGCAGGGGCGGAACCAGGGCCGAGCTCCTGGAAAACATTTTAAATTTTTATATTATTTTTATATGTATATACAGGGAATA
>Ga0307509_10009927_pt1 | contig 11762 bp, 10 predicted proteins | sample 10_EM_MG_FD_202245 | JGI IMG/M metagenome (GOLD analysis project Ga0307509, IMG submission 202245) | Populus trichocarpa ectomycorrhiza microbial communities from riparian zone in the Pacific Northwest, United States - 10_EM | ecosystem: Host-associated > Plants > Roots > Unclassified | place... | reverse complement strand
TATTTTTAAATAATCTTTTGGTTCAGTTTTGATAGCCATTTGTGAGCAACTGGTGTTGAAAAGGAAGTGCGCCAAGTGCACTGTTGCATCGCGATATTCGGTTACTTTTGCTAAGGTGCAATAGGTAACTTAGCTGTCATATCGGTATTTCTGGGAATAGTTATTTTTAATTTTTAATTTTGATAACTATTTAATTGTATAGTTAATTATAATAAACTTATGCAGTGCTAGTCACGGGAGACAAAAAAAACTTCCAACAGTTTTTCTGACAAAAAGAAACTCAAGAGAGAAGGAAAGAAACCCATGCTGCACCCCAGGGGGTAGGGGAACTTGTATAAGAAGGGGATGAATATATGGAGCTGGAGAACCATTAGAGACAAGCAACAAGACAATACCAAACATGACAGTCAGCAAATTAAGGGATGCACGGTATGGAGACATTAGAGAGAGAAAAGCAAATAATAATAAAAAGCAAGCCCAGATAAGTAAATATGAAACAGTGTTCGCAACGGGGCAGTCCGTCCGCCCTGAGGGTAGGACGAGGACGGACTACGAATCGTAGTCCGTCCAGTCCTGGGGAGAATTTTGCCCGGGGCTAATGGCCGTAGGACGGGGAAGACGGTGGGCCCCACAACCAGTTTTCAGAATGTCTCAGAATGTGAGGCCAGACAGATCCCCACAGATCCCCACAGATATCCACAAATACCGGCAGGTCCCGACAGATGCCCGCAGATGCCCGCAGGATCCCGACAGATCCCCACGGTTCCCCACGGTTCCCGGCGGGTCCCCGCAGGTCCCTACAGATCCCCACGGTTCCCCACGGTTCCCGGCGGGTCCCCGCAGGTCCCTACAGATCCCCACGGTTCCCCACGGTTCCCGGCGGGTCCCCGCAGGTCCCTACAGATCCCCACAGATCCCCACAGATCCCCACAAATCCCCACCGTCCTTGTCAGGGGATCTGTAGTCCACCACCGTCCCCTATCGTCCTTGTATTAGGATGGCATAATAGTGTCTCACCTTGTCGGGCCCGTAGTCCTCGCTCAAACCTGCAGTCCTAAAATGTCCCAGGACGGGACGGAGTGAAAATTGTCGTCCGTCCGGTCCAGTCTTCTTGGCAGTTTCCCCGTGGGGCCGCCAGGGCCCCCAGACCGTTGCGAACACTGATATGAAATATAGGATATATTCTAGAAAAAGCAAATCTAACAGAAGCGAGTGCTCACTGGCTGCAGGACACGAGACCTCTATGTTGGCGCTTCGCAGGTGCAAAGGAATATGCTTTCATGCTCATGAAAGATTTACTTGTCCTCAAGCCGGGAAAGTGAAAGATATATAGCATATGGAAGGAAAATAAGGTACGCTGGAAGCCCGTACCCTGGGTCCTGCCTCCACGGGGACTCTGTAATAATGACCAATGGTATTCATAGTACGGAACTGCTATCTGATACCCAATTGGCCACCATATCAGGGTATAAATGCGCATTCAACGCTTGCTTGGTAGTAGATTATAAACAACCTTTTGTAGAGATCATGTCGAACAGAGGACTGTTGCGGATAAATTTCGTCTTTGCTTAGCTCCAATATTACCGTAAGAACTGGAATAATTGAACCTCCCGCTGCGATGTTGGAGTTGCCTTTGCTGGTAAGGTCTGGCTCTTTTTTCTTTTTCTTCTGTCTTAAGCACGGCCTGGGGGAGTCAATTTTCGCTGTGCGCTCGACCCCCTATCCAAGAGAGGGAATTTGAGATGTCTTCGCGTGAGGTTCAATTATTCCAGTTCTTACGGTAGCTAGCTAGAGCTGATTGGGTGGAGTTCATGATTATCCTGTACTGGTACTGTAGGAGTACTTAACCGAGAAAATTACTGGTGCTTCTAATAGAGAGTTTGCGCAAGGAGACATAGGTGCCGGGAATCCAGGTTATTTTCTGTTAAACTGAAAGTCTTGGACACCCAGGCAGGTTGCAAAGCCTAGAGGAGGTGTAAAAGCGGGCTTTTCAGACCTGAAGAAATCTGATCACTGCAGAACAACAAATCAGCAACAACACAACTCTCTTTTTACATTTTATCAAAAGATTTTACTGACAATAGTATTGGGCATTCAGTAGTAGATAATTACCTGTCCTATTGCAGTGAGTTTGAGTAGTACCCCACTTGTATAGCCGGGAATCCAGGGAACAAATTTGACGGCGATGAGATATTACCCTACCGTATGATATTCAATCCCCATCTTCCAGCTACCAAGCTACCTACACCTAGTGTGCAAACTCATTTTTAGACCCAGGTCCATTTCCTATTAACTGCCACCTAGGTCTCCATGCGCAAAGTCTCTGTTCTCTTGGACCAGGTGGGTCATGTTGATTGCAAGGATGGTAGATTGAGGCTTAGCAGGCGGGGGCGAGTCTAAATAAGGTAGGCATCTCTCACCTCTCTAGTTTTCTTTCCACCACCGAGGAAGTCAACCATGACGGTTAACGAACAAAGCAATTGCTGCGGGTTTTCTTTTCTCTGGATCAGAATAAGGTGAACTGTTTGCGAATTAGCTTGGGCTAGGCGAATTTATACTGAATTGTGTGATTTGTTTTCTGCAAGGTTTTCGGCTGTGATTGTTTGGGATTTGTAGTTACTTCTCTCTCCCGTGTGTATATAACACTGATACCCGCCTTTTTCTGTTTTTCAGTACGTCGCAAATCAATTAAAAACTGAACCAGTTTGAAATAGAATAAGTGGCAACCGCACCAAATTGCCGTTGCTTACCTAGCCATATGAGAGTCTATAGCATGACAATCCTACTAGTCAACCAAGTACCAGGCACTTTTACCTGGTATCCTCTGCTGCGAATACCTGGGAACTTGTTTCACTCTCACCAAAAAACTGCAACTTAACCTTCAATAATTTTTACCAGTTTGCACTTGTTTTGTGAGATGGAACCGTGGGGAACAAGCCCTCTTGATTCTCTACCTCTTCACAGTTTCTGTTTCCTAAAATTCTGTGTTTTAAGTCTGCCATCCGCTCTCCGGTTCGGGCATATTTGAGGTGTTGGCTTTAAGCGATTCCCACTGTAACTTACCCTGTTAATCACAACCGCAGCCCTACCAGCCCACCATGGCAGACTTGTCATGCAGCCCAAAAAAGGAAAAGTGCACGCCACCGCTTCGATCAATCAAGTCTCAAATCAGGTGCTCGGGCACCCAGCCACATCACGAACACCAGCCACATCACACCAGCCATGGAGCCCAGGGATAAGCTGAGCCACGAGCGGCTCAGCCGGCTCCACAGGACCCCACAGAAACCGGGGCAAGATCTCGAGAGCCACCCTCACAGCTCCACAGGACCGCAACAAAGAGCCTCTACGACTGTAAATCACAGGGCATGCCCTCACTGGACACTACGCGGGCTTTTGACTGCGTTTTCCGGTCGAGTGCCAGTACCATTACGATAAAAAGAGGTGAGGGGGAACTTGTTCATTCTCCGTTGCGCGCAGCTGTTAACGAAATAGAATTAACAATGATGTGTAGCAACCATTAATTCACCCTCAACACCGTCCTATGTTATCATACCAAAACGTAACTTGGGTGGTTGCCCGTACCCTGTTACATACACTCAACAACTTTACGGGTTGAACATAGTCCTCATTCTCTGACCTTGTCTATCTTGACTTTTAATGCCCCACCATCACCTTTCTCGACCTTATCGTAAAAACCGAAATAGGTGGGCATCACGCTAAGACGTTGGAGTTGCCTCTCCTAGTATGGTCTGTTGTCTCAGGTGAGGGTTGAAGGAGAACCTTGGCTGTTTGTTTTACCCCCCTAATCCAAGGGGGAAATTCTGGACCTCCTAGCGCGAGGCCCGATTATTTGGGTTTTTATGGTATTTTTCTGAATGAGACTTGACCCTCCTCCCCCGACGGTTTCTGCTCCGGCATTGTCTACCACCGGACCGTCTACTCTGACCCCATGCCTCACCATCAGCTTCCCCGACATCGGCTGCCTAGACGTCTGCGCCGCCGTCGCCTCCCCCGCACTTTCTTCAGAGACCTTGGTCAGGGAAATTGCGTACCTTACTATTAAGTTCGATGCCGTGGGGATGGCGCTGAAGGAGTACCGCGCCTGGGGTGTGCAACAGGCCAAGAGAGTGGTGCTGAGGGAATGAGGGGGTGGTAGGGGTAGTGCCTGTTTGAGGGATGGGGGACCTGTTGAAGGCTTTATTATTATTATTCTCTGTAGTGACCTTTCCTTCAATTGATATACCCCCAATTCCATTATTTAATTTCCGGTAGTGGTGCACTCTCTCTGTCATGATTTTGTTCTTTCCCGCACCTAGATTGTAGAGGCAAAATAAAGTGGATGATTACGGTAGCTTCATCCTCCCGACTACTATTATACTAGCGTCGGAATTCCAGGGTTTTCATCAGCCAGGATCCTATTCTCCGTTTGCTGGGCTCCGATGGCTTGAGATAGCTATGCGATTAGTTTGGACTTATTTTCGGAAGTGCTGTAGTTAAGAGAATTGTTGGGAGAGTTAAGGCTATTGCTGAAAGCGTGATATTTTCCAATTTTTAGTAGTGGGGATGTGATTGACAACAAAATGATGATTAACCAGGGGTTTGCTGAGACCTTGTGGGTTGCTGACAACATTATGCATCCTCAAGGTCGGATAGCAAGGGTTGTTCCTCAATCTAGCGGGGCTTGAATCTGGCCAGTCATGTCTAAAATTGAGGGTCAACCTTTGAGTACTGTACTGAACTCCTTCAACAGTGGTTGAGCAACGGTCTCGGTCAAGCGAAAATTATATAATTCGGGCTTTATGAGGTCTAGATCAAGTCTAGAAGATTCGGGCTTGTGGTTGGAGATGAGGATTTTAATGGTGAATTTTTTTCTTTCTTTTTCGAAAGCTCCGGCTCTATGATTGCCATTTTTCATCAAAGAATTTATTTTCTTAAGAGTTTATTTCTTTTAGCGTCAGGGAACTGACTTGAGAGGTGGGGACCGTGCCCTCAAGTTCCCCCGCCATCATGGCACCTCTTAGCCAATCATATCACAGCCCGAATTAAAGGACCACCATTGCGATCCTGCCTCAAGGACCTATTTCTGCGCTGGAATAGTAGGTGATATTTGAAGTGAGTAGAATGAGAGTTTGCCTGACAACGGACTAAAATCTCGTGGTGTAGCATGAATCATGCAGCAGATAGGCTAAGATTTATAATTGAAACTCGTGCATACGAAGCATAGAGTGCTAATAGTATTATGGCTGGAAGAGTGAAATTGGTTTCATTGGCTGCGCGTGGTTTCACGAGAACGTTCTTGGCACCCAAAAACAGCTGGGCCCACGACGCTGTTTTAGCAGACCTCCGCTTTTCTGTCACTGAACTAGACCCCGCTTTCTTCTGCTCCCTGGAATATCATCAACCGACCATCCTATTCTCCTCCGCTTTGACACAGCAAACCATATACAATCGAAAATGTCTCAATATACCATCGGGGACAGCAACGCCAACTGCCACATTACTGCGAACTCTCATAATACTAAGACTAAGAATGTGTGGAACAACTGTACCGTCGCCGATGATCTATCTCCGCTCCTAACTTGGCTATCACCACTTGACCCCGGCATGCGGCATAGCGACATTCAAGAGCGCCGAGTCAATGATGTCGGGGAATGGCTCATGGCAACTGAAGAATTTAGAAGATGGAGCGAATTTAACGGGGAAGGTGAGGGCAATGGGGCAGTTTTGTTCTGCTATGGAAATCCGGGTGTCGGAAAGACATTTATTAGGTAACCCGCATTATTCTCCGAAGAGAGGAGTGAGATCGTGCTAACATGCTGCGATGACAGTTCATTGGTAGTGGACAGGCTAGCCGATCGGACCAGAGGACAAAACACTGCCGTTATATGTTTTTACTTTGATTTTGCGGCGCGAAACGAGCAGACAGCCACCAGTATGCTTGGCTCCCTGCTCAAGCAGGTGATCAGTGGAATGGAAATGGTCCCGGAGGATATATCGCGATCCCTGCAGGAGGAAAGGAAGGCTGTTAGTGGGCGCAAGCCGCAACTTGGTGATATAGTGAAGATGCTGGGACTCATAACTTCCTCACAGCCCACGTTTATGGTCATTGACGCGCTCGACGAATGTACTCCTGTTCAGCGATTTCGGCTTTTTGATTCATTGAAAGAAATCGTCGAAAAGTCCCCGCATTCCCGAATATTCGTGACAGGAAGGCCTCATATTCGCGCCGAGATTGAAAGGTCCCTCGCCGGGCGAGTGATAAGCGTTTCAGTTGGACCACCCAGGGACGATATAGTCAGATTCCTTCGAGTCAGACTGAGCGAGGACGAAACACCGGATGCTATGGACGAGTCACTAGAGGCAGACATTCTGGAGAAGATTCCAGGAAGTATACCGGAAATGTGCGTAGTGGCCATGGTGCCGAGAATCCCATCCTATTTTACCGGCTAATATATATATTTAGGTTTCTACTCGTTTCCTTAAATATCGAAGCAATCTTGCAAGAGGCAACAACATATCGGAGACGAGAAATGCTGAGTAAAATGACTCCTGGGTTAGGGTTGAGTGATGCCTACGGCGCAACGATCGAACGGATAAAGGCGCAGGGTGGGGATAAATCAAGACTTGGAATGGGGGCTTTGATGTTGGTCAGTCATGCGGAGCATCCATTGAAGGAAAATCAGCTCTGCCATGCCCTTGCAATCGAGCTTGGCTCTACAGAGTTCAATGCCGGCAACTTACCTTCGATGACGACATTGGTCAGCTGCTGTCAAGGGCTTATTACTGTGGATAAGGAAGCATCAACTGTACGACTGATTCATTTTACTCTCAAAGAGTATTTTTCCGCCCGCCCTGATATTTTCAGTAGACCTCACTCGGCGATGGCAGAGATCTGCTTGACATATCTGAATTCCAAACTGGTCAAGACCCTGCCAGTCGATGACCTTGGTTCTTATTACTTCAATGATGACTATCCATTTTTAGAGTATTGTTCTCTATACTGGGGAGTCCATGCGAATCGGGATCTCTCGGACTGTGCCAGATCACTTGCCCTGCAGCTGTTTCAGGAATTCCATGGCCACGTGTCCATATACTTCCTTATACACCACCTAGGATCTCTTGGGCCCCCTACCGGCCTTCCCTCATATCAGCTTAGTGCTATGCATTGCGCATCGTTGTTCGGAATTACTGAGATTGTTGCTGCTTTAATAGACATACAAGGTTATGATACTAAGACAGGGTACTATTTAGGGGATTCTCCGCTTGCATTGGCTGCTCGGAATGGACATGAGGAAGTGGTGAAAATGCTGGTGGGGTGGGAAGGGGTCGACCCTGACGAGCCAAATGATTACGGCCAGACACCTCTCTTCTACGCAGCTGGGTACGGGCGTAAGGGGGTAGTGGAGATACTGCTTGGGCGGGCAGAGGTCAATCCTGGAAGAATAGATAACCTCGGCCGAACGCCACTATCCTATGCAGTTGGGAATGGGCATGAGGAAGTGGTGATGATACTACTCGGGCGGGCAGGGGTCAGCAGCGATTGGACAGACAACGAGGGCCGAACGCTGCTCTCGCATGCTGCTGGGAATGGACAAGAGATGATGGTGAAAATACTACTTGGGTGGGAAAGGCTGGACCCAGACAAGCCAGATAACAATGGCACAACACCTCTCTCGTATGCCGGCCAAGGGGGACATGGGGGTGTGGTGAAAATGCTACTCGAGCGAGGAGAGGTCAATCCCGATAAGCCAGATAATAAGGGCAGAACACCGCTCTCGCATGCCGCCCACTGGGGATGGGAGGGGGTGGTGAAAATGCTACTCGAGCAAGGAGAAGTCAATCCCGATAAGCCAGATAATGAGGGCAGAACACCGCTCTCGTATACCGCCGACTGGGGACAGGAGGGTGTGGTGCAAATCCTACTCGAGCGAGGAGAGGTCAATCCCGATAAGCCAGATAATCAGGGCAGAACACCGCTCTCGTATGCCGCCCAGGTTTGGGGTACATCTATCTCTACGGAGGGTGTGGTGAAAATGCTACTCGAGCGAGGAGAGTTCAATCCCGATACGCCAGATAATAAGGGCAGAACACCGCTCTCGTATGCCGCCTACTCGGGAGATGAGGGCTTGGTGAAAATGCTACTCGAGCGAGGAGAAGTCAATCCCGATAAGCCAGATAATGAGGGCAGAACACCGCTCTCGTATGCCGCCTACTGGGGAGAGGAGGGCGTGGTGAAAATGCTACTCGAGCGAGGAGAGGTCAATTCCGATAAGCCAGATAATGAGGGCAGAACACCGCTCTCGCATGCTGTGGGGTGTGTGGAACCCTCTGTCATTGTGGAGGGAGTGGTGAAATTACTACTCGGGCAAGAAGAGGTCAACTCCGATCAGCCGGATAATGAGGGTAGAACCCCTCTCTCACATGCCGCCGGGCAGGGAAATGATGGTGTGGTCAAAATGCTACTGGAGCGAGAAGAGGTCATCCCCGACAATCCAGATAACCGTGGCAGAACACCACTCTCTTATGCCTCTAGGGGTGGACCTTCATATAAGACTGAGAAATACATGAGAGTAGTGAAAATGCTATTGGGGCGGGAAAAAGTCATCCCCGAAAAGCCAGACAACGATGGCAGAACGCCTCTCTCGTATGCTGTTGAGCACGAATTTGAGGAAGTTGTTGGCATGCTACTTAGGCGGCAAGAAGTTAACCCCGACATGCCGCATAATCTCGGCCCAAGGCCGCTCATGTTAACATCTAGCCGTGCACATGAGGGGGTGGTAACGTTGCCACAGCCTCGCGAAGCAGTGGCTGTAGCGCGACCCGACGCCGAACAGCCACCACCTCCTCGAAGCCGCCGACGTTTCTTCTCATTCGCATTCCGTCGTTCACGGAAGCAGTCCTAAGATATCACCCCTAATTTTCCCCACGGTGTCCCCACGAGATGTGAGCGCACCTATGCGATATCAGAGCCATCTGAAACCCAATATCTGATTTACTTGGGTCGGGATTTAGGAATTTCCGTTTACGGTGTGGAGTTGTTGGGATGGCTAGGTTGGTTAGATGAGATAGTTCTATTGTGAGAACGTCAGGTGTATAGCTCCCAATTTCCTCTTATTCTATTTAATTTTCCTAGCTGTTGTAAATTTCCTCCTTCCGCCGTTTTTTTTCCCGTACTGTTTGCTTTTCCTCTCTTAATTCCCAGCCCCCCCCCACGACTCCGTTCATTACCTGATAGATCAACCGTATATATAGACGGCGTTTTTTTATGTTATTTATGTTATTTATGTTATTTATGTTTTTATTTTTATTTATTTATTTGTAGATAGATGAAAGCAGCGTACTATAGCATAATAATTCTCGCGGCCCCCTTGCCAACAAGCAAGCAAGCAACCTCATCTTTCTTTCTTATTCGGAAGTGATATCCCGAAATTGTATAGGATTGGACAGGGAAGAAATGTATAACCGGTATTTGCTTGGTCAAAGAACTATTTTGAAATCTCGGATTTGTGCAGTGGGCTGGACTAGGATATTATTTCTTATAATACAAGAAAGAGATATAGGGATATACGGTGAATGGAGATGGAGTGGGGGTTGAACTGATTCTAATATCCGGATCGGGGGGGTTCATCTCAACTGTCTGCTCCTACTCGCCAATTCAAAAAGCATCTGGATATGAGGAAACTGGTTGGGCACCAAGGAGCTAGCGATATGAGTATAGTCAGAGGTTATGGCTACATAATATATCACTCATCCCTTCACAGCTCCCGGAAGTGTAATATTTTTAAGGGCTGAATGGAAAGGGTATATATCAGAAACTTATGGAGATCAAAGATACTGGGGAACATAATTGGATGGGGCTCAAAGACAGACTTATTATTGATGCAGTGGAACAGTAACATTATTGTTAGTCGAGTGGAGAGAAAGAAAGTCAAGGACAACAGGAAAAAGGAGTCAGCAGAGGGCGAAAATGCGGCATTGATAAATCGCTTAAAGCATGTGATAAGAGAGAAAGATGAATAGGTTAAGTCCAACTCCGGTAGGATTTGCTGAAAGTTATGCTACTCGGCGTACTTAGCCTACCGGACACACAAATAGCTTATCAGGTTATCGTTCCGACAAAGAGGTTCGGACAGGGGCTCAGGATTGATACTTTACATCCGCTGGGAGCACTTTGATGTCAGCACGGGTGTGGCCTATCCCGATATCGTTCAGATAAATCTCCGGGTGTGCGCTTGGGATCGGTGCAGCGCTGGAAGGGTATGGGAAGGAGAGACGGATGTGGGGAGGCTGTAGAATGTGAAGTTTTCTTCCTGATCTTGGTTCTGTTCTTCGTTGCCATGAGAGTTTAACAGAGGGGGAAGGGGAACATGCGTGGAAGGATATGGAGCTGTGCCGTGATCGATGGGAGGAAGGATGGAAGGATAGGAGGACGGCTTTGTTGTTGTTTTATTGATACTCCTGTCTGTACTGTTAGTTAGTTAGAGAATCGAGCATCGTGAAGTTGAGAGCGTGAGTGAGCAAAAGAATAGAAATCAAGTTCCTATCTCTAGGCTGTGGGTTGGCGATTTGTCTTTTGTATTGATTTAATCTTAGTGTTTTATTTTGTTGAAAATGGTGCTGCTCGCCATACTCTCACGATACTCCCTTTGTCGCTCGGAAAGCCTCCGGGAGCGCACTTGTTCGTGGCTCCGGATATGCGCTGAGGATCCGGGCATATAACTCCGGCATCGGGCATAGGGTTGTCTTTGAAGATACGGTTTAGCTTCAGGCATGAGTTTGTCTTTAGAGACTCGCTTCGGTTTTGGACGTTTTGTTTGGGCGTTCAGGAAAGCATTGAGAATGCAGGAATGCGCGATAGTTTTGGGATCGTGCAGCTTTTATTAAACTTCAACGGCGGCGATACGATTAAACGACGAGTGACGGGCGGTGAAACGAGGCGAATGCCAAGCAACTCACAACGAAAACGATCGCACACTCAAGTGCGGGGAAAAAATCTTTTCACTAACAACCACAGGCTTTCGCTCAAACAACTCCACGGTGCTCTCCCTCTGCTCAACTCGGTCTTCTAACTAAATAACTGGCGCAGACAGGAGTATATATCAACATCAAAGACATTATATCCATGTGGGTCTCGCCTTTCCTTGTGAGCACTCCAAAGCTAACAAAAGGAAAACAAACACCTTCCTGCCTCCGGGCGCTAGCTCTTTGACACTGACCTTACAGTGCTCCCGCTTTTCTCCCGGCTTTCCCGAAAGCTGCACGATCCCAAGACTATCGCGCATTCCTGCATTCCCAATGCTTTCCCGAACGTCCAAACAGAACGCCCGAAGCAGAACCGTATACCCGAAGCCAAAGGGGGTCTCCGGAGACAAACCCATGCCCGGATCCTCAGCACATACCTGATAGCAAACCTATGCCCGAAGCCGGAGCCGTATGCCCGAATCCTCAGCGCATTTCCGAAGCCACAAACAAGCGCACTCCCGGAAGCTAGCTAAACAACAAAGGAGTATCATGAGAGTATGGCGAGCAGCACCATTTTCAACACAGCGGGCGACATGTGGGTGAAGTGGTGCTGAGGGAATGTGGGGGTGGTAGGGGTAGGGCCTGTTTGAGGGATGGGGGACCTACAGAAGGCATTATTATTATTATTATTATTATTATTATTATTATTATTTTCTGTAGTGACCCTTCATGAATATACCCCCAATTCCATTATTTAATTTCCTGTAGTGATGCTCTCTCTCTCTTACATGATTTCGTTC
>Ga0307509_10009926_pt1 | contig 11763 bp, 9 predicted proteins | sample 10_EM_MG_FD_202245 | JGI IMG/M metagenome (GOLD analysis project Ga0307509, IMG submission 202245) | Populus trichocarpa ectomycorrhiza microbial communities from riparian zone in the Pacific Northwest, United States - 10_EM | ecosystem: Host-associated > Plants > Roots > Unclassified | place... | reverse complement strand
ACATCGCAGAAATACACAGTATTTTAAAGAAAAAAATTAAAAAGCAAAAAATTTAACCAGGTCAATATTTAAAAAGTAAAATCAACAAAAAAAAATTTGAAAAAAAATAAAAAAAAAATAAAAAATAGGAAAGTTGAAAAAAAAATAATTTTGAAAAAAAAAAGAAAAAAAGGGAAAAGATAGTAAAAAAAAAAGGGTGGGGGAATCATTGTGGATTACTGTTGTAATCCACAATGATTTAGATGTGGGAGAACAGTGATTCCCCCACACTATTTAGAGTATTGTATAATGTTTGAAATTAGATGATATGGAAGTTTTGATAGTTACTCTTTTTTTTTTTTAACATTAAAATTTAGGAAGCAATAAAGTGATGTAGCTACTATTAAATTTCACATCTATTCATTTTGTTTTTACACATGCAAATAGTATAGCATTTGTAAAAATTATGTTCATTCATCATACTTTGTTACATCCATTAAACAATGTATTTTTCTATGTAGATATACTTTTAATCTTATACTTTTATTATAATATTAATGAAATCTCTTATCAATATGAAAAACAAAATTAAATGTGGTTTGAAAAGTTATAAATAAGGGTCATTTAGTATAATTTTTTTTTTCTGTTTTAGTTGTTTATTTTTTGCTTTAAGTTTTTTTTTTTGGTTTTTAAAAATTGAAAACTTGTTTGGCTTACTATTTTTTTTTTCCAAAAAATACATGTTGTTTTAATTGGATACATGAGCTATAGATACTAACCCTTAATCTCTCCATACTCGAAACTTATGTTCCTCATATCCGATTCATGTTCCAACCCCACCTCAATCCCAATTCAAACCTTGGATATTTATGACCTAATTCCGACCTCACCCTCAAGCACTTTAGATCCAGTCCTAATTCAAAAGGAGGCTTTTTAGTCCTAGTCTCAAAGGGGCTCCTTAGTCCGAGACCAAATTCAATATGTGAAAGCTTATTTTAGTCTAAACTTTAAACACTTAAATCATAGTCTCAAAGTGAACCGTAGGCATCTCATACCCAGTTTAAGTTAATTCCCCAAGTTAATCTTGACCTAAAACCCGAGTGTCTTAGATTTAATCTTGGTCTGAACCTTATCAATAATCCTAATCTAAGACTCGAGTGCCCTAGGATCTCTTTCTGATATGAAACTCAAAATTAATTATAACTCAAAACTTGAGCTGCCTTAGACTTGATCTTGGTTGAAACCTCGATTTGGACCTTGACTTATATCATAGGCGCCCTAAATCGCTCAAATTTGATCTTAATATGAACCTCGGGCTCCTTAAACCTAGTCCAAATCCAAACCTTATCATAACCCATACTCTGAGCACTTATATCTTAGTCTCGGGCCAAACTTCAAGCCTTATAAACTCAAACCTAGGGCACCTCAAACTCGATCCTAGCTTAAACTCGATTTCTTAGACCTGATCTGTCATTGAATCCTAAACCTCTCATAAAAGGTCTTGGCTTGTACCATAGATGTCTCGGTCATAGCCTACACCTTAAGCCCTAACACTTGCTCCTAGGCTAACATTAGGCAACCTAGACCATGTCCAAATCCTAACCAAAAGGACTCGTCCTAGCCTAAATCCCAAATGTCCCATATCAGATCCCAACCCTAACCTCAAGTCCCTAAGTTATAATCCTAGTTTGACCCTCTATGCCTTGAGCACAATTCTAACCAAAATCCCTATAATCCTTAAACCTTGTGTTAACAAGAACCTCAAGCATCTCAAACCTTATCTCTTATTGAACAAATCACTAGTTCAAGCCCAAACCCCTAACACCTGAGACCTAGTCCGAATGACTCTTGAGCACCTTAACCTATATCATTGTTCGAACCCTTTATCACCCATTTTCTAACAATTGAAACTAAAATAACTCCCAAAATATAAGCTAAAAGTTTAGAAATTAATTTTGAAAACCATTTTTTTTTGTTTTCAAACTTATTGCCAATCATATTTTTCTAAAATAAAAAAACTAATTTTTCAAATCTTATTTTTAAGAACCCAAAATAAAAATAAAAACAAAAACAATACCAAACAGCCCCTCGAATTTTCACATTGCAAAGAATAAAGATAGGTATATAAAGCGCTCGATATCTTAAAAAATAAAACCATGCTTTTTAGTGTAGTAAAATAAAATAAAGGTGTAAATAGTCTCAAAAAGAACATCAATTATCAAATGATCTTGGCTCTACAACCTATGAACAAATCCTCTCATAATCATAAAAAAAATTTCTTTGTTTTTTTTTTTTGTCAAAAATGTGTTGTACAATAATTTATAATAAAGAACATAATTGAGAATTGTATATAATTCCGGGACCTAATGAACAAAAACTATAGGTTTGGGATCTAATTGAGAAATGAATAATAGAATGAGAACTATTCTGACGTTAGCCCGAGAAAGAAAATTGTGAGAAAAAAGAAAAGAAAAGAGAAAAGGGTTTCTTGTTCAGCGAGTCACCCATTCATCAAATAGAAAAAAAAAAAAAACCTGTTTTGTTGGTCATCGAAACTTGAACTCCAGATCTCTTCTCTGTACGAAAAATCTCAATAAGAATGAGCAGAGGAAGTGGAGGCGGATACGATCGCCATATCACCATATTCTCCCCTGAAGGTCGCCTCTTTCAAGTTGGTATGTACTGTAATTTTACTCTCCTCTCTCTTTCTCATTCAAAGAAAAAAAAAACTGATTTCTCCCACCGGCAAGTATTTTTAAATTAATTTAACTGAGATTGTGGGTGCAGAGTATGCGTTCAAGGCAGTGAAGGCAGCTGCGACAACTTCCATTGGAGTTCGCGGCAAGGATTCTGTCTGTGTCGTCACTCAAAAGAAGGTTCCGGTGAGTGACCTATTATTTTCTTAATTTTACTGCATTGCATTAATTATCCCTTAATTTATTATGATTAATTTCCTTCTTGATCTAGGGTTTTGTTTCCCATTTCGTGTTTGGTATATTGCGTGAGGTAAATAATTGTGTTTTTGGTGATAATGAATGAGCAGGACAAGCTTTTGGATCAGACTAGTGTTACTCACCTTTTCCCTATTACCAAGTACCTTGGACTACTTGCCACCGGCATGACAGGTTTGCTTTGAATTAATTGAAACTCTTTTAATTCTTTCTGTTATAATGCAATTAGAGAGATTTATGGTGTTCTTTTTTTTTTTTCCCCTCTTATGTCTCTCAAAATTTGAAGTAAGCACAATAGAGCCGTTTATCCATGAATTTGATTTGGATAACTGAGTATTGCTATTATTGTTTGGTACCTTCATGTACCAAGCTTGGAACTTGATACTCTCATTCAGTCTTGAAATTGTTTTCCAGTCACACCGCTGATAATGGTATTTTTGTGTCCAATTTTTAGCTGATGCAAGGAATTTAGTACAACAAGCAAGGAATGAAGCGGCGGAGTTTAGGTTCAGATATGGATATGAAATGCCTGTGGATGCATTAGCGAGATGGTATATGATTTTCATTGATCATATTGTGGTTGTGGAAAATTCAGCTATTTGATTATGTTTAATGCCAAAATGTGTTCCATATGTGGGATGCATCTTTTTTTGTTTGGATTGTTACTAGTGTTGTTCAAAACAGCTCCTTTTAAGATTGCAAGTCAAGCTCGCTTTTAAACTGTTCATGCTGCTATTTGTAAAAATTGAATTTTAATTGCCTTCTATCACACTGTTTTCACTTTTCTTAAATCCATGCCCATTCTCCAATATCTTTGAGGGAAGATGGTCAGATGCAAATCAAACCATTCTAGGAATTAACTGATGCTATCTTCTCTAATCATACTTCTTTTCCATCCTTGTAATCTTGAACTCTGAATTTTTTTATCAATAATTGCATGGATTGTTTTCCTCGCATTACTGCAACTGATAATTTCTTGTGAACTTGCAATGATATTTTTGTTACATATATAGGATTGCGGACAAATCACAAGTTTATACTCAGCATGCATACATGAGACCTCTTGGAGTTGGTATGGGTTCTTTTCTTATTTTGTTCTGTTGTAGTTCTTAAAATTATTCCATTTACATGCAGTGCATTTTCTTAAGGTCTATCTGAGTGTTTGTAGTGGACATTTACACCTTCTAATTGCTGCTGTTGGTCTTATTCTTATATTCATTTATCTTGACATCTTTAATGTGACTTTTCTATGAAGTTGCTATGGTTTTGGGTATTGATGAAGAGAATGGGCCTCAACTTTACAAGTGTGATCCAGCTGGCCATTTTTTTGGTCACAAGGTATTTCGCAAACTTGTTCTTTTCACGAAAATGCATTACATTTTCAATGCTTTATGCTAAGGATGTTTTTCGCCATTGCTTAGTGAGTACACCTGTGGTTCCCATTTCATATAAGCAAAAGAATTAAGATGAATCTGAGGTATATGATTCTTTAAGGAAATACTTGAGCTTTATTCTCGGGTTGAATAACATCTGATAATTTAAGGAGTGTGCTTTTGAATTCACATGACAATGACAGTGGCTATTGCCTTTTTTAGGTGATCTCCTGTGTTCTAGCAGTCCCTTAAATCTGGCAACATTGTTATTTATTGTTTAGCTAGGTCAGTTAAAGAACAAAATTTTGCTCCGGTCCTGTCAGCAGGAAACTGCTGCTGCCTGTATGTGCCCTCCTCTCAAAGGTTTAAAATCACATGTCTAGATTGCCTTATTAAGTTCTCAAGTTTCAATTCTTGCCATGCCCTCCTCTTAATTTGTTGCTACTGATTTTTCCTTTACAAACACCTGCCAAGTTCCCCCCTCCCTCATCTGCAATATCCACATAAATAGAGTACTTAACAATATTATCTCTAAGGATTTACAACAGTGTATTATTCTCTGCTTGTCCTGTTATAAAACAGGTTGTGGATCAACCTCACCAATTAATGAACATGCAAATTTCCATGTATATGATCCTTTGCATATTACTTCTTGGTGATTTTGGGTTGCATTTGGGAGCTAAATCATACTTCTTATGTAGCTGCTATTGGCCTTTCATTGACCAACATTCATCTTGTGTCAACAAGTTTTTTGATAGAAAATTTTCCCAGGATATAATTTTTTTATTGTCAAAGGTTACATTTAGTTTATCATAGGTCTAAGAAAATTGAATAGTTGTTAAAATTTGGGAAATGTAATGGCAAACAAAGAAAAGTACTAGTTCATCCTGGTCTTAGAACATTGAATCGATGTTAAATTTAGTAAAAGATGCTGGCAAACAAAGAAAAGTACTAGTGTAGAGAACTAGGGACAAGCTTGAGTTGAATTTCGTTATGTGAAGTTCTTTCGAGTAAAAAAGATGCAACAATTCCAGTTGCTTCAAAGAAGGGTAGAAGAGGAAATGTGAATTAAGAATTCAACTAATCATTTTATGGTTGTAGTTTTAAACCTCCAAATGAAGTACACATATGGGCTGCAGGAACACTCCTTGCAATCCAGTCTGCTGCAAATATTTGTTTGTCAGTTAATTTGCCTTCTAGGTATGCTTGCTAGATCTTGCAGCTAATGGCCAGGTAGATATCTACCTGTTCCTATAGTATATTCACTAAATAGTGTACGAGGATTTGTTTTTAAGTCAGGGAAAATTTATCGATCTCTGTGTTTATGATTTATTTTAACTTTGCTTCATACACAATTCTAAGGAACCATTTTGCCCAAGGAACATAATTTTATGCTCATGTTGCAGGCTACAAGTGCTGGATTGAAAGAACAAGAGGCTATCAATTTCCTGGAAAAGAAAATGAAAAATGACCCTGCTCTCTCATATGAGGAAACTGTGCAGGTACATGTGCCTATTCCTGCTAAGGACATGCTGAAGGACTGTTTTTTTTTTTTTTTTTTTTTTTTTTTTTTTTATATATAAACCTTTTATTGGCTATCTACTATTATTTGCAGAAGAGAAATATGCTCTCTGCTTATCAACTATTTAAGTGCCCTTATTTTCCTGTTCTGGGTTGGGAGGTAGCTCAATCTGCATAGAATTTTTGGGCCAGATAATATGCAATAGCCAATACTTTTTATTTGTCCTCATGGTGTTAAAAGAATTTCAAGGGTATGACTTTACAGGAGTTCAAATGATTTTTGTTTGGATTATTTGTTTTCCAGGGCTATGAGAGGATTCTGTCTATAGTAGTGGAAAATAACTCAAGAGGATAAATATTGTTGGTTTTTGTTGGATTATTAGACAAATCGGTGTGAAGCTGCTTTTAGATTATTTCTGTTTTATGGTTATTCCAAACATTCTACATGTGATTGTCCTAAAACAGCATCTTGCTTGTATTGTGCAGACTGCTATTTCTGCTCTTCAATCTGTTCTTCAAGAGGATTTTAAAGCTACTGAGATAGAGGTTTGATGACTCCCTTTATTGCATTCAACATTTGGTGATACTAGACTAGTAGTATTAAAATGACTGAAAACAGAAGGATAATATTAATATACTGTAAAGACAGAGGTTCAAGAAAATAAGCTTTGGTGTAATTTGCCACCTCCGATATGAGTGGCCTATCATTGAACTCTGGTATTTAGACTTCTGTTATGGTGGGTTTCCTGCGGTTATGTTTCCAATAGAATTTGGAATCTTGGTGCATGTTCTTTTCCTCCTTTTTTTTCACATGCGTATGAGATACCCCTTTATTTACTGTCTGCTAAATTTGCAGACCATTACAGTATGGACATGAAAGTGCTTTTTAATCGAATTTACTTTGTACGACTAAAATGGTTTCTAACAGTTAGTGTTCAATTTTTGCAGGTGGGGGTTGTGAGAACAGACAATCTTGTTTTTAGAGTGCTGTCCACTGAGGAAATTGATGAACATTTAACTGCCATAAGTGAACGGGACTGATTTTGTGGGATAACCTGAGCCAGTTGGGGAAAGGATTGTGCAATCATTTGAATTCATGAAAACTTGCTTGATTAATCATGTAGTTTGACAGGAGAAAAAAGAAGCAAGATAATTTGTTTGGATTATATTCCCGCCCACCCCTAAAATTTGTTAAACTGCCAAATCATGTTACAATTATTGCCGTTTCTGCAGTTATCTTTCTGTCTGTTGGTTTTCCGAGAAATGATGATGAGCTAGATGTCTTCATTAGGGTTTATTAGAAGTCTGGATTGCTCGGTGTACTTGATGCTATCGGATGAATGAGAATTTTGTCAGTAGATGATAGGTGAACACCTATGCAGTTGATGTTTTCTTGCTGGATCTATTTGATATCATTTAGTTCTGTGGATCAAGAAAAGTGGAAGACTAGGAAGCCAGCATACAATATCTCCATTAGTTATTCAAAATAATCTGGGTTCTAGTCTGAACAGCAAAGTGTCATAACTTATCTTGGGAGCTTTTTTTTAATCCATGCTCCATACTTGTTCTTCCTCGTCTGATGGTCTGAAGTTCAAGAATTCGTGGGATTCAATGGCAACTTTCCAATGAAGTTGGTATTCAGGCTTCCCAAGTAAAGGTGATCCTCGAACTCGAAAGCTGTTGTCACAAAAGACATCACTTTGCCATCAGGATCGTCAAACTTCCTCGTAATCTTGCCATCAGCTGCCACGTTTACCACCGTAGCTTTCCTTTTGACACCAATGACTAGGTTAACTAACTTCGGAAAGGATGCAACCAAGTGTTTGGATGGCTTTGATCTGTGCACAAACTCCAGCCCTTTAGACGCCACCTGTGGTGGAAAATATTTTTTTGTCAAGTCTCGTAGGGACATGTTAAACAGAGTAACAGATGCTTGCAGTTTGCACATCAATTGCATGAAGTTTGCTGAGTGGTTCATTATAGGCAATTCATATAGTGGATCTTTCTTCTCCTAAAAAGAAAAGAAAATAAACCCAGCGGAGTTCCAAATCTTTTGAAGTACCTGTAGCACAGCAATCCAGAAAGAGCCATCCGGAGCCAGATAGATGTTATCAGGACCACCAGGAAGGTTGTCGATGAAGATCTCTGTTTTCCCCTTGTCTATTCCCTTCAGCCAATATTTCTGGCACCTGTATCTGAGCCCACATAAAGATGCAGGTGGTTTACATGCTAAAAGCGCATATCTTTGATATCCAGAGCAATGCACAATTTAAACAAGCACACAGGTTATTGTGCTCCACGAATTTACTTACTTCCAAGTTTCGCAGAAGACCAGATAATCTTCCTCTCTTGAGAGAGCAACACCATTAGGGAAGCACAAACCATCAAGCAAAATCGATGTCTCATTCAATGATGGATCATACTTGAGCAACTGCCCATGAGGTTTTGCCTCCAGAACGTCCAAGTACCAGTCGTGGAATCCAAATTTGGTGCTTGCAACACTGAAATAAAGACTTCCATCCGACGATTCAATGACCTCGTCTGCAAACCTAATTGAATCATATAATCAATGTCATATTTGCTTGGAAAAAAATATAACAAGAATATTTCCCTCGACATTTTCTTTCCCAGATCCAAAACCCAGCAAAATTTGTTTCTCTCTCTATGGCTATGGACTAATAAGACTGCTCAAGTGCTGCAGGGATGGGCTATGCGTTATGTAGGGATGAATCACTGAAATCTTGTCGAAAACAATGCAAACAAGATTAACTCGTATGGTCATCTCATACAGTTTCCAAAACTCATGCATTAGATACGTAGTTGTCGGTTCCAAGAGATAAACAATGACTCCTCTATACTATAGATATAATTGCTGAGGTTAAGAGTGCCTGTTTGGTTTGGAAGCTGCCGCACGTCCAAGTCCAAAATAAGATTTCCTTAGTCCCATCTAAAGAAATAGCAAAGCTTGCGCATGTTTTAATGTTTTAAGTGCTTATATGATCATCATATTTTTGTTAATGCAGCAGTAAATGAGCATGACAAATAGCAGCAAATCACTTGACAATAATGTAGCAAATCCTACTAGTTCTTCATTCTACTTTATTGTAATTATCTGTTCTCCTTTCTTGTATATTCAGTATTGATTGTGTAGATTCCTTTAGACATAGAGATTGTACAAAATAATCATTATATAAAAGGATTCTCTGCTGTGGTCTTGGTATCGAAATTAACCAAGTCCTCTGAGAAAATGCCTTTTGCTCACGCTTGATCCTGTATCTAGCAAGATGGCATCCTTCAGTTCTTCCACTCCAATTGTTTTCATTGCATCGAATGTAGTTCAACTTATCTGGGTGAAAATGGATGGTGAGAATTATTTGAATTGGATTTCTCAGTGTCTACCTGCACTAAGAAGTCATGTTCTCGTGGCTTTCGTGGATGGTTTTGAACCGTGCCCAGAGAAGCTCCTGTCCGACGCTCAGGGCAAGTCTTCAATTGAAATTAACCTTGCCTTCTTGCTCTGGCACAAGGACTAATTTGTTCTTGGGTTACTCAATTCTACACTTGTTAACCATGTTTTACCATCTGTGTATGGCTTAAACTCGGCAAGGCAAGTATGGACAATTTTGGCTAATAAATACACTTCTCATGCGCGTTCTGGGGTTAGCACTCTCAAACAAAAACTGCAGAGTTTGCGCCAAAGAGGAACGAGTTGTACTGAGTTTCTAAACACCGCCAAGATATGTGCTGACAATCCGACAGCTGCTGGGAAGCCTGTAGAAGAGGAGGATCTAATCTCCTATATTGTAAGAGGTCTCTACCCTTCTTTTAATCCCTTAATTGTCTCATGTTCCTTTGCCTTGTAGAACAACATGATGAGCTTTGATGATTTTCAATCAAAACTCCTGTCTTATGAGATTCTTACTGAAAATCAAAACCATGGAACAACAGAATTTTGATATGATGGCACCTACCAAAGGCCACTTTAAAAATGGTCCAAAGAAGCCTCGTAATAACCACTTTCCACCTAATCAAAACTATTTTCCCAAAAGGAACTCGCATCCAAAATCGAAGAACCTTGTACAACAACAAAATATATTCAGTAGATCTTCTCATCAAAGTTCTTTCCAACAAAGTCCCACACAACAAAGTTTTTCCTCTTCTATGCAAGCACCATGCCATATTTGTGGTAAGACTAATCACAATGCTTTGGACTGTTTTCATAGAATAGATTATAGTTATCATGGAAGGTACCCACCTTCCCAACTTGCTGAAATGGTGGCCCATAACAATACTCTTAATGAAGATGGCGCTTAGTATGCTGATAGTGGAGCCAACCAGCATATTACTAATGATTTGGCTAATCTCACTCTTCAGGAGACTTATGGTGGCATTAAAACAATAGTAGAACACAAGTTCTTTTTCTCTAAACACTCCACAAACAAATTTAAACTTCAACCGTGTTTTACATTGCCCTAATGCCATGACCAATCTCCTTTCTATAAATCAATTTTGCATTGAAAATGATTGTTTTTTTTTTTTGTCCTAATGAAGTCTCATTATTTTGTCAAGGACAACAAAACAGGAAACATCATTCTAGAGGGTCCGAGTGAAGGTGGTCTCTATCCTGTACATCTCAACAAAAATAACATAAATAAGTGTCGTGGACAAGTAGCTCTCTTTAGTGTTAAGACTTCCTTAGACGTGTGGCATGCAAGACTAGGACACCTCTAAGCTTCCTTTTCATGACTCCAAGTTGTTTAAAAAATCTCCTGATTATTCCCAGCTTAGAACATTTGGTTGTGCTTGTTACTCTCTCCTGAGACCTTATTCAACCAAAAAAACTTGCCTTTCGAAGCAAACAATGTATCTTCTTAGGATACTCTTCTAATCTCAAGGGATATCGGTGTTTTGATATGAAAAAAGATCTACTTGTCCCGACATTCCATAATCCCTGTTATTTCTTTCTCTATGGACATTCCATCTTAGTGTAATTCTGAAAATTCAATCTACATTAATTCCTAACCATGTTATTCCTATAATTCCTATCATACTATCCCTGACACATAAAATACCCTTCTTGAGGTTTCCTTACCCAACAATAATTCATCCATTCCTCCTGCAAATTCTACACACATAATCACCCGTTCTCAAACTGGTTCTCTACGTCCAAAATCCTTTCCCGACTACACCTCTTGCCCTCACCACCACTATCTATTTATATGAACCAAAAACCTTTTCTCAAGCCATAATTTCTGAAGAATGGAGAGCTGTCATAGATCAGGAATACGCTGCGTTGCTTCAAAACAATACCTTGGATCTTTGTCCTTGTCCTCTTGACGAACATATTATTGATACTAAGTGGGTATACAAAATGAAACAAAAAGAGGATGGGAGCCTTGATCGTTGTAAGGCTAGGTTGGTTGCCAAAGGCTTTGAACAAGTCTACGATATTGATTATTCAGAGACAATATTCATCCCTGTCATCAAACCTGCCATGGTTTGCCTTGTCTTAGCCATTGTCACTTTAGTTGGCCTATACGCCAATTGGATATTTCTAATGCCTTTCTTCTTGGCACCATTGATGAAGAAGTCTTTATTGAACAACCTTGTGGCTATGTTGATCCTAATTTTCCTGATTATGTGTGTAAACTCAACAAGGCTCTTTATGTGCTCAAACAAGATCCTCGAGCTTGGTTCAAACGCTTATCTCAATCTCTTATGGAGCTTGACTTTATTGGATCTCAGGTGACCACTCACTTTTTACTTATCAACATGGTAGTGCTCTCATTTATATCTTAATTTATGGTGATGTCATATTAATCACGGGCTCTAGTGATTCTTTTATTTCCTCCTTAATTAAATAAACTTCACACAGAGTTTGCATTGAAGAATTTGGGTCTTCTAAATTTTTTTCTCGATATCCAAGTGTTTTGGGATTC
>Ga0307509_10009925_pt1 | contig 11763 bp, 9 predicted proteins | sample 10_EM_MG_FD_202245 | JGI IMG/M metagenome (GOLD analysis project Ga0307509, IMG submission 202245) | Populus trichocarpa ectomycorrhiza microbial communities from riparian zone in the Pacific Northwest, United States - 10_EM | ecosystem: Host-associated > Plants > Roots > Unclassified | place... | reverse complement strand
GACACCGACTGAACACCGGCAACCAGACCCGGTGGGTCAGAACTCGACCGCCCACACCGGGTCAGGATTCAGCCGCCGCCGACAGACGGCTCGGCATGAGCGTGCGGACCTGCCGCGCACACGTCGCGAAGATCGCCGACCGGCTGGGGAGTACAAACCGCACCCAACTCGGATACCTGATAGCCCACACCCGCTTCCTGGAGGAGCCCTCCGAAGACTCCTGACGAAGGGCCGACCCTTCACTATTGGTCGGACCATCCCCTCGCGTCAGCTACTGCAGCCTATATGCAATAGCTGAATGCTAGCAAGTATCTTGCGCGAGTAACTGCGCCGCCATATCCACTTTGCTCCGTACGCCCATCTTGGTAGGGGTTCGCCTCGCGCCCAGCTCGGTGCAATGCCACTTTTCCCTCTGGTCTAGCCCAGCTGACCTGTGGTCGCCTGACTCCACCATGACAAGCAGTAGGGAGCAGGGTTTGGCACGCGTACCAGATCTCAGAGCGGGGAAAGCCGCCGCCCCAGCGCCTCAAGCAGCGCGTGGTTCAAGCGCTCCGGGTCCAAACCACCACGAGGCCAGCTCCGGCCGGGCCAACGAGCAGTCGACCCAGGAGGCACTGAAGCCAGACGAAAGTTTGTTGCCCCAGATGCGCGGCCCCCTTCGCGCATCGACACGTACTAACCCGATGCAAGTGATTGGTCGCCAGCACACGACTGATCAAGCCGACTTGGCTCCTGCTCCTGTACCTCGTCGTCTGCGGGACCGCCTCACCCGCGAGGAGTGGATCCGCCTGGCCGGCATGGGCGGCTTCGTCCTGGCCCTGCATGTGGTCGGCTGGTTCACGCTGCTGGCGGTCATCGCACCGAAGCACTACGACGTCGGTGGCCAGGTGTTCGGTGCCGGGATGGGCCTGACTGCCTACACCCTCGGGATGCGGCACGCCTTCGACGCCGACCACATCGCCGCGATCGACAACACCACCCGCAAACTGATGGGCCAGGGCAAGCGGCCGCTGTCGGTCGGTCTCTGGTTCTCGCTTGGCCACTCCTCGGTCGTCTTCGGCCTGTGCGCGCTACTTGCGCTCGGTATACGCTCGCTGGCCGGCCAGGTGGAGCCGGACGACAGTGCGCTCCATACCACGACCGGCCTGATTGGCGTCACCGTCTCCGGCACCTTCCTGGTGCTGATCGGCGTGATCAACCTGAGCGCCTTCAACGGCATCCTGAAGGTGTTCCGGAAGATGCGCGAGGGTGAGTTCGACGAGACCGAGCTGGAGCGCCAACTGGACAAGCGCGGCTTCCTCAACCGGATCCTCGGCAGGGTCACCCGGGCGGTCACTAAACCCTGGCACATGTATCCCGTCGGCCTGCTGTTCGGCCTGGGCTTCGACACCGCCACCGAGGTGTCGCTGCTGGTGCTGGCCGGCGGCGCGGCGGCGTTCTCGCTGCCCTGGTACGCGCTGCTGGTGCTACCGATCCTGTTCGCGGCCGGAATGAGCCTGCTGGACACCATCGACGGCTCGTTCATGAACTTCGCTTACGAATGGGCCTTCTCCCAGCCGGTCCGCAAGATCTACTACAACCTCACTGTGACCGGCCTGTCTGTGCTGGTCGCACTGGTCATCGGCGTGATCGAGTTGGTCGGCCTGCTCGCCGACAAGCTCGACATCAATTCCGGCCCGCTCGGCTGGATCTCCAAACTCGACCTCAACATGGTCGGGTACGCGATCGTCGGCCTGTTCGTCGTCACCTGGGTCGGCGCGATGGCCTTCTGGAAGTTCGGCAGAGTCGAGCAGAAATGGTCCGCCGCCATCCGCAAGCCGAGCTCAGTCACGGACGCGGCTCACGACCAGGTGTGATTGCGGTGGGGACGTGACGGGGTGACGTCCGGCTCCCTTTTGACAGCGGCAGAGCGGTCGGAGAACCGGCCAGCGTTGTCAAGGTGGGTGGCCACACGGGCGTCACCCTGGCGCGTCCAGCGCACCAACCACTTCCGTTACCAACCGATGGCCGAAAACCGCACAGCTCACCATCGCGCTGTCGGATCGTGGTGCCTCCCTGTGTGGGATTGCGTAGCCCAAGGCACGTTCCGAAAGCCCCGTACGTAGGCTGCGCAGCCACCCGCTGCGCCGATTCAGGAACCGAAAGGTCCCGAAACTCATGAAATATCTGGTCCGCCTGTTCACGGGCTCGGCTCGTTTGCCGCGCACAGTGTGGCTCTTGGTGATCGGCAGATCGATCAACCAGCTCGGTGCGTTCACGCTGTCATTCCTCAGCGTTGCTCTGACACAGGAGTTCCATGCATCCGTGGCAACCGCAGGCCTGCTGGTGGCAGTGTTTGGCGCCGCGACCCTTCCCTCCCGGCTGGCCGGCGGATGGTTGGCCGACCGGCTGGGACCTCGCGCCACGCTTGTGACCGGTCTAGCACTGACTGCTGTCGCCCAGCTCGGACTCGCGGCGGCACCCAGTCTCGGGTATGCCGTGGCGGCGGTCGTCCTGCTCGGCCTTGCCTTCGAGATCTACGAGCCGCCTTCGCAGGCGCTCATCGCCGAAGCAGTGCCAGCGGACGTACGTCCTGCCGCATACGGTCGGATGTCTGCCGGACTATCCGCTGCTGCAGTGGCCTCCGGCCTCATCGCCGCCGCAGTGGGCGCCGTCGACGTGAGGCTCCTGTTCCTGATCGACGCAATTACCTGCCTCGCCTGCGCGGCGCTGATGAGGTTCACCCTGCCTGCGCGTCCTTACGGCGCCGAGGAGACAGATTCGGGCGCGAATGGAGCTGCCGCCGATCTGCCCCGCGCGCGTCCCTGGCGGGACCGACGCCTTATGGCTCTGTTGGCGCTCGGTACCGTCTTCGCATCACTCTTCATGCAACTCAACGTGACGCTGCCGCTAACCCTTTTGGACCATGGCATCCCTGCCAGCCGGATCGGACTGCTCGCCGCGCTCGCCGCTCTCACCGCAGTGCTCAGTCAGCCTCTTCTGACGAAGGGCCGACTGGCGGATGCCGACAACTTCGGCGCCATGGGTGTGGGGTATGCCGTCTTGGGTCTTGGCATGCTTGCCAACGGCCTCGCGTCTTCCCTCTGGCAGTTCGCTCTGGCCACGGTCGTGCGGAGCGTCGGTGAACTCGTCCTGATGGGCCGGACGTACAGCTTGGTCGCGGCGATCTCACCGCCGCATGCCCGAGGTCGGTACTTCTCCGTGTACGGGCTGTGTTGGGGATTCGCCGCCGTGCTCGGCCCTCTCACGGGCACCCAACTCCTGGCCCGGTTCGGAACGGTTGGTCTGTGGGCCTCCTGTGCCGCCGCATGCGGCCTGCTGGCAGTGGCGCAGGTACCGATGCGTCGCCTCATCGCCGCAAGCATCGCTCCCCAGAGGGAGGGGGAGAACTTGGCCGCCGTTGATTCGGCGCTGGGCCAAGAGTCCCAGTGAGCTGGTCCAGAGATTCTGTGGCAGTAGTGGCAGACGTGGTCGATGATCTGGTCAGCTGTCTTGGTCCGCTTGTAGGGCCGGGAGGCCTTGTTCCAGATCTTGATCCAGTCGGCGAGGGTGGTCTTGAGGTCGTCGAGTGAGCAGAAAACTCCGCGGTCCGGGCAGTGTCGTTAGCAGTTCGGCGGACCACCGTTCGGCCTGGTTGATCCACGACAAGCAGGACAGGTTAGGCACCGGGTGAAGCGGGTTGTGCGAGCAGCCACACATGAACTGTCGATGCCTTTGTGCGCGGAGAGCTTGTCGCAGATGAGATGGACCGCCAGGCCGGCCTTGGTCTGACGGTCCATCTTTACGGAAGTCCACCCACCGTCTGGTGTTGCGTGGACAGATGGCCGATCACCTTGCCGGTAGCCGTGGTCAGCGCGGCGAACCGGCCGATGGTGCCGTGCCGCACGTAGTCGAAGCTGCGCTGCTTGGGCACTTCGGGCAGCATGGGGTAAACCGGCGCGGTCCGCTCCAGGGCCTGGATCTGAGGTTTCTCGTCCATCGAGAAGACGACTACGCCTGCCAACGGTGCCAGGTGCAGGCCCACCGCGTCCCGGATCTTGTCGATCAACAGCGGATCCGGAGAGATCTTAAAGTCCCCCTCCGCCACGGCTGGAAGCCGAAAGCCCGCCAGATGCCGTGAACACTAGTGAGCGAGATCTCGACCTGCCAGGCTATCTCGCGCTTCGACCAGCGCGTGGCACCCTCAGGGACTTCCTCGAGGGTGCGCTTGCGTTTGGCTGCTTGCGATCACAGTGGTGCGCTAGTCCCACGAGCCGGCGAGGCCGATAGGGCTGGCCAGGAGCAGGCGACGACGCCGGTGAATCCCCGTCCAGGCACCTCGACCTCGAAGCCCCCTGACTACCCAAAGTACGCTCACCGACTTCCGCGACCGCCTCCTGGCGGACAGCTGGCCGCGCCGCCTGCTCGACTTCACCCTGCCTCGGCTACAACCGCTGGCCCGGTTCGCAGCAGGAACCAGCCTGGCACACGCGCTGAGTGCAACGTTTTAGTGGCGGCGAGGCACCATCTCCGCATCCGCCCATGGCCATCACGCCCCCGCCACCCCGGGCAGGCCATGATCCGGCGGCGCAGGACCTCCCCCGCCCCCAAGTCGTCTACACCGCACGCCACCGCAAGAGGTCCTGGCGGATCGTCAGCCGATCAGTCGGGCCCAAGATCCCCGATTGATTCAGGTTCAACACCTGGCCCAGTGCACCGGCCAGGCCAGCATCCGAGCGGCGCTCAGACAGCGATTCTCTAGTTGTCCGCATTTACATAGTTTAGTCGGGTTTACTCCTCGGTCATTCTTCTGCAATTCCAGTAGTCCTCAACACAAAGCCTTGCTGCACTATTACCGTCGAGGCCAGGATGCTGAGGAAATCGCCGGCCCTCGCCAGAGAGGCTCACCTGATATGCCCCAGCAACTCACCTCCGTGCCACCACAATACGATCTGCATTTCGAAAGGCCTCATTTCATCGGTATCGGCGGTTCAGGAATGAGCGGAATTGCACGGATTCTGGCCGCTCGTGGAACCAAGGTTTCAGGCAGTGATGTCAAGGATTCCCCCCGACTGTCCGCACTCCGGGAGATTGGCGTGATAACCCACATCGGCCACGATTCAGGCAATCTGGGCGATGCGAGTACCGTCATAGTGTCCAGTGCGATCGAGGACGACAATCCCGAGCTCCGAGCGGCTCAGGAACGCGGTATCACGGTGCTGCACCGCGCCGATGCGCTGGCGATGCTGATGACTGGGCGGCGTGGCGTCGGCGTGGCAGGCAACGCGGGCAAGACGTCTACCTCCGCGATGTTGACAACGGTCGCCCGGCATGCCGGGATCGATCCGTCCTTCGCCTTTGGCGCCATTCTCCACGGCTTCGGAACAAATGCACACCATGGGGAGGGCCCGCTCTTTATCGCCGAGACCGACGAAAGCGACAGTTCCTTCCTGCGTCTCACACCCGACATCGCAGTGATCACAAATGTCAGCGCAGACGATCACATGGACGTTCACCCTTCGGCCGAACACTACGTAAGGGCCTTCGACCGGTTTGTTGATCAAGTTCCGGAGGATGGACTTGTCGTTGCCGGGATCGACGATCCTGGGGCAGCGCTGCTCGCCGACTATGCACGCCGCCGCGTGCGGGTACGCACCTTCGGTGAATCGCCAGACGCCGATCTGCGATTGACTGACATCGCCATCGACGAAAAGGGCACGACATACAACGCCGCCCTGGACGGTGAGTCCTTGCCGCCTGTGCAGCTCACCGTTCCAGGCTTGCATATGGCCTTGAACTCCGCCGCCGCACTGTTGACGGCTCTCGAGTTGGGAATATCGGCAAGCGATGCGATCGAGGGACTGGCGACCTATCAAGGCGTCAGCCGTCGCTTCGAGTTCAAGGGCAAGGCGCAAGGAATTCGCGTCTATGACGATTTCGCCCACAATCCGACAAAGGTCCGAGAGCAGCTTCGCGCCGCCCGCCTAGTGGCAGCACCTGGGCGGCTCATCGTGGTGTACCAGCCGCCGCGCTTCCTCAGTGCCGTACGTTTCACCGCCGAGTTCGGCGCCGCTCTCGGACAGGCAGACGAGGTTCTGGTCCTGGATATCTGTCGGGACTGGGAGAAGCCAATTCCCGGAGTGACGGGCGAATTGGTTGCCGATGCGGTGCCCCTGACTCGGGACCGGGTGACCTACTGCCCGGAGCGGCCGCAGGTACTCCCCGAATTGGCCCGCCGGGCCAACCCAGGTGACCTTGTCGTCACCGTGGGTACTGGCGATGTCACAAAGATCGGCCCGGAATTTCTGGCGTATCTCCAGGAAACAGCGTGAAGCGATCGTCGGTGGATTGCCGGCGCTCAAGGAAGGTGTGCGTGGCGCACGCGGGAACCAGATGAAGGAGCGCATTTCGCCGGTCGCGGCGACGACGAGAAGCTCGTCGAGATGATCAATCAGGCGGCCAACCCGGCCCGCCCGACACAGAACGACTCATACCAGGAGTGGATAAACGTGGTACTCGCCCCGAATGAGATCCTTCCCGCTGACCAGCTCGGCCGGATCCACTTCGTCGGCATCGGTGGGGTCGAAATGGCCCCACTCGCCCGGATCATGGTGAGCCGCGGTTTGCCGGTGACGGGAAGTGACATAGTCGAATCGGCGACGGTGAAGGCGCTGCAGGAGCTCGGGGCGACAGTCGTTATGGGCCAGGCGCCGGAGAATCTGGACGGCGTGGACACAGTGGTTGTCGCGACGGACATGCCCAAGGACAACGTTGAGGTTGTCGACGCCCGTCGGCGTGGACTGCGAATGATGAACCGCGCGGCGGCGCTGGCGTCGCTGATGCCAGGGACGCGCGCGGTGGCGGTAGTCGGGACGCAGGGCAGGACCATGACGACGTCGATGATCGCGACCGCACTCCGGCACGTTGGCGCAGATCCGTCGTTCATCATCGGCGGCGAGCTGACCAGCACCGGAGAGAGGGGATACGCAGGAAAGGGCGACGTGCTGGTCGCCGAGGCCAATGGCATATTCCCCCACGCGCCACACGTTGCCGTGATCACCCACATGGAGCTCGACCACTCGGACCATCATGCCTCCGTCGCCCAGACCCACGAGGAGTTCGCGAAGTTTGCCGAGCAGCTGACCACCGACGGCATCCTCATCGTCTGCATCGACGATGAGGCCGCACGCAAGGTGGCAGAAGCGACAACTGCCAGGGGCGTGCGCGTCCTGACCTACGGGACTGCCGAGGGCGCCGACGTCCGCGTCACCGAAATAGGCACTGTCGGCGGATTCCCCATCTTCAGGCTGCGAGGCCCTCTGGGGGCTGAGTACGAGCCGGTTTCTCTGTCGATTCCGGGCCGTTACAACGCCCTCAACTCCGCCGGAGCCTTCACTGTCGCCCTCGGCCTCGGTTATGAGGCGGAGCCGGTCCTGGAGAGCCTGTCGGGCTTCGGCGGTGTCCGCCGACGCATGGAGTTCAAGGGCGAGGCCAAGGGGATCCGCGTCTACGACGACTCCTCCCACCACCCGACCGACGTGGACGCCGCCCTGACCGCCGCGCGCGACCTTGTCGGCAACGGCCGCGTCATCGTCGCCTTCCAGACCCACCACTTCCATAATCATGCGATTCTGCGCGAGTTCGGCCCGGTCCTCGGCGCGGCCGACGCCGTTGTCGTCCTCGAGGCCTTCTCCCACGGTGACGGCCCGATCCCTGATGTCACCGCCGCGGTCGTCGCCGCCGAAACCGGCCTCCCTACCGAGCGGTCATTCTTCGAGCCCAATTCAGCAGATGTTGCGCAGCGCCTCAGTGACCTCGCCGAATCAGGGGACGTGGTCGTCACGATCGGGGTCGGTGACCTCACGAGGATCGGGCCCGAGTTTCTGAGCCTACTCGGCAGCTGATTCTTCGTAGCCGCCAACAGATTGCACCGGAGTTGAGTGACGTATAGGACCACTTGCTGGTGACTGCATGGCAACAACGACCCTGAATTGGTTGCCGCAGGGTGCGAGACCGCGAGCAAATTTCGGCCTCACGTATTCCTACCAACGTCCGCGACATTCACTTATACCGGTAGAAGAGACCGCTTCACCAACAGTATCGGGTTCCTCGCAACTGCCCACACGAACGTAGCCGAATGGCGCCATGCCATCCACTTCATGCAAGCCAAAACGATCAGTTGAAACTTCGAAAGGCGAGAGGATCATCGGGCGTGATGAGTTTGAGTAGGTATTACCCGTGAGCATCGGCACAGGAGGCGGAGCAGTCGAGGACGTGATGACGCGGATCGCCTCTCCAGCGATGAGAGCACTCATTGAAGCATTCGCTGACAATGAGCGGGAGCGGGTGTTGGCCCGAGATCTAGAGAGCGGGAGATGGCCGTCCGCCGATCTTTTGAAGGAACTCGACTCCTTCTCGGATCGATGGGATACGCGGCAAGGGCGCGAGCGGCACCTTGCGGTACCGCTCAACCTCACCACGGAGCAGGAGCAATTGGCTCTCGCGGTAGCGGAGGACCTTGGCATGTGTGCCGGAGCGCAGGGTACAGGCCGTCGATATGACCATCTCCTGATTCTCGGCGGCACGGTCGGAGGCTGTTTGTTTCGAACCGCCTCCGCAGCCCATCTGACGAAATCGCGGCAGGTGACGGCCAACTCAGTTGTCGCGCTGGGCGGTTACCGCCGCTTCAGCGGCGACGAATTCGCGCTGGCCGAAGCTGTCGGGGCGCCGGACCTCGATGAGGAGTACGCCGCGCTGGACTATGGAACCCGCGTGGCATTCGGCCTTGATGAACCCGTCGCGGTTGAAGGCGAGGGGACGCCACCGTCCGCCGGGGCATGGAGCGTGCGCCACTATCGCCACGGGAACAGTGAGATCCGAGTCGCGGCGGCACCGTCCCGAGAGCCCGCCGAACGCCGGGCCAACACGGCGGACACATATGCGTTCTTCGCCAAACGGTTGGCCACACTGCAACCAGGTGAGCGGATCCTCATCGTGACCAGCTGCATCAACGTGCCTTCCCAGCATGCAACCGCACTACGCATGCTGGCGCTGCCGTACGGAGCCGAAGTTGACACGGTTGGGCATGTTCCAGAGATCATCTCTCCCGTACTTGCCGAAACTGAGAGTGCTGCGAAGTACCTGCTAGAAGTACGCTCCTTCATCCGGTCCTTGCGAAAGCTCGGCGCGGCCCTCCGTTGACTACTCGTGATCCGGTTGAGGTCTCGGCTCACGTCGTGTGTCATGTCGTGTTTCAGGCCTTGGGGTTCGCCTGCCGTGACAGGGTTGTGGCTGGTTTCCTGGGCCAATGGGTGAATATTAAGAGCTGCCCCGTCACTGCAGGTTGCCTCAGACCCCGGGCATTTCGTTTCCTGAGTGCCAATCAGCCACCGTGAGCGTTGTCAGTGGCTACGGGCACTGAGACAGCATGAGGGCTTCTTCGTCTACCGGAGTCGATGCTTCCCACGCCTCCCCTGTTTGAGTGGAGTCGACGGGCGGGGCTTTGATCGTGATGTGTATCTCCACGTTGGCCGCATGGAGTGGGTGTATGGAGACTGGGGTCGTGACGGGAGACGCCACCGCTCCAGACGACTACGACCGGGCCTGTGCGGTGGATGGTCTGGCCGGCGTGATCGCCGTTGACGGGAACGGTGCGCAGGCGCTGGTGCTGGCAGACGAGGCAGCAGCCAGCTGTTGTCTGCCCGAGCATCGAGCTTTCCTGCGGTGGCTTGCCTCCGGCTCAGAGGCCGGGCTGAAGGCGGCAGCCAGGGCTGTGCTCGCAGATCCGGTCACGCGCTGGGAGGAGTGCGGCACGTGGTTGTCCGATGGTCCAGCCCCGCTCTTGGACTCCGCCGAAGCGGGCTCCGAGCTGTACATCAAGTATCCCGGCGGCGGGATGCCCGCTCAGGCGTCGGTTTCGCTGCCCGTCGGCCGCTGGAGGGTCCGAGCCACCCATACCAAGGCGGACGAGGAGAACTGGGTCGGCCTGGTCCAGATCCTGCCCATCGATTCCTAATGCCGTTCGTCAAGCCGCGAGAACTGTGGGAGGGACGATCTCGTAGGTCCATCCGTCGGGCAGGAGGGCCCAGAGGACATTGACGCGGCGACGGGCCAGGGGGATCTCGGCGTGCTGCTTGCCTTCGGCACTCTTGCGGTCGTGAGACGGGCGGGATTCCTCGCAGCGATAGATGCTGAACAACGCGGAGGTGTAGAAGACGCGTTGGAGTCTGCGGTTGTATCGCTGAGGACGTCGCAGGTTTCCGTTGATCTTGCCGGAGTTCCGCGGGGCCGGAGCGACTCCGCCGGGGCTTGCGAGCCGGTCGGGAGTCCCGAAGACGTTCAAGTCGCCGCTGGTGGCGGCGAGGAACTCGGCGGCGTCCAGCTTCTTGGCGCCAAAGACGTGCTTGGGATTGTGTCGCGTCCCCAAACAAGATCCGAGCCATTCCCGGACCATGTCGCCCCCCCTTCAGTCAAAGCGGTCCCATCGCCGCAGCTCAGAGTCGCCACGTCGTGTGCCCTGGTGAGTTCCCTGTGTCCGATCAGGCCCGGGTGTCTCGGTGGCCGTCCCGTAGCTGCGGCTCCCCCGTACGAAAGCCGCCAACTGCCTCGATCGTCGCGCGCCAATGCGCAATTCCTTCCGCAGAGTCTCAGCCGAGATGGGCCGCTGATGCATTTCCCGGTGCCGGACATCCAGCATCCGAGCCCGTACCAGCAACGGGTCTCCGCCTCCTTTCGGCCACTCGCCCTTCGCCTGTCCACTGCGCCCACCCAGTTGCCCCGGCGGCTCATCCGGCCGGTCCACCGAGCCGTGCACCAGAAGTTCTACCGACAACAGCAGCGCAACTGGAGGCCATCCGGCGACCAACACCGGCTTCCACGCCAGGGCCGGTGCCGCCGCGATGTTCGCCGCCAGCGACACGACGATCCCCAACAGAAACGCAGCCCATACCGCGCCTCGCGCTCGGCGAGTACGGGGTGCTGCGGGTTTCAACAGGCCGACCGTGGCCAGCAGCAAGAGCCCGTCCACCGACAGCGGCCACAACGACGCGCTGACCGTGTCCGCTCCGCCCTGCAGCGCAAACTCTCTCTGATGCACGTACGAGGCGTAGGCGGCGACCCCGGCTACAACAAGAGCGCACAGAGGCCGGATCCATGCGTCGGGGGCGAAGCTCGGGCCGCTGGTGGCCCCCTCCCGAGGCTCGGTGACATCACTCATCGAACCCACCGCCCGGCACCCCGCCCAGTGCACAACGCGTGCACACTTCCACGGGAACTCCCGGGAACTCGCAGGTAGAAGCGGGAAGCCCCCGGACATAGGAAAGGGCCCCGACCGGCCCATAGGGCCAGGTCAGAGCCCCGCCGACAGACGAGTCGGGCTGTACGCCGGGTTCTGCCCCTGGGCTCACCGCATAGCCCAAGTGGTTCAAGCGGTTTGTTCCTGAACCTCACGGCAGAACTCCTCCCCCTCACTGCCGCATCAAGTCGACACGCACCGCCCATCATTGCGACCTGCCGCAGAACGGAGCCGTCAGAACAGTCCCAGACACCCCATGAGCGTCCCAGCCCGTGACCTTCACTGCTGCAAGGTCGATACTTGTCGCAAGGGCGTTCCAGCCACCCTCGCCCGGCCAACTCCACAGCCCTGACGCCCCGTCGCCAAAGTCAGCACCAGGTCAGCATCAGCCCCGCCAGAAGCCGCTTCCGACCGCCATGGACCGCCGAGATCGATGACCGACGCACCCCCTCCCTGACCAGCAAAAACACAGGTCAGGGGCACTTCTGCCA
>Ga0307509_10009924_pt1 | contig 11765 bp, 10 predicted proteins | sample 10_EM_MG_FD_202245 | JGI IMG/M metagenome (GOLD analysis project Ga0307509, IMG submission 202245) | Populus trichocarpa ectomycorrhiza microbial communities from riparian zone in the Pacific Northwest, United States - 10_EM | ecosystem: Host-associated > Plants > Roots > Unclassified | place... | reverse complement strand
CAAAAAATTCAAGTTTTCGGGTTCCCCATATTTTTTTCCTTTTTTAAACAAAAAATTTTTTTTTTTTTTTTTTTTTTTGGTCTTTCGGAAAATCCTCTATCTGAAGTGGGAGATGTGGTAATAGGGGCAGGGGCCCAAGGTGAATGGTTTTTTTTTGTAAACGAGTGTAAGTTTCGTTCAAGCGGTGTCGTAGTGTAATTTTTCGGGCATTGTCTATTTGTGCGGTTGCATACAGTAAGTGCGCGTAGGTATGTTTCCTATCTCGAACTACCGTAAAAACTAAGTAAATCCACCATCGGCAATCGCGGTACTAAGCTGCAATAGGCTTAACAAAGCCGGTTAGCAAAATTGCGAATACCAGTTAATGAGATCCAGCGGGCTCATCTTAAATAGGCTATACCCTGTCTGGATGATACATTCCCTCCCAAGGTGTTTCATCTTAGATTCCGTGGGGCTAGGGGCCTGACCGAATAATAGTCAAAAATCGTTCTTCAACAGGATATCTTATGAAAGCGCCAATGCTTTTGGGCTCAACACAATCGCAAGACAGCGATGGATAGGGTGGCACCTCGCCTCTCATACAGCAACAACACACCCTCCAAAACCGACCCTCTCTTCCAAGGTTATGTATGATACATTATGTAACTTTAGATAGAAAGGGTGGGGGAAAAAAAAAAAGAACTGGAGATACGGCGAATCGAACGCCGGACCACCTCTATGCTAAAGAGGTATTATACCACTAAACCATATCCCCATTTCTCACAATCGCCTCATTTCTCAAATACCAACTCATTTCTTCCACAGAGTCTAGTTCGTGAAATCTATCTGGCTGAATATAGCTATCACTCCACTCTCCCAAAGCTCCCTAATCACTCTTTGTGTGTGATCCTCAATAAGTCTCTACTGACCCGCTCCTCCAACTCTAGTTCTCTTTTTACGTGCCGTAGGAAAATAGTATCCCACACACTCCATCTCCAAGAAAAAAAAATAGAGAGGGAGAAAGGCCCCGGGAAACAGTGGAATATATAGCGAAACGATAGGACTTCATACTTGTGGGCTTTCTAGCTCAGAGTGGGTGCCGAAGAGGGTGCTTGGGATAGTATGATCAGGGGCGGGTGAACATGGGTGCATGTATACCCCCACCCCCAGCCCATTCAGGGAGTCCACCCTTCAATGAAATCCAAGGAAGAATTGTATTACCGAGTTCAGACTACGGTCTTGGAAAACCGCCTATCCTTCCAAGCCAGACTTTGGAACTTCTCCAAGAAATCCCCCGTGACAGCTAGACCGGCATTGGGCGATAATACTAGCCCCATGAGAAAGGAGGGCTGCTCCTGCAACCACGATGAAGTTTTCAAGGTGCTCATCTCCAACCATAACCTAGATTGCCCGCGCTGCCTTCACAGTGTTGGAAATCGCAGGATACTGCTTATCACGCTCAGGTTACCGTTCCATACCGTACATCGACATAAAGGTTTCGGGAATGCGCTTGGGATAGCTGCACCCGCCGGAAGTACAGAAGCAATATGGGAGAGTTGGATGCGTGGAGGCTATAACCAGTAAGAGTCTGAAACATGTCATTCTTTTGTTAGCACGGGAGTATGCAAGGGGAAGGAAGACATAAGTGGAAGGGAAGAGTACAAGTACCGTGGTAATGGGTAGAAGGATATAGGTGGATGTCTTTTTGTTATGATATATACTAGCGCTCTTGTCTTTACAGTTTAGACAGTTAGGGAGTTGAAATAGCTGAGAGAGTAAAGGAAGCAGAAGAGAAGCGAACTTCCCTACTTACCCCCAGTCGCGCTGATTGCCAGTGGAGTCGTATTTTCTGTAGCTTTGGTTCTCGATGTTAACCGCTATTGCTAATCGCCACTGTTCAAAACATGGCAGCCAATTGCATAAGACGAAGAGTGGGTGATTGAGCGTGGGTTGGGCCAGGGAAGACGAACGTCTGGTAGACATGAAAACGGTAATTTCTTTCAAGGTTCCAACAGAAAAAAGAGAAGGGAAATTGAGATGCAGCATCTTGTTCATTATAGACTAAGTTAACTGAGAACTTTTGCTTTCTAAAAATCAGTGAAGAGCATAGTTCTTACACAGAGTGACTCCACATGCGTTTGCGTTCGTCCTTTGCCTCGTGATCATCTCAGGACAACGCGGAATAGATGTGGACGTATGATAGAGGATAAGAAGCCTGAACCATTACGAATATACAAGGCTTTCTCACTGGAGCTGACATCGGATTATCTGATTACTGTTGCTTTAGTATGGAACATGCTAATGGCCTACATTCCATAGAGACGTATAGTATCGCCCCCCTTTGTGACGGCTTTCCCCAACAATCCAGACCACCCGTCCTGTCGTAGGCCCTCGAAGGACTACAGTCCTATAGCCCTTGATTGTATATGTCTACGAATATGACATACATCAATGTCCTTATCACCAAAACTATCAACTCCGAATCATGTGACGTGCGTGAACACCGCTGCTAGTATGATACTCCATAGAATCATTCGCGAGTTTTGTTCCTCGTATGAAGCTATCGTGGCAGTAACAAAACTCATCATCTGGCAGTATCGTGATGAGCTCATCCGCATCCCAAGCTTCCAAGGGAGCACAGGACTTCACAAAGACATATCACAATACACCACACTTCTCGATATACGACCATTAGAGTGTGCCTCCCCACCACATACACACTTTGCACAAAATCATACAGGAGAGCTTTCGTATTAGATTTCTCTTTGATTTCCAGCAAAACAAAGATAGGAGAAAGGGAGACAAGAGAATATCACTTTAAAAGGGTAAAGAAAGAAAGAAAAATAAACAATCTTAGCCTCCCTTTCCCTCTTTTTCATTTCTTACCCGCGCTCTCCTCTCATCTCTGTTAGGTTAGGAAGAGAAAATTACTCCGCCTTCTTAGCGGCTGGCTTCTTCTTCTTTTTTGGCTTGCTGAGGGGCAGCTTCAGTAAGTCTAGTATTTCTGTGTTCTCTATAGACTTGCCCGTTTCGAGTTTTTCAAGTTCAGGCTCCGGAGGAGCGGCGATCTTGTTGATTCCAGATTTAGTGATTGCTGTAGTTGTTATTAGTGTTGTGCTAGTTTCCACAAGTTATTACGGCGAGTAGCAAGCTTACCAATGGTGGTGAAAAGTCTTGATGTGATTGACCCATCCTTCTCCCCGAGAACCTCAAACTGCCTGAAAACATTGTAACGAACGCATTCAACAATACCCATCTTTGCTGTCCTCTCATCATCCAATTGCCTCAGTCCAAATGGGAAGTTTCCAAACTTCTTGTTAACTTCAGTGAAAGTAGTCTTTGAAGTCTGGCGTTTGAGTCCAACTTTTGTATCTGTTTTTTTGTGCAATGTAGGCCTTTTTCCTGGAACATCCTTGAGTTTACCAGAGCCCTTGCTGAGAGCCAATTCTACGCCCCAGATGTCGCCAACTTCAGGGGTTCCCTCAGACTTCGGCATACCTTCGCCGGGATGCAGCACTAGGCGCTTCTTTCCTTCAATCTCATTTTGGAGAAAATTAAACGAAGTGGTAGATTCGACGATAGTGCAGTTGTAGACTGCAGCGATCTTGTTAAGAATCTGGGTTATCTCGTAGGCGGAAGGTTGCTTGTGCGGCTTTTCGGGAGTCGACAGTGGGTGAATTTCAGACGGGAGGAGAAGACGTAATAGCGCCTCATTGCAAAGGTGGGTTGCCAACAGAAGGTTTTTCTGATCGTCGGTAAGCTCTGCATCTTGACCGACAACCACCGTATCCCCGACGATAGCAGGATAGCCACCTAGCTGTGCACCAAGTCTAGATAAATGTAAGCATGAAAGATGAAATCCATTAGAAAGAGTTTCGTGCAGTCTCTTACTGAATCTTTAGCACATCGCCTTTCTTGATAGCAATCTCATTCTCACCGGGGTCAGTCGCTAAAGGAGTATACGGTGTAAGGATATCATTTGGAGAAACAGTTGTTGGGAAAGCAATTCCTGTGAACAACGCAAATATCAGCACCGAAGCCCCAGACATAGAATCGAAGAACAAATTTCCACTCAGTCCATCTCAATAGAAAATCAACAAAGGACAAATAAGGGTGCCTACCTTTGCTAATCTTCTTTCCCTTATAAACCTTCGAACATTCCTCATCCAACAACTTATCACCCTCCTCGCACAAGCTCAAAATCGTCTTCCCATCTCCTTCAATCGCGAGTTTGCAGACCTTTGCAAGGACTCTGTGAGCAATCGCCGCAGCATCATTATACTTTGTAAGACTAAGGGTAAACTCTGTGACCCAGCCAATCAGCGTTCAAATTTTTCAGCCCAAAACAAAAAACAAATCGGACCGAGATTTAAAATCGCAGTCAAGATAAATTAAATCACGAACCGTTTTCAGGGCTATTCTCAGCCCCAGCGGCTCCGTCTGCCTTCTCGTTCTTGTCCGTCATTAGGTGTATTGGCACCCGTTAGTCCGCTTTTGATGAAAGCTTTGATGGAGGAAATGTTTGGAGGGGGAAGAGGAGGTTAATGGTGGGGTCGTTTGTTTCAGTGCGGGGTTTGCATAAATTGCATCGGCCGAATGCAACGCCAAGACATAAGAGATGTCACGAGCGATCGAGTGAATTGCGATTTCAAGCGCAACACCTTACATAATCAAGGCAACCAGAGTTTCAGATCTCCCAAGTCCTTTTGTTACCGCCGGTATAATAGCACGTGATTTTTCAACCCTTTTTCCTTTTATATTCTTTTAACCCTTTTATAAAGGTTTTTTAAAAAAAAATTGGCTATTCCATAGCACTTTAATATTACTAGTAGATTTAAGCATCAAGAAAACAGAAGGAAATAAATGAATAAAGAAAAGAAAAAAACTTAGCCCAAAAGGTGACTTCAATACGGTAGAACCTTGAGATTCAATTTACTCAGAAAAACTCCTTACCCTGATTACATAAGGCATTACATTTCGAATCCCCAGCGCTACCCCTTTTAGGTGATTGGCTCCATACCCGGGTACTTGGCCATTCATAAAATATTCGGATGGCTTGGCGCCAAGATTACACCCAAATGCTAAAATCTTGGCGCCAAGCCATCCGAATACTTTATGAATGGCCAAGTACTAGTACAGGTGGTGCAGCCAGTGAAACGAAACATTGCTTCTGCAACGGCACGGATACCTAGTTGAGGCCTATCTTGATCAATACTCTGCCGGGGATCGAGCGAGCCATATTCACACCAGATGGTACTACTTAAAACATGTTCCCGAGTAAGCAAGGCTCGACAGCAACTGGCCAATAATGCTAATTATACTCTCCTGCGGTACAGTACCAGTGCACTCTTATGGCGGTGCCCCAATTCTAAGCCAGTGGGTAGACGTGAAATCATCTACTCTAGGGAGTGAATTTGGCCCATGGGAGGGCCACAACATCTTCACTCAATGGTGAATGTTGAGAGAGTCGGAAGCATAATCCCATAGGAAAACTGATTGAAAGTCTCAAGTGTAAATTTAATATCGGGTAATTATCTGTGAATGTCGCTTGCAACCTGAAAGGTTGATCATCTATCACTCAGCACAATGGGGATATAATACAACACTAGCTCAAGGCCAGATGAGTTTGGATCCCGGAGGTAATGCAATGGAATTTTCATATCAACCTAAGGCCCCCATCTAGTTAATCCCCAAATCCTTCATCACGACCCCCCTGCAGATCGGATGATAGAAGTCCTTATTCTTCGCAAAGGTCTCCAATGCCAACTCCCTATCGCACTCGTTCAGCAACCTGTATAAAGGTCTAACGAACTTCATTCTCCCCCATCTACCCAACACCTCTGCCGCCTTGCCATAGAGCTTCCCGTCTTTTGCTTTGAGACCGACTGTCAAGAAACGGCTCAATATCTCTGCATTCTCGCTCTTAAGGAACCCGTATTCATTACGCATGAGCTCTACAAGGTCCTTACGAAGAGGGGTGGAAAAGTCTGTGATTCGCTCGAGGAAGACGACAATTTGGCCGGATGTCCAGCCAGAGATGTCTGACGGTGAGGGTTTGAAAGGAGAGTTGGAGGAATTTAGGGCTTGCCAGGAGTCGGCAAGGGCGTAACAAGCATCTGCTAGCGTTGTATCAAAGTCAGGCTTTTCGGGGAGCCCTGGTTTGTAGAACCAGGTGTCCCAGTCGACTTTTGCGAGGGCTGCAGAAGCTTCGGAATCTTTGGAAAAGAAGGATAAAAGAGTGTCCTTGAAATCAAAAGAAGTAAGAGACTTCTTACGGTAGGTTGAAAAGTACTATATATTGTTAGCTTAATGGTTTGGGGGGGGAGGGGGGGGTAGCGAAGTTTACGTGAGGAATAAAGGCATCCCATTTCTCCCTCCCTACAAGTCGGTCGAGGTAATAGAGGAAGTTAAAGCCTTTTTCGTAGGGAATGCTGGAAAATGCGTCGTCAGGGTCTTTCCCCCTGAGGTCAATAACCAGTTTTGTGAACTCGTGGTCTGCGCCAAAGAGCTCCACAGATTCCTTGAAAGCCTTCCATCCGATGATGGCGGAGAAATGGAAATGTTTATCTCCATGAACCTTACCCTGAATTCTTCTCTCAATGTAGGTCGTCCATCCCTCATTAAGCCAGAAGTGCTCCCACGATGCGTTGGAGACAAGGTTCCCGGACCAGCTGTGAGCAAGCTCGTGTGCAATGACATCGACGTTTGATTTGTCACCAGAGATAATTGTCGGGGTTGCAAAGGTTATGCATGGGTTCTCCATCCCACCTGGTGGACCGGGGTTAGTCAATTTTTCCTTCTTCGAGAGCGCAGCGTCACGTACCATAGGGGAAGCTAGGTGGAAGGATTAGCACATTGTAGGTTGTCCATTCGTATGCATAGATCAAAGATTCGGCTGTTTTAATAAAAGTTTCGACGTCGTCTTCTAATTCCCTCTTACATCGAAGAAGCTCCTCTGGGCCAGCATAAACCAAACTACGAGGCCCAACTGCGGCATTCGCAATATCACCTGATGCAATTGCCATCAGGTAGGACGGCATTGGGATTGGCTGCCTAAAGGTATACGCTAGGGTCCCTGGCTCCGATGGAGAGGTCGCTGGGACAAAGTGATGGACGCCAGTAGGGAGACCGGACGCGCACACGGGCAGAGGTGAGCGGATAGAGAAATCAAAGGTGGACTTTACCGAGGGGGTATCTTGGCAGGGGTATAGTGAGCGAGCATGAATTGCTTGACATTGTGAGACTTTGAGCCAGTCAGCAAAGCTACAGCTGAGAGAGTTGGTGGTGATTACACATGTACGGATGTTTCTTGTCCGATGTTTGCTCAGGGGTCATCCATTGAAGTGCGGTACACTTCTCGGTGGTATCCCATGTGACCTGCGATAGAGTTCCGGGGTTATTATATACCGTAGATACTAAAACGAAAGCTCTGAAGGGGAGGAAATTACCTTGACTATGACTTCATCCTGGGAATTAACTGCCTTCTCGAGATCAACCTTTAAGGGACTCCCATATGGCTCAACCCGATCTCCAACATTCCACTTGGCGCCCTTCCCGTTAACCGCAATGGCTCTAATGCTTAAAAAGCTGGTATCAAGCACAACTTGTTTCAGACCATTTGCAAGGGCCTTCAATGTCAATTCAACTTCACCATAAAGCGAGGATTTCGAGAATGACAAAGTCAATGAGATGACTGTATGGGTAGTAGAAAATTCCAGGTGGTTGGAGAGAGTATTCGGATCTTTGGTCGGCGCCATTGAGCTCGGATACTTTGTTGGAATGGAGAATTGTTGGGCGAAAATGCGGGGTTGAAAGGGATTGCGGGGTGGTGAGGGGTGGCGCGGAGGGATGGTTGTGATGAAGATGACGGAGGGATATGAACGAGAAACAACAAATGATCGGATAGGTGCCCTTCGGAGAAGTTTACAGCAGATAGTGGGTAGAAAGGGTCTAATTCCCTGGGTCATATCAACCCAATTGGATTGTGACTTTGCTGGTCGGGGGAAGTTGAAGTTCGAGGAGCTCTAGAGCGCCAGGGAGTTTGGTTGGTATCTAGGATCGGCATTATTGTCTTTTCATCGCTAGCGTTTGAAATGAAGGGTTTGGAATGTCGTTACGAGCCGCAGCCTGTTTCTGCCATGGTCTCCAGGCTACGATACTGATATGGTATTTTAGTCGCTGCTAACGTAAATCACGTAGTAGTGACACAATACCGGGATGTGACATTGTCTCAAATTACGCAATTGCGGAAGGGCCTATGCAGAATTCCGAGAAGAAAAAAATGAAATCATGAACTACAAGACTCAAGTAAAATACTAAGAGAGAGTGGAAGGAAAACAATTAATACTATAATAAGAAACCTGATATCAGATTAGTTAAAGGTTAAGGTATGGGTAGGGAAAGGAGGCATACAAATTAAAGGCATACTGGGGGTCATTGAGGCTGGGAAGGGCGAGAGCGAAGAGCCATATGAAGGGGACGATCGGGAAGGAGCTGTGAGGTGTGTTTACCCTGCAGTGTAGAAGGACCAGTATTTTTTTTGATTTGTGGGGAGTTTTGAGTGAGATGGTGAACCCTACTCAGTATCGCTAATTTCCTCAATCTCACTACCAGAGTCAGAATTCCTTAGAGTGTCCGGTGAAGCAGTTTCTTCCTGTGAGGTTTCAGGAAGGGGAATATTCTTGGAAGTAGGTCGTCGTCCCACTGGGCCAGTGGGTGCTGATTTGGCAGCCAGTAGAGATACCTTCCGCGAGCTCCTGGAGACTCCAGAAGCTAGCTTTCTAGCCAAACCCGCCACAGCCTTTTTTGTGTTCTTCTCTAGCCGAGCATCACGCAATTGAATAAGTGCTGCTCCATCAAGCACCCGCGCCTCACTAAGCTTTCTTTTGTCTGTTGTATAGTGGATAAGATCCACATTCTGTAGCTTGTGAGTAAGCTCCTGCCAGATCTCCTTCTCTGCAATTTCCTCTTGCAGCTGATGGCTGAGGTCCTTCATGATAGATTTGACTCTATCAATTGTAGATAGAGAGGTGGATTGGGAGGAGAGTTGTATCTACTAGCTTAGTAGCGGAAAGGACTCTTTGGCAGATTTCGTGGCTGGATTTTGGAATGGGCATCGTTCCTAGGGTGTCCCGGCGCTTTGTAGTGGATGGGGTAATTTTTCCAAGCACACGTCGTGCATTTAATGGCCAAATGCCTGTACTGATAAAGGATTGTAGTATATTATGAGAAGAGAAGGTTTGATTGCGAGCAGCGGTTAGGAAGGGAAGAAAGACAGACTTTTTGATCCCGACAATGTTTTTTCCGGACCGGACATAATTGTCAACCTCAATTCCATAATAGTGTTGATAAGGACTAAAAAGACCAACATCTAGTGGCTGTAGAAGGTGAGTTGAATGTGAGGGAAGGCACAAGAGTAAAATATTATGAGAAAGACAGTAGGAAACAAATTGATAGGTAATATGAGAGCCGTGACCATCGAACACAAGAAGCCGAGGCTGGCCACTACAAATGACCCCACTCTCAGGTTCAAACACCTTCTCCAACCACTCCAGGGCAAGCTTATCATCAGTCCAGCCTTTGGCAGAATAGCTGAACTGATAATCCTTATTTTCCTCCGACAGGTTGCTATACCATCCTAGGTAATGACCTGCTCCTTTATTAATAATAAAAGGGGACAGGACACTACCATTCCTACAGATCGTTTTGATAACCGTGATCAGTTCGCGCTTTCCATCATGTGTTACATGTGGATTTCGACGCCCTCGACAGCATAATACCTTCGCCCTTGCTGCTAAACCCATCACAAACCCTTTCTCATCCATGTTAAAAATTTAGTCAGCCTTTGTAACAAACCAGCCTCCCTTGCAGGTGTTCGGAACGGGAAATGACTATTGTGACTATCATAGACTATCAACATAGTCTACGTAGTGTACTTCTTCTATCGTTATAGACTAACATCTTGCGTTCGTAGTAGGTGTAGTAATCGTATGAAGTCCTATCGCATAGGAATAGAGTACTCGCATACAAGCGAGGTAGTATAGAGATAAGGGCATTAGGTATCTCGAACATATTGCACCTATGGAAGGTCACTGTCAATAGGTTTGGCCCGTGCCCCAGTATCGGAGTGGTGTATTACTTAGATGGTAGCGTGAAGAGCTCTAACTACTGTGACCGAGTCTCCGTCTTATAGACTCTTCACACCAACAACCCTAACCCCGGTGACTCATAACTCAAGTCACACGGTCTTATGACTCATAATGAGTCATACCCGAAATTCATGAGATGGCTACTTATGAGTCACTGCACAACATGCCATAAACCAATCATAAAACATAAAACATATCAGGTGCGCAAAGCACGTCACCTGCGTGGAACTCGTGACTCATAATGTGAGTCACGCGTGAAAGTCATTACATCATTATGAGTCACAATCGTGAGTGTAACGACCTTACGATAGGTAGCTACAATAACTATCACCTTAGCCCAAATGGTACACCAAGTGGTAACCAGAGGTGGTATGGTCTAGTATACTTAGTATACAAATAGCTGGTTAACCTAGAATGAGGCCTAGGACATAGCAGTGTAGCCTTGGGTACTCTATGAGGCAGGGTAACCTTTCAGGAGTAAGTTCGCATAAAATCAAGGAAATTATGGGAACGTTACACAGACCCCTGAGACAACATTTAGTGTTGACGGGCGGACTGCCGGAGCGGTTAAAGGCATAAGAAGGCGAAGTTACCCTACCTTGGGAATTTGACCTTTATGCCAATGGACCCCAGTTACCCTACTGTGGAGTCCAAGTTACCCTACCTTCACCAGCAAAGTCATCCTAGAACTTAGAGGCCGATTGCCTCACATTCTATGGGCTCTTAGATCTTCTTGGGCGCACACGCATCTACGTGGGGAGGCCCCACGCCTGGGCAAGAGTGGCCCGAACATACTATTGAACTTGGGCGGGTTTTGCTAAGACCCCCCTCTGGCCCCAGCGTTGGGACGGCGCGTCATAGGCAGACGGCTGTGTAGTTGCTTGTTTGCTAGTACAAAGAGGTCATTGGAGCAGCTGTTAGGCGGGAGCCTATCTCAAAGTCTTGCGAGATAACTCAGGCCGATAATCTTAATCGTAGACGGAGATTGTCTAGGAAGGCTCAATGATTTAAAAATAGAGGTAAGCAAAGTGATAAAGATTTTCTAGCGTAAAAACTTATATTGATAAGATCTCTTCTCCGTGGCTTGATGATATTCAAATAGCTCGGGAGGCATCTCGATATTTGTATGCCGCGTCTGGGTGGTCGCGGGCTACATCTAGTTCTCATACTATCTAAGTACCTGCTAACAAACTCCAGCTTGGTTCTAAAAGTGCGAACACCATTTGACTCTGACGATTCTGTTATCTCACTTCGACTTCCGAATCGCAACACCATGGATGTAACGACCCTACGATAGGTAGCTACAATCACTATCACCTTAGCCCAAATGGTATACCAAGAGGTATCCAGAGGTGGTATGGTCTCGTATACTTTATACAAATAGCTGGTAAACCTAAGATAAGGCCTGGGCAACTGTAGAGTAGCTTTGAGGTACTCTACTAGGCAGGGTAACCTTTCGGGAGAACATTCGCATAAGGTCAAGAGAATTAGGGGAATGTTACACGGACCTCGGAGACGACTTCTGTGGTCGCCTGGAGGACTTCCTGAGCGGTTAAAGGCATAAGAAGGCAAAGTTACCCTACCTTGGGAATTTGGTCATTATGCCCATGGACCCCAGTTACCCTACTGAGGTGTCCA
>Ga0307509_10009923_pt1 | contig 11766 bp, 9 predicted proteins | sample 10_EM_MG_FD_202245 | JGI IMG/M metagenome (GOLD analysis project Ga0307509, IMG submission 202245) | Populus trichocarpa ectomycorrhiza microbial communities from riparian zone in the Pacific Northwest, United States - 10_EM | ecosystem: Host-associated > Plants > Roots > Unclassified | place... | reverse complement strand
TGACGTGGTGATTTTGAAAGATTTCAGACCGCCATATATCTCAGAGGCTATATGGGTGGAATACATTCAACACGTGACGTTCAAGAGTTTCACGTGATGGTCACAGTCCGGTGTGGAAAATCGGAACTAGTGTGTTCATGGTTCTGTTACCACGCATATTAATGGTTATGTTCCGTTTGTTTCACATGTGAAGAAGATGGTAGGATTTTTTGTATTACATCAATTTTCTTTATTTTTTTTTATAAATATATTTAACTGACAATATTTTTATCTTGCAGGCTACAATTCTTGTACACGAACAAAGCTCAATGGAGCTTTTTGTTGAAACACATGTGTGGAGTGATGACTGCCAAAAATAGGTGCAACAATTCATAGATAGCCAAGCTCAACACTTTGTGGTATGTTGGTTTTCAACCATTTTTTTTCTTAAGTTATTATTTTCTTGAATTTGATGAATTCTTTTTTCTATGATACATATAACAGTCGATTGAATGAGAGATGTGGGGACAATCTTTCGACCCATCTGAGTCTCAATCTGGATTTGTGGTTGGAGGTAGGTTCGTCCAGCGGACTTGATAGAAATCGGGTATACAAACTCTCTAACACTACGACTGAGAACTTGGGGACGATCCCCTTAATGTTTTGACCGTTGGAAGCTCGTAGGCTCAAACATTCCATTTTAATACAAAATATGAATGACTCACTACTGATTATAAAGAACTCTGCCGATTGGTAATGAAGATGATATCACAAATTTGTGGTACATGTGCACCCCTTAATTGGCTTCATGATCCTGGTAATATCAACCTCCTCTTCATTCTCCTCCTCAAATGCCGTTTCTATTTTAGATTTATTGTATTTAAATGTATAAATATTTAAATTTGTAATAAATATTTGATTTTTATATTATTTTAATTGTTTTTTTACTTTTGTTCAATTTTTTTTTTTTTTTTACCAATAATCATGATTTATACCTTCAAACAATACCCAAAACTCAGCTCGCAACAATACCAAATACTTCATTGATTGTATCCTACAAGATGCTTCTCTCATAATGATTTATACCTTGAAAACCAACCTCACCAATTGCAGGCAACTACATTTATTGGTGAGGGCGACCGATGCTTCTGCTTGGAGGGTGAGCGTCTGGTCGCTAGGAATGTCTTAAATACAACACCACCAATAATGAACGAGCGAACTTGGAGGAACTTGTCGTCTAAAAAATGGTGCTTTCACTCCTCACACCGTTTGATGATTGGTGAAACACAAGTGGTTATAAGTTTTGTGAAGAATTTCTCTTCTTCCATCCATGTGGACCACCAATTCACGCCTTTAAGTGGCCTTTTGCATTGATTTCATAACATTTATAATTAGGAGTACTCATGAATATATTACTCTAGGGTTTGGTAGTGATGTGATGCTCAACATTTCACATAACATAATGGTATTTTAATAACGATTATTTTTTAAAATATTTTATGTAAAAATATATTGAAATTATATTTTTTATTTTTTTAAATTTTTTTTTATATCAACATATCAAAACAAACTAAAAATATCAAAAAAAATTAATTTAAAACAAAAAAATAAAAAAAAATTCAAATGTTTTTAAAAACGTTTTTGAAATACAAAAATAAATAAGCTCAAGAAGTCATATGGTGGACAAATCAAACCCAAAACCCACTCTGGGGTGTGACTAGATAATTTACTCGCGCTTTGCCATGGATTAGATATTTCGTTTCCAAAAAATCAATTATATACACAAGTTTTTTCAACGCGTTTTTGCAGCTAAAAAAAATTAAGTAAAAATAAAAAAGTTTATGCATACATGTAATCAAATAAATTGAGAACTATGTATGTCAATTAATTAAAAAAACATAAATGATAAGGTAATTGTGTTTGGTAAATTTATTTATTAAAATATTTTTAATAAATAAGAAGAGATAAAGATATTTAATAAACCAATTCCTATTTTTTACATAGGAAAGAGAAAGTCACACAATAAAGATATTTAATAAACCAATTCCTATTTTTTACATAGGAAAGAGAAAGTCACACAAAAAATAAGAAGAGAGAAAATCATGTGACCTAAACATTTTTTTACATCAATTTTTTTATTCGACCCGCAACATAGTATAGGCTAGTAAACTAGTAAATATTACATTTACCAATCCCTATTTTTTACATAGGAGAGAGAAAGTCACACAAAAAATAGCAAGAAGAGAGAAAATCATTGGTTTGACCACTTGTAGATGACAAAACTTGTTGTTCTTGATGTCAATGAGTTTTATTTGACAAGAAAAATATAATGGTGGTGGATTTTTTTTTCTCTAAACATCCCTCAATGTTTTAATTATGTTTATTGATTTTGATTGTTTTAGGTGTTTTGGGGTGTTTTAAGATTAGCAGTAGTTTAAGGAGGTTTTATAGTATTTTTAAGGTGTTTTTAGGTTAAATTGGATTGAAAAAAGGATTTCAACAAGAAAACCTCTCCTCTTGTGTTTTTAGTCACCGTATCATTTAATTGATTTTTATACTACAATAACTAATTAAATAGTTTCAAGGAATTATAAAAATTAAATTATAAATAACTCTTATTTCTGTATTATTTAATGAATAATTAATTTAATTTTGTTTTCATAGGTGTGCATGGCTTGACTTTCTTTTCTTCTTCTACTAATTTCAGCTTTAAATATTGAGTTTTTATTGAATTTATTTTTTTAATTTCATCATGTAATATTTGTTTGATTTTAAAATTGTTTTTTCTATATATATATATATATCACTAAATTAAAAAAAAAATATTAAACCTAGAAGAGTACCCAGATCAGAAGTAAAGCAAGATCATCTAAATTAACTAGTATCAATAAAGGTAATTTTAATTATTATTTTTTCTGATAGTAAAATAAACTATCCTTAACATGTAACCTTTTTTTTTTACAACAAACACACTCACAAGCGATTTACTGTACTTTTTCTGTACTTGCAACTTCCAAGTTATAACGGTCATGCTAGGGTTTCCATAAACCATCCTTAATAATGATCCCATTATATTTTTTGACGAGGAAGTTCTATAAACTTGTCGTGTAAAAATCCACGAGACATATGTGACCACCACCACCACCTACCGCTGCTCAAATAATGAATGCAAATGATAGAAGCTTGTGAGGCCTATATTATTTTATGGCTGAATTATACCATCACCATGAGAGGAGTTTCTCCCCAAACCAAACCTTGACTTTCACATGATACATACGCTGTCCAATTTCGCTCCCCTTTCCTGGGATTGTCCGTTGAAATAAATTTAAATGGTTCCTAAGTTTGTTTCAATATCGGTACGAGGCGATTAAAACTATGGTTCCTTGCCGTGAAACCTATGTTTTCTATTGACACTACTAATGAATTAATCTAGCTAGCAACCACGTAAAAGCCTCCGAATGAAGAGAAGGCACGACGAAAAGTTGCACAAAGCACATCCACTTCCCCTGACTCTTGTATTCGCGGCATGGCCTTGACCTTTGATGATCTGAGCTATGGACATTGAGAACCGGAAGTCAAAAACTAGTAGAATTCGCGAGTGGTTTAAGAGAAAGAACAAGAGAGCCGACGCATATCAATGGAATGAAGTTTCAGGTCAATTACATCCCCCCCCCTCCTCCCTATTTTTCAATTTCTTTTTAAATAATGTTTACTGTATTTTGTTGCAGATGACAGTGAGGACGATAGCCTGGATGATGACCTCGTTAGATCGTTGGAGATAGATCCATGCATCTTTACCAATGAATTGAGGTAATTGATGTTTTTATAAACGTTGTTCTGGCAGAAGATACACCCAAAAAAAAACCTGCTTCAGCTTCCATCTCACAAATGTGTATGTTATGCTTGTCAGAATCTTTGTGGGTACATGGAATGTTGCCGGAAGATCTCCTGTTGGAAGCTTAGCCGTAGATGTGAATGAATGGCTAAATCTCAGGGATGCGGCTGATATGTATGTTCTAGGGTAGGTAATACTTTGAAGGTTAATTACTCGTTAAATCACAAGGATGCATCTGACAACGGGAGCTTCTCTTGCTACGTGCAGGTTTCAAGAGATTGTGCCTTTGAAAACCAAAAACGTGATAGGAGTAGAAGACCCAACTGAAGCAACAAACTGGAACTTGCTCATCGGAAAAACTCTGAACGACAAGTATGGATGCCCCTGGTTGACCCCCATGTTGAATCCAATCTCAAGTGAAAACTATCATTTTGTTAGGTTCCCCGGTTTCGGAAGGAGGGCAAGTTTTAGCGGCCATTCTGGATTTACAGGGCCGGAGCTATCAAAGGCACAGCATGAAGGGGAGGCATATGGGGGCAGCAAATATAAGCTAATGGCAAGCAAGAAGATGGTTGGAGTGTTTATAAGTGTATGGATGAAGAAGGAATTTCTCACGAAGTACTGCATTTCAGATGTTAAGGTTTCTTCCGTGGCTTGTGGCATCATGGGATACTTGGGGAATAAAGGTTCAGTTTCAGTTAGTATGTCTATTGAAGGAACCAGCTTTTGCTTCATTGCTGCTCACTTGGCTTCCGGCGAGAAGAGAGGTGATGAAGGCAGGAGGAATCACCAAGTCTCAGAGATTTTCAGACGAACTTCATTCCCCCGTTCTTCTGAAGATGGTGACAATCCTCATCCTATCACCATCCTAGGACACGAGTAAGTGGTCCTCAAACTATCTATTTATACAAGTAGAAATAGTAATACTAGCAACATGATTCTTAAATGGTAACCAACAATTTAGACTGTAGGGGAAAAATTTTCATAGACTCGCTTGCTTTCATGCTGCCAAGCCATTACAGATCTCAGACCACGCAAGATTCAATTTATCAAACAAGATCCCACCAAGTCTAACAATCTCACAGTGAAATTTCTGAAAAATTCATCCCTAGTATATCCAATTTCTAGCATCTGGTTAAAATTCCATGGAATACTAGCGTTTGGCCATGTTCAATTTCCTAAATCCAAACCAGTATCAAAATCTATAGGATGTGAAAGTTGCCCAAAGTAATTGCTGTAAGAGAACGGCAGGTATGAACCTAAATGTCGTTTATTTGAATAAAAGTTGATCGGTATATATGCAAGGTTCATCTGAACAAAATAAAATGCCATATTAAGCAGTCGTATATTCTGGTTTGGAGATCTCAACTATCGGCTGTACCAAGACAACATTTTGGCCAAGGAATTCATAAAGAAGCAAGATTGGAAAGCATTGCAGGAATTTGATCAGCTCCGAAAGGAACTGGAAGATGGAGGAGTGTTCGAAGGTTGGAGAGAAGGGAACATAGAATTCGCACCAACATACAAATACTCCTCGGCAAATTGCAATCGGTACACAGCTGGCCTGCCAGGCAGATCAGGAGAGAAGCAAAGAACTCCAGCATGGTACGTCAGTGAACCACAGTTGTGTTGAATTGTTATTTACCGTTAGTAGCCATCACAAGGCCAATATGAGTCCTCTGGCCTAGAGGGAACTAACCTTGCACTGTACATCATACAAATTACCTTCAGCTAAAATAACGCCTAAATCTGGCGACAGGTGTGACAGAATACTGTGGTATGGAAAAGGAGTGAGGCAACTTTCCTATTTTCGAAGTGAAAGCAAGTTCTCTGACCACCGGCCAGTTTCTGCACTCTTTTCTATACCAATAGAAGTCATGAAGGTTACCAATCCGAGAAAGGTTTTTCCTACAGGCACCTTTCTGCCCATGCCTTCCGGGAAACTGGTAAGTTCTGGCTGTGTTGTTTAAGGCAAAATTCTGACGTAATTTATATGTGAAAATGAAACAAGTTCGTTGCCATAGGTCATCAACTCATATCAATGATACTAATGCCAATATAATTTTCATTTCAGGAGCCAATCGATAGCAAAGGAGGGGCCAGATCTACCTTGCTATCACTGATTTCCAAGGAATCAGTAAAGGGTATAGGATCATTGCCATAAAACATGCAAATACAATAGCAAAAACAGAGGAAGTGTAATTTTAGGCAATGCTGCTTGCTATGTTGCCACAGCTGGCTTTCTAGAGAAGCATCATTTTAAGTAATTTTGACTCTTGTTCTTTAGAAAAGAAAATTTTCACTTTGTAGGGTTTCAAAGTGCAATTTTAAGTTAGATTGATGGAAAGTGAAAGTTGATTAATAACTACATGATTTGTTTCCTTCAATAGAGGGTAATAATGGATAACCAGAAACAGAGAAAGTGTAATAGTTTGGCCATTTTGACTGACAAATTGAAATATAGCATGTTACACACTGAGAAGGACCAGCATGAAATTTTAAAAGCAAAAAACAGTCGAGAACACTTTTCCACTTGGTAGGCCATCAGGCGTCTTCAATAGAACATAGAGCAATAGCTTCCTAGTATGATTGTGTCCATAAAAAATTCAAAATAGTAACACATGCTAATAACCACAGTTTCCAAATTTCAGTACATATTTCATATTCATTGGATGCAGCAATAACAAGTAGAGTACTTACTATCAATTTGCCTCATTTGCCTGAAGAACGCCACCCAGGACCTCAACATTATCTGCACGACAAAGGGGACATACGCATCTGTTTTGCAACTGCTCACCAAGGGAAGCATAATTCTGTTCCAACTCAGAAGCCTGCTTGTTTCTAGTCAAAGATACTTAAAATTTTGTACATATGCATCATATGTTTTACTATAACTGTGCCTGCAAAGCGTTGCAATCCATTTTTACTTTGTATACAAAAAGTTTTAGCTGTTCTTTTTTCCCTTCCTTTTACTGGGATTTCCCCCTCTTTTTACTGGGAGAAAAGTCAAAAGATGAAATATGTTACCGATGGCTGAGATGGCAGAAAACATAAAATTGACCAACCATTTAACATCAGGGAGTTAGAAACTTCAAAAAACTTACACAAAAATCTTGGAAAAACTGCTCATAAGTAGCATTCAGAAACATTTAAGATCTATTTTTGTAAATGGCGGTTTTTGGAAGGATAAAATTTTAGAAATCAGATGTTCTTATGGGCTGCTCATATTTCTAGGCATACTCTCAATATCATTTACCATCAATTGAATCGTATGATCTGCCTGGACATTTATCTCTCTCCAAGAAAAAGTATAGTTAATCATGACCAGACAGCCAGTTCCACACACTGTAATGTTTGTAAGGATATCTTGTTAAGTCCTGCAATGCTTTTGTTTCTTTCACTATTGCCTCCATCAGAGGAAACTTCCTCTGAAGGTCAATATACTCCTTCTGGACCTGCAAAGAAACAGGCAACTCAAATTGTTCTCAAGGGAAACGAAGAAATGTTGAGGAGGCATTCTTGAATCTTTCTATAACAACAGAAAACATATATAGAAATCTTGAACCAACTTCTTACCTGATTCTGAATATTCTCCTCTGCTATGTATTCTTGTTCCTCTTTAGTTGTCTGAGAAGCTACATGGGCAAGAATATCCTCAAGAGCTCTTAACTCAACTTCAGTAACTACCTTCTTTACAGCTTTTCTGTCTGGTTCTGAAATAAAGACACAATGATTCCCTCAACATAAAACCAAAGCAACATATAACATTCTATATGGCATTTGCAAATTGATGGTAAAAGGAAAAGAAAATAGGGGTTGAATTGGAGTTAGATGCTAGTTCGTAATGCATACAAATGCCTCGCAGTTTGTCAATTACCTATCTGACCTTTTTTCTTTGGATATAACAGTTGTCTATATAATTTGTATCCTGAGAAGAACAAATATGCCTCCTCAATGCTTTGACCAAACAATTTTCAGTTAATACCAATAACCCTAGAAATGTCCATGGTTGTAGTGATTAACATAACATTTAAAAGAACTGCCAAGCAGAAAAAAATGAAAAATGAAACATTCCCAGAACACAAGTATATAGTGCAGTTCAGCAAGCCTGCTTCCATGAGCAAAGATGCTAAGAAATTTACTGTGTAAAAGAAGATATCATTGAAATCCACTCAAATTACTCCCCTATGCCACATACCCAGCACACCCAATCGCATCAATCTGTCTCTATATTTGCTTAGAAAGATAAATTTCTCTTCCCTTCTTTCTCTCTAAAGCTGCCACAAGTCAGAGTAAAGCTGAGGCCTCACAAAGAGAAAGGCCTCCCAAAGAAAAGGACAAGGACAGCACTTATCTTCTAAAATACAAAATGCCATGCTTTAAATTCTGCTCTAATAGGGTTGCTAAAAGGTTATTGTCTCAACAAATTAGGAGTTCATCAGCTAATCAAAGGCGGAGCACATGTTCATGCACCCACAGTAAGAAACAGATCGAAATTTGCGGCAGCTGATACATCCATTTACATTTTCCAAAATCAAATGACTTTGCTGTGGACGATGAGCAAACTCAAATATATAATCCCATGCCACATACAATCCAAAACTTGTTGTTCTAGCAAGCCACTATAAGCTTTCGCAATGACTTCAACAAACTCATATTTCTAGTTTCGCAACTAGATGTATAAAAAAGAGAAGAGAGCAGACTCAAACTTTAGTTTACTCACTGAAATTTAGTTTTTCTGTTTTGATCCTTTCCTTTATGACTAGTTAATTGAGTTACAGATTAGGGTTTTCAACTCATCTATTTTTACAAGATTCCTACATAGTGTTGGCTTTGTTTGCTTGTTTGTTAATTACTATTCAAATCTGTTCAATTATATGAATGAACATCTTGGAAGCACAATCCAAAATCATGATCCAACTAAGCCTGTCCCTAATACCACAGAAAAGTTTCAATACAAATACTGCATCCATACTGCATATCAACCAACCAGTGTTACTCATCAGCAACTCAAAGGTTGAATTTTATTTTATGGTCTCACCAGATAAATGGATTCATTCATGAAAAAAATTACTCATAAAAGTTTCCCAAACTTGAATCAAATCAATCAGGGATCAGCTACTTTGATCTTTCAGAATTTTAAGATTGAAAAAGAAAACACTTTATTCTGCTCACTTGCTGTCACAAAGCTTATTTAAAAGAAAAAGGAAAAAACAAAAGAAAAAGAACTGCGAAGAATTGCCATGAATTAATATCAACATCAATAAAAAAAATATATATGAAAAACCAGCAATTGGAAAAAGGTTCAGCTGCTAGAGCAGTAAATGTTCTGTACAGGTGGCATCACCTGCCGTGGTTCCAATGCTGCTCTTTTTCTGAGATTTGATACACTTTTCCTCTTGAAATTTCCTATATTAACATATAAGTTATAAAATTAGTTGTTTTACTCTACTACCAGAACGTTCATTCAAATCTATGATATCGCATTCTTATTTATTCATTTAACTTGAAAGGAAAACACAGCATATAGATCAATATGTTCTGTGAACTTTTCTGCAACAAGAGGAAAGTATTATGAAGGATATCCTATATGATAGGTCATACAGTTTGAGATGGGAAAAGATGTTAGGTGATATGAAGAAGAAAAATCTACAACTTCTGGTTATAGATTACCTTCACACAGCATCCCCTCTGCAGCTTATCTGAAATACCAACACTTTGTAGTTTTTTTTGCTCTTTTGAGAAAATAGTTCTTTTTCTCAAATTTAATAATTCTAGTATCCATGTTTCCTCCTAAACATACTCAAATCTTTGCATTCCCATTTTCTAACATATGCAATGGCGTTAAAACTTGAAATGCATGAGCTCTTGATTTTATTTTTTTCCTGCCTTCTTGCCTTTGTTCTTTTCTGTTTAAAACAATGATCGTGAGATACAGTACAAAAACAAAGTTTTCCATGACAATGTTTGGAATTAATCCATATCCTCAAGCTTCAAGGCCAAGCCTAAAGAATTATGCATCCAAGGAATGAAACAGTTCAAGGACTTGCAGAGAGATTGGTTTAAACTCAAACACTACCAGGAAGATAAGCTAACACGCTTCTAAAAGCTCATAAAAGTTTGTGGGTAATTCAGATGGAATGCGGTTGAGTCATAAAAATTAATGGCATATACAATTATGAAAAGGGGAATTTATGTGTATACGTTGCCAGTCCTTTACATATCTATACATTGCAGAAAAAAAAAGCTCAGGCATATCTATAACAAAGAAAAACTTCTTGTCATCACTTCAGATTCAAAAGAGTTGAAAGAAAAACTTGGAGGTAGTGACATAGATGAAATTTACACCAACCACTATAATTTCTGCCATAAAACAGAGACGAACTTGTAGATGAGCTCTTTAATTTAGTATATTTATTTTCTCCCCTTCCTTACAATTCTGAAACTAGGTCAAATCAATTAACAAATCATACGCATTCACACAGCAATTCATCTTCCAAGAAGAAAACATCTCCAAAATCATGAAGTTAATCAAAGAAGAGTGCAATTATATATCAGACAGGGGCTACACAAATTCCCAGTTCAAGTTACATAGGTCCTAGTAAGTGAGACTAACCTTATCTTAGCATTAAGATCAAACATCTGGCGAATAAACTCATCTCTGCACAAACAACAAAAACATGTTGCCAATACGACATCAATTAATACTACTTGAATCGATTTTAATGAAGCAAACAATCATATGCTCGGATGTAATGAATGGCAAGTAAAATAAACAGCAATCTTTACCGTGAAGCTCCTTCTTCATTCTTCATCCCGCCCAAGCACAATGACCCATGCAATGAGGTTCAGAACAAGAATTACAAACAGAAAAAAAAAGACCAAAAAATGCAAGTCGTCTCACTTCATCCAAATGAAGAGAGAGAGAGAGAGAGAGAGAGAGAGCAACACGCTATCATACTACCTTCAGACCCTCTACTTGGGATCCAACCGAGGATATCTCATGGAGATTCTTGCCTGAAAGCATATAAGACGTTCATAATTCAATAGAAAAACCTAATCAAATATAAGTAAAGCAAATAAATAAAACAAACCTCAAGAGTTTGAATAGAAGCTTCATTTAAAAACAATTGAAGTTCGTAGCCTTTAAGTTCTTGCTCAGTAGTTTCTTTGATACACTTCACCTCTTCCATCTCTCCATTTGCCACATCTACTTCACATCCAAGCTCTTGTATTCGCTTCTCTAGCCCAATCACTCTTCTCTCTACAAAATTTACAACACCCGATACAAATTTGAAAACAAATAATAATAATAATAAACCTAATAAAATAAAACATTCAATATTTGGCTCTCGATCAATAAACTTTCTACTATTTTCCAGCATTTTCTCGGGAAACGGCCTCTGTTTAGTTACTGACAATGTGAGAAACCAATAATTGACACTCTGGTTATTTATCGCTTTCAAACAGTTCCCAAGGCGAGGTTTTGATAAGAGAAATTAATATTTTGTTCGCTTCATTTTCTAGGGAACCAAACGAGGAAAAGAACAAGTGCAGAGGCACTTACCTCCCTGTGATTTCTCGGTAGCAAACTCGCGAATTAGTGTTAGGAGTTGCCTCTGTGGATCGGTGAACGCCATCTTCGGTTTCGCGCTCTCCGTCTACAAAATTCTACTTGTAATGCATTAATAGTTCATAATTTACAATTCAAATAATAATAATAATAATAATAATAATCTTTACTTTCATATTTTGTAATAAAATGTATGAAAACACTTCAATAAAATATTATTTTATATAATTAAATCCCTATAAATTAATATATATGGATAATAAAAAATTATTTAATCGATAAACTAATATTTTGTATTAATTAATAAAAGATTAATTTATCAAGGTATTCTTTTTTTTTTTCAAAATATTAAAGTTAATACATTTATTATGTATTATGA
>Ga0307509_10009922_pt1 | contig 11766 bp, 10 predicted proteins | sample 10_EM_MG_FD_202245 | JGI IMG/M metagenome (GOLD analysis project Ga0307509, IMG submission 202245) | Populus trichocarpa ectomycorrhiza microbial communities from riparian zone in the Pacific Northwest, United States - 10_EM | ecosystem: Host-associated > Plants > Roots > Unclassified | place... | reverse complement strand
TTCATACTAAATACCCAAATAGCCAAGCGCGCCGCACACGAAATGTCTACTACCACTACAGTCAAAACAAGCGAGTACGACAAAATTGTAAAACTTGAGGAGCCGAATACAGTCCAGACAAACCTTTGGTACTTGAAGCCCGGCTTCACCGCAAAGCCAACTTTCGTCAGCGTGACTGTCCCGGGAGTGTTTGAATCGAGCAACGTGGAACACGAAGCCTACCCTCACGAGATTACCGATATACGAGGTCATGAGCGGTTATTCTCGTTGGACAAGAGCGGGTTCGAATTCGTCCAAGACACTGTACCTGATGAGTTAATTCAGCAGATCAGGAACAACGAGGATGAGGAAATCGAAAGGAAATACTATCCAAGAATCGAGGAGCTGCTTAAAAAAACATACTGGTGCTGACAGAGTGTTTATCTTCGACCACACTATATGCAAGAGGATTCCGAAGTACGCTACCGACGGTCGTGGACCTGTGGGAGCAAGGCAACCAGCATTGCGAGTCCATGTCGACCAGTTTGTGCACCCAATTCCTGCTCCATAGCTCAAGGCTGACATTCTCAGAACTCCAAGTGCTGGGGTCGGGAGAGTGAAGCGTCACCTTCCCGATGAGGCAGAGGAACTGCTCAAAGGTCGCGTGCAGATTATCAAGTAAATTTCCACAGTGCATTAAGGTATCTCACTTCCGGCTATATTGACTGTATTCATAGTGTTTGGAGGCCGCTGGTTGGGCCGATTGAAGACCACCCGCTAGCTGTAGCAGACTACCGCTCGGTTAAACCAGAAGACCTGGTCGCGACAGACCTGCTATATCCTGGCCATACCGGGGAAACCTACAGCGTGTTGTATAATCCAGAACACAAATGGTAAGCACACAATTGATCAAAGACTAGTTCCGGGTTAGGGCTGCTAAGAACATGAAACACAGGTATTACAAATCCAGCCAACAGAATGGCGAAGTCATCTTAATAAAATGTTTTGACAGCAAGACAGATAGAGCCAGAGGTAAGATCTGAAATAGCGTTAGAATCGCATAGTCGCTAATATGTCCCAAGTGACACCGCATACCGCGATCAAAGATCCTACATCTCCGGAGAATCCGAGGCTGAGAGAAAGTATCGAAATCCGGGCACTGGTGTTTCACACCCAAGACCGTGATTGAGAGGGATTTCGCCTAGAGTGTGTTCTTTAGACCCGGTAGAATGACTTGCCTGTCTAGAATATCTAGAAGTCGCTTGCGCCAATGAATTAATTTACACTAGACCTCAATTTTTCCTTTACTTGCTTCGTGATGTTTTTGCTGATACCACTGATCAGCTCAAGTGAGATTCAGCAGAAGCAACTGTGAGAGGAACGCCACACCCTGATCGCTTCAGTTATCGGTGACTCCCACCTGCACACTAGCACCAGTACTCCTACAACATCCCCTGCACAAGAACCAAAATTTTGTATCCGAATACCCGAGCACGGCAAATCGTTCGTGCGAGTCTGACGCCCATAACTTGTACCAAAATGTTAGGGGTTCATTGTGCCGGGTATGCGCGCGTCTTGCCTGAGTGAACACATAGTATCACTCGCATACAGATCCCACCCGGAAAGCCCAAGAAGGCGTGAGGGGAGCTCTGTCCATGATGAGGGACAAAAGGAATGGCGATTTTGTGAATTTCTTGCTGGCCCGGAACAAGACGGAGGCAACACATCCCCGGGCTTAGGCCGGGGTGCGGGTGGCAGATTTTGGGAGCTGTAGTAGAGATATCACCCCCCCGTAGCCATTCTCAGTAGCCCACCACAGGGGCGTTCGGCCCAGGCTGTCTGGCATGTCAGGATCGATGTCACCCCGGCTGAGTAGTAATCTCACCGCTGCCTCATGTCCATTGCAAGCGGCCCAGGTTTCGCCGTTCTTATCATGTTTGTTAGGGTTGACGCCATCTCGTCCGAGTAGAATTTTCACAACACTCACATGCCCCTCGCGAGCAGCCCAGAACAGTGGTGTTTGGTCGTCCCTATTTGCCTTGTCAGGGTTGATGTTGTCCCGTCCGAGTAACGTTTTCACAACTCTAATGTGTCCATTAAAAGTAGCCCAAAATGGTGGTGTTTCGCCGTTCAAGTTTGGCTTGTCGGGGTCGATGTCTTACCATCCGAGTAACGCTTTCACAACTCCCTCGTGCCCGTGGCAGGCAGCAAGCCGGAGTGGTGTTTGCCCGTATCTATCTTGCTCTTTGAGGTTGATGTCGTCTCGTCCGAGTAACATTTCACAACTCCTACGTGCCCAATGCGGGCAGCGCGCAAGAGCGGTGTTTGGCCATCTTGGCTTGGCTCGTTGGGGTTGATGTCGTGCCGTCCGAGTAACGTTTTGGATGGAGGTCGTTGCACGATTCGTGGTCGAGAGTTGAACGGAGGAGATGTTGGAGTTGTATTGAGTTGCGTTGTCTATGGAGGTTGCTAGCTACGGTTCCCTCTAGTAGGGAAAACTCTGCTTTCTACATGTGATATTCATATGTCTCCGCATATGCCCTAATCATCCGTGCTTGCCCTAGAACGTTCACCCGTCCACACTTCTGTGTTCCTCCATACATGCCCGCGCTACCTAGTTGTGCCAAGGTTGCGGCGTTGGCCGCAACCCCCGGATGTTCGCAGGCTCAGAACCTGGGGCACTCTAAAGAGTGCCTGCTAGCTCAACACAACTTTGCGGCTCAACACAACTTTGTGGCTTACCATTTACCATAGTAACTCTGCGGCTCAACACAACTTTGTGGCTCAACACAGCTTTGTGGCTCAATACAACTTTGTGGCTCAATACAACTTTGAGACTTTGAATAGCTTTGTAGCTAAATATAAGATTTAAGGTAAATATTAGCAGAATAAAACCAGAGTATTTTTACCTACATTGTATTGCAATCATCCAATGGAGGATGTATTCTCATCCTTGGCTTTTTTGCTACCACTCTTGCATACCTAGTTTTATGAGCAGCCTTTACCTTGTTGAGAAAAGGTTTGGGTACTGCTGTATCAGCCTTTTTTTGGCATTCTGTGCCTTGTGTAATTGTTTTTCTGCCTTTTGCACCTCAACAAGCTTCCGCATTTTAACCATTTGGCGTGCCTCTGATGCATATAGAACTCCACCTTTTTGAACCTGGTATGGTTCCGGAAGACTAGCCTTCATACCAGTTTTCAAACAGAAAGTGTGACAATATTATCGCGACGCCAAGTGTAACACACAGAAACTTCATAACCCTGATGCCTAAATTACTCAACCCTAATATGTAAAACTACCATCATATACAGAATATATTAATAATTAAAAACTAAAATAATTAAAAATTCATCCCTTAAGACCTGCAACCTGTTCCTTGACCTTACTTACTATTTACAATTTCTTTACAAATACTAAACTCATAGGTATGCTCGTTTTATGAGAATAATATACAGATTATATGATAATATTACTGACTTTGATCATATAATAGACAAAAATAGGAGTAGCATCATGGATTCTAGAGAGATAGAAATTGAGCAGCGAAAGGAACAACGTGCAGCAACACGGGAGAGAGTACGCAAGCACCAAGCTGCTAATCAAGTTAATATAGCAATCACAGAACGACCAGTCCAGGCAGGGAAGGAGCGATCACGCAAGAGCCGTTTGAAGAAAAAGCAGCAACATCATGCAGTTTTAGCAAATATAGGCAATGAGAATCCAGCAAGTTCAAATCCAATCACTCAAAATACTACATCTATGCAGAGAACTCGCAGATATCGGCAGAGGCAGAGGGAAAGATCCCAATATCACAAACCAATAGCACTTTCCCAAAGTGAGAGAAACCGCAAGGGTTATGCTAAAAAAAAAACAATTAAAACTCAGTCAGCACATAGAAGAAGAAGGAGATGGACAGGTAGGATATGATTCAGGCAGATTACAAGGAGAATAGGACTAATAGGTAATAAATAGAATAGGGAGCAACTTGCAAAGACATATGAAAGCTGGCCACGCCTTGCAGGGCAATTGCAGATTTTGAAGCGAGAGATTCTACAAAGTGGGCTAAGAAGACTTAAGAGAAAGATAAAGTCCTTTTGTGGGCAATGAGAAGGTCACAGAATTGACTTACTGTTGCACTGGAATGCTCAAGTATATGCATTTATAAAGTTGCAGCTAAAGGAAGAGAAGCAATGGAGATTGGGGAAACTTGAGCGAGAGCCGACAGCGCCAATTACGAAGATAAAGTCAAGAGAGCAATTGGCGCTTCTGATGGCTAAGTCAGGTGGATGGGGTACATGGGTCATGAGGAGAATATTAAAACAGGAGGTAGAGTTTATTCAGTTTGGAAAACTGCCAGTACCGAAGCAAGGCAGGCATCCTAAGGTCACCAGTTGGCTGACTGATGAGGGGACAATGCTTGCAATCAGAGAATATATGTCCCTCGCAGGAGAAGGTATGTTATTTCTATCAGCTTAGAAGTTGATATTTATCGTATTACAAAATACTTATATTAGATTTGAATAGCAATGGATTCAGCCGGGCTTGCTCAAGCAGTCACTAATTATTGGAATGAGATGTATCATGATCATGAAGAGGGTAGAGCTGAACACAGTCCGCTGCCAGTAATCTCAGTAGCAGGGATCCACCAAAGGATCAAGCGAGCACTAACAAGTTGTACAGCACGAGCTTGGCTATTGAAATTAGGGTGGAACTGGAAAGAGGTCAAAAAGGGAGTCTATCAGGACAGTCATGAGAAAGCAGATGTTACAACATACCGTCAAGAGGTGTTTCTTCCTAGAATAGAAAGGCTTCAGTCCCAGATGATGGAATGGGATCAAGACCTGAATGTGATTGACAAGTCCTATGAATTAGGCAGCCGACCACTCGTCTTCATTACACATGATGAGTGTACCTTCAATTCTAACGATGGTCGTAAGAAGATCTGGATTCATGAGAATCAAGCGCCAATTCGTAAAAAGGGTCGTGGCCAGGGCCTTCATGTATCTGACTTTCTCACTCCGGTTGGCCGTCTTGATAGTGGAAAGGTCTGTGAGACTTTGAAGTGTGAAGGGGATGTGTGGTGGACAGGTGACCTGTTGTTACAACAGCTAAAAGAGAAAGCAATTCTAGCATTTGAAGCATCATTTCCAGGATGTCAAGGTCTATGGGCATTTGATAATGCCAAAATTCACCAGAAGTATGCCCCAGATGCCCTTCAAGTTGGTAATATGAACCTTACTCCAGGGGGGAAAAATATGGTACCAATACGAGATGAATACTATATTCATCCTAGCGATCCACATGCAACATACCAGCAATCAATGATGCTACCAGATGGCCGATTAAAAGGCCTGCGGATTGTCTTACAAGAAAGAGGTCTATGGCCACAACAGTCAAAGCTTCTTACTCAATGCACAATTCCGGGAAACAAGCCAGGAGAAAGAAAACCTAATCCAGCCTGCAAATATGCTATCAATGCCAACTGTTGTGCTTGTGGACTACTATCATCTCAGCCCGATTTTCAAGCACAGAAGTGTCAATTACAGGAAACATTGGAGGCCGCAGGACATCAAGTAATATTCTATCCAGTTTTCCACTGTTAACTAAATTTTATTGAATATTTTTGGGATCATGCTAAGCTATACACAAGAGCTAATTGTCAATATATCTTTCCTTCTCTTGTCCGTACTGTACCAGTGGCCTTAGCCCAGATATCTAACCAGTTAATCTGGAAATATTATCAGCGAACATTGCGTATGATGGATGCATATCGCAATAATATTGTCTATGGATCAGAGGATTTCAAGAAGCATGTATATACTAGATATTCATCTCATCGGCAGATTGCAGAGTCGGATATTCATGTAAATTAATTCGTGAGAAATATATTATTTTCTATTAGGGTTAAATAATTTAGGTATCAGGGTAATAAAGTTTCTGTGTGTTACACTTGGCGTCGCAATAATATTGTCACACTTTCTGTTTGAAAACTGGTATGGAGGCTAGTCTTCCGGAACCATATGAAATCTGAATTAATAGATATAGTTATGAGATAGTTTTGAAACTATAAGTAGCATCTTTGGATAAAGATTCATGTTTCAAGAAACCAATACTCAAAACTTAATTTCTGACACGACTTTTATTTCTGTCTCAGATTCTGATATTTATGGACCTAAATATACTACAAATTTAATATCATGTCATTTTCTCAGTAGTTGATAAAGATAAAAAATATTATATAAAGCTAAACTTTGTAGATTGTATTTTTATTAGTTTCACAAGGTACTAGTCTGTAGAGTTGAAATCATATGAAAAATTTATAATATTTCATAAAAGTAAGCTTTACATTATATATTTTCTTATTAATTTTAATTGAATCTATCTATTGGTTTATTTGTGGACATTAGGTTTGGTATTGTAAAGGTGGTTGAATTGCCAAGAGGTGCGAAGACTTTCCGGGCGGGGCTGTACTCCACCTTACACTAGTCTTTGTGAACCAGGGGCCGTGCTTCGCAATATTCATCACTAATACCAAGTTTAGTACAGCAGAGTGCTCCTACACGGCCCTGTCCAGTTTCAGAGTAGGCTGCGACCTTCTCCATAATATATGCCACCTTTCCAACGATCCAGAAGTTCTCCAAAACCCAATTCCGTTTCTCTGGCTAACTAACTTAAGTAGTGGTTCAATGGGTCTATGGGCATGCTGACAGATAATCTCTTATTAAAAACTCAAAATTCAGGAACTAGAATTTGACAACGAAAAAACGGGGTAGTAAATTTAGATGTTGTTAGGCGGATGTGCTTGGCTTTGGTATGGGAGTTTGAAGGATAGTTCAGGAGATATGCAGACGGAACCGATACGGGAGAATGTTATATAAAGGATTTTATCCACAATGTCTTTTCTTTATCACGGGAGTGTACCGAAGAATAGGGATATGCGGGAAACACAGAGATACGTGTGGTGACCCATAGGAGGATCAGGATGTGGCATTGTGATTTACTTATACACCTGTCTTTACCATTAGTTTGATATTAGTTGAGTGAGAGCGGTGTTGGGGACGAGGGCGAATGAACGAAGTAAACAGGTGGTAAAACTTATGTTCCATATCTTTCCTCTAAAGCGCCTAAGTTCCAGGTTGTATCTCTTAATCCATCGACTACCCCCGCGCGAACCTCATTTCCTAAATTCATAGTCCCCTAGTGGCTGTCTTAGCTGGTCACATATAGAACACAAACATAACGAATGATTCGTATAGCGCTGAATATGCAAATAAAGGTATGCTTAATTCCTCTCCAGTTTGTTCATATAGGCTGTCATAATTGACAGCTATTATCTACAAGAGGGTGACTTAGTTATCGCTGTTATTCCGGCTCTTGTTTGGTGATACCGTCGCGTACTGTCACTCAGTCGCCACTCGCATTGAATGGCAAGTTTACATAGCGAATATTATGATCCAGTAATATACCGTACAGCGATTAGCAGCAAACCTACAAGAACATATTGCCCAGGGTAACAGGGGGAAACACATTTGACCTCAATAAGAATCTCAGAAGGGAGGAGGGGGGACCACACATAGTGCACAAAAGTAGAAAAGACACCTGATTTAAGTTTTTAAGACATGATTTACCCGTAGCATTACCGATCGGAACAATGTGGACATAGATTGGCTTGTTCGTTAGCAGTGTCCTTATAAACAAAATCCCTATATGCTACCAGCGTCTCATATTTTGACCTTGTGTCCAGCCGTGGTCAATTGTGCAGGATCGAGGTCAAAATCGGCTTAGTTATCGGCACTGTCTGCTAAGTGAAATGTATTAAAAAGCACTCGTCATCAAATTTCACAGTCAGAGATGCCGTTTTACGGCGTCCTACGTTACAGCTATAGGTCAGGGTACCATATCTATTAGTTACTACAAAGGAATCTAGCAATTATCGGAACGCCACTACGGCTGCTCAAGGCAAAGCTTTCCTGTCAGGCTCGGAATATTATATAGGTTCGCGAGTCCTGACCTTAGCAGGAAGTATGTCACGAGAAGAAGAAAGAATTGTAGCAGGAAAAAGGAGACTCTAGGAGGATATAATACCCCAACTCCCTCATAAGTCAATTTTGTTTATGCCCCGAGGTCCTTCAACCACTCTTATCAGACCCCAGTACAATACCTAATATGCTTTTAAAACAGGTTATTTATATTGGCACGATATCTAGCGGGGAAGATGGAATATTTTATTAGAGGGTGTGGTTAAATCTGGAAAGGACAGAAGCATTACAAATCGCTCGGGGGTGTGATGGTCCGAGCGATTTTGTGTTTACGTGAAGATTTTACCAACATCTCTTCCCTCTGTCATCACAGGTGTTTGCGGAGGGTTGCAGACGTCTGGGGAGATAGAGAGTTTGGTTCTGTGATCCATAGAAGTATCTAGAAGGAGGAATTGTCCTACTTATATGCCCGTTTCTACAGTTACCTAGCTCGAAAGGAGCGCAAATGGATGGGTAGCTTGTGGAAGCTAACCCACCTGTCCTACTAGTGCGCAAGTTCCAAGCAAAGCCTCTCACTCTCCCGTCTATTACACCCGCTTGAGTGCACTTGAGAGAGAGAGAGAGACACCTGTAACCAAAAGAATTAGTGATTACAACAGCAGTTGCTGAGATCTGTTCAGCACGCCCCGTAGCGCGTTCAGGAGACCTAGATGAGGGTAGGCGGTTAGAGAAAGTATGCCAGCGTAGGCTGAGCTATACTCTCCAAAACCGCACGCCTTGCCGGTGATCCGCCTTTAGAAAGGTGGACGATGCGCCCAGTAACAAAGGGAGTTTCATAATTTTATATAATTCTTATCTTCAATTCCTCAGATAAAAGTCTCCTCAATGACTTAATTTTCCTTTATGGACAAGATGAAGGATTGTGTCCAGCCTTCTAGCCTGGCCTTTAGTCTCACACCTAGAGGGCAGTCGCAAGTAGACATGATCTTCATTGGAACCGGCGAAAACCAATCACATTGACATATTAGTTGACTAATAGCTTCTACACCCCTTTTTAGAAATACTTACACTTTATATTTTATTCCCCCATATCTAAACAATACTTATATCTACACTTCAGAGAGGAGGAAAGAGGGGGGGAATAAAGGAACAATCAATGAGAAAAATGTGGACCAACATCCAGAAAACAACAAAAGCTATCATAGATATGATGGAAGTTCCAAGCCACGCTAGCGTTTTCAGTACAGCAGGAATAGTTCCTCACGAACGCTAGACTGTAGGTTTTTCTCAGAAGTTCATAAATGTTGACTTGACTCCATAAGGGGAATGGGGTAAAGTATTGGACGGGAATGTGGTAGATATGTATATGTATCTTCCCATTGTGTATGATTTTCCTCTGCTGGGAAAAAAAAAAGACAAGAGTTCAGCTCGTTCCTCTGACAGGCTTAAACCAGAAGGGAAGGGAAGACCAGTATTACCGTGAGGCAGTGTTTTAAAATGCAGGAGATAAGGCTCGTGCAAGAGAGGAGAGGCAATGGTAACGACAAACACGTTTATGGAGCCGTTCCGGTGCCTGCGAAAATGGTGTAGAGGTTGTCAGAGTATCCGAAGGCGGTACCAAGGGAGATGTGTTCGCGGGCTTAGGTCGTGAAGTAGGTGGTTTCGGTTGAAGGTTGCAGTAGTGCTATCATTAGCCTGTCGCCATTTCTAGCAGCCCACTATTAAACTTGGATCGACGGCGACGACAGTATGGCGACAACGAAACGAAACGTCAAGGAACTCACACCAAAACGATCGGACACTTCGGGGGCGGGGAAAACCTTTTCACTCTCAACAGCAATCTCACGCTCAACGACTCCGACACGATGCTCAACTAACTAAGGGTAAAGACAGGAGTATAAGTAAAACAACAATAATGCCCATCTTATCTTCCCATCCTTCCATCCTTCCATCGATCACCACATAGGTCCATCATCTTCCACACCTACAAGTACTCCCGCTCCTCCATGCATGTTCCCCTTCCCCTTCCGTACAAAACCATCATGCTAACAAAAGAAAGAACAAAAGTCACAAAGTAAACTTCTTCACGCTCCATAGCCTCCATGCATCCGACTCCATCCGCCCCAGCCCTTCACCGATCCCAAGCACATATCCGGAGGTTTGTCGAACGATGCCGGCCTAGGCTACACTTTTGCTGAACATGCCGAGCAGCATCCAAGAACTTGCTCCCAGCAGGTGCATCTATCCAGAGTGCATGTCCCAAATTTTTTGTCTGAACGATAACGGGATAGGCAATGTGTATGGACGATAGGTTTGAGTGCATGACCGATAGGTTGAGTGCCTGCCCGATAAGTGTAGCATGGTGAGCAGCATTAACTCCAAAACCCACGAGAATCCTTTAGGCCATGATTGTCTCCCTTGTCGGGGTCTATGTCGTCCCGTCAGAGCAGCATTCCTTGCACGTCCACGTGCCCATCATTGACAGCACGACTGAGCGGCGTTTGACCATTATCTAGCGCGTTGGGGTTCACGTCGTTTCTCCCGAGAAGCGTTTCCACCACCCCGGCGTGCCCATTTTTAGCAGCATAATGGAGTGGCGTTTTGCCGTCTTCATCTACCTTGTCGGGGTTGAGGTCGTTCCGTCCAAGTAATATTTCCACCACTCCCGCGTGCCCATTTTCAGCAGCATAACTAAGTGGCGTTTGGCCCCGATTATTTGCCTTGTCGAGGTTGACGTCGCTTCGTCCAAGTAATATTTCTACCACTTCCGCGAGCACCTTTTGAGCGGCACAGCTGAGTGGCGTTTGGCCCTGCCTATTCGGCTTGTCGGGTTGTATGTCGGCCCGGCTGAGTAGCAATTTGACGACTGCCTCGTGTCCGCTCCGGGCAGCCCATGCGAGAGGTGTATCACCCATACTGTCTTTTTGGTCGATACCACAACCCACCACCTCTACCTAACACGCTACAATCTGATCAACTCCAATGATGGATGTACGGTGCAGACTATTAAAGAGGACAAGCCTACCGAAATCGATACGGTAAACACCCGGTTTCAGTGCTTGCAAGAGGATTCCTGGCGCATATGTCGTTGTTATTATAGTCGTCAAACCGGCGCGAGCAATTTCGTGCAATCTGAAAGATCTTGCTTTGAGTGGATTCCCCAACAGAGAAGAATGTTCGAGCAATAATGTTGGGGGTTGGGAGAGAGGGCCAGTTGGAGATACCAGCAGCGAAGCTTTGTTGAAGATTGGGAGCAGCAGTGTAAGAACTGGAATAATTGAGAACGCCACTTGGACGTCTTGAATTCCCCCTTTTGGATTAAGGTAGGAAAACGCAGCGAAAGGTCCTCCCTCAAGTCCTCGGTTGAGACAATAAACCTTACTAAGAAAGGAAACTCCAACCCTAGCGACATTCCCAATTACCGGTATTCCAGTCCCTACGGTGGTCGAGAGCGCTTTGGGCGCCGCGAATTCACACAATTTAAGCACGCTCCTGCAGTGTTCTAGCGAGCTTTACATACTAAAAGGCACGGGATGAGGGCGGAGGCAATCATGAGGGGTAAAGTGGATTAACCGAATGGTGGAAGCCACCTTGTCCCCGGCCACAAATCCTTGGCATCAGGGGAGTGGCGTCCCTATTGAAGCGACGCTGTGGCTACTGAGATCCTGTGCCTTTATCTCTACGGAGGTACAGGCCTTAAGTTTTGTAGGTTCCACAAGCAGGGGTATACTCCTAGCAGGGGGGAACAGTGGTAAATTAGGTATAGCGGCTCAGAGCCCGTTGCAACTAGGCAGCGGCCGTAACGGC
>Ga0307509_10009921_pt1 | contig 11767 bp, 6 predicted proteins | sample 10_EM_MG_FD_202245 | JGI IMG/M metagenome (GOLD analysis project Ga0307509, IMG submission 202245) | Populus trichocarpa ectomycorrhiza microbial communities from riparian zone in the Pacific Northwest, United States - 10_EM | ecosystem: Host-associated > Plants > Roots > Unclassified | place... | reverse complement strand
CTGGTGGAACACCGACGATTCCCAGCACCCAGACTTCTTTATACATCACCCGGAACACGCACCAGCACCCCCAGAAGAGACACTTGCAGGAGGTCTTCACCACATTGCCACACTCCAGGGAGCAAATCCATTCACTCCACAGACACCTATCCTACCCCAGATTGAAACAGCAGCCACTCAGGGCATTGTTATTCCCGTTGACACTGCACCAATCGCATCCACACTCCCAGTCGCACCAAGTGCACCAGTAATCGTCGCTACCTCAGGATCAAACACACTTACATACATCCCACCTACCATGTCAGGACAAGGATCGGGACCAGGCGCAGGAGGCGCAGCCAGCATAGCAGCCACCACAGGTGGAACAGGACAAACCGTCACAGTCGCAGCAGTATCATCCAATGGCGGACTCAAAGGCACCCCACCTCCCTACTTCAGTGGAGACAGGGACACCAGTCACAACTTCCTAGTCAACTTTGGCATCTTCAGGTTCGCTAACAGGAACAACGATGCTATGAGCAACCCAGCCACACGCGTCACCATGGCACTTACCTACATTGGCGGGGTTCTAGTCAACCCATGGAAGGAACAACAGATGACGGAACTTCAGACATGCATCGCTGGAGGAACCGCAGACACAGAAGAAATCCACTGGACGACCTTCAAACAGGCGTTCAAAGACACATTCTATAACACCAACATCAAAGCGGAGGCCTACCAGAAACTAGAGAACCTCAAAATGAAAGACAACTTGGACGTCTTCATATCCGAATTCAAGAGATACATCACCGCCTCGGGGATAGACATCAATTCACATGGCATCATCCACTTGTTCAAAAAGGGACTCGCTGCCGGTCTAACCACAGCTATAATAAACAGTCAAGGCTACGACCCAAGGAACCCCTGGGCCACATTCCAGCCATGGGAAGATGCCGCACGTGCCTGTAACCTCAGATGGAAACACACCCAAGAATTTAAAACCAATTTACGCCAAGGATACTATGCTGCACTTGGCCAGAGATCCCGTGGACCACAGCAGCAGCCACGCGGAGGAGGAGGACAACACCTCACCACATCCCAAGGAGGACACCATATGGACGTTGACACTACCATTGCTACCAATATTACCGGTAGAGGACCAGAACTTTCCAAAGCCAAGAAAGCAGAGTTACAAGCCAACAACTCCTGCTTCTACTGTTTCAAAAAAGGACACCGCGCCAAAGATTGTCGCAAGAAACAAGCGGACCGCGCCCAGAGCAGCGGAAACACCGCTAACCAGACCTGCACCAGAGAAATCACCATAAATGACATCACCCCAAAGCTCGTCAATGAAATGATTAGGAGCGATGCATTCCAAGCCATGGATGAAGAATTCAAACTCTCCTTCTTGGAGGACGCCATCCTAGGGAACACCCCATCAGGTTTTTAAAGGGCCCTAAACTAGCCGCTGTAGCTAGGGCCATCGGTCTCAATAGTGTGTACATTAGTCAACTCAATCACATTCAAATAAACTTCGTTCTATCACACTATTGAGGACAAGCGGAAGAAACAGCACTACTAGACACTGGTGCTACGGAAAACTTTATTGACTACAAAACTGTTGCTAGGCTTAGGCTGGGAACTCAGAAACTAACTATTCCCAGACCTGTATTCAATGTGGACGGAACTAATAACCGTCACGGGACCATCACTCACGCATGTGACCTTATGGTCAAACAAGGAAACCAGAAGGAGCGACAACACTTCTATGTCTCAAATCTAGGCAGAGACAGATTTATCTTAGGCTATCCTTGGTTCCGCGCCTTCACCCCAGATATTGACTGGACTAATGCTCAGTTATGCAGACCACAGATCAAAATGGAAACACTTAAACTTGAAACCTTCCAGAAGCTCAAAGAATACAAAAACAAATTCTTGGAGTGCATTACTATAGCTCGCGCACAGTACATTCCGCGGTCAGGAGTAACTCCTGTAGAAACACAGGAAGGCCTGGCGGAAATTAACCATATGCATAACGCAATCGAAATGGCCCATAAGTACGCAACGGAACATGGGAAGGAGGAAGTTACCCTCCCGAAGGAATTTAAACGTCACACACTACTATTTTCGGATGAAGAAGCCAACAAATTCCCACCTTTGTGTGGAGAAGGAGACCACAAAATTGAACTAATGGACACCGCACTGGCCAGCTTTAACTGCAAAGTCTATCCTTTGTCCCGCAAAGAACAGGAAGCAGAGGACAAATTCCTGGATGAAAACTTGGCAAAAGGCTATATCGTACCATCCCACTCTCCCTACAGCTTTTTGACCTTCAGCGTCCCTAAGAAAGACTCAAAGGAAACCCGGTATATCATCGACTATAGACCCCTCAACGCTGTTACCCGCAAAGACGTCACACCACTCCCAAACCTTGCACAGTGCATCCAAGACTTGCAGGGAATGGAAGTATTCAGCAAATTCGACATCAGATGGGGCTATAACAATATCCGGATCAAGGAAGGCGACAAGTGGAAGGGAGCATTCAAAACGTGCCAAGGCCTTTACAAACCAAAGGTCATGTTCTTCGGCATGTCAAACTCCCTGGCCAGCTTCCAACGATTTATGAATGGTATCCTCGAAGAGCTCTACAAGCACTTTGAGAGGAAAGGCATACACAATATCAGGGAAATATTCAAGAACTACATGGACGACTGCGGCATTGGCACATTACTCAAAGACCTAGCGCTACATATTGAGATCATCCACTTCCTATTTGATCTACTTGCGAAGCACGGACTCCATCTCAAACTGTCAAAATCAGTCTTCTTACAGCCACAAATGGACTTCCTCGGCGTTAGAATCTCAAAAGAAGGCGTCACTATCGATCCGGCTAAAGTTGCAGGACTACGCAACTACCCACGTGACATACTCAATCTTAGACAAGCTAGAGGATTCTTAGGCGTCGCTGGATACCACAGAATGTTCTGCAAAAACTTCTCAATCATTGCCGCACCTATCACTAAACTCACAGGCAAGGATGTCCCATTTGAATGGGGATCAGCACAACGCGAAGCACAAGACAAAATAATCACACTCATAACCAACTCACCAGTACTAGTCAAACCGGACCCTTCTAGGCAATTCAAGCTAGAAGTGGACACTTCACAAATAGGCACAGGGGCGATCTTATACCAAAGAGATCCACCAACTACACGTGCAAACGGCACAGAAAAACCAGGACCACACAGACCAGTGGGATTCCATTCCCAGAAATTCACCACAACCGAGCAAAACTACCCTATCTACGACCGCAAATTCCTAGCCATTATGAGGGGACTTCGCTGCTGGACGCACTTGCTCAAAGGAACTCATATCCCCATCCTGGTATACACAGATCACGCCAATTTGCGCTACTATAGAGACCCCCAGAAGATCAGCCCGCGCGTCGCTGGTTACATACCCAAGCGCGAACAATACAACATCTTACTAGAATACAAACCTGGAGCAACAAACAGAGCAGACGCCTTATCTAGGCGACCAGACTATGAAGGACCAAACACAGATAATGACAAAGTGCTCGTATGGCCAGACCAATACTTCTGCGAGCAACACACCTCCATGGTCGGGAGTCACCCTGGAGATGGGCGGCCTGGTGGAGAAGAGATGCACATCTGCGTCTTCGACATAGACAGTATCCATGACAACTGGGACAGCAAAGTCAAAACAGGGCAATATCCGCACCAATCAGAACTCAAGCGATGGGCACCATTACATAACCTCACCCTATTGGATGGGACCCACTGGCATCATGGGACTGCCTTGGTTGTCGTGGCAGACAACGCACTTAGGAGGGGGGTAATTTCCCTTTTCCATGATCATGTGACAGCCGGCCATCCTGGGATTACCAAGACACTGCAGCTTCTCTCGCAATACTACTGGTGGCCGAACATGAAAACATTCGTCACTGAATACATCAAAGGATGCACTACCTGCCAGATGACAAAAGTTAACACCCATCCTGCCCATCTACCACTGTTCCCCATTACTCCCACAGAGAACGCTCGCCCCTTTGAAACAGTCGCAATGGATTTTATCACTAAACTCCCACAGTCAGGTGGATACGACACCATTCTCACGGTCACGGACACAGATTGCTCGAAAGCATCTATCTTTATCCCCTGCAACGAGGCAATCGACTCAGAAGGAGTTGCACTTCTGTACCTGAATCACATAACTCCGCACTACGGCATACCTCGCAAAATCATATCGGACCACGATGTTTGCTTCACATCAAAGTTTGCTGTGGAACTTTGTAAGCTTCTTCATATCAAGCAGAACATGAGCACAGCATACCACCCCCAGACTGACGGATCTAGCGAAAGAACCAATCAGACCCTAGAATAGTATCTCCAGGTCTTTTGTGGCACACAACAGAACAACTGGCACGCATGGCTCCCACTCGCCCAATATACAAAAAATTCATGGCCCTCAGCAACCACGAAGAAAACACCTTTTGACCTCCTTATCGGATATACACCACAGATTCATCAGCCAACCAGATCATCAAACCTCCCCACATTTGAACAATGTTTGTTAGCAATCAAAGAAGCCAGGAATGCCGCTCAAGAAGCCCAACGTAAAGCGCAAGAATCTTGGATCAAAGAACGCCTTCGATTTACACCATTCGAAGTAGGAACCAAAGTTTGGCTCGAAGGAACAAACCTTAGATTACCAAGCAACATCACCACGAAGCTAGCACCAAGGCGGTATGGACCATTTATGGTAGCCGCCAAAATATCAAACATCGCTTACAAACTCAGCCTCCCACCCACCTGGAAAATACACAACATATTCCACGCCTCCCTTCTTACGCCCTATAAAGAAACCGATCAGCACGGACCTAATTTTATCAAACCACCACCCGATATCATTGAAGGCGAAGAAGAATGGGAAGTAGAACAGATAATCAAAGTGCGCACATATGGGTGGTGGAAGAAGAAACAATATCTTGTAAGATGGAAAGGATACTCCCCTGCGCATGACTCATGGGTCAACGCTGAAGAACTTCATGCGCCAGAACTCTTAGCTGATTTCCAGGTTGCACACAGCATAAAAACCCTCTTACTAGACGACACATTCCCATCATGCCCCGCAAACCAGTCATCAACTACAGCCAACCCCAGCCCTCCTTCTACTTCTTCTGTTCCCTCTTCAGAGACCCATCTATCTACCCCAATCCCTACAAATTCCACAAATTTATACCAGACTCAGGACCAAGAAACAAGGAGACAGGACTTCCGATCGTCTATACTAGGATTCACCCCACGTTTGAACACTCTCTGGAGCACTCCCACTTCTGCCGAGACCACTGCTACATCTATCACCACTGAATGTCCTTCACCCCACGCCTATTCCCCCCCAGTGCCATTAACTATGTCGAACAATCTGACAACCTCACTATATTCACCTGTGTTTACCAATCTGGTAACACCATATCCCACTGTTCCACCTTCATCAGAGCAGGAGCAAGTGAGCCCACCTTTGTCAACACCCACTGCATTGTCAAACGAGACTTCATCCACATCAGAACCGTCACATCCACCCACAATCATCGGCAACCTCCCACAGACACCACTATCCCCAACCCCTACCCACTTGAGCATTTCAGTAGCACGTTCCCCAGGTATTCCCCTGACGACAACGCCCTCACCATTGGAGATAGCTGAAGCCCTCATGGAGCTACGATACCCAGATGAAGACCCACTACCCACCCCCCAGCCATTAAAACGAGCCGCCTCCCCTTCACCTCTTATCCTGCACAAACGTGCACACACCTCTTACCCCTACTGTCTCAAATGTCATGACAAGACACCAAACCACCTGAAGGAGGACTGCCCACTCTGGGTCTTCTGCGGGAGATGCTACTCCCCGCTTCACGCTCATGAGGAATGCCCCACCCCCCATTGCAACTGCACTGGGATGACTTGCCTGGTACCAGAAACACACGCCAACTATGGGATGTTCTGCACACGCGACAGTGGATACGAAACGCTAGCAGCCATATGGACTGACAGACATAGCGACCCGACACTCTGCGCATACAACACACTAGGCACCACATGGGAAGACATCAGTGACTACATGCTTATTGGCACTCCGGACCGATATTCCTGAAGTCACATGGGAGTGACTTTCTAGGAAGGGCATCATGTTACGTTCTTGAGACCCAAAATTCATTTTTCACTTGCTTACTAATACTTTCCCATCACGTGACCAACCACCCATCCACTTTGATCACATGACCAATCACCTGACTAGTCACCTGACCACCCACATGACAAGTCACCTGTTCTACATCACATGCTCCCAAGTCACCTGCACATCACCTGATATTCCCTTACCTAACCTCACATGATCCTATCCCTACCCCTGACTCATCTCTATTCGCTTACCTCAGCCTCGCTCCCGGATTCTCGGCCCGCTTACTATACTTTCTTCATAGCCTTGTTTCACAACTCATACTGACTCCTTTCTTGTTACCTTCACGTGTGAGTCAGTTCAGCAGTATATGACTCCATCTTTTAGGCTATGACTCGTTACTAGTACAAGTACTCGTTGTATTATGCCTTAGTCATACAGCCTCCTCACATGTATATAAACCCTTGTGTTTTTCTAGAGTTGGGCCTTAAGCCTGACTTGGTTTAATCCCAAGTGTTGTAGCTTCCACTGCGCTTTCAGTTTTTGCCCGCATCCTTTCTAAGTCGTCTCGAACATCGTCAAGACTCTTCTCTACATCTTTCATTATCCCCACTAGTATCTTGCATGCGTGCAGACCCGTCATACCAGCGCATCCAAGGGCCAGCGTTTGCTACCTGCGATCCCTTGAAGTACAAGTCCCACCGCCGTTATACAAACCCGTGCACGTCGCACCTTAGGGTCCTTGGCCCTTAACACACGGCCTCATTCCCCCTCATTTCCATGTGTGATCCCTGACTGTGTAATGACTTGCAAGCCCACTGCGCCACGACCATCTTTTTCTGTTCTTCTTGTCTTGTTTCTTGTCTCTGTCTCCTAGCCCTTGCCCTCACTTGCCCTCACCCTTGCCCTCACTTGCCCTTGCCCTCACCCTCACTCACTCTTGCCCTTGCCCTTGCCCTTGCCCTTGCCCTTGCCCTTGTCCATTCTCGCCCTCATTGCTCGTCCTCACCCTCATTGCTCATCACCGCCATCGCTTTCTGCTATCACCACCGCCTCATCATGTCAACGCACCAATGCTCAATGCCAACACACTGGCATCTACACTTCTCCTGGTCCTCATCTGCGTGTTCTCGAATCTTCGGGATCACGGCCTCTCTCCCTCCCTCTTCTGTCACCTGGGAAACATCGCTGAACTTGGCACGCAGGCACCGTTCTGCATTACAGTGCCCCCAAAACACACGAACTTGAAGAGGGTTCATAAATAAGGTAGATATTCAGGTTGGAATTTCCTAGAGCCAGCACTGTGGCCATGCGTTGAAGTCCAGTACTTGACTTCCTGATCGGGGATGTTCTCGATGTTCATCGGCCTCAACACGCCGCTCTGGAACTGTACGTGCATAGAGGCAGCCTTGATCTGCTTCAACAATAGAGCGCAACGGCGCCTGGGAAATTGGGCGAGATTGTCTGTGTCACCCAAGACACAGCCATGTCTTGCTTATCTGTTGGGCACCCAACTCCTCGCTAGCAAACAGACGCACAAACGTTGGCTTCTCAATCTCGTCCTTGTCGAGCATATCATGCATACAAGTGATCTTAGAATCGGCGACAGAACCCTCTGTAACGTCGAATTGAAACTTGCGAGCGTCTTTGTCATGGCTGGGTGAGAGTAGTGTCGTGTTCTATCGATTAGCATTTTCTCTGCAGTTTCCACTCTTCGGAAAGAGGAACTCCTCCCGGAAAAGCAAGTTTTCAGTAGGGACGAAACCGTCCAGGAAGATATTGGTGCCTGCGTCTCAACAATGGGTAGCGGGCGAGCTTCAATCGGAATGATGCACAGAGGCGATATCATAGCCACGCTCGGGTATGTCAGCCTTCCTCCTACGGTGGGGCTATCTCTTTTTATCCCTTCACCTTGACTGTTCAAGCTTCAAGGCTTAACTCGGGACTTGAGTTAGGAAACGTCCGCGACAAGGCATTCAAAGGTGCCATCACCGTATGATTGGGTTGCAATTTGTATACCGACGACCGCTAGTGGTGCGGTCCTTGGAACCGCACAGAGGTTTCCCGATGTAGGTGGTCAACACGACGGAGCGCTCGTTGGGAGGAAGGTTTTCAAGCCTCGAGGTACCCTCATTACGTGCCCTGCCCCTGACATGGGGTCGGTTGCGTGGGATCAGATTGAGTGAATCAAGAGACGTGCCCGTAGGGCTGAGGCGGAGTAGAAGATACACTAGTTGGGATGCGGTGCGGCCTGCGCCGTGACAGCGTGTAAATATGATTCAATTTTGGCGTTGTTGAAGACGGCATGCAGTAGTCCGAGGGCGATTCCGCCGATTCGTGGCCAGTCGGAAGGCGGGCCGATAGTGCCGGTTCAGTTGGCGAAGTTGAGCGCGAGGATAAAGTCGACGATGAGGAGCTAGAGCGATGATAGAGCAAAGCAGTGAGGCTTTTGAGTGGACACACGAGATAGAGGAGGGAGGCACAGAAACAACTGGATAATGATTCGAGGCACAATACAAGTCCTTTTATACATGATTTTCTAGTTTACTAAGAAAAGTGGTGGCAGTGGAATAAGAAAGGGGGTGGAGTCAAATGGAAGTGACGTAAGTTAGAAGCGAGTCGAAAGGTGGTTGGCTTGAGACTAGGAGAGACCGGGGCTATCGGAGGTTGTGGAACGTATGCGTTGTCGAAAAAGGGGGGCGCGGTGGTGTCGGACATAACGGAAAAGGCTTGCGCGTGGTTAAGGAGCCCCGGTAAAACAAAATAAAAATGAAAAGTGAAAAGCATTATCTCTTCCGAACATAAAACCCCTGTTCTACTCTTTCTCCGAGTGATGGGGATCTTGGGCGTCGATACTTTCTTGTTGTTGTGCATTTTTCGGCGGGTCGGGCCGGGCTTGCCGATATGCAGCAAATTTGCCAGTTATCAGGGGTAGAGTAGAACAATAGGGCGCTGATAAAGAAGTCGAAATGTTGAGAGTGTGTAAAGTGCAACTGCAATACGTGCGAAAGTGCCACACGCGCGTCCTGTACAGCTGTTCTACTTCACACTCAGATTAAGTCCGCTAGCAGTGAAACAGAACTTGAGTCGACAGAAATCCATGTTCGAACACCTGGCTCGCGAACGTTGAGATAAATTAAATTGACGCGGCGCCACTCACTGACGGGGTGTGGCACCCCAACGCTGTGACTGTACTGTACCACCCAGTTACCGCAACGCCCCATGTATACGCTAACTGAATTCTCATTCTTCCTTGTCTGATGTTGTCTAACTGGCAGCCTGGAGCTATTGCCTTGCATCAATGAAAGCCTGTAGATCTTCCGGGGTTGCCATAGCCTGTCACTGGCAGGTGGTCTTCAAGTTATGGATCAACGTGAGTCCACAGCTTGGTGTGCAACTTGAAGACAGCGCTGGACGATAAAAGGCTGTGATTGTCATTCCGTGGAACGTCCGATCTTATGTACGTTTCCCATTCCTCGGAATACTCTGTAACTAAGTGTGGCACCTATTAGTCCGATTACTCGGTGTACGCCACTTGCTGAAGTGCCACATGCCGGAGATCATATAAGACCCTTCGCACACTATCCATAGCCTGATCTTTCAGAAAAACCGGTCTCCGCTATTATAATAACACAAACATCATTCACTTTCTGTTTGTCAAGACGTGAGTACCTTTCTCGATGCATCGTTCATAGAAACTGTCCCACAAACACGCTGACCATTCGCAGATGAGCTCCAAGGCCTGGTCTATTGTCGAGACATTGGCCGCAGCAACGGCTGCAGGCATTATGGTGCACATTTGGCACACCCTTCCCGACAATATTTGTTCGCTGCTCCGGCAGTACAGGGAGGAATTGAACAATATCAAGGCACGCATTAATGAGCTCTCTCCTGACCTGCGCGAATGCATTTGGATCGCTGCTCAGCAAGGGAAATGCTCGAGTCTCGAACAGCTTGAACGCAAATTGCAGTGGTAAGTATCTCTGCATGTATTGTATGTTCATAATGAACATTGGCACTCAACTTTGACCTTCAGTTTGCTTGATGACCACTTTGATTTGGCCCATTGGGTTGGCCATTCCAATTTCTTGGAGCGCATTTTACCTGCGAGACTCTCGAAACTGTGGCCCGATTTCAACAGATTGGGAGACGCGATTAAGGCACTTCGGGGCGATACATGGGTTTGTGTCAAAAAAACGGACTTGATAGTTTTTCAGATGTTGACAAGTCCTGTTAGAAATCTACAACCATTCACCTAAGAGAAGGTAGAGTCCAAGCTGGCATTCTTCCAATGTGTGTCAGCATAGACCCACAAGCATGGACGCATCCTTATACGTCTTCCAGTGAGCTTATCACATTTGGAGGACATCCTTCAGGGTTGTCCCAATGCCAGTCGGGGCACCAATCACTGAGTACTGGCCTGAGTACTGGCCCGGCAGGACAGTAATCAGGGCAGTACCCAGGCCAGCCCCAGGCAGTCTACACACGTTCATACCCAAAGCAGGAATAATGCAGATTCTACTGGCCAGTATCCGGCCCCAATCCTGGTAGGAATGGCCTGAGTAGAAGTGGGGCTCAGTGCAACGTACAGATTCAGGGGGCACTGACACATTCGTACTGCCTGCCATTACATTACGTTGATCGCCGACTTATACTTCCTTTTCATTATAACAGTAACTCATAGACTATGGCTGACCAGTCGGATATCTCGTATATCATAAGCCAACATATCAGCTATCCAAACAGAGATGCCCTTCGTGCGCTACAGGCCATCACAAAAGAACGATATTACCAGATATAACAATATATCTGCCTACTTGAGCACCCGGATGTAAACATGAACGAAAATGTCGTCAGAATCTCGGAGGATGCCTATGTGCTTGAGATTCCCAGGTATGGGTGAAGAAGAAAGTAAGAGACAGGGACCCGCAGTGAGCAAACAGGGCCATCCTGGTCGAAGACGGGGACGAACTTTGCGCCTGAGTGTGGAATCACCATCCGTGTGGGGCTGAATAGAAGATACACTAGTTAGGATGCGGTGCAACCTGCACCGCGACGGTGTATAAATACGATTCAGTTTTACTGGTTATGAGGGGTAAATGTAAAATGTAAAGAACAATAGGGCGGGGCAATGACAAAGATTATGTCGAAATGTTGAGAGTGTGGCGTGGCCTGGGGCAACTCGTGCGAAAAGTGCCACGCGCGTCCCGCAGGCTCGGAACCAGCCGTTCTTCATACAGGTACCGACTCAGACCTCCGAGTCGCAACTTGCATGTGGCGTCCTAACGCTGTTGCTGTACTGTACTGCCTAGTTCCCGCGACGGCCCCATCGTCAGCAAAAAAGTCACAGAATGATCAGGCTCCTCATACTGATGACGTGTGATCAGCAGCTGATCAAACACCCTAACGTTGATAATGGATTGATCATAAAATGATCAGCTAAAGTCAGCATTACATACGTCAGTCGGTCTGAGGGAGGCTGACCAGAAAATGGTCAACACTTTATCAGTTTGGTGTGCGGTGCTCAGCAGGTGACAAGCCCATTGCCAGGTTGACGAACACTGACCAGGTTTTGGTCAGTATTTGTCCA
>Ga0307509_10009920_pt1 | contig 11767 bp, 7 predicted proteins | sample 10_EM_MG_FD_202245 | JGI IMG/M metagenome (GOLD analysis project Ga0307509, IMG submission 202245) | Populus trichocarpa ectomycorrhiza microbial communities from riparian zone in the Pacific Northwest, United States - 10_EM | ecosystem: Host-associated > Plants > Roots > Unclassified | place... | reverse complement strand
CTACGATAACGACGATAACTACAGCGATGCCCGGCCTGCATCCGATTCTTCTGGCAGGTGTACACCCAACCAACCAAATGGTCCCCTTGCGCCCCAGACTGATGCCGCTACTACTAGATCGAGGAGGTTCTTTTCCTCGCCTTCACCTTCACCTAGCGTGGCTTCTCTTGACAAGTTCACTCGTATGCGCAAGGCAGATGATGTAATCAGCGTCCTGAGCTCCACGGGAATGCACGCGACTACGGATCAAGTCTTCCGCACACTCATCTTCTCCCCCGCTGTCCCTCTCTGTGAGGTCGCTCTCCTTGGCAGCACCCTCCACCGGATGAGACGATACTACCTCCTTTTTTCTGATAACTGCTACTACTATGCGGGAACGATCATCAAGATCCTCGAAGAAAAGTACGAGCCAACGCTGGCGGTGGAAACGACTGGGTCGGCTGCCTTGGATGAAAAATTCGAGTTGAAAAAGATGAAGAAAAATCAGGCAGGGAAGTGGTATGGGATCCCGGTTTACGACAAGGAAGATGTCGACACGGCGCCGGTGATTGCGCAGTTTGAACAAAATTTGACGAGTTTTAGGAATTCGGTAGGTCGGTCTGGTTAACGACGATGACGCTCATTTGATTTGGTCTGTAGGTGGATGACGCTGCTAAGAAAAGGAGGCAGCAAGAAAAGGATCGCGAGGCTCTCAAAGTAGCGGAGGCTGAGACTGCTCGTGTGCGGAAGGAAGCAGAGGAAGAACGGAAGGTATCGGACGCTAGGATTGCACGCCTGCAGAAGGAACTCGAGGAGGCGAAAATGAAGAAGTAGGCTCCTCTCCTCTCTCATTTCTTTCTCCACCGACCACCATAGCCCTGCGGATACCGCATTCTGCCTCCTGCCGCCTGCTCTTTATTTCGTTACTTTATACTTGCTTTCAATTGCCCTCGTTGATGTTGATATGCAGTCAAAATTTGTAATATTTTTTGTACAGAATATACCGTTTGTAATTTGAAAGCTATTTTACTGTCCTAAAGACAGTCAGGATTTGGACACCATACACGGTTGGAGCTCGTCATATGTGACTTTCTGCAGTGCGATTCTCTTCGTTGGGTTTGGAGATTTTCAAGAGATATATCTCTACATTCCCGACTGCGTGTTAAGGATAGACTCTGAAAAAACAATATCCCAAGGGCAGGTGCCCACGCTCTGGAAACGGAAATTGATTGTCGGCTAACTCACTCCACACAGTCATGCCTTCCATACCACATTTCGCCGACTTATTGGAAAACAACGAACCGCCGTCAGATGCTATCCTCCAAGAGGTCTCCGAACTATGCGCTATAGCAAGAAACGATCTCCTTCAGATCGACGCCGAGATTCAACGGCTCCAGGAGAAAAGGGCTGTTATCCAGAAATCCATCGATTCGTACATCACCATATCATCCCCCATTCGTGGACTGCCAACCGATATTCTCCGAGAAATCTTCTATCATTGTCTGGATTCAACTCGAAATCACATTATGAGTGCAGCCGAGGCGCCGATGCTGCTCACTCATGTGTGCAGTCCCTGGCGATCCGTCGCGTTGACGTCGCCCAACATGTGGGCCAAGTTGCACATACCACTTCCCGGGGATCCACGAGTTCTATCCCGTCTCGACTCTTTATCGGATGAAGCCATCGAAAATTTCAACCAGACATTTTCTGAGATGATGGGACGCCGATGTCGGGCTGTGAAGGAATGGCTGGCCAGATCTGGTTCATGTTTTCTATCACTTTCCATTTCCTATCCACATTACGACACATATTTCGACGGTCGTGAGGGTTCCGTTCCGATCATTGAGGTCGAAAGTGATACTTTTACGCATGAAATATTTCATATCCTTGTGTCATTCGTTCAACGGTGGCGGAGTCTTGATCTCTCAATGCCCTCCCTCATATACCAGCAGCTGGAGACTAGGATTCCCTCCAAGAACATGCTATCTAACCTTCGAACTCTCAGAGTGGTGTTAGATCCCAACATACAATCAGGCGGAAATGTATCACCTCCCCTACTCCTCCTGGAGGCTCCCAATATGAGAATGTTTTCTTTAAATGCCTTTCAATTGACCAGCGCCTCCACGATTCTACCTCCACATCTAGGGGGTCTTCTTACAGATCTCTGTCTCGACTCATATATTTCCGACGAAGATCTTCTAAAATTTCTCCAAGCATGCCATTGTCTTGTTAACTGCCAGATACTGGTCCGGGCTCCATTTCGCAGGCGGCACCCTTCCGGGTCGGCATCAGTGGTCTGCCTGCCCTACCTCAAGAAACTGAAATTATTCGAGTCCTCACATCTTTCACCCTCGCTACGGTTAATCACGGCACCTTCCTTAACCTTTTTTCAGTATGGGAATCCTAGGCCTTCGTACAATGTGATCACTGGTATGTGGTTTTCGCTGTCCGGTAACAAAACCATGAAGTGGTTTATCGGGAACTCGTCCTCAACTCTTAGGACGTTGGCAATCACCGCGTTGAACCTCTGCCAGAAAATCTTACCACTTCTTCAGCTCCCAGTCGGCATAAAATGCCTACACGTGTTTGAATGGCGAGACAAACTTGGGCCTCATGTGGGAACCAAGTTCACCGATCTCAGTACACTGAAGGTCGAATATCCCACATCTGACTCACCGGCTCGTGTTCTATTTCCAAATTTGGAGGTCCTGGAAGTCGACCACCCATGCGACCACCATGATGACGAGCTCCTGCAACTGTTTACGAGCAGAATAGATGCCGCAACACGCGGGGATGTTTCCCCTCTCAAATGGGTCAAGCTCCATCTTTCAAGGCGAGAGAAAAAGGATATCGCTGAGAAGGTGTCGGCATATGCACGATCGGTGGGGATTGAGATGAAGTTCGAGGTGTTATACCCTCCAGATCTAACAGTGACTCTAGTACCGTCTAAGCTTCATTACATTCGTCATCTATCTCCGTCCTTTCTATTACCCGATCCTCCTTTCCTTCCATCATTTTAATTAAATGGAAGGTGGCCTGTAATACCGGTAGCGCAATGATTATTCAATTTAATACTTATATTGTTGAGGCTCAGGGGAAGTGCCGCAAGTCGCGCGACGCGTTCGTGTCCCACCACGTGACCTACTTGTCACTAATTACGGTTCGCGTCAAACAATGGATCGTCGGAGTACGAAGTGTCTTGCATATCCTCGACGGCCGAAGAATCATGACCGCGTTGGGATCGACTCTGATGCTTCGCTCTTCTCCTCCGCCCATATCTGTCGTGCTTCACCTTTTGACTCGACGCCATTGAACGCGTGGTGGACCCTCCTTAGCTCAGGATCCCCTTGACCCTTAGCTGTTCTTGGTTCTTCTCTCCAGATCGAGAAAAAACCTCGGCTCCTGGCATGCTACGCTTCTGTTCGAAATTGGACTTTGGCTTAATGGTTCTCATCTGGGAAGGTTTATGGGGAAACATTGTTGAATTCTGCATGAACCTCGCAGTATAAAAAAAGGCGACAATGGTGTTGCGCTCTAACCGGCACTTGTGGATTGTGGCTCCGCCTTCAACTTCAGGTTGAATTAATTAGGTGACAGAGAGACTCCCGAGGCCCAACATCTCACTCCAATAGACCATGGTGGCCCGCTCTGGATGGCGATGGCATTTTACCCTCGAGGCTATCGGATTCTCCAGGTAGGCTGGATACCCCATTGTTATGGTATCCCCCCCCCCGGATGCAAGTCTACTGGGCAGGTCTTCTTTGGGTTAGAGATTACTGTTCGGTCTCTCCCAGATATTTGCCGTTCAGGATTTTTCTTCTCTACTAGCGATTTCAACTCTTGCGACTCGGTTCTTCCAATTATTTTGGGAAATGCGTGATCTTGCATCATCTCGAAAGGTTGTGCCATGGAATACCGACAATAACTTGTCAGGCAACAAAAAACTTGAGGCTTTCCGAGTCCCGACATATCCCATTGTTTTCGGGTAGGATGACCACGTGAATCATGTGACCCGGTCAACACAGCCAATTCGAAGCAATTCGACCAATCAACCCTGTTGATGGCGATTTATTTCCTTGTAAAGCAAGTGTTTGACATTTATCACTTACTTTGAATGGGAATGAAGCATCGTTTGTGGGCGGATTGGCCATCCTGTTCCGATTGCTGGATTTCTGGCCCAACAATTCGTTTCCGAGTATAAAGCAACGCAAGATCAACCTTTCTTCCCTACTCTCACAATCTCCTACAGCCTCCTCTTCTCTACACTCCCAAGCAAAACTCACAAATCCATGGTTCTCCAGCCAAACTTCGCCAGACGCACAGAGAGCGAGAATACTCCTCCCACCAACCCCAAACTCCTTACTTCGCGCCTTCACACCTCCGTACATGACGCCTCTCGCCGTCGCCGAGCGCGCATGAGCGGCAGCGGCATAACAAAGAAACAGAAGTACAGCATCGAGCAAGCTAAACGCCGCAATGAAACGAGGTCGAAGGCCTCCGTGCGCTTTACTGTGACGACTGTGCCAACACTTGCCGATGTCGAGATGACAGAGGCCGAAACACCGCAACGTCAACCACGAACGTATCCCCTGAGCCTACCGAAAGAGCTCGCCCGACCGGAGTACAAGGAAGTCCCTGTCGAATCCATCCTGGCCATCGACGCATCCTTGGCTGACACAGACATGGAACACATACGTGATAGCCTTGAAATGCTGGGTCCCGAGTGAGTCAGAACGAATATTTATCACGAATAGTTGCTGACCAGAATCTTAGGCTCATGCAATCCCTTTCAAGCGTCAAAGTTAACTCGAGTAAGGATAAGCTTCCCAAGGAGCTTTCCATAATTGTCAACGATGCAACTGCAATTCTCCCAACACACATGCTCGCAATCTTCGGAAAGCCCTCGGGAGGCCCACGCAAAGTCACTCTCTATCCCGTGCACAGCCTCGTCCTCGCCTCCCAATGCGCTAACCTTCCCAAATTTCCCTCTGCACTGCCCGCACCGCTCCAAGAGAGTGGCCAGCAAGAGGTAGAAGTGCCCGTCTTCTCAATCTGCCTTCCGTCTCCACCGTCATATCCCAATTTATCAAGATACCTCTACACGAAGCAGGTTGACCTCTTGCTTCGCGCGTTCCTTCCTGGCCCTCCGCCTCCATCGTTCATGGATAACCGAGACCGTCTCCTCGTCCCCTTTGCCACTGACCTCGCATCGACATTCACTCTCCAAACCCTGGCGAAACACGCCATTAATCTTCACGGGCTCTGGCAAAACGTGTGTGCCCTGGGCATTTTCGACGATGATCTGTGGGATGCTATCGATGTCATGTGGCAAACTCTGCTTACCGCTCTCGCGGTTGCCACTGGGAAACCAGGAATGATGGTTGACCTGTCGTTGCAAACCACCCGTGATGAAACTGCTACCTCGACACCTGCTGTGCTGTAGTCGGAGGCTCTTTTTTTAGGTACATTCCGTCCTCGTCGTTGCTTTCGTTGTTCTTGTTTCTTTTTGCTTTGTCCTTGCTATCCTCGTCACTACATATCATGTTTTTTTATCAACCAACCATCATCATCATTCCCCGTCCTGACATTTCATTCCTGTTTTCTTTTTTGTTCTTCGTTCCACATGCACGCTCAACCTGATTGTTAAATAATACTTTAAGTTATATGTATTATACTTTAAGCCGGAAACATACTGTACATGCCTTATGATCAATATAGTAGTACATCCAGAATAGATACAAAGTTGAATTGATAGTTAGTCTGGTAATCCACCGAGTCGAAATAGGTCAGGATGGCTTTCGGTCGAGAGGGATCGAATATATAGTGCTGATTGCGGCCGAACTCTCCGAGTGCGCATGCTAAATTTGAGTCAGCTAACTTCTGCTAGCTTTCACTTGCTTCAACAAAACCAAAACGGCCCAAAAGTTTCTTGTATGTATAATACAAGGGCTAGTACTAAATATTACACTGGCCGCTGGAATACAAGCGCATGATGGTGTGGTTCTTCGGCCGTATCTCCCATCTGAGGACAAGACTGCTCTTCATGTCGGCAAATACAAACGCAACTGCTTCCTGCGGACGTTTTTCCCCCAAAAAATTATTATCACTCGTGCCACCTTTCAAGTTCTTCCAGGTCACCGGTCACCTGGTGATACCTTTTAGCTGGTAAGCACAACAGCCTACGCATAGTTATGTAAAGATCCAATGGCAGCTGCGTCTACAACCATGCTCTGATCAAGTCATACTCGCAAAGCCCTCGAATTTTTCAGGGCCCGGGACTGCTTAGCTTGCCAGTATACATAAATAAGCTCGGTGACATCCCTTTCTCCTCTTCTCTCGCCGTTTTTCTGACCTCCACTAATAAATCTTTATTTGCTCAGCATTCGGGCCCCTTTGTTACCCCTCTATGGATTTATCAGTGCATATGCCCATTGACGATTTCCCCTTCCGTTCTCGCTATCGACGACGATCTCGGACACCGCCTGTTATTATTTTATTTCGCTTCCGCTGACCGGGAGAGAGGGCCTATTTATGTTCCCCTCCAACAAATATCAGATTTTTTTGTGTGTGGCTGATTTCTCCGTTCCCATTTGGATTATTCCCGCCTCTGCAGTCTACGCATGCCCATCTTGCGGACGAAAACCCCTCCGATCACAAAAAATACCTTCTTCTCAGTGCTGCAGTTGATGTCACCGATAATTTAGACAAAAGGGCATTCCAGCCCGTATGGGTTTGATTTCTCCACCTTGATCCTCCTTCGGAATGTCTAGGCAACTGGCCGCTCCATCTCCACTGGAACCCTCCCCCAGAAAATCACGCTCGGAGGACGTCATATTCGAGAAATTTCTGTCTCCCTAGTCTGAAGGCGGTGCGTTTCCCGATCATGTATCAATTAACGCGTTAACCCATCGTCTGGGATAATTTTTGGGTCAAAAACGTCGAAGGACTCCTCAAAATCATGCAATGGCAAATGCAGACATCCAGAATGACAATCGAATTCTACGAGCTTAATTTTGGGCCGAATGAAGAAGGGTTGGGACTACATGATATCAAAGTTGAGGGATATGGAGAGGACGCAGAAAAAGGGATCGAGGTGAAGGGAATCTAAAAAAACGAATGAGCTGTAGAATGGGAACTCAGCGTTTCGAATGTAATCATACACACTGAGGTTTCCAAAAAAAACTGGATAGTTTTCCAAGTTGAAACCCTGGGAAGCTAAAATGCTGAGTGTTACTCTTGAAAGATTAACGGACTAAGTTCTAGTACGAGCTTATTCACCAATGCCAACAACACAAGCAGTGTATTCACCTACTTGAATCACATCCAAGTGATGAGAAGGTCAAGACGCTCTCATTTCAGCCAATCGAATCTTATTGATCGAGGTCTAGACGCTCTTGGAAAGCAAGTTGCTCTTTTAGGCCCTGAACTATTCCAAGTAAGTGAATTTTTTGTACCCAAACAACTGGTGTGGTTCATCGGATTTTTATTTTCGGTCAGCAATTAGGGGAACGTTGCGCGTTATGTGAACGAGAGGCCCTCAGACCGGTGACCGAAACCCTTGCAGGCTGCTGGGCGTACTGTGGAAATACAACAGAAATAGACAAAAAATCTTGTGATCGACAATCAACCTACTTAAGGCGGTGGTTACAGCAAGGATCGAGTCCCTTCATTGTGGATCCGAAAAAAGGTCTTCAAGGCGAAGCGCCTACTAGAATTAAATGACATTATGATGCTGGGTATAATCAACACTACTGCGTAAGGCAAGAAAGTTCAAAGAAGTAGCTAAAAACGACTACAACTCGAATATTATAAGGATAACTATACGGGTATTAGTAACTACTGGTATATATGGTAACATAGTGTACGACGCTATGGGTATGCAGTCTGGATAATGGTAGTAAATTACGTGAGGGTTCGTTGTAGAGGGTCGTAAGAGCCATTTCGGAATATATTACTGGAAGAGGTACTATTATGGTTGGTAGCAGTGAAGGAGTGAAGCAAGGCCGACGAGGGGAAAGCATTAGGTTGCATTATGCAATGATAGACTAGCAGATTCGAGGGAGAGGAGGTTGGTTGCTGTCCGTATGGATGTTTCGTTTCGTCCTTTAACGGCTGGGACGGTAGCGGATACGACGTGCTTCTGTTGTGATATTCCACACCATTTGCACCAAATCCAGTATTTTCGAATTGTTGAGGCTCATAGCGAGGATGTTCCTCCATAATCCCTGGTTATGCCTGTACGTGCCCTCGAACGTCTCGCTAGGCTGCTGGGAAAGGACAGTGGACATCGCGGCCGCGTTGGGAAATTCCTCTACCACATTGACGGGGAGCAGCCTGAAAGACAAGGCGTGCGTGTCCGTCTCCAGTTGCATTCCAAACAGGAGAAGGAGGGGGAGCGAGCTGAGATGGGGAACAGTGATTGGGACAACCGGAAGATTCACCATGAGGAACTGGGAATCACCAATTTGCACGTATCGAGGTATTGGGGCTGGTGTACCGGGGACGGCAGGGGGCACGTTGAGTTCGACAGGAAACGCGTGTGCAAAGAGGGTGATGTCGATTGGAAGCATCATGGGGGGGATGGAGGGGTTCTGACCAGTCTGTATGGCTGCGAGAACGTGCGTGGGCATGTGGGCATCGCGAGCCACCTGCATGTCAAAGGTAGACCCAATATCGCCTCCGGGATGCGCTCTTGGCCTCACACTGAAGTGGTAGCATAGGGCACTGAGAGTGAAATTGTGAGTAATCACCGTTTTTGACACTGGAGAAAGGGAAGGGCCTCACTCTAAAGGTGGCGACTGAGCTAGGAAGGACGGGCGTTGCATTTTGGTTGGGGCAGTTGAATGACAAAGCAAATTTTCGTAGGACAAGGGGATTACAGATGAATAATGGGGGTCGTGCGAGTAGTCGTGGTCGTGGATAGGTCTTAAAGCTTGGCTGCCAGTAGTCAGGACAGCTTTTGAAAGGCAATAAAAAGAGATTAATAGAAGTAATTAGAGAGGATGAGGTGAGGGGAACTGATGAAAGGGAAAAAAATGCTACGTGTACGTACTTATAGGTCCACTTCTCGGTAAGATAATCGGGAACGCCCAAGTCGCGCCTCTTGAAATTAAATGCCGAGATGGAAGATCGTAGCAGGCTTATCAATTGAACCCTTCCCAGGGCCTGTTCGACCCACAAACGCGTCCGAGGACGAGTAAATAAGTATTGTCCCGAAAATCATTGCTCACAAAAATTTTGTCGAGGACCAGATGGCACCAGACTGGCTTTCTCCGGGCGTGACCATCCAACCCGCTCTCGATCCTATCAAATGGAATAAAATAAGCCACGAGGCTAGGGAATTGAATAGGGACTAAGCCGCTGGGTCGTAAATTCTGCTTTGGATTATTTTGGGAAAGGATTGCCAGGACAAGGGTGAGATCCTCGTCAACCTTCATGACTCCAGGAGAGAAAAGTGGTTAGGGAGGGACTTGATTATCTCCGAGAGAAAGTCTCAAAGGTCACCTTTGGAGGAGCAAATTCAAGCCAGCAAAGCATGGAGGTGTGAGTGATGTGTGCCGGCTATCAGATTTAGCAGGTACCCGATCTTGACCCGGAGCAACGGGTTACTGAGGCTCATGAAACCCTAATCTGCAATACTTACTCCTCCTCAACACAATCATAGTCACCGTAGGAGTGTCAGAACCCTTCCCAATTTTTAGCTTATTGAAACAACAAATAAGGTTCATACATAATTAATTAGAACTTCTAGGGAAAGCGCAAACAGTACCGTGAACCTGAGCGCTGGCTGCCAGTTGCAACGGCCCAGTCGGATTTCTTGATCTGCGACTCTTCCAAAATACTGCAGGCTGGTTTAGAACAGGAGGATTGTATTTTGTGAAAGAATTAGGGCTAAGCGTTAAGCAATCACTTCTAAATGTATAAGTGGTAATCTACGGCCAATGCGAACTACTCGAATCGCGTTGTCCCGTTCTCCCAGTGAAAGCGCACGGCAAAAAATAACGGACGGTATTTAGGTGTGGAGCAGGTTCACCCCCCACTATACTGGGACAGTTTTTCCGTCCTGTTCTTCCAATTAAGTACCAGTGTATCAAATTTAAATGGGTGCCGGACTCGGCCACTGGAACTCTTAAGGCTGAAACGCAAACTTGGCTTCGACTTGACCAAAGGCCTTGCAAATCTTTTACATCTGTGGCGTCCGGACATCAGGTTCGGGATTCATTTTTTGTGCCTTCTACGTTACCTGTCGTCATGGCTGCATCCTGAAACTTCATTCCATGCAACGTGGCGGCTTGTTTTATCTCTCCCGAGAACCGCAACTGATCTACCAAATTTTTTCATTGAAAAAGGACGACATCTAAGTACTTACGATTTCGGCGGTGATATCGCTGTTACTTATGACAGACTGACGGTGGACATGTCAACCCACTGTCAACCTGAAAATCTTTAGTCCGTGGATTACGCCGCATTCACCAGGGTCTGGGGACCCACCTTCTTTGTTGAGTTGTCGGAACTTTGTCAAACGACTGCAATCCGCTCACACTGTCGCTTTCAACCTCCCCGAGCTTTGGCTAATTCCCGAGCTTGAGGCTGGACTCGGACTCATGAGTGCACATTTGGAAGTGAACTGCCCAGTCTGCCGTGGTAATTTACTTCCTTTCTATCCGCCCAACTGGTGGAATATTTCTGGTACATATTTAGGTCTTTAAATTACTGTCCGTTTTTTTTGACAGCCAAAAATTTGCGGACAGGTTTGATGTCCGTTGATAGGCAACGATTTACTTCTGTTCTGTGTACTTATTTCGGAGAACAGCAGATTTACTGACTTACCTGGGCTTACACACCTCCGTGAAAGTGCCACCCATCTGTCATGACAATGAGTGACGATAAGATTGATTTAATTTCCGATGCCACGGCGTTCCAAGAAAACTATTGAGTACATACTGCAGGGTGCATCATTCTTCACAAAAATAACCACGAAAAGAACGGTGACCAACCTTGAACTTGGTGATCATGAACACCATTTACAAAACGACTGATGGATGCAGTTTCTTCAGGTCTGCGCATTCTATTTTTCCATCCATGACGAGTTCTGTCAAGGCTCTGGCCGTTCCTGGTGCATTAGAAATGCCCTATTCAAGATGAAAAATCAACAATGTGCTGCAGTGACGGAGAGAGCCCACAAATCTTACCCAACAAGTGTGGCCAGTTCCAATGAACAGTCCTTTTGCAATGTGAGTCGCCTCACCTATTATCGGACCCCCGCCAGAACTAACCGCTGGCAAGTAACATGCCTGTCGTTTCTCGACGGTTCCTTCTCGAAGTTCTTGGGAGATGCTGGAGACATCGCTATACACTGAGTCGCAAGAAAGTTGGTCCACAGTTACATCGTCCACCGTTGACGGAAGGGGATGATCATCACCTGGGCCACAGGCATATACTTCGTTGTCTGGTCTGGCGTAAATTTCGGGAGAGCAATGTGCGGATGTTCTGAGATTGACGATTTCTGTGAAGAGCACGTACGGCGCGATCGTAACGCCTTCTTTAGGGCGAATGGTGATGCTGTGGGCGCGAATAGCGGTGATTGGAAGCTTGTTTACAAGGGTCGGTGACCAAGCCCCTGCTGCTAGAATAACGTGAGTAGCAGATATCCTCTCCGTCTCCGTTTCTCGATTTGTATATTCGACTCCAGTGACCACACCCCCCGTGTACAGGATCGACGTCACTTTGGCCTTCAAATATTTGACACCGTTCGTCTTCGCCAGTTCAAACATGCTGGTGGTGAAGA
>Ga0307509_10009919_pt1 | contig 11767 bp, 12 predicted proteins | sample 10_EM_MG_FD_202245 | JGI IMG/M metagenome (GOLD analysis project Ga0307509, IMG submission 202245) | Populus trichocarpa ectomycorrhiza microbial communities from riparian zone in the Pacific Northwest, United States - 10_EM | ecosystem: Host-associated > Plants > Roots > Unclassified | place... | reverse complement strand
TGACTTATGATATATCAAGGAAACAAAATTTCCTTATGAGGGCGACTTTGATGTGAACTATCAATGATTTTCTAGCTTATGGAATGCTTTCTGGTTGGAGCACGCATGGGAAACTAGCATGTCCATATTGCATGGAAAACAATAAGGCATTCACGCTAACAAACAGAGGTAAAACTTCTTTTTTTTTAATTGTCACCGTTATTTCTTGCCATATAATCACAGGTACAGAAAGAACAGAAAAGATACTTTGTTGACAGAGTTGAAAAGGATGTTGCATCCCTGTGTCTTTCTGGTGAAGAATTGCATGATGTTGTATCAGAGGATGGTGACATTGTGTTTGGTCTTCAATCAGGTAAGCAAAAGTTTCCTGGTTTTGGTTTGACCCATAATTGGGTAAAGTGAAGTATCTTTTAGGAGCTTCCTTATTAGAAGATCAATCTGCTCCGCCATAACCTTGACGTCATGCACATTGAAAAGAAAGTGTTTGAGAACATTTTCAACACCGTCATGGATGTGAAGGGGGAGACAAAGGATAACGTTCAAGGCTAGATTGGATGTAGCTTTGTTCTGTAACCATAAAAATATGAAGTTGGTTTGTGATGAGTCACGGGTTGCAAAACCAAGAGCAAGCTTCATGTTAGAGAAAAACGCACAACTACTAGTCTACAAATGGCTTAAGAGTTTGTGTTTTCCTTATGGACATGCCTCGAACATATCAAAGCTGGTTAATACGGAGGAATGCAGATTGTATGGAATGAAGAGTCATGACTGTCACGTGTTTATGCAAACACTCATCCCATTAGCTTTTCGTGATTTGTTGCCAAAGGGGATATGTGATGCACTCACGGAGATTAGTCATTTCTTTAGAGATATATTTTCCAGCAAGTTGAATGTTGATCACATTGAGAGGCTTGAAATGAATATCGTCGAGACACTATGCAAACTTGAAATGATATTCCCTTCATCATTTTTTAACTCAATAGAGCATCTCCTCATACATCTACTGTTCGAGGCAAAAGTTGGAGGACCGGTCCAGTATAGATGGATGTACCCATTCAAACGGTTAGATATTACAGTTGCAATGTAATTCATATACAAAAGTATTTTCTTTGTTTTTCTTAATTGAAAATATTTGATTAATTCAATGCAGGTACTTATTCAATCTCAAGAAAAAGGTTAAGAACAAGCCGCATGTTGAGGCTTCGATATGCGAGGCCTATATTGTTGAGGAGATCTCAACATTTATCTCGTACTATTTCAAACCTCATCTGAGAACAAGAATCAATCGCGTTCCATGACATAATGATGGAGGTGAAGTGCCTTCCAATGGGAACTTGTCAATATTCTCCAATCCTGGACGACCCACACCTAAAAATGTCGTAAGAGGAAGATATTTGTCGGAAATAGAGTTTAGACAAGGACACAATTATGTTCTATTTAACTGTGATGAGCTGAAACCTTTTATTTAGTAAGTATATATATGTGTAATACTAATTAAACTTTGTCAATAATATACTATTTATTATATATTGTAATATCATACTGTCATTATCACTTGCAGGCAATATCGACAATATTTGTTGTCTAATAACTCATAACTGACTGAATCCCAGATCTTTCAATTACAAGATGAACAATTTGCCACGTGGTTCAGAAAACATGTAAGTACTATCACAAACTCATCCTCACTTGCAAAATTACTATATGCATGTCATTACGAGAAAAATATAGATTGTTCATTGATGTACATTACATACAAGGTTTATCAAATGGGAAGAAGTGCTGCTAAGTCATTGTCTTCACTAAGCCTGGGCCCTGAAAGAAACGTTAAGTGCTACAATAGGTATTTTGTGAATGGATATGTGTTCTTTACTGAAGAATACATGCATGGAAGAAAGACATACAACAACGGTGTTTGTGTTAAAGGATCGACTGGTAGTGAGTTAGAAGTTGACTACTATGGTAGATTAGAAGAGGTCGTAGAACTGCAATATCATAGCGAGTAGAATAAAGTGTTTTTATTCAAATGTTATTGGTATGACACGACTGACAGAGGAATCAGAATTGATCCGCACTATGGTCTAGTCGAAATCAACTCAAAAGCTAGACTCTGCAAAGTAAACGATGTCTTTGTTTTCGCGAAGCAATGTCAACAAGTTTGTTACACATACACCCCCTCCTTTAGAAAGGATCGATCAAGAGTGAATTGGTTGTCCATTTTAAAAAACAAAACCCAGGGGTCGTGTTGAGCTTGTTCAGGATGAGAACGAAGACACAAGTGTGCGAGATGAAGTCTTTCAAGTTAATGAGTTGGTTGAACCATATCGAATTGCTCCTTCGATTGAATTGGAAGAAAATTCAAATTTTCATGTTTTCGATGATAGTCTTGTTGATGTTGACGTAGAGGAGTTGAATGTTGTTTTGAGCTCTACTAGACAAGCAAATATCGATGAAGATGATGATATCCATATTGAAGATTGCAATGAAGGTGATGACTATTCAATTGACAACGAAGAATAAGAAAATTCTGACTAACTATCAGAATGAAACCCTGTGTAAAACATTTTATTCATGTAATATATATTATGGATGATATATTTTGTAACACGAAATATTTATTTTATAAGTTTATATATGTATTGTTTAAGCACTATTGTTATTGTTTTGTGGGATAGACAATTTATCATTTAAGTGTTTGCAGGAAGGTAAATAGGCAATACAAATATAATCTTTCTTGTACAATGAACTATCACCGATGTAAATACCGACAGACTAATGTCCATCGTCATTTCATAGAGAGTTCAAAAATAATTACTAGAAATGCCACAATCACCGACGAGCTTTCCGACGACCCACAATCCGTCGGCATTTCACAGAGAGTTCAAAAATAATTACTAGAAATGTCACATCACCAACAGACTTTCCAACGACCCACAATCAATCGGCATTTTCACAGAGAGTTGAAAAATAATTACTGGAAATGCCACAATCACCGACGAACTTTCCGACGACCCACAATCCGTCTGCATTTCACAAAGAGTTGCAAAATAATTACTGGAAATGCCATAATCACCAATGAATGTGCAGACGGATTTAAGTTCGTCGATATGTTGTCCGCGGGTCAATTTTACCGACAAAATCACCGACGGACTGTGCGAATTCCAAAAGATGGTGCATTAACTGCATCTCTTACTGTGTCAGGTTGCCAACGGAATTACCGATGGACCACGAAAAATATGGAGGGTAATTAAAAATGATGGTGTGAAATTCAAAATTTACTGACGGATTTTTGAAGCTTCACCGACGGAATAATTTAAAATAATATTAATTTTTTATTTCCGTCGGTAAAACTGCGCTATAAATCCCAGCGACCACCCTTTCAGTTCATTTTTTCGTCTGCTTCATTTCACAATTTCATTTTTTCCTTTCATTTCCTTCAAGATTTTTGTGTTTTTGGCTTGTAATTTTTAGTTCAATCTTTAGCAAATTAAAAGGTATGTACTTCCTCTTCTTCATTTCTTTAATATTTTATTTCTTTATTTGTTTTTTGTTTTAGCTATTGTTATTTTTGTTATGTTTTTTGTTTTGGTGTATTTTTATAATGTATATAAATTCTTGAAATAAACCCATTATTAAGGTAAGCATATTTCATTGCTAAAGTCTAATTTGTTTTTTAATTTATTGAATATATTTTATTGTTGTATTGCCATAATAATTGAATAATTTGTTGAATTGTAATTGTTAATGTTGAATTTACCTTAGAATTAGTAATTGAATTTGTTGGAATAATTAGTAATTTCACTCTATTATTGCATGATTTGTGGCACGCTCAAATCTTTTTGGGACTCTTTCATGCCCCCCAGCTTTGTTTGGGCACTTTTGATCATTGAGGATTTTCTTTCATGCCCTCCAGTGTTGTTTGGGCACTTTTATCATTGAGGACTTTTTCATGCCCCCCAGGGTTGTTTGGGCACTTTTAATTATTAAGGATTTTTTTGCACTTGCCCCCCAGTGTAGGGTGTGATCCTAGCCAAGGTTATTTTTCAAGAAAAAGTTATTAGGCTCAAAAGGGGACTACAAGGGATTTTTAGCATTATGAAAGGATGATCAAAGATGGCCTTTCTTCATTTCAAATGCATGCAGTTAGAATCGACAAGCTTTGCTTTCTCACATGTAAAAATAGTTTCTCATTATTCATGCAGTCAAAACTCAGCTTTGAAGTTATCTCATGGTGTTCGGGTTGTCTTTTAGGTTTTTTAAGTGTTAAGATATCACTTGAATTTTCAGAACTTGTTTATTAGAACAAACACCAATTTGATTTTTTTTTTGTATTAAAACTTTGATTTCCCAAAAATCCTTGTGAAAACATGGGGCCATGCTTGTTTTTTTTTTTGGAGAGAGAAAAAAAAGAGAAAACACCAAAGAATTCTTGGTGCAGTGGTTTTGTAAGTACAGAGGTGTGCTCAGTATGTTATTTGCATGAACACAGAAAAACACATGATTTTATTAACAGGAAAGACTCATTTGACAGAGAAAGTCTTGTGGCATTATGAGCTAAATTGCCAACAAGACTAAAACAGGTTGAAAAAGACATGATCAAACAAAAGGAAATAATTAAGTAGGCTCCATCCTCCCATCTTGTGGCATAACTTCGTCCTTTATCCTCGAGAATGCACTTGCCTTCTTCACACCCTACTCTTGCCATTAGTGCTTTGACGTTTTCGGAGCATTCTGCCTCTAGTGCATTTCCGATCCACTACTTGAAGCATTATTGTGTAAAGGGTTCAAACTCATGTTTGGAGTTCCTTCTAAGGTTATCCATCCAGCTTTAATCAAATGCATAAGCCTCTTTTTGAAGGCACTGCAGGTATGAATGTTGTGTCCCGTGACGCCAGCATGGTACTCACAAGTGAGGTCGGGCTTGTACCAGTTGGGGTAAGGTGGTTGTAGAGGTGTCAAGGGTTCTGGAGCTATATGTCCGATGCTCAATAGCTTTTGGAACATCTCATTTAAGGACAGCGGTAATGGAGGTAGTTGTTCTTGGACTCTTTGGTGTTTGGTTTGAGGCTCAGTTTTTCTAGCAGGAAAAGAAGAGTTGAGATTGATGTTGGCGATTTGGGGTGAAAAGGATGGAGTGTGGTATTTTTGGTGTGGGTTTTTCCTACCCTCAACATGGTCAACCTCTTTGTTTTTACCTTCAAAGCCCCTTTTCTCCACAAGTGCAGAGATTCTACCACTCTTTACTCCTTGCTCTATGCGCTCAGCTACTGCCACAACATCAGTAAATTGTTGGGCCGAACTACCCATCACATGCTCGTAGTATGGGTCTTTAAGCGTATTGGCAAACAGAGTGACCATCTCTTTATCCAGGAGTGGAGGATGTACTTGAGCAGCTAGGTCTCTCCACCTTTGAGCATATTCCCTTATGCTTTCTTTGTCCCTTTTCTCTAGATTGGACAAACTGGTTCTATCAGGAGCAATGTCCATATTGTACTTGTATTGCTTGACAAAAGCATCCACCAAGTCTTTCCATTTTTGGATCTTTGTGTTGTCCAATCTCATATACCAGCTCAATGCCGCCCCACTCAAACTATCCTGGAAAAAGTGCATCAGTAGTTTCTCATCGTGTATTACTTCTGCCATCTTATTGCAGTAAGATTTGAGATGAGTCATAGGGCATTATGTTCCAGTATATTTGATAAACTCAGGAACACAAAACTTCTTCAGGACAACCACATTTGGGACCAAACACATTTCTACTGCTCGTACTGGATCGTACAAGTCTACCCCTTCAATGGCTCTGATTCGGGCTTCTAGCGCTGCCATCTTATCAATGTCATCAGATGACTTAGTCTTGTGGGACTCATTGGCAAATGCATCTATGACTGCGGGGGTTGGTGCTGGTGGCATTGAGTGCACAAATGCTGGATTGTATGGAGGTTCTTGACCATGTTCACTCATTGTTTCTTCAGGTTGAGCTGTTGCCGGAAGCTGAACAAAGATAGCTGGCTGGTTAGAAGGACCTTCACCAGAGGTATTTCTAATTGTTTGCTCGAGTAAGCTAGTGAGGCAAGCTACGTTTGCTTTCAGAGACTCTAACTCTTCTTGGAAATGGGCATCACGGTGAGCACGCTCTTCACCTTCCATGTTTCTTGCTCGGAGTCGAGTGTTGTAGGCTCTTTGGGGACCTATATTTCAACCTGATGCAACTATGTATGTTAATTACAATGGATGTATGTGTGTGGATTCAAATGTATGCACATTTGATATGAATGGAAAAAACCTATACAAAATGAATATGTTGGGAGTCCATGCTCTAAAGGAAGGTTTGAGGTCATTACATGATGGGTAAGCTTTCTACCTGGTCTTAAAAGGGTCTATGAACTGCCTAGTGACCACCTCACGTGAAGGCAGTATAGGGGTTTACAAGGAATGGTTGAGACACATTTTGACCGCCATTACCGAGTAAACACTTAGTTCATAGTTGGATGTTTCACGAATCTGAACCCCGACTGAAAGTCATGAGGCAGACCGCTACTCCCCACCTAACCTAGAATTGGGCTTTATTCGTAAAATTAAAATGCATGCTAAAGCAGTGAAAATGCGAGCTAAAATTAAAGACCAACAAAAAAAAAACAATCAAACAATCAATGTTTAGTCCGACCAGACATGGCTTTCCCCAGTGGAGTTGTTATCCTGTCGCAGGGGCGCGAGCGCCGCGACGTCATCTGGCGACGGCGGAGGCAACTTTTCGTGCCTCCTGTTGTGAGGTGTTGTGTGTTGGAAAGGGTCTTGGATTTAATCATAAAATTATGATTAATGTTTTAGGAGTCGTTACCTAGTATTATGGTAACTAGGAACCTATGATCTGCGATAGTCTGGGTAAGGGACTGGTTGTGCAAGGGGAAGACGCATCAACCCCAGTGCACCCTACCTAAGGTAAGTTGCATTGTTGTTTGATTGTTTTTTCTAAGTTGGGTCCTATTCGTTGGTCTTTTCTAAAGCTTAAGGTAGATCTATCTTCATGAGAGAGTCTCTACCTTATCGGGTTAAATCCTAACTGTTCTAAAGTCTGAATTTTAGCATCGCATTTATTTAAACCTTGTATCTTTAATACTTGAAGGTGCACTTTATCGTGTAATTTTACACCCCACAAATATTAAAATCTACATCTGGATCCTAGAAAAAAAAGATTGGAAAAAGGTTTTTGATATTTTGGGCAAACCCTAATGGATGATCATAAACTAGTTATGATATCCATTTTTTTTTATTTTCAAAACATGAGAAAGATGCAATCTTTTAATGAAAATATGCGTGAAAAATTTTTAGGATTTGGCCGTATGAAAACAAAATATTTTTGTTTTTTTTTAAAAGGAAAATTGATTTAAAAGTTTTTGAGATTTTTTTTGAAAATGTTTTGAATTTTTTTTTTTGAAATATTTCGAAAAAAACCGGGTATTTTAATACCGGATTTGTATTTTACAGTGTAAATATACAACCCGATATTATGCAAAATTCATAAAAAAAAATTTAAGAAAATCACAATTTTTTGAAATGATTTTTGAAATTTTTTGGAATTTTTTTTGTTTTTTTTTAAATATAATATTATAATATAATATAATATATATAATATAATATTAAATATGTGGGCTGGGCCAGCCCAGCTAACTGGGCCGGGCCTAGGAGTTTTCGGTTGGGCCGATATCGGCCCAACTTATCTTTTTGGGCCAGGCCGGACCCAAATGGTCTGGCCTTGGCCCGCATTGTTGCTGGCCGAACCCAACAACCATGCTAATTAATCATGCTGCATCCAGAACAAGAATTCGTTCTGCATGCAGCAACCTGGTTGGCTGCAACGGAGAGACGGCGCTACCTGACGCCGATGGAGGCCTGGCTGGTCGAGACTGGGAGGGGCTGACGTGAGGACGGCGGCTGAGGTTGTGGAAGAGATGGCGGCATGAGTTGACTAGAGCGGCTGCAGCTGGAAGAGGAAGAAAAGGAAATCTGCAGAGAGGAGAGGAAGGCTGGAAGAAGAAGAGAGGAGAGAGTCACGGTGGCTGCTTAGTGGCTGGTTGGCTTCCTATGGTGGAGCTGGTGTTCGTGGTGGTATATAGGCTGGGTTTGTTGGTATTCTCTCCGGAGAGGGCAGCTGTGGCAGAGGTGGAAAGAGCTGCAAAAGGCTGACGGGGAAAGCAGGAAAATCAAAATAGGGGGAAGGCTGGTTTTTTGCTCTTTTTGGACCCGATTTTCTCTTCCTTCAGGCCATGAAATGCACCCCTATTTATAGAAGATGGAAGAGGGACATTTTTTCTTTAATGGTGCCAAATCCTAGCCTTTGGTTTGGTTGGTAAGCATCCCAACCGTTGCTTCAAAGTGTGCACCTCGAACTGCCAAATGTGACAGTCCAGTGCTGCCTGAGTTGGCTACTTCAGGCCAGTCATCGGAGCAGTTTTGATGTTAATAGGCCTGAACGGACGATACATGGTGATAAAGGGCGTTCAGGTTACCATTTTGGTGCATGAGTTGTCAATTTTGGTGGACGTATGAGGCATTAAATGCACCTTAAAAGTAGCTCCCTGAGCTATCATTTTCGGGCAAAAATCGGGGAAGACAATGAACAGTGACCAGACGACGCGTCGTCTGGTCCTCTTTTTTTTTAAAAAAGCAGAAACGGCGCTGTTTTGGGTTAATAAAGGAGTTTTGACTGATTTTCAATTTAGTCCGCGTTCTTTCAACTTATTTCAATTAAACCCCTAATTGACCCTAAACCTTTGATTTAATGCAATTAGGCCATTGCCGAAACTTCAATTGGAACCCCAAGTTTGCGCGCCTTTTACAGTGTAGTCCTTAGGCTCAGATTTACGCAATTTCATCCCTAATTGACCATTAAACTTTCAATTTCTTCACTTTGACCCCCGGATTTTGTCAATTAAGCCCCCAATTTCGGCGCCTTTTGCAGATTGGTCCTTGGCTGCGAATTTTGTCAATTTAACCCCTAATTGACCCCAAAACTTCAATTTTCTTGCAATTTAGCCCCTAATTTCAATCAATTAACTTGGTAAAAATTAAATTTGGTCTCTTAAAATTCCAATCTTCTCAATTAAGCCCAAATTAGGCTCCCCAAACTTAATGTTTCACCAATTAAGCCCCAAATAAAATTAATTTGGCCCATGATTAAATCAAATTGGCCTATTAAAAATTTAATTATGTTATTAGACTTAATTTTTATGCAAATTCGTCCAATAATTATTTAATTTAACCTTGAATTTGCATTTTTTCTCTAGTTTTGGGCATAATGAGGTACAATTAGGCCTTGAATTTCCTCCAAAAATTGCAGCTTGATTTTTGCCTATTTTTGTAGTCTTTCTTAATCTGCTTTCTCCACATTGCAAGCCTTTATTTTATTTTTTTATTTTTATTTTGAAAAAGAAATTGATTTTTGGGGAATAACCCAGAATAGGGTTATGACAGTTGTATTGCCATAATAATTGAATAATTTGTTGAATTGAATTGTTATTGTTGAATTTACCTTAGAATTAGTAATTGAATATGTTGGAATAATTAGTAATTTTACTTTATTATTGCATGATTTGTGTTTAATTATTTCTATTAATTTTAATTGTTAGTCTAGAGTTTTTTTTTTAATTTTTTGAATATATTTTATTGTTTGTACTTCCATAATAATTGAATAATTTGTTGAATTGTAATTGTTAATGTTGAATTTACCTTGTAATTAGTGTGGATGTTATTTGTATAGATGTTATGTTATATACAATATTAGTATAGATGGGGTCAATTGGTTGTGGCTATTGTCAATATTTACAGGTTTGTGGATTTGGGTAGTCTCTAGTATAGGGGAGGTGCTGTCGAATTTAATCATATAATTATTCGTATAAAATTGTGTAGATGCGTAGAACGAAATCCACAGCTCGTCGCTCATGTATGGTCGCAGCTAGTTCTTCTAGCAGTGAGGATGACATATCCTTAGGTGCCTCTCAAGAAGAGGCACCTGCGCCGTCAACCGTTGTTGCCTCTTCCAGCGCGGTTTCACAACGCAGAGGCGGCGTACCTTCGCAGCGGAATCAATTCCCCCGCAACTACGAGGCACAGTGGAAGGACGACCTTTCAATGTAAGTTTGTTAAGGTTTTAGTTTTTTTAAAACATTATAACATAATTTATGAAAAATTAATCAATATTTCATTAATGTAATTTATTTTCAAGTTCACAAACATTGAGGCCGCCCGAGTAATATCATTGGTGTTTAAATCATCGATGGAGCTAGATTCCATTATTTCAATAAAGTCAGGTATCCAGACATCCTGAATGGATACCTAAAATCGATGCATGGTTTGACAGATTTGAGGTTGGTGTTAATTTCAAATTTCCAGCTTATTTCTAATAATTTATTAATATAATTGTAAATAAATTATTATTTTTATTTAACAAATTATTTATACACAGGACAAATTCGCCTGGGACAGGGCGCATGACAAAGTTGTGAGGAAGGTGTGGGAAAATCATGCGGCAACTAGGTAACATCGAAAACAATACAAGATTTGTTTAGAAAAAAATTTATGTTTCAAAATCTAATTTCTAGCTATGGAAGTAGATTGCGTGATTTGTGGTATGAAGCACAAAAAAAGACAAAAAACCGCGAGAGATAAGGGTCTCCAAGGCTGGAATGACGTGGCGGTTTGGAGGGATTTCAAACCGATACACATCTCGGCAGATATATGGCCGCCCTATCTTGAGCACGTGACGTCTGAGCGGTTCACACGACGCTCACAGTCTGGTGCTGGCAACCGGAATCGGCCAATTCATGGCTCAGTGACAACACACACCGGCGGCTCCGTTCTGTTTGCTGCACATGTGAAACGGATGGTAAGATTAATTTAAATGAAATATTGTGTTAAATTAATTTGTTGTTAATTAATTTTTTTCATTATAGACTACGTCTCTTAGACATGAGCCGAGCCCAATGGAGCTGTTTGTTGAGATGCACATGCGGAGTCAAGACTGCCAAAAGGGGGCGCAACAGTTCGTTAACAACCGTGCTCAACACTTTGTGGTATGTTTGTTCAAACATTTTATTTCGTAAGTTATTATTTTTATTGAATTGAATATGATGATTACTTTTTTTCATTTTCAGGAGACCTATAATAGCCAGTTGAGGGAGAGATATGGGGACGATCCTTCGACCCATCCGGATTTCGATTCGGATTTGTAGATGGAGGTTGGATCGTCCAGTGGACCCGATACAAATAGGGTATACGAGCTCTCCACACTACGGCCGAGAACTTGCGGGTGGCCCGTAGTGTCTCAACCGTTGGGAGCTCCCAATCAGTATCGAGCACCCAATCTAAGGAGTTAGTGGCCTTGAAGGAACACACGACTCAACTCACCGAAAAATACGGCCACCTATCAACGGGCTATACACAACTCTCAGCGAATTATGAACAACTTCGCCAAATGGTCATGAACATGGCATCACAGAGTGGTGATACATGTGCGCCTCCTCCTTTTTGGCCATATAACAACCAACCTCCTCCTCCTCCTCCACCTCCACCATTATGTTAATTTGTAATGAATATAATTTAACTTTAATAGTTAATTTAATATTTTTTTTGAAAGACATTCAATTTGTAATAAATATTATTTAACTTTATTTTTGTTTTTGATGTTTAATAAAACTTTTATTTGCATAATTTGTTTTTTTACTATTAATTTATATAATTTTATATTATGTATTCTAAATGATTTTTTAAA
>Ga0307509_10009918_pt1 | contig 11769 bp, 12 predicted proteins | sample 10_EM_MG_FD_202245 | JGI IMG/M metagenome (GOLD analysis project Ga0307509, IMG submission 202245) | Populus trichocarpa ectomycorrhiza microbial communities from riparian zone in the Pacific Northwest, United States - 10_EM | ecosystem: Host-associated > Plants > Roots > Unclassified | place... | reverse complement strand
TGTCGCCGACCTCGTGCTTCGTGATCTTCGGTATCCAGCCCTTCAGGTCCTTGCCGTTGAAGAGGACCTGCCAGTCCTCCTTGTCGGCGTCCGGATTGACGGGGGTCGCCTGCTGCGCCAGCGCGGCGGCGCCGGCGAGCGCCAGCAGGGCGGTTGCCAGGGAGCGAAGTCCTTTCGGGATCATGGATTTTCCTGTCGTGCGAAGGGGCCTAACACCGTACCGACGAATCCGCCGGCGATTTCCGTGGAGAGGATGGAGCCATCGGCGTTTTCCCGGAGCGCCTGCCAGCCTTTGCCGGCGTCGTAATAAAAGGAGTAGTTCGGACCCTCTGCACTGACGCGCAGGCGCAGGGTTTCCGGGGGTGCGGCGATCGACGCCTCGGCGATCACCTCGGTCGTGGCCCCGGCGCGGCGCTCCAGGAAGAGCCGTTGCGCGCCCTGGGTCTTCGTACCCAGGAAGAACCAGTGATCCTCGTTCTGGTACACGGCGATCCCGGCGGAGATGCCTGGCGCGAGCCGCGCAACGAGCTGGGTGCTGGCATCGAAGCGCTGATCCTGCTGCCGGCGCGCGAGGAACGAAGGATTGAGCTTTTGCTCGAGGTTGACGGGCAACGCGGTGATCTCGAGCGCGCCCTGGTCCATGCGATACCAGGGCTGCTTGGGCACGCGCACCTGCAGCCATTCCGTTTCGGACGTCCCCTTGAACTCGTCGCGCTGGATGTGCGCACCCTGGCGGCCTTCGCGGCGCACGTAGTTAGTCACCCTGCCGACCTGCGCGCTCACGAGCAGCGGAACGGTCGTGTGCGGTGGCAGGATGAGGGGCCAGCCATCCTTCCAGGTCACCGGCAGCAGGAAAGTCTCGCGTCCCGTGTTGAAGCGTTCGCCGGAATAGGGGCGGGTGGCGAGGAACACGGCCCACCACGAGCCATCCTGGCGCTGCACCAGGTCCGCGTGGCCCGCGCTGCTGACGGCGTTGTCCCGATCTTTCGGCAGGTCTCGTTGCGTGAGGATCGGATTGCGCTTGTAGGGCTCGAACGGACCCCACGGCGACTTCGCGCGGAAGATGACTTCGGAATGCCCGTCCCCGGTGCCGCCTTCGGCGCACATCAGGTAGTAAGCCCCGCGGATGCGATAGAGGTGCGGCCCTTCGATCCAGATCGGCTTGCTGGCGAGGTCCACGCCGCCATTCACGATGACCTTGCGCGGGCCCGTGAACCGCTGGCTCGCGAGCTCGAATTCCTGGATCCAGATCGCGCGGTGGCCGTTGTAGAGCGGAGCACCCTCCGGCGGCCCGTTGTTCAAGATGTACGCCTTGCCATCGTCATCGAAGAAGAACGACGGATCGATGCCGTCGATGTCCTTCAACCACACCGGGTCGGACCACGGCCCGGTCGGATCCTTCGCCGTGACGAAAAAATTGCCGCCGGCGTCGACCAGCGTATTGATGACGTACCAGGTGCCGTCGTGGAAGTGGATGGAGGGAGCGAAGACCCCACGAGAGGTCCCGAGACCGTCGAAGTTCACTTTCGTCGGGTCGTTGAGCGCGTAGCCCACCAGCTTCCAGTTCACGAGGTCCGTGCTCTCGTGGATCGGGATGCCGGGCCAGTGCGCGAAGGTGGAATTCACGAGGTAGAACTTGTCGCCGACCCGCGTGACGCTCGGATCCGGGTAGTAGCCGGCGAGGATCGGATTTCGGTAGTGACCGGCGGGCAACCGGTAGTCGCCGGCGGTGTCGCGGCCGGTGTATTCGAACCAGTCGAATCGCACGGGATCCGCGGCGTGCGCGATACCCGCCGCGCATGCGGCCAGCAGAAGTAACAGGTGTTTCAATGAGCCCCCTCGTGTTGCCGGTCAACCGTCGGCCGGTGCGGCCGGCGTGCCCAGTATGAGCTGGTAGAACGCCAGGTCCAGCCAGCGACCGAACTTGAATCCCGCGTGCCTGACCGTGCCGCAGTGATTGAAGCCCATGCTCTCGTGCAGCCGGATGCTCACGGCATTGGCGGCGTCGATCCCGCCGACCATGACGTGATAGTCCTGTCCCTGCGCGGCCGCGACGATCTCCTTCAACAGCCGGCGGCCGAGGCCACGGCCGCGAAAACGCGCGTCCACGTAGATCGAGTGCTCGATGGTGTACTTGTACGCGGGCCACGCGCGAAACGCGCCATAGCTGGCGAACCCCATCAACTCGCCGGCTTCATTCTCGACGCCGATGACCGGGAAGCGGCCTTTCGCCTTGACGTCGAACCAGGCCGTCATGGATTCGGGCGTCCGCGGCTTGTAGTCGTAGAGCGCGGTGCTGTTGGCGATGGCGTCGTTGAAGATCGCCAGGATGGGAGCCGAGTGTCGCGCGGACTCGCAGGTGACGATGTTCATACGACCTGGCCGGTGATGTTGGTGCGCGGGCGCGAGGGCGCGGCGCGGAAGGCGCCGGCCATCTCGTGGAACAGCGGCTTGAGTTCGAATCGTTCGTCGAATGGCGTCGGGCGCTTCGGCAGGCCGTCGGCGCGCGGCGTGCGGTTCTGCAGCCAGCTGAACTTGTCGGAGAGTCCCCAGCACAGCACGGCGTTCACTTCGCGGAACGACAGCGTGATGTCGAGGAACGCCCGCCCGAGCGCCGCGACCTCGCGGTCGCGCTGTGCGAGGTCCGCGGACAACGGGGCATCGTGCACGTCGAACTCGGTGATCAGCATCTGGTAGCCCATGCCGGTGACTTCGCGCAGGAACGAAACCCAGGCGCGTTCGTCGCGTGCGTCGAAGGTGCGGCCGGCATTCGCATCCTGGTTGCCGGCGCCGATGTGACCCTGGATGCCGAGCGCATTCACCGGCGCACCCCTGCGTCGCAGGCGCTCGAGTAGTTTGAGCACGCCGTCGCGGTGCGGGCCGCCGGTCTTCTCCCAGCCCATGTAGTCGTTGTACACGAGCTCGGTTTCCGGCAGCGCGTCGCGCGCGGTGCGAAAAGCGAGCTCGAGCACCGCGTCAGCGGATCCCAGCGCCTGCGACAGCCGCGTCTCGCGCATCTCGCCGCTGACGTTGTCGACGGCCTCGTTCACCACGTCCCAGGAGACGATGCGTTTGCCGAAGTGCGTGGCGACCGTGCGCACGTGGGTCGAGAGCAGCGCCTCCGCGCCGCGCGCGGCGTCAGCGCCGAAATCGTAAGTCTCGAGCCAGCGTGGCACCCAGCGCGGGTGATGCCAGAGGAGGTTGTGCCCGCGCATGCGCAGGCCGGCATCTTCCGCGAACGCGAGCAACGCGTCGGCGCGGGTGAACTCGAAAGTGCCGGGCGCGGGTTCGAGCGCCGGCATCTTGAATTCGTTTTCGGCGACGATGATGCCGCACTGTTCCTGGACGAGTTGTTTGTAGCCCGCGTCCGCCAGGCCGCGCGTCGACAGGGCACTGCCGAACGCGAAGCCCTTCTCGTGCGCCAATTCGCGCAGAGAGGGTTGCGCCCCGAAGGCACTCGGCACGAACGCGGCGAGGCCCGCACCCGAGGCCAACAACGCGCGACGCGACCAGCGCTGCCTCATGCGGTCATTTCCCGGTGATGTGCTTCGCGAACTCGCTGCTCGTCATGATTCCGTCGAGGTAGCGAAAGGTTCCCGATTCGCGGATCTCCTGTGCAGCCGTCACGAGGCCGGTCATCGCCGCGCGGTACAGCGAGGTCGCGAAGCTGATGCGGCGCACGCCGGCGCCCGCGAGCTCCGCGACCGAAAACGATTTGCCGGGGATCGCGACCATGAAGCTGACCGGTTTGCTCAGCGCGGCGCACACCGCGCGCACCGCGGCGAGATCGGGCAAGGCCGGCGCGAACAGCACGTCGGCGCCGGCGCGCTCGTACGCCTGCAGGCGCTTGATGGTGTCATCGAGATCGGCACGGCCATGCAGGAAATTCTCGGCGCGCGCGGTCAGCGTGAAGGGAAAGGGCAGTGCGCGCGCGGCGTCGGCCGCTGCTGCCACACGCTCGGTAGCGAGACCGATGTCGAATATGGGCGCGCCGCCATGGCCGGCAGCGTCTTCGATCGAACCGCCGACCAGGCCGGCGGCCGCCGCGGCGCGGATGGCCTTCGCCGTATCTGCCGGCGCGTCGCCGAATCCCTTCTCGAGATCGGCGGAGACCGGCAGATCGGTCGCGTCGCAGATGATCTTCGACTGTGCCATCGATTCTTCGATGGAGACGTTCCCGTCGAGTCGGCCGAGCGTGCCGGCCGAGGCGCCGCTCGAAGTTGCGAGCGCAGGAAAGCCGAGCGAGGCGAGGATGCGCGCGGTGCCACCGTCCCAGCAGTTGGCGATGAGGAAGGTGCCGGCCGCGTGCAGATCGCGAAAGCGCGTGGCGCGCGCGTGTTGTGCTTTGTCGTCCATGCGAGCCCCCAGGGTGGTGGCCGCTAGTCTAATCCAGCCGCTTCTTGAAGCGCGCGACCGCGACGGCCAGCATCACGACGAGGAATACCGCGAGCTTCAGTACCTGCGGCCACACCTCGGGCAGGTTGGCCCCCCTCAGCATGATCCCGCGCACGATCACGTTGAAATGCGTCAACGGCAGGACCTGGGCGATCCATTGCGCCGCCACGGGCATCCCCTCGAACGGGAACATGAAACCCGACAGCAGGATGGAAGGCAGCATGGTCATGAAGGCGAGCTGGAAGGCCTGGAACTGCGTCTGCGCCAGCGTCGAGACGAACAGGCCGAGTCCGAGCGAAGCCGCGATGAACAGCAGCGCCGCCGCGTACAGGTCATAGAAGTGTCCCACGGTCGGCACGGCGAACAGCAGCTTGCCGGCGATGAGGATGATGGTGACCTGGATGAGTCCGATGCCGACGAAGGGCAGTAGTTTGCCCACCATCAGCTCGAGCCGGCCGAGCGGCGTCGCGATCAGCAGTTCGAGATTGCCACGCTCGCGCTCGCGCACGATGGCACCGGAGGTGAAGAGAACCATGGTCATCGAGAGGATCACGCCGATCAGCGCGGGCACGATCTGCACGGCCGTCCGCTTCTCCGGGTTGTAGAGCGTGCGGATCTCGATACGCCGCGGCTCCATTCGCTTGCCGCCGGAGTAGGGTCCCTCGCCGTGGCGCGTGAGCACCGGCATCGCCGCGACGCCGCCGGCCACGCCGGCCAGCGAAGGCTGCGCGCCATCGACGAGGATCTGTACGACGGGCCGGGAATCCGATTGCAGGCGCCGCTCGAAATCCGCCGGGATGATGACCGCCATGCTGGCGCGGCCCTCGCGCATGAGGCGGTCGACTTCTGCGGACGAGGCGGTTCGAAACGTGACGTGCACCACCTGCGTGGCCTCGAGCTGCGCGACGAACTCGCGCGACTTCGAACTCATGGCCTGGTCCTGCACGACCGTCGCGAGATTGCGCACGTCGTAGTTGATGGCGTAACCGAACAGCGTGATCTGCAGCAGCGGCACGCCGACGATCATCCCGAACGTCACACGGTCGCGCGACAGCTGCCGCACCTCCTTCTTCGCCACGGCGCGCATGCGCCGCAGGGACACGAGAAATCTATTGGTCGCCATTTTTTTCCTTGCGCGTGGCGACTACGAACACGTCCTCGAGACTCGCATGCGTCCGCTCGATGGTCGCGTGGATGCCCGCCTGTTCCAGCACGCCGCGTAGTTTCGCCCCGGCGTCGCTCTCGCCACGGTCGGCCAGCACGCGCAGCCGCACGCCGAGCTGTGTCACACCGTGCACCCAAGGCAAGGCGCGCAGCAACTTCGGCGCCTCGCTGCCGTCCGCGCCCTCGACTTCGAACACGTCGGCCTCGACGCCATTCATGAGATCGCGCGGCGTGCCTTCCGCGACCACGCGGCCCTCGGCGAGGATTGCGAGGCCGTGACAGCGTTCGGCTTCATCCATGTAGTGGGTGGAGACGAGAATGGTGGCGCCCGCCTCGGCCAGCATGAACAGGCGTTCCCAGAAATCGCGGCGGCTCTGCGGATCGACGGCGCTGGTCGGTTCGTCGAGCAACAGCAGCTCTGGTGCGTGCAGCGTCGCAGCCGCGAGCGCGAGGCGCTGCTTCTGGCCGCCGCTCATCGTGCCCGCGCGTTGAGCGCGAAGTTTCTCGAGGTTGTAGGTGGCGCGCGCTTCCGCGATGCGCGCCTCGACGTCGCCTTCGAGGCTGTAGAGGTCCGCGATGAAGCGCAAGTTCTCGTCGGTAGTGAGGTCTTCCCACAGCGAGAACCTCTGCGGCATGTAGCCGAGTCGGCGGCGGATCGCCTCGGCGTCCTTCACCACGGAGAGTCCAAAGACTTCCGCGTGTCCAGCGGAGGGCAGCAGCATGCCGCACAGCATCCGCAGCGTGGTCGACTTGCCGGAGCCGTTCGGTCCGAGGAATCCGTAGATGCGTCCGGAGGGGATGTCGAGGTCGATGTGATCGACCGCCGTCTTGTCGCCGAACTTCCGCGTGAGCGACCGCGCCGAGATGGCGGTGCCGTTCACGGCGATCCCAGCTCCAGCGTGACCTCGAGCGGCACGCCCGACGGAATCTTCGCGGCTTCGGGATCGTCGACGAGCACTTCGGCGAGGAACGAGAGGCGCGAGCGGTCGGCCTTGGTGAGCGAGTAGTAAGGCGTGAACTCGGCTTCGTTCGCGACGAACCGCACCTTGCCGGTGAATTCATGGTCGACGCCGTCGACGCGGACTCTTGCGGCCGTGCCGGCGCTCACGCTCGCGCGCAGGGCTTCGGGCACGTGAACGCGCGCGTACGGCGCAGCGGACGACAGCAGTATCGCGACCGTCGCACCGCGCGCCGGTTTCTCGCCGACGTGAAAGGGCAGCGCATCGATGACGCCGGCGACCGGCGCGCGCACTTCGAGTCGCGCCGAGGTGGTTTCCAGCGCTTTCAGGTTGGCGCGCGCGCTGTCCGCAGCCTGGCGCGCCTGGGCCTGCTGCTCGGCGCGGGTGCCTTGCTGCAGTTCGCGCAGATTTGCTTCGGCCTCGTTGAGGCTGGCTTCGGCGGCATGCGCGACCGTCACCTGGCGGTCCGCCTCCGACTTGCTCACCAGGCTGCGCGCGACCAGGCCGAGCAGGCGATCGCGTTCTCGCGCCGCGTCGTCTCTTTCGACCTGCGCGCGATCGCGGCGCGCGGCGGCGGCGCGGATGGTGGTGGCCAGCGGCCCGTTCTTGAGTTCTTCGACGCGCGATTCGGCCTCGGCGAGCTGCGCGCGCGCGGCGTCGAGCTCCGCGGTGGACAGCGACGCGTCCTGCACCAGGATGACGTCACCGGGTTTGACCGTCGCGCCTTCGCCTACGGCCAACGAGACGATGAACTCGTTGGCGTCGGCGACCAGCTCGACGCGGTCGCGCTCGAGCGTGCCGGGCAGGGTGTTTTCGGTATCGCGTGCGCAGGCGGCGAGCAGCACGGCGCCAGACAGCACCGTGAGGCCGCGCGGGCTCACGCTGCGAACTCGAACCGCATGGAGAGGTCGACGGCCTGCACGTGTTTCGTGATGCTGCCGATGGAGATGAAGTCGACGCCGGTCAAGGCGATTTCGCGCACCGTGGCGAGCGTGACTCTGCCGGAGGCTTCGAGCTTCGCTCGTGCGCCGGCATCGCGATTGCGCACGACCGCAATCCGCATATCTGCGAGCGACAGCTCGTCGAGCAAGATGATGTCCGCGCCGGCCGCGCTGGCCTGGTCGAATTCCGCGAGTGACTCCACTTCTGCTTCGACCGGTATGCCGGGGGAAGTTCGGCGCGCCGTCTCTATCGCACGGGCGATGGAACCGGCGGCGATGATGTGGTTCTCCTTGATCAACACCATGTCATGGAGACCCATGCGATGGTTTTGCGCGCCGCCGCAACGCACAGCGTATTTCTGCGCCAGCCTCAGGCCGGGCAGCGTCTTGCGCGTGTCGAGGATGCGGCAGCCAGTGCCGGCGATGGCCTCGACGTAACGGTGCGCGGCCGTCGCGGTGCCCGACAGCGTCTGGAGAAAGTTCAGCGAGGTGCGTTCGCCGGTGAGGATCGGGCGCGCGAGGCCAGTGAGGCGCAACACCGGCTCGTCGGCGACGATCGGATCGCCGTCCGCCGCCAGCCATTCGAGCGTGACGGCGGGATCGAGTTGTTTGAAGGTTTCCGCGACCCAGTCGGTGCCGCAGAGGACCGCAGGTTCGCGCGCGATGATCCGCGCGCGTACTTGTTGCCCGGCGGGGACCAGGGCGGCGGTCACGTCGCCGCCGCCGAGGTCTTCGGCGAGCGCGGCTGCGACCTGCCGCGCGATGAGGGCGCTGTCGACCCGCTCGATCAGAATGGCAGGCCGTGCGAGGTGGCGGCCATGCACAGCAGCATCGGGATCGAAAGGATGAAGTTCGTGCGCGAGGCGTACAACGCCGCCTTGCGTGCAGCGGCCTTCTCTTCGTCCGTGGCCGGCTTGAGGCCGAGGATCTTCTTCTGGTTCGGCCAGATGATGCCCCACACGTTCAACAGCATGATGGTGCCGAGCCAGGCGCCGATGCCGATCACGACGGTCTGGTAGTCGTGCGCGCCGTTCGAGTAACCGAACGTGAACGCGGGCAGGAAGCGCTCCGAGAGCAGCCAGGCGCCGGCCAGCCACGTCGCCAGGGCCGACCAGCGGAACCAGAACAGCGCGCGCGGCGCGACATACTTGTTGATGCCTGCGCCTCCCGGGCCGCCCTTGTCGGCGGCGGCGTCAGCCATCGCCGGGGTCTGTACGGCATTGAAGTAGTAGAGCAGGCCGATCCAGAACACGCCGCAGACGATGTGCACCCAGCGGGCGAGCGACTGCGGATTGAATTGGGAATCCGGCATCAGGGCGCGATGCAGGACGAACGAAAGGACCACGGCGAGGACGATGCCGGTGATGAGGGCGTAGCGGTGATTCGTGAATATTTTCATTGTCTTAATCTCCCCGGTGAGCGGTTTGAAGAATAGGGGACGAGCCCCCATAATTCAACGCACTCCGCGTTGGGCAAGACCGATCGATGGAACGCCCACAATCCCCCTGCATCAAAGTCTGTGTGCTCGATGGCACCGGTCGGTGCACGGGTTGTTTGCGCACTCTCGATGAGATTGCGGCCTGGTCCTCCATGAGCGCGGAGGCCCAGTGGGCGGTGGTACGGACGCTCGAGAACAGGAGAGAGACAGTGGCAGAAGACGTCGAAACGCGGATCAAGACTCACATCGGTGCCAGCCCGGCGGTGCTGTTCATGAAGGGTACGCCCGACTTCCCGCAATGCGGATTTTCCGCCCAGACTGTGGCCGCGCTGCGTGCCAACGGCGCCGGCTTCCATGCCGTGAACATCTTCGAGGACCCGGAGCTGCGCGATGCGCTCAAGAAGTTCTCGAACTGGCCTACCTACCCGCAGCTGTACGTGAACGGCGAACTGGTGGGCGGCTGCGACATCGTGCTCGACATGCACCGTAGCGGCGAGCTCAAGAAACTGCTGAGCGAGTCCGGCGCGGTCAGCTAGCCGCGAGCGGAAAAGGGGTTAAATCCTTTTTCGTGGAGGTTCACTCTCGGTCGGTGGAAGCGTCCGAAATGGGGTCTGACCCCTTTTCCGCCATGGGCGTGGCGATTGGCGCCGACAACTCTTCTCTCATCGTCTGCGCGCGCATCTCCGCGCGCCGCCACGTGCCATCCAGGGCATTGCAGACTTCGCAGAAGATCTCCGCGGTGCGCTCGGCGTCGTATTTCGCCGAGTGCGCCGCGTTCGAATCCCAATCGATGCCGCACACCTGGGCGGCCTTCGCGAGCACGGTCTGGCCGAATGCCGCACCCGCCAGCGTCGCGGTATCGAAGCACGAGAACGGGTGAAACGGATTGCGCTTGATCTCGGCGCGCGTCACCGCCGCGTTGAGGAAGCCGAGATCGAACGCCGCGTTGTGGCCGACCAGTACGGCGCGCTTGCAATCCTGCGCCTTCATCTGTGAGCGCACCTCGGTGAAGATGCGGCCGAGCGCATCCTTCTCCGGTATTGCCGGCCGCAGCGGATGCCAGGGGTCGATGCCGTTCACCGCGAGCGACGCCGCTTCGATGTTCGAACCCTCGAACGGACGCACGTGATACGAATGTGATTCGCCGCGCTGCAACCGGCCATTCGGGGCGAACTCGATCATTACCGCGGCGATCTCGAGCAGCGCATCGGTGGCGGAATTGAATCCGCCGGTCTCCACGTCGATGACCACGGGCAGGAAGGCGCGGAAGCGCCGGCTCATCCTGGGCGGGCCTGAAAATCCGTGGGATTCCGGTGGCAGGAACTCGTCCATCAGGCGGCCATTTCCCAGGCGATGGTTTCGCCCGCGCGCATGGGCACGAGCTTGTCGGCCGCGCCCATCGGATAGTTAGCGGGCGGCGACCAGGCGCGTTTCACCAGGCGGATACGGTCGGCGTTGCGCGGCAGTCCGTAAAAGTCGGCGCCGAAGTCGCTCGCGAATCCTTCGAGAGCGGCGAGCTTGCCCACGGCGTCGAAGGCCTCGGCGTAGAGCTCGATACCGGCGTGCGCGGAGAACATGCCGGCGCAGCCGCAAGCATTCTCCTTCGCGTGCTGCGCGTGCGGCGCGCTGTCGGTGCCCAGGAAAAAGCGCGGGTCGCCGCTGGTCGCCGCTGCGATCAGCGCCGCGCGGTCGGTCTCGGTCTTGAGGATGGGCAGGCAGTAGTAGTGAGGGCGGATGCCGCCCTCGAAGATTGCGTTGCGGTTGTGCAAGAGATGCTGGGGCGTGATCGTCGCCGCGACGCCCGCGCGCGCCGCCTTCACGAATTCCGCGGCGCATTGCGTCGTGATGTGTTCGAACACGACGCGCAGCTTCGGGAAACGCGCAAGGGTCGGCGCCAGGACTTCGTCGATGAAACGTGATTCGCGCTCGAACACGTCGACGTGGCGCGCCGTGACTTCGCCGTGCACCAAAAGGGGCATGCCGACCTCGCTCATGCGCGCCAGCACGGCATCGAGACGGCGGATGTCGGTGACGCCCGAATCCGAATTCGTCGTCGCACCGGCCGGATAGAGCTTGCAGGCGTGCACGAATCCGCTGGCCTTCGCGCGGTCGATTTCCGCGGGATCCAGGTTGTCGGTGAGGTACAGCGTCATCAGTGGCGCAAAGCGCATGCCGGCGGGCACGGCGGCCAGGATGCGCGCGCGATATTCCGTGGCGGCCGACGTCGAGGTGACCGGCGGTTTGAGATTCGGCATCACGATGGCGCGTGCAAAACGCGCGGCGGTGAAGGGCAAAACCGCCGACATCGCGGCGCCGTCGCGCAGATGCAGGTGCCAGTCATCGGGCCGGCGAATTTCAATTTCCAAGGGATGACTCGCCGCGGCGGTGAATGGCTCGACAATGACTCGTGGCCGGCGCGCCAAACGCGCCGTAAGCTGCTGTGCGGACTGGGGTTTGCTTGACCTCTCAGGCCCAAGAAACGATCATATCGCCCCTTGTTTTTCCACCCCAACCACTTTGAAACGCGGCGCATGCTAGCACAGCGGACGCGTCTCTCTTTGCTTGCCAGACCCCCCGGTGACGGACCCGTATGACGGAAATCATGAAGCTCGAAGACCTCGACCCGATCGAGACACGTGAGTGGATCGAATCGATCGATTCGGTATTGAAGACGCAGGGCGCGGCGCGCGCGCACTACCTCCTCGAGCAACTCATCGACTACACGCGCCGCTCGGGCGCGTATCTGCCGTTCCGTCCCAACACGGCGTACGTCAACACGATTTCCCCCGGCCACGAACCGTCGTATCCGGGCAACCGCGAGATGGAAAAGCGCATCGAGGCCAGCATCCGCTGGAACGCGCTCGCCATGGTG
>Ga0307509_10009917_pt1 | contig 11770 bp, 22 predicted proteins | sample 10_EM_MG_FD_202245 | JGI IMG/M metagenome (GOLD analysis project Ga0307509, IMG submission 202245) | Populus trichocarpa ectomycorrhiza microbial communities from riparian zone in the Pacific Northwest, United States - 10_EM | ecosystem: Host-associated > Plants > Roots > Unclassified | place... | reverse complement strand
GCGCTCACGGCACTTATCCAGATTCATTGACCCCGAGAGGATCAAAGAGAGGGGAAGAGTCAAAGTCAACGAACGGATGGGGGACCGGGGTTGGTCATGGTATCCCGCCGGTCTCAGATGCTAATGGATGGTCCGAAGGGAAGAGAAGAAGCACAGAGAGAGAGAGAGATGAGGCCACCTGCACGATTTTCAAACCTCCCCGCATCACCTAAAGGGGCCCCATCCCCTCGATTGAACGGGATGGAAAGACCGTTCGTGCGTCTTTTCTTCGTTACACAGATCCGGGGAGGGAAGCATGATGCTCACGAGGGGTGGGGGGTGTAGAGGATCTCAGGATCCACTGATAACCCATATAGACGTCTGCCCCGACCAATTGGACCCAATTCACAAAAACAGTACATACAGTACGCTTGGGGATCTCTTGCTTGGGGCCTTGGAATTCGCAAACCCATTTCAACAACCCTCCCCTCCCAGAAATAGGCCGGAGAAGTGGAGAGGAAAGTCCTAAAGCATCCGTGACGCACTTGCAATCCGTGATCCCCCCCACCCACCCTTGGTGCCAGCTGATTGGCCCCATGTCCGTCCGCCCCGCAAATGTGAGATTCAAATACGGTGGCTTTTACTATCGTATCCTTCGAGATGGGGTTCCTCCGATCGTCCCCGCTGCGCTCATCTTCGTAAAGTTCGGCTCCGGTTATAGACTTTATTATTACTCCCCAAGCCCATCACAGGCAAACGGTGAGCGCTGAGCTGGGAGCGTCGTCACGCATTCCATCATCACCGGATATTCCTCCGAGGATTTCACGTGCGCGTGTCTACCGACCAGCCCTTTCATCTTTTGGGGTGCGTAGAGAGGCCTGGCAAGATATACCCGAGCCTCGACGACCAACGACCCTCTCGCAGACGCCCCGCGGCTCCGGGACATTATGGGAGAAAGGAGACGTACTGATAGTATCTGGAATCAAAGCAACGATTTTACGCGCCCGTTTCATTATGAGAGAGAGATCGTTGACGTATACGCAGAAGAGGCTCGAGTTAATTTGATCTGCCGAAAGAGAGGAAAGAGCATCCAAGGGTTTGGTGCCACCGACCCATAGCGCCGGCACCCGTATCGCAATCCTTCGATTGGCCACCGGTCAAGCGACTCAAGGGGGATGCAAGTGAAAACGGGAGTGAATGGTAGAGTTGGACTCCCTCGATTGCAAGAAAGCAAAAAACACCACCCCATCTTCCTCATCAAAACACGAGAAGATTCCATAACGGCGAGGCTACCGAACGCCACTGACTCTCGGCCTTGTCCGCACTCTCACAACCGCCCACACAGGCGTCAGTCAGTCATGCATGTGGCATGGTACACGTTCCAGGCTCCAAAAGCGCTTACCGACGGAGATGCGGGCCCAATTTTCTCTTTCGTAACCCTCCAAACCGAAACGACGTCGGGGGGAAAGCTCAAAGGGCTTATGGCATATAGATGACAGATTTTGAAAGAAAAAAAAAACTATTATATCAAGGAGAAAAACAGACTACGTACTATTTACTTGACTACTCGACAACAATCAAGACAAAACACCATTTCTCGTGGCATAGCGGGGCATAGCGGACAAAGCGAGGTGGGGAGGGAGGGAGGTGGGGCGGTGACGACGAACAGTCAAAACAGCAAGAAAGATCAACGCATGGGATGGAAGAGCATATCAAAATAACACGGCGCAAGTGAGTCCGGGCCCTCGTGGGGAAGATCAATGTTCGACGTTCAACACTCATAGCCTTGGAGCTGAGAAGCAGACAGCTGAGGTCGAAGGTGTGACAGCGATTGAATTGGTACGGTGGTGAATGGGCTGGAAATTGGGGTACAGGACGGAGCGCTCGAGGCCATCGGTTCAAAGCCGGGCTCTTGGTCGTAAAATTCTTCCTCTTCCAGCGTCGCCTGGAGTTCGAGTGCCTAGAGCGAGATGATGTATCAGAATCGGTGTCCGATTTAGGGATGACGAAAGGACGCACCTCTCGTTCCTGGGCTTGAACTTGTTCGTGAAGTCTGTGGGCTTCATCCTGGAAATGAGCCAGCATGGTCTGAAACCCATACGGTCAGTTCAACGAAGTCGCGGGTGCTGCATGCGCTACCAGCACGTACCCTGAGCGAACGACAGGTCATGCCCTTGTGCTTCGCGACCTTCTTCATCGTGATCGGATCGCCTCCGGAGAACTTCATCTCCTTCTCGAGCCAGATGACATACCCCTCGAGCGTGCCAACGTAACAACGCCTCTTATCATGGGACGACATCTCATCACTGAGTGACCGAACGGACAACAAATCAGCGCACGAGGTAAAAGATGAGGGAATGACGAAAGGGGAAATGCCGTCAAAAAAAGCACATGACAGCACCAAAGCGGGGGTGAGCAAACTACGCGAGACTTACGGGTCGGTGGCCCTGAACGGGAGAACGGAAGCGATTTCGAGCAACTTGGACCTTCGCCTGTCCGCACGGCGGCGGCGGAAGTCCGTTTGTTTCAGCTGGGATGATGAGCTCCGGTAACCCGAGTCTGGGGCCGGGCTTAGGGTGGGACTGGGAGTGGGGGTTGAACTTGAGGATCGGTAACCCTCGCCCCGCCGCTGTAGGCCGAAAGAGGATGTCTCGCTGTGGCTACGAGACGGGGCCTGGGTGAGCGGGGACGATGGGGCAGTACCGGATGGGGTGATGGCCAACGGGCTGGGTGGTAGCGATGCGCGGCGGATGCTCGGGATCGGGTCGGTCTCGGGGATAAAGGACATGGGACTGGGGTCAGGACGAACCCCTCCCCGCATGTGACGGGTTGGGCTCTGGTGGAGTTGGTTCTGGACGAGAACCGGGGTGGACATGTAGCCGGTGCTTAGGGGACTGCCGGTGTAGTCAGATCCGGAGAGCTGAGGATAGGCATCGGCTGGCTGGCTGAAGTAGAGAAGAGTGGACTCCTGCTGGGCGTAGAGGTCGGAGAGAGTGAAGGTGGATGGTGTGGAGGGAGTGGGGATCTGAGGATCGACATAATTAGCGGAAGCAATGATTGTCGGGTATTCCGACTGATTGGCCTGGTGAGGCTAGTGTGAGAAGGAGGAAATGGAAGGACGGAAGGTGGGAACTGACCAAGGGCGAGAACTGGTGGAGACAGTACAGGTCGGGGTAAGGTTGGGAGAAGTAAGCAGACATTGTGAGAAAGGCCGAGGGACGGTGGAAGGATATACTCTGGGTGGATGGGGGGTCATATATGTATTGCTGCAGCTCACGGATTGATCTGCCAGGCCACTGATGGGCTGAAATGCAAGCGAAGCCCAAGAAGAGGGGGCAAAACCGAAACGAACATCTGGCCAGGGATCCCGGATGGCCGGATTCGGTTTCAGGCTAATCCGACAGACCGCTCGCTATTTTCCTTTTTATTTTTATTTCGTAATCGGTTTGCCGACCGAAACTCAAACTCGGACAGATTTCCAGTTTCGGACAAATGCCATACGACCGAAGATCAGCTTCTTCCAGCGAGACTCTCTCTCTCCTACCTTAACCTCCCCCCCCAGAGCGAACGGGGCCACACCTCCCAATTTTTGAAAATTATATAATATATAAAATAAAAACGTCTCCTACAGACTGCGGGCGTGTATGATGGTTGCCGTCAAGAGATCGAAGCAGAAATGGATTTGGGAGCCGACCACCAGGAACCTGCCGCTGAATAATCAATTTCCACTTCTGATCCCTTTTCCCAACTCGGACGGAGGCTAATAATCTTACTTATCCTGCAGACATGGTCATCCTTCGCCTTCCTTTCGTCATATCCTTCCCCCTCTCCCCACTCCCCGGCTCCATTACAAACGATGTGCCCCACCCTCGACGGCTCTCCCTTTGCCTTGCCTACCATCCCCGATATGGCTCTCCTCGCCATCGGCCAGTACGACTGGTATCCTGCAGAGCCCGCCGGCTCTACTGAGCCTCTAGCCTCTTCCCTCTCGCTATCCGAGCCCATCCCCTTTTCTTCACCGCTGTCCGAACTCGAGGCCCAGAGCCCAGTGACGACCGATGGATCTGCTGGACTCTCCCCGCCGAGCTCAGACCAATACAAGCCCCGCCCCAAATCCAGCGGAGTCGTCCGCCAGAAGCGGAGTATCGACTCGCTGCCTCCCGCAACGTACCCCTACACTCGCCCGGAGGCGAAGAAGGACGTTGACGGTGTGAAACGCCGCAAGGTCTGGGACCACATGCTCGAGCGGCGACTCTTCACCCCCGAGGAACTGTAAGCTTTGCTCATCACCATATTTCCTTACCCTCAAGGCTGATCGGATGCATTTCGAAACGGTGTTTCATTCCAGTAACAAAATGAAGGCTCAGGACCGTCGAAAGATATACGTATCGAGTCTCGAAGCCCACGTAGACGCTCTTCACACTCAGCTCCTGGAGCGTAAGATGTACCCCGTGTCGTTTGACCGCCTCCAGAAGATACACGGCGTCAGATCCAAGACCGTCGTGGTCAGTGAATGTTTTACTTTCACCGTGTGCCCGAGTCGCTCATTAGGTTCCGATATCGGCTCCGTTTTAGTCTATGATTGGTGGTATCGGCCATGACGTTCAGAAGATCAAGGTCAGGCTGGAGGAGCTTCAACGTGATGTATGTCCCCTCTCCTATCCGATTGAACTCTCCCTGTCCATCTCGGAAGGGAGAAGTCTCCATCTCATCACACCGTCCGCCCGTTTCTAATATATATCGACACTTTAGAATAATAACCGCCGCCTCCGGCTGGAAGCGCGTAGGGACAGACGCCTAGCCCAACGATAAGCCCGCTTTCCACATATCCGGAAATGGTTGGTTTGTTTTTTTGGTGACATTCGCATCTAAGCTCGTGCGCCGACTGTATCGTATCTCTCGTGGATTACACGAATTCCATACATTACGTGGCTGTAGACTATAAACTATCACTGTATACTTTCTTCCTCTCCCTCACCGCAACGACCTTGGTCCCCGACCATAATTTAGCCAGTCTGAGCCAGCCCGGCGACCGGCCCGCGAACGGCCGGAGAGCTGAGCCGTCACGCGCTTTCAACTTGCAAGTTCGCGCACCCTTTCTCGTCTGAGCGTCCTATCACCACAACTCCGTTCGGAGTCTTTTACCCCTATCCTCATACACACCGAACTCCCATTTGTGATCCCTGTTCTCGATACAGACGACGGGTCTAACTCCAGATGAACAAAGAGGACCTCGAAACCTACCAAGTCCAACTCCAGCAGGTCGAAGCCGCCCTCTCGAATGACCCTGGCAACGATGGGTTGAAGGATCTCCACAAGGAACTGAAAGAATTGATCTCCCTCACGGAACAGGCTCTCGCACAGCAAGGCGCTGCCTCCTCCGCCGCCTCCTCTTCCAAGAAGCAGAACGCACAGTCAACATCAGCGCCTCAGTGGAAAGCCGGTGACGAGTGCCTCGCCAAGTATTCATCCGACGGCCAGTGGTATCCGGCCAGGATCGCGTCAGTCGGTGGATCGGTCGAGAACAGGGTCTACACGATTGTATTCAAGACGTACAACACGACCGAAGTCGTCAACTCCTCCTTGATAAAGCCTCTACCGGCAAACTACCAGGCGCCGAACAACCCGTATTTATCCTTGGCCAGCACCAAACGGAAACTGACCCAAGTGGAGGAAGACGAACGGGAGCGGAAGAAAAAGAAGAACGAAAAGAAATTGGAAGTTAGGGCGCAAAAGGCCAAGGAGCAGAACGAGAAGCAGGCGACTTGGAAAAAGTTTGCGAAAAAGAGCGAAAAGAAGGGGATTCACATCGCCGGCGTTGCGGGTACGAGTATCTTCAAGACGCCGGATAACCCAATGGGAAAAGGTACGTTTCGTTCAGGCTCGTTAAAAACTCCTCGTGGCGATGTCTCTGACCACTTGTCTCCGTAGTCGGTGTTACTGGGAGCGGCAAAGGGATGACAGCCGTAGCAGCGCCCCAGAAACACAAATTCGTGGCCGACGAGGATGAACCGTCGAGTGTACAGTGTGTAGCCCCTGTCTTTGCCCTATCCACTTCTCAGCCGTTCTCGGTGTACTGATTGATGCGGGACAGGAAATAACCCCATATGTCAATAACCCCATACGTCCTTCCCTACACGCTGTACACGATGCACGGGCAGTAACCAAACCATTCTCTCTGTTCAGTTTTTCCAGGACCCCGCCTCCTAGGTCAATTTCTCAGATTTCCCGGCAATGTCCGCGATAACCTCCAAGATTGGCCCAGGGTGGAAGAAGCGAGAGAGACTAGCCCTCTGTTCATTCCACCACTCTGGATCGAAATCTATCATGACACGTGTGACTCCTTTCTATTTTTCACCCCTTCAGACGATGTTCCTCATTTCCTTTGCATTTTTCATCCGTTGCACCATCGTCGGTGTTCCGTGTTACCATCGAGAACCGTTGGTCGGGCAACAGATGGGTACCCTCGTTTGTTCCTGGGTTCAAACCTCAGGGGGTGTAGGGGGTTAGTTGCCTACAGGGGATACGTAGTGGTGGGGTTTTGAAAACACACAGTATTTCCTTCCTCGTCCTCCTCATACTTGTGATCAAGGGTCAGATTGCTTACGACCAATTCCATAATCTCCATTCCTCGGCCTCTGTGGAAAAACCTGGATGGTAAATCTGGGGAAGGACGTTATGCTTCTCCGGCCAGACGCCTGTTCTGCGTCCGGAGATCTCCCTCTAGTGTGTCCCGTCAGCGAGATGTGTCAAAGTCCGCGATCACGATACCACCCACTCGACCCCAAAAAAGGGTGGGTGTCTTCAGACACGATCATCAGCCGGCGGAAATCCCAGGACCATCGTCGGCTTGCACTTGCCTAGGATAGGATGCTTGGGAGGTGCTGGTCGATTTCCTTTCCCGCTTGGGTTTCTCCAATGTTTAGCGTTTAATGTCTATTTTCTATTGGTTGGCTGTCGGGTCGTGGTTAGTCCATCGCGCAGCCCGATTTCCAACGTGGGACCGGGGCGATCATTCCCAATTCCCACCAGCGGAGGGCGGGCCAATCTGCGTCGCGGGAGACTTCCACCCGCGTCGACAGTGTCTCACTAACCACTCCAGTTCCGCCCGCGGCGGTGCATCAAAGGTCACCGATCATCGCGCAGCAAGAGGGGTGGAGGTCAACTCTTCTCGTATGGAGTCTAGCGAGTTATCTGGACCCTTGGTAGGTTTTTCGCACCACACAGGGGGACCCGCCGGCAGTGAACAAAGGGATCTGAAAGAGATCTCCGGAAAGGGTACGAAGATACTACGACTCGGATCCGCCATCGGGTGCGTTCTTGCCCAGCGTTCCGATGTCTCGACAGGTCTGCAGCCGCCCCCCCTCAACGAGATGGTAGCCCTTGCCCTGACTTGGCTTACCTATGGGGTACCTGGGGGCGTACCGGATATTCGCGACCTTTTGTCCATTTCAACTATCCACTTCACGCTCGCGCTTCCGGACCTGTTTCACGGTCACTGGGTCCAGCACCGGCCGCGAAACGACCCCGCGCGGGTTGTGGCTGACATCGTGTGTCGGAGATCCATTCCATTCCCATCGCCACGCCCGCGGACATCCGAGCGGGTTAGGATTAGCACATGGAAGTTCGGAATGGATGAAATCGATAACCTGTCAAGCTGTCTAACCGCGTCTTCTCGAGTGAAACCCTTCCGACCATACGAGCGTTCAACGTCATGTGTGCACACCTCTTCACCGAATTCAGCAACTACGGCTGCGGTGGACCCGGTCTACTTCGATTTCGCCGACTTTGATCGACTGCCCTCCATACCGTCCCTTCGCTCGGTCTCTTTTCCTTTTTTCCTTCTCCCTTCAATCGAGGGGGACAAAAGCATCCAGACCCTTTCACATATGCATTGGTCCGATGACCCGATATCCGATATGTGACCCGATGAGCACACACACATCACCCGCGGTTGTGGTGGTTGGGGATCAGCGGAACCCTTCTCCCCTCTTCATTGCGCGCTCCACACACCCACACAAACAATCACACATGTCCGATCCGCTCTTTACAGCCGCCGTTGAATATTCCAATGTGGTGGGTTGGGGAATCGCGAACGCGCCTGTCGTGTCCGAATTTCGAAATATACTCCCTTCCCCATTATATCTGCCTTACGGCAGCACCAGAAGACCGGGAAAGGCCGGATTAAAAGTACCGATGCCCACCCCGGGACTCGCTGGAGGTCGAAGGCGCTAGGCTAGGGTGTAAGATCCGAACCCTGGAGAAGGGAACCGGGGTCCGGCGAACTGCTCCGCTGACGCGCGCGTATAGGTGTGTATACCGTATACATATATTGCTGCCGCATGCATGCATGCATGCGATGTGGCGCTCATGTGGATGCTGGGATTGGAGTGCGGCTTTTTCGAGTGAGAGAGATGATCTACAAGCGAGATTCTTGGCATCAGGGAAAACAGGAAAACAGCCTTTTTTTTCATACTCGATCTTGAGTGTGAACACGTTGAACGTGTCATCGGCTTTTAGGTTTTGCGCCAGTGGGTCGACGCTCGGGCAAAGGGAGTGATCGAGAAAAGGTTGCGATGGCCGTCCACCGCGATTATTTGATACGGTCCCGGCCTCCCTGCACATTCTGTATCCGAAAAAGGGAGATGGTGGGCTCTCGAACGAAAAGCCTGCATACACAAATCTTCGACGCCCCTCCTATCAGACTGATCCCATCACCCTCTATAGGAAAAAAACTCACGGGACCGCCATATTCTATAATGATAATATGTTCGGTCTCCCCGGAAACGGGCGTCCAAGATGTCTGTGTACATTGTATAGGGGTTCAAGGCCTGGTCTCGAGCAGATTCAATACACGAATGTCGCTCGTGCGCTCTCGTTCGAGAAGAAACGCTCGGTCCGGGTGGTCTATCGATTTATCAGCCGGGAGGAGTTGCGGATGCCGTGATCATTATGAGAGCCGTCGTCGTGTGTGGGCTGAACGAGATGGCGAGCGTATGAATGGTATCTCTCGCTTTGCACCTTCCAAAACCCGAGCGGGGGACTGCCATGTGTCCATGACCCAATGGCCAAAAGGCTCAACGGCTAAATTATTGCCTTGTATCGCATCCTCGCCTCAATACGGGAAACACTGGGCACCTCCCGACGTATCCGATGGGGTCCTTCCCACGCCTAGAACCAGCCCGCACTAGCGACCTGCTGCTTCACGCTATTCTTCGGCTTACTACCTTTGACTCTGCCACCGTTGCCGCGTTGAGCCGACTTCTTCGTGTGGTATTTCCGTTGCCTCTTCTTGTCTTTCGTGATCTCTGTGGCGACCCTTTCCTTGATGCTCGAGGACGTAACCCGTCGTTCGGTACCTCCTCCATTACTGTCACTGTCACTGTCACCGTCCAAGTCCTGGTGGCTTTCCAGATCTGCCGTATCCGCCCTGTCACCGCGATCGAGATCGTCCCCTGGCGTTGAAGAATCGAAGGGGAGGGGCGATAAGGCGTAATGAATCAGAACATACGTAGAGCACGCCAAAAACCGGACAGGGCACGCGAGTTTTGCCAGAGATAGAACCGAGGTTCACACACCTTTTTCAGGTACACGCCCTTCCGAAACCTCAAGGTTTCGTAGTCCGGCCTCCACCGAAATGTCCCGCGAAACCGAGAGTGCTCCCGAACCCGTGTTTGACCGAACATCTTCCTTGAGCGGGTTATCCACGGAAAACGGATGTGGGATTACCGTCTCTTTCTGGTCATGGGGCGCCAGGTTGGATCCTCGGGCGGTGGTGCCCAGACCGTGGTCTTCGGCCGAAGCGTCGGCGTCCGGTCCACCTCGCTCTTCCGTTGCGTCTCTTTCCGAGGTAATAGCTTCTTCATCGCCGGACTGATCCCCGTCTTCCTCCTCGTCAGAACATGAGGATCCTGGATCTTCGTCTCCCTTCACGGCCTCCATATACTGCATAAACGGTGTTGACAAACAACAACCAACACCACGCGGCTGTCCGTGGGGGAATGATCACTTACCTCTTCCAGCACCTTCTGTTCGTTGTGTTTGAACCCGCTCGCAGCGACAACGACATCAAGGCGGAAATCTTCGCCGTCGCCCTCTTTAGCTCCTCCCTCACCCTCTTTCCTCTTGATTGTGCTTCTGAACCTTGGATACAAATTGCTCTCATAACGGAACCTTCTCCTGAAGAACGTACGAATGCACTCGACGTCACGATTGAAGTACCTATACCATGGCCGCCGTTTGGTATTTAGAATACTCGGTACCCAGGCGAGATACACACCATTCCGCGTTCGAGTGGGAGGTGCTAACCATTTGCGGGAAGTCGATGACCACCGGCTGTCCCGAGGACCGACGGATTAAAATGTTGAATTCGTTGAAGTCTCCGTGAATGAGACCCGATCTAGCGAACCGCACTATGAGATCCATGAGGGACGAATATAACTTCCCAGGTGAGGAAACCTCGGCGATCTGCCGACTGTGTAATCGGTTAGCGGTATGCTGAATCAAGAGCATGCGGAGTAAAAGTTTTCTGACAGAGGATAGGCATCGATGAACTCCATTAGTATCGTGTGTCTTGATTGGTCGATCGGCCGCGGGACGGGGAATCGATGTTCGTGGAGGGCCTGACAACGGAAAACATCATCGGATGATGCGTGCGACCAATAACTGGCGGACCGCACCTTCATGAATGCCCACTCCTTCTGGGCAGCAAGGCGAGACATGTACATCCACGATGCTGACTTGCGTTTTCCCATGTAGTCTCGCTTCTCCTTGATCGCCCGGAAGGAGACCCGTCCCAGCCTGTGAGGCGAACATCATCATCCCCCCTGCCGTCATGATGGGTGGGAGGTGAACGAACCTGTGCAGCTTCAACACCATCTCGTTGGCCTCCGAATCGGCAACGATGTAGATGTCTATTGTAAAACTGGTTTAGCCCCTCGTAACGAGGCCGGCGTGCGGGAGCCACGGTGGGAACGGGCACGTCCTCCATACCTGATTCCTTGCCGACACCGATCTGGTTTCCGACGGAGTGCATGGTCCCCCGCTTTGATAGCGTCCGCATGGCAAGGTAGTCGTAACCACCATACGTTAACCTGTACCCATCATCTAGAATCCTTCAGTCAGCAAACAAATCAATGGCACGGTATTCTCGGACGCTTTGCACATGGCAATACCCACACTTGGCGTTTCTAACCCGCGCGACGAGGTTCCTTTTGGCCAGCTCGCCGAGATTCTTGTTCACACCTCCGTTTCTGAGCCCGGAAATTTGAACGATGAGGGTGGTCGGCACGATTTCGTGGTTTTTGGAGCCCATCTCGACCTGGCTGGGCCAGCGATCAACTACCGTTTGCGATTCCACAAGACGGCCAGAAAGAATTTCATACAGCAGTCAGGACGCGGAACTCTTCGGAGGTGACATATCGTAGGTCTGTGGCATCCAACTTCATCGTTTTGATCGAAGATTGGAAACGCACGCGGTGGGTGAAAAACTAGATGGGCCGGTAATTCCCGGGCCGGCAAGCCCGTTTCATCATCGGTTGGGGCACTGGTACGATCGATTTGTCATCAGGTCCGACAGGTCGTCATCCACAATGGTCAGCTACCGAGACTATGCTTCCAGTATTTCGTCGGCCGATCCGCGCGAATCGCACCGGTCGCCTGAGAAAGGTGCTCGGCGCGATAGAATGGAGGATTTCGTTGCAATTGTCCTTCAGTGTTTCGGTCGTTCCTGGGGAGTGGATCTTGACCGAGGTCGGCCACTGTGGGAACGATCTTGGCTACCCGCCCGGAG
>Ga0307509_10009916_pt1 | contig 11771 bp, 8 predicted proteins | sample 10_EM_MG_FD_202245 | JGI IMG/M metagenome (GOLD analysis project Ga0307509, IMG submission 202245) | Populus trichocarpa ectomycorrhiza microbial communities from riparian zone in the Pacific Northwest, United States - 10_EM | ecosystem: Host-associated > Plants > Roots > Unclassified | place... | reverse complement strand
CGACACGCTCAAGCTCGCGCAGGGTGGCGCTTCGATCCTGATGCGCGATCGTAGCGACAAACGGATCGACCTGACCGTCACGATCGACGGCTCCGACGGCAAGCGCGTGCTCGACAACAAGCAGAGCGTGCCCATCGGCGAGTGGTCCGTGTTCGTCCACACGACCAAGGACGACGGCCACATCCTCGCGTTGACCTGCAAGTAATCGTTCGGGTTAGTAACCGCGAGGCCGGCCTTGCCGGCCGAAGCAGCGCCGCCGAATGGCGGCGCGGTGTAGATCGAACAAACGCGGCCGGCGCGATGTTGTATAAGCCTTGACCGGCGTGCAGTGGCATCCACAAGCCCAGGGGGGCGTCCGGTTGACCAAACGGCGGCGCTGGCCGTGGGTGGTCGGCGGCTCCGTCGTCGCCGTGTTCGTGCTCGTGGTGATCGCCCTCGCGGTGATCTATCCGAAAGTCGCGGCGCACATGGTGCGCGGGCGGGCCGAGCGCCTCGCCCAGAAGCTCGGGCGCACGATCGACATCGGCGCGATCGATGTCTCGCTCGGTCACCTCGCGATCCGCGACATCTCGATCCGCGGCCCGCTCGACGGCGACCTGCCGCTGGTCCACGTCGATCGCGTCGACGTCGACTTCGCCACGTGGGCCTCGTTCGTCGGCCGGATCGAGCTCGGCGAGGCGAAGGTCGACGGTGTGATCGCGGCGCTGCGCCGCGGGCCCGACGGCCGCGACAACGTGCAGGACGCGCTCGAGCACTATCGCGCGGGTGCGAAGGAAGGTGGGACCGGCCACGGGGCACGGCCGACCCGACTCACGATCACGCACGCGCGCCTGATCGCGAACGACGAGCAGAGCGGCGCGACCGCGCTGGTCGGCGACGGCGACGCGACCTGGACTCCGGAGCTGCTCGTCGCACACGGCCGCTCGATCAGCGCGACGACGACGGGCGCACCGAAGGCGATGCTGGCGACCGTCGAGGTCCGCCGCAAGACCGGCGAGTCGCCGGAGGTCAAGCTCGACGGCGGCGAGCTCGAGCTGTGGCCGCGGATGGCGCTGTCGGGGATCGCGGGGACGATCGTCGCGGATCCGAAGACCGACGGGCAGTACACGCTCGCGGTCGCCGGTGGCTACGGCGGCGTGCCGGGGCAGCTGTGGACGGCGCGCGGCGGTCTCGATCCGAAGGCCGGTTCGGCGCATGTCGATCTCGAAGCGGCGAAGTTCCAGCTCGATCGGCTCGCGCCGATCCTCGCGCAGTCCGCGATCGTCGACTACCAGGCGACGTCGATCGACACGAAGCTCCACGTCGACGTCGACAAGGCCGGCGCGCAGTTCGCCGGTGGCTTCCACCTCACCGGCCTCAACGTCGGTCACCCGTACATCGCCGACAAGGAGGTCCACGATCTCGATCTGTCGGGTCAGATCGCGGGCTCGTTCGATCGCACGACTCGCAAGCTCGAGCTGACGAAGGGCGACTTCGTCTCGCGCAACGTCCCGTTCTCGATCACCGGCGAGGTGATCGCGCCGAAGGTCGTCCACCTCGATGCGGAGAGCCCTCGCAAGAACCCCGACGGTACCGAGCGCACGCCACCGATGCGCGGCCCGCACGGCGTCCAGCAGCTCCAGGCGCGGCTCGTGATCCCGCCGATCGACTGCCAGCGCATGCTCGATGCGTTCCCGGTCGAGATGGTGCCGTACATGCACGGCTACAAGGTGCGCGGCGTGTTCGACGTCGACATCCACACCGCGATCGACTGGTTCGATCTGGATGGACTCGAGCTCGGTGGCCACGTCGCGATCAACAAGTGCAAGGTCCTCGACGAACCGGCCGACTCGCCGAAGCGCCTCAAGGACGAGTTCGAGCAGTACGTCGAGACCGAGAAGGGCGAGTGGGACTCGTTCATCGTCGGGCCGACGAACCCGGACTTCGTCCCGCTCGATCAGGTCTCGCCGTTCCTCCTGAAGTCGATCCAGTCGAGCGAGGACTTCGGGTTCTACAAGCACCACGGCTTCATCCCGAGCGAGTTCCGGACGGCGCTGATCTCGAACTTGAAGAAGGAGAAGTTCGCGGCCGGTGCGTCGTCGATCACGATGCAGATGGTCAAGAACGTGCTCCTGTTCCGCGAGAAGACGCTCGCGCGCAAGCTCCAGGAGCTGTTCCTGACCTGGCACGTCGAGAACACGCTCGAGAAGGATCGGATCTTCGAGATCTATCTCAACGTGATCGAGTTCGGTCCCGACCTCTACGGCATCGGCCCGGCCGCGCACTACTACTTCGGCAAGCCGGCGAAGGATCTGAACCCGACCGAGGCGGCGTTCTTCTCGTCGATCCTCCCCGACCCGAAAGGGCGTTCGGCGCAGTACTGCGCGAACGAGATCACCAAATGGACCCGGACGAAGATCGAGCACATCCTCGCGAACATGCTGAAGCGCAAGCAGCTGACGCAGGAGGAGTTCGATAAGGCCGCCGCGACGCCGCTCCTGTTCTACAAGACGTTCGACAGCGAGTCCGAGGAGGACTGCCTGAAGCGGGTCAAGAAGGCGATCAAGAACGCGCGCCCGACGAACCCGCTCAAGGACCGCGAGGACGACGCGAAGCGCGACAAAAAGCCCGGGTCCAAGACCCACAAGAAGCACGAGCACCACGACAAGTAGTGCTAGAAGCACGGCATGCGGATCCTGCTCGCCCTCGGCTTCGTGTTCGCGCTCGCCGCCCCGGCGCTCGGCGCGCCGCCGTCCGAGGAGCGCCCGCACGAGATCCTCTCGGATCGCCCGTCGGGGTTCTGGACCTCGAACCGCCCGGCCGTCGGCGGTGCCTACAAGTGGCGGCTGCTCGAGGTCGGCGTCGCGGTCTGCGCGATCACCGGGTTCTTGACGATTCGCCTGGTCAAGAAGGCGAAGGCGCCGGCCCAGGCCCGCTTGCTTCGCGATGACCGACGTTAGACTCGGGATGAAGCCCGCCGTGAAGGTCGGGCTCGCGATCGCCGGCGCGGCCGCGCTCGGGCTCGGCGCCTACATCATTTTCATGCTCGCGACCGAGGATCGTGTGGGCAAGGCGTGCGCGCACCTCGAAGGCCTCGGCGAGCCACTCGTGGTCGAGTCGCTCGTGCAGTACGTCCAGCGCAACATCGTCGGGCTCGGCATCGAGCGAGAGGAGCACGTCCGGATCGAAGAGGACGGCACCCACCCTCGCTGCATGAAGGCGTTCGAGACGATCGAGCACGCGTACGGCAATCGCCAGTTCGAACGGCTCGTGAAGTGTGCGGAAGGCGCGCCCACGCCGAATGCTGCGCGCGAGTGCTTTCGTTAGTCCGTCGACGCGCCGAACCACGCCGTGAGGCTCCACACCGCCGCGGGTGCCATCGGATCGGTGAACTGGTAGATCCGCGCCGCCTGCAGCCCGCTGAACAGGCGCTTCGCCCACGTGATGCGGAGCTCGCCGGCGCCCGCGCCTTCATCCGTCGACGCGGCGGCCCACGCGGCGGCTTGAAACCTGCGCGACATCGGCACGCCGGCGCTCGCGGTCGCGAGCATGCCCAGGCCGGGGCGAGAGCGAATGCCGACCTCGAACCAGCCGCGCTCGCTCGCGACGCCGGTGGTCGCGCCGAGGGAGCCACCCTGGAGCTCGCCGGCGCGCGCGCGCGTATAGATCTCGACGCGCTCGATCCGATACAGCGGCCCGAACATGTCGCCGGCGGTGCCGCTGCCGCCGCGCGCGTCGGCGCGGATCGTGTAGCGAAGGTCGTCCCGCACCACCGCGGCGTCGACGTAGGCGAGCGCGGTGAAGCCGAGGCCGAGCTCCGCGATCAGCGACACGCCGAGATCTGCGCGTGCGGACGGCGCCCCGATCCGGTAGCTCCCGCCGGCCTCGATCGCGGTGGCGACCCGCGTCTTCATCAGCGTCGCCGGCTGGCTCGGATCGATCGCGACCGCGAGGTGCGCACCCCACGGCGGCGCGATCTGATCATTCACGGCACCCGCGATCAGCACCGGATCGAGGACGTCGTCGAGCTCGAGGCTCGCCTCGGTCGTGGTGGTGACCGCCGCCGCGCGCACGCCGGTGCGCCAGCGATCGTCGAGCGTGCTGCGATAGCCGTCGGCGAGGCGCGCGACGTGCGCCGGTGCCAGGCCGCCCGCGGCGATCGCGAGGTGGCCGCCGCCGTCGAGCTCGGTCGTCGCCTCGAAGTCGCGAACGAGGGTGACGACATCGGAGATGCGATCCCAGTCGGTGCGGCGAAACGTGCCGTCGTCCCACACACCGCGCGCACCGAGCCCGAGCACGACGTCGCGCCAGTGCTGGTCGAGCCGCAGCTCGAGTGCGCCGTACGTGGCGCTGCCCTGAGCACCGGCACCGACCGAAGCGCCGACCGAGACGTCCGCGCGCGCGGCCCCGCTCGCGAGGACGATGGCGGCGGCCCAACAACGCATCCCGAAAGGTTCGCCTCCGGGTGCCGGCGGGGGCCAATTTCGAGCCTGAATATTCGTGGCGTCGCGGCGTCGGTGTGAACGGGCGGAACACCGGTCTGTTCGAACTTCACCACGCGATCTCCAGCACTTGGCACCAGGTTTCCAGGACCTAGAACGCCACGATTGCGAGTCCGTGAACGACCTTGAAGAACTGTGATCGGCACGGCGGGTGCTCTTACCCCGATCCGTGCTGATCAAACTCGCCCTCGCATCTCTGACGCTCGTGGTGGCGACCGGCTTCACCGGTTGCGTGCCCTGTAGCAGCGACGTCACCGAGCACGGGCTCGCGGCGCGCCCGCAGTACGACGGCGCGATCGACGAGTGCATCACGATGGGCCGGTGCATTCCGCTGTGCCGCTCGGCGTTCGAGCTCGACCCGTCGATCGAGATCACGAGCTGCAAGATCGAGCTGATCGACGCCGCGAACGCGCACCTGCTCGTCCGGTTCTCCGACCCGAACGCGTGCACCGTGGACTCGAGCGACGACGACATCTACTACACCGACGATGGCGGCGGCGACGACGGTGGCTATAGTAGCGACGACGGCAGCAGCGACGACGGCACGGACGACGGCAGCACCACGGACGACGGCAGCAGCGACGATGGCACCGACGACGGTGACTACGGTGGCGACGATGGCGGCGACTCGGGAGACGACGGCGGCGACTGGGGCGACGACGGCGGCGACTGGGGCGATCGTCACGCGCCAACCTCGCCGGCCAGCCCGTTCGTGAATTCGGTCACGGCGACGAAGGCCCGTCAGTAGCGCGGAGGCTGTTACAGTGCACGGGTGCTGCGTACGTTCTCGCTCGCACTGGTAGCCGCTTGTAGCGGTGGCGGTAGTGGTACGCCGATCGACGCGCCACCTCCGGATGTCTCGACCGACGGGCGCCTGCACGTCGACGATGGCACCCCGAGTCGGACGCCGTGCACGAGCGCGTTCGGCAACAAGCTGACCTCGTCGCCGACCTACGGCCGGATCGACGGCTACCTCGCCGCGATCGTCCCGCCGTCGGGGATGAATTCGTGCAACGCGGACACCGGCCACGTCCACCTCCAGATCCGGATGATGGGCGCGACCTACGACGTCGCGATCGATGCGACCGACAGCATCACCAGCGTCGACGACGTCCACACGGGGCAGGTCGATCACGACCTCACGAACCTGCCGTGGGCGGAGGGTTGGCACACCGGCGTCAACGCGGACTACGTCTCGCTCGGTCTTCATTCGGCCGACCTCGCGCTCCACACCAAGGCCGAGGTCGTCTCCGAGATCACGGCGTTCCTGGCGACCGCGAATCACATCAGCGTCTACATGACGACCTACGGCTCGGACGGCGGGCACCTCGTCCATCGCAACGGCAACGGCCGCGACGGCATCGTCGTCACCGAGCCGCTGTCGCTGCCGGCTCACATGATGGTGCTGAGCTTCACGGACCAGGCGTTCTAAGGAATTCCGAGCCGGGTCAGGATCGACTTGATGATCTTCGTCGCGCGGACTTCGTCGAGCAGATCGTCGAGCTTGTCGAGCCCGGTGAACGCGCTGAACCGGCGCAGCAGATCGACGGCCTGCGCGGCGCGCCGGATGCCCATGAGCTCGAACAGGTGCGCCTTGCCGTGGGCGTGCAGCCGGGCGTCGAGCGCGCGCCACGGCGCGAACTGATCGGGCTCGGTCAGCGGCCACGTCGGGACCTTGCCCGCGGTCGAGCCCGAGCGCTGGAGGATGATGTTGACCGCGTGGCGCGCCGCTTCGTTCGCGCCCTCCATCGACGCGAGGTCGGTGCCGGTGCGGACGTAGTCGCCGGCGAGCACGAAGTTCGGGATCGCGGTGCCGGCGTCGGGCCGGATCGCCCACGACCCGGGAGGATGGACGAGCAGGCGCGACTTGTTGATCGGCGGGACGCCGCCGCTGAAGTCGAGATCGTCGTCGAGGTGGGCCGAGTGGAGCAGCTGGTCGGTGAGCACCTTGTCCTCGGGGTGCGTGCCGTTGAGCGCGGCCTTGAGCTGCTGCCAGATCTCGGTCTGGATCTCGGCCGGCGTGCACATCTTCGCCGTCTTCGGGATGAACGTGCCGGGCGTGTTCCAGTCCGACACGTCGATCGAGATCAGGCCACCGACGCTGCCGTCGCCGTAGACCTGACGGAACAGGCCGAGGTCGCGCCAGAACTGCGGCTGGCTGATCGAGGTCAGCGCCCACGGCGAGTCCGGATAGAACAGGTGGCCGCGGACGAGCGGGACGTCCTCGTAGAGGTAGTACTGGATGCCGACCATCCAGGACACGAGGTCGTCGGGGTTGCGCAGCCGGAGCTGGTCGAGGACCGGATCCAGCGCGCCCATCGCCGGCGTGATCATCCCGATCGCGATATCGATCGGCACCGCGAGCACGTAGAAGTCGGCGGTCGCGATCGTCGCGTCGTCGAGCTTGATCCCGCTGATCTGGGTCGGGCTGGTCTGGATCTCGACCACGCTCTTGCCGGCGTGCATGCCGGCGCCGAGCGACGTGAGATGGGCGATCCACGGATCGAACCACATCTCGCTGGTCGGCCCGCCCATCGTCCGGTCGTTGTTCACGCCCGAGTCGGCGAAGTCGAGGATCAGCTGCATCGAGATCGTGCCGACGGTGCGCGCGGAGCCGTGCTTCGGATCCATCGCGACCATCGTCCGCGGTACGGCGCGGAGCTGGCGCTGGAACTTCGGCGAGTAGCGGTCGCCCTCGAGGAAGTCCCACCATGCGATGCCCTCGTACTCGCCGAGCCGGCGCTCCTCGCTCGAGGTGAAGAACTGGAGGATCTTCGACGCGAACAGCGTGATGTCGCCGTCGTCGAAGTCGAGCTCCTGAAAGAACAGCTCGAGCGCCGCGAGGATGTCGTACGGCTTGTCGACCTTCTTGCGGAAGAACCGGAACCAGGTGTCGTCGTCGATCATCGCGATCGCGCTCTCGGTCGTCGGCCGCAGGTGATCGATGACGTGACCGGCGCCGTCGGGGATGCGCGCCATCGTGTCGATCACGTGCTTGTAGAACCGCGGGTAGAACCGGAAGCCGTGCTCGCCGGGTAGGTCCTTGCGCCCGCCGGTGCCGGTGCCGGTGACCGGCTGGCTGCGCGCCTTGCCGCCCCAGGCGGGTCGCTGCTCGTAGATGTCGACCTTGAAGCCGCGCTCGACGAGCTCTTGCGCTGCAGTGAGGCCGGCGACGCCGCCGCCGATGACGATGACCGAAGGTGTTGCCACTGTGCCCTCCTACGAAACCATGCCGCCCGTGAACCACTTCACCGCGAACCCCAGCGGGCCCGGATCGATCGGAGCGCCGGCGAGCGCAGCGATCGCGAGTTGATCGACCTTGCCGCCGCGCTCGGCCGCGATCGCGCGGGCCTTGCCGAACAGGTCGCGCGCGCGGTCGCGGTCGCCGAGGAGGTGCTCGGCCTGGCCCCACAGGCGCAGCCCGGTCGCGGCGTAGAACGACCACCTGCCGCGGCGGTGCAGGGCGCGCGCCCGCTCCTTCGCGCGCCGCGCGGCACCGCGCTCGCCGGCAACGGCGCGCCCGATCTCGGCCGTCGCGATCACGACATCGATCATCGCCTGGATCGCCGGCATCGCCGACAGCCACTGCGAGCGCGCGGTTCGCTCGAGCTCCTCGCCGAGCGCGGCGGCGCGCCGCCAGTCACCCTCGGCGAGCGCGAGCTCGCCCGCGAACACCTGGCGGTAGATCCACGCCATCCCGCGCCGCGCAGCGGGTGCGCCCGCGAGCTCGCGTCCCAGCGCACGCGCCTCGTCGAGATCGGTGCCGGCGAGGACGAGCGCGCGACCGCGATAGCTGCCGAGCATCGCGCGCGCGATCAGATCGTCGCTCGCATCGGCGAGCTCGCCGAGCATCTCGAGCGACCGCACGGGCTCGCCGGCGTAGAGCTCGCCCAGCGCCCAGTACGTGCGCAGGAACGACGCCTCCCACGACCGCTCGATGCCGAGCCGCTCGCAGATCTGGCGGCCTTCCTCGTGCGCGAGGCGCATGCCGCTCCAGTTGCCGCGCAACGTCGCGAGGATCCCCGCGGCGCCGGCGGCGACCATCCGCGGGTACGGCGCGCCGCTCTCGACGGACAGCCGCTGCGCGCTCGCGATCGCGCGGTCGCCGAACCTGCCCAGCGAACCCGCGGCGAGGTACGCGGCGAGCATCGCCATGCCCATCGCCTCGGCCGCGCGATCGCCGGCGCCCTCGGCGACCGCGATCCCGCGCACGACGTACTCGAACGACTCGATCGGGTACGGCGTCGACAGGAAGCTCGCGATCACGCGGTACGCCGCGGCGACGACCTCGTCGGTGGTGCCCGCGCTGCGCAGCCGCGACGGGACGAGCCAGCGCGCGGACACGCCGAGCGCGCGCGCCGCGCTGAGCGCCCGGCCCCGCGCGCGCTTCTGGCCGCGGCGATCGAGCACGCCGTCGAGGATCTCGAGGCCACGCTCGATCTCGCCGAGCTTGATGTGCGACTCGGCGGCGCGCACGAACCAGCGATCGCCATCCTGGTCGGTGCGCGCGAGACCGTCGAACTCCACCGCGGCGGCGGCGAGCTTGCCGCCGATGAACAGCGCCTCGGCCCGCTTGGCACGGAGCGCGATCACGAGAGTCGGCGAGTCGGCGAGCGCGAGCGCGCGGCCGTAGCCGTCGGCGGCGAGCGCCCAGGCGAGCTGGGTCTGCGCGGCCTCGGCGGCGGTGGTCGCCCAGCGCAGCGCGCGCGGGCGATCGCCGGCCTCGCGCCAGTGATAGGCGAGCTGATCGGGCGTCGCGTGCTCTTGCTCCATGAGCTCGGCGTAGCGCCGGTGGAGGTCCTTGCGCGCGGCCGGTGCGAGCGAGCTCGCCGCCGCATCGCGCAGGCGCTGGTGATAGAACACGAACACGCCGTTGCCGCTCGCGGTCGGCGTCGAGCGGACGATCCGGCCGTCCTCGAGGCCGCGCAGGGCGGAGTGGAGCTGGTTCGACGGCAGCTCGGCGAGCGCGCGCAGCTGCTCGAACGTCGCGGCACCACCGGCGAGCGAGGCGATCTCGGCGACCGCGCGCTCCGTCGGGTCGAGACGATCGAGCCGGCGGAGCTCGGCGTGGTTCGGATCCGCGAGGCCGGCGTCGGCGAGCTCGAGCCCGATCAGCTCGGCGAGGTACGGGCTGCCGGCCGCGAGCTCGGCGGCCGCGGCGAGGCGATCGCGCGAGGTCTGCGGCGCGAGCTCCGCGATCAGCGTCGCGAGGTCCGTGACCTGCATCGGTGCCAGCTCGATCACGTCGCAGCGGTTCGCGAGGCGCGCGAGCAGCTCGGCGGGGACCGGCGACTGATCGGGCCCGGTCGTCCAGGTCGCGACGATCGTCAGCGGCCGGCCGATCCGTTCGACGAGGAGCGCGAGCAGCTCGAGGCTGTCGTCGTCGGCCCACTGGAGGTCGTCGATCACGAGCACGCCCCGCATGCCCGGCGTCGACTTCGGCCCGCGCGGCAGCGCGAGGACGTGGCGGAACAGGTCGGTCATCGCGAACAGCGCTCGCTCGCGCTCGACCCGGAGGTCCTCGGCGGCGGGGGAATGAACCGCATCCTCGAGGAGCTCGCCGAGCGTCGGGAACACGCGGGCGAGCGCGCCGGCGTGATCGATCATGCCGACGAGATCAGCGTTGCCCGCGAGCTCGGTCGCGAGATCGTCGATCACGAAGTCGAACGCGCGGTATGGCACGCGCTCGCGCTCGTGACAGCGACCGCGCCACAGCACGTCGTCGGAGCCGTCGAGCCGGACCCGGCCGACCGCCTCGTCGATCAGCGAGCTCTTGCCCACGCCCGATGGACCGGTGACGAGCACGAGCCGGCCGTCGTTCGCGGGATCGATCAGGCGATTCGCGAGGCGGTGGAGCTCGCCGCCGCGGCCGACGAACTTCGACGCGCGCCGGATCTGGCGCGGCTGCGAGAGCTCGCCGCTGAGCCGTACGGCGAGGTCGAGCGCGGTCGGGCGGCGCGCCGGATCTTGCTGGAGCAGGTGATCGATCAGATCGTCGAGATCGGGCGGGATGTCGGGGTTGATCGTGCTCGCGCGCGGCAGGGCGACGACGCGGTTGAGCCGCGACAGCACGTGCATCGCCCCGCCGAACGGCGGCGCGCCGGTGACGAGCTCGAACGCGACGACGCCGAGCGCGTAGACGTCCATCGCGGGGCTGACCATCAGGCGCTCGATGTACTCCGGCGCGAGGTAGGCCGCGGTGCCGACGACGCGGGTCTCGCGCGACAGCTCCTGCTCGGCGCGGCGATGCTCGAGCGCGAGGCCGAAATCGAGGAGCTTCGTCGTGCCGTCGCCGCCGACGATCGCGTTCGACGGCTTGACGTCGCGGTGGATCACGCCACGCGCATGAAGGAATGCGAGGCCCTCGGCGAGTTGCGCGAGCACCGAGCGGACCCGGCCGAAGTCGACCTGCGGCACGACGCGCACCGCCGGGATCGCGGGCTGTGACACCGGCACCTCGGTGTGCGCCTCCTGGATCGGCGGCGTGGTCCGGGTGGTCTCGTCGGAGAGCGCCGGGATCGACGACGGTAGGATCCGCGGAGGCATGGGCGCGTGCTCGACCCAGCGCCGCGGATCGACGCCGCGGAGGTACTCCATCGTGAAGTAGCAGGACCCCTCGCTCGCGACCAGCTCGTAGAGCTCGACCAGGTTGGGATGGCGGAGCGACGCGACCGCGCGGAACTCGCGCTTCAACCACAGCGATGCGTTGTGGTGCGTGATGCCGCGGAACTTGATCGCGACGTCCATGTCGCGGCGCAGATCCCGGGCGAGGTAGACCACGCCCATTCCCCCGCGACCCAGCTCGCGCACGACGTGGTAGCGATCGCCCACGAACCGATCGATGCCCTCGGCCGCAAACACCCACGACGAAGTTATCATGTGCCCAGTGCCTGAAGTGCCCGAACCGCGAGACGCGATCGATCGGTTGATCGAGAAACACGGCCCCTCGAAGATCTGCGAGGCGCTGCTGCCGATGATGACGCCGGAGCGGATCGCCCGGATCGACGCGGTCCTGGCGGCACGGCTGGGTTCGATCGTCACGTGCGTCGAGGACACCTACGACCCGCACAACGCGGCGGCGACGATCCGGACGACCGAGGCACTCGGCCTCCAGGAGCTGAACGTGATCGAGCCTCACAATCGGTTCTCGGCCGCGCAGGGGGTGACGCGCGGTGCGCATCGCTGGATCGATCTCGCGCGCTGGCCAACCGCCGAGGATGCGATCCGCTCGCTCCACGCCCGCGGGTTCCGGGTCTACGCCACGGCACCGGCCGCGACCGTTTCGGTCGA
>Ga0307509_10009915_pt1 | contig 11772 bp, 17 predicted proteins | sample 10_EM_MG_FD_202245 | JGI IMG/M metagenome (GOLD analysis project Ga0307509, IMG submission 202245) | Populus trichocarpa ectomycorrhiza microbial communities from riparian zone in the Pacific Northwest, United States - 10_EM | ecosystem: Host-associated > Plants > Roots > Unclassified | place... | reverse complement strand
GCGGCGTTACCGATCATGCTGATCAGCGGCCCCGCAATGTTGCCAAGGCCCAAGCCCGACTCGAAGATCACGCCCACGAGCCCCAGCCCGTTCGCACTGGCGTTCGCTGCAAAGAGCTGCCAAGCCTCTTCCTGTGGCTTGCGCCAGGCGTGTTGCATAGTCGGCCATGTTGCCACCAGGTTGGCGGCCATAGCCAACATGGCGTCGAGATACATCGCGTGCGGAAAGGCGAGAATCGCCAAAAGGCACGCGCCCGACACAACCAAACAGCTGCGGTCGACGGCGTTGTCCGGCCGTTCGCCAACGCGCTTCACGCCGCTCAGCACCAACACGCTGACGTTCCCGAACGCCGCCAGCGCGTTGAACAACGCTGCGGTGGGATTGTGGTTAAGCAGAGCCACGATCGCCAGCACACTATTGGCCGTACCCCATGCAATCCACGAGGCAAGCCGAGGTTTTGTGTGGCCCCGGGCAATTTCCACAATATATCGCCCAGTGCCCCACAAAGAAATTGCGGCGCCCACCCAGGCAGCTACTACCATAACGTACATACACCCTCCCTTATTTTGAAGCTCCTGGCGCACAAAGAAAAAACGCCAGTTGCATAACTCACTTACTGTATGCGGCTGGCGCTAACCACAAGAAGAAAGGATATCAGGTTGAGCCTGATTTTGCTAGAGGATTTGACGCATTTTTGTTTATGATTCTGGCGGCGCAGAATCGAACTGCTGAATGTATTTATAGGCCCGCTCCCACGGCAGGTGAGGAAAGTACTCGGGCGGGCGTAATTTGTGATCACCCGACGCAATATGCCGCGGCAAGCCTTCTTTAATAACAATCCGCTCAAAGTCCCAGCCTTCGTATTTTTCGCTGTAGGCCTGGCGTGTTACGCTGAGAAGCTCTTCTTCGGGCGTCCAACCGTTATAGTCAAAAGCCCAAATACCATTGCTGGCGTAATAATGATTTCCTGGCAAATTATCGACCGGCCGAATATAAATGAGCTCGTAGCCTTCGTCTATGTGCAAACTCAAAAACATATGCGCCAAAATATGGCATGCCCCTGATGCAAAAAATGCCTTATCGTCGCGTTGCCACGCAAGGAACGGATCGCGCCGCTCAGAAGCGGTGCGGGAATATAAAATACCCGGCTGATACATAGCTTTTTTCTCCTCTGTTGTTTGTTTTTTATAAGCCTCTCAAAGCTTATTTCCAATATAGCGGAGGAGACACGTGATTAGCAATAGCGCTTTACATTGTGCCATAATAGAAGCAACATGAAGCGTCCCAAAGCCGACGACAACTCCTACTACCGTGACGTTATGAGCGTCCTGCGCATGGCGGGCACATTCCTGCCACTTGCAATCGTGCCAGTAGGGCTACTCGTAAGAAATGGCGTACTAGACCGCAGCTTCTATCTAGGTGACACGTGGTACGCAGCACTATCATTCGCCTTTGTTGTGACGGCAATTCTGCAATACTTCCTAACCCGCTACCGTCCATCACCAGCAGTGTATTTGATACTCTCGGTGGCTTATCATGTTCTGGGAATCGCGTTCATTTTAACGGTGAGTGGCTTCTTGAATCCTATCATCGTGTGCTGGGTCGCTTTAATGCTAGCAGTGGATACCTACTTTGGTACAATCGCATTCGTGTGCAGCGCCATTGTCTTGGCTGCGACCGGGGCTGCCAGTCTGCCGCTTCATGGCAGCAGCCCGAATGAAGCGTTGCAAGATATACTATTCTGCGTATTTATCATTAGTGTAGGGTTTACGGTGTCGCGTATTCGCAGTATCACTGACCGCGAACGGCTCGCACTGACAAAAAGCCGCGAGGACGTCAACTTCCAGCGCGAACGGCTCATCACACTCGTGAACAGTATGGGTGATGCTGTGATTGCTACCGATGAAGCCGGCGTAATCAAAGTTTTTAACGCGGCCACGCTGAACTTGCTCGACACGAACACCGACCTCACTAACAAACGTATCGACCGTGTTCTGCGCCTCTACGACGAAAATGACAAGCCTGTTCGGGCGCTCGAACTCGCCAAAAGTAATCATGCTGTTTTTTCGCGAACCGACCTCATGCACAAATTCAACGACGGCGAACAAATGAATCTCTATATTAACTTTTCGCCCGTCCAACTCAGCTATCAAGGAGCAGGTGATAAGGGATTTATCTTTATTCTGCGCGATATTACCAAGGAAAAATCACTCGAGGAAGAACGTGATGAGTTTATCTCGGTGGTCAGTCACGAACTTCGTACACCGGTGGCAATTGTGGAGGGCAATATCAGCAATGTGCGGGTTTTGCAGGACCGAGGCGCCACCAAAGACGTGCTCAATCATGCGCTCGATGATGCTCACGATCAAATCATGTACCTCGCCAAAATGATCAACGACCTCAGTACACTCTCACGCGCTGAACGTGGCTTAGATAGCGCGGTCGAAGACATCAACACCAGCGATTTCCTACACGAAATCTACAAAAATTACACCGAGGCAGCTGCCAAAAAAGGCCTCAAGCTTGATCTCGATATTCAGCCCCGCCTGCCGCACATCACCACAAGTCGGCTGTATCTGGAAGAAATCCTGCAGAACTTTATTACGAACGCGCTCAAGTACACTAAAACCGGCAACGTGACGTTAATTGGGCACAAAGCTAAAGGCGGAGTGTATTTTGCGGTCAAAGATACTGGGATTGGCATTAGCAAAAGTGACCAGCGACACATTTTCGAACGATTCTGGCGCTCAGAAGATTACCGCACACGCGAAACGAGCGGCACTGGTCTTGGACTGTATGTTACCAAAAAGCTGGCGGGGAAGATCGGCGTAACCATCGATTTTGAGTCGCGACTGAACCATGGCTCGACATTCAGCTTCGTGATCAAAACTGCCGGTAAAACGGGCGGGGCGGATGAGGGTTCGTCCGAAGTTATATAAGTACATTTTACGAGGAGATATTCTCCGGGGCGCCGCCTGAATAGCGGGGCGCCCCGGGAGGGTGTGGTAGGGGTCAGCTCATCTCGGCCAGTCTGCGCAGACGCGGCCAGATGAGTTCGTTGCGGCCCCACTCCGTGTCGACGATGGTCACCTGGAACGCGCCTTGCAACGCAGCGATGAGCTTGGGGCTCATGCCCTTGTAGTGGCGCCCGATAGCATGGCGGCTCAACAACGTGCCGTAAAAGCCGCTGGGCTGGCGGAGGCTATCTGCGGCCACCGCAATATCGGCTCTACGTGTTCGCAGACCCGCTTTCTCGAACCGGACAGTCAGGCCCGGATGCCTCGAGAACACACTCGATAGCAGCCCTCCCTGACTCGCCGGCATGAAGCCCATGACCGCAGCCCGCTGAAACGGCGCCACGCCGCCCATGCGCCGACCGCCGCGCATGTCCGTACAGCCAGGTTGCGCCTGGACGGTGATCAGCCGACCGCTGCGGTTCAGCTGAACGAGCAGCGTCCGCAGCTTGTCGGTATTGCCTTCGAACGTGATGGGGCGCCGTGCCGGAATGGGGTCCAGCCGGTCCTCCAACCACAGTGCTGTGCACTCGCCGAGATCAGCCAACGTCTGCGCGTCCTGCCATTTCCGTACCTGACTCATAGCAGCTCCGTCTCGTCGTGACATAAAACCCTACGCAGACAATACTATGTGGTCTTTGGCAAAAAGTACAGGCTACCTGCAAAATTATAAGTTTAGAATTCGCGTTCCTCGGGCCCGTTTCATTGGACCCGAGGAACACTCGTGCGGCTCAGCTTGCCATTGCCCTTAGCCGCGGCCAGAGCTGGCTGTTCCGGCCCCATAGCTGATCAACAATGCTGACTTGATAGCACCGCTGGAGCGCCGCGATGACGTCCGGATGGAGACCCGGATGATCACCCCAACCCGGCAATGGCACGGGTCCGTATTGTTCGGCGATCTCTTTGCAGCTCAGCACACAACCAAAGTGCCCGGCATTGTTACCGTTATGCCGGCTGACCAGTTGCGTGTCGCGCTCAGCCTTGGCGCCAGGGATACTCACCTTGATGTCGAACGTTTCACGCATTCGCCGCAGCGACAGCAGTAGATGCTCGAGTGCGGCTAGAGGCACAAAGCCCATTACTGCGGCTCGCTGGTGGCTCTTGACCCCACCGTACGGTCGCCGCCCTGGTAGACACGCTGGCTGCGAGCACGTAGTAAGGAACTTGCCACTGCGGTTAAGCACGGCGAGCACCGGAACAAGCCGCAACGTTTCGGTGCTGACGCTCGCGCAGTAGTGCGATGTTGGCATGTGGGGAAGTTTTTCCTCCAGCCACAGCGCCGTGCATTGTCCGAAGTCGCGGAGCGTCCGGGCTTCGGTCCACTGCATGACCATTTGCTGACCTCCGGGTCGTCAAGTGAATTGCCAGGAACAAATTATATCCTAAAACGCTAAAAAGTACACCTAACGCCTGCGGGTTGTTCGAATGACCGGATAGCACACATTACGGCCTTTCCAGTTCACGTCGCCAAATTCGTATACCACCATACTCGCCACCAGCAGCACGAGCTCCTGAATCAACGCCACTGGCATCAGTAGGACTGTGACCGGCCAGGTATATATATGCGTACGCACAACCACAAGCGAATAGCCTAACCATATAAGTCCACAAGCTGTGGCTGCCGGAGCCCACAATCGCATATCGTGCGACCCAGCTAAAACAACAAAGGGCGCCACAAACAACACCGCAAGCAGTAACACGCCGCCCAACACATACATTGGCTGACGCTTGAATGTCGGATACAGAAAACGAATTGAGGTCTCGATTTGGCTACTCCATTTTTTGGCCGTCGTAATACCGAGCTCATCGTCACTCACAATGAATCGATACTGGTCGTGCACAAAGAGAATGCGGGCAAAATAGCCCTCCGGGATGATCTTTTGCTGGACTGCCTCAAAGCCACCCAGTCGCATAAGCGTTGTGCGACGAATAAGCCAACATTGACTCGCCACTGGCACGCGCCGAGCCGTCACCGGCAGCGCAATCTGCCAATAATAACGCAGCGTAGTGAGTACCGTTGCCCAGCTCCAGCCGTCACGGCGTGTCGGCAATATTGTCACCATCTCTTGTTTGTTGCTGAGTGCATAGGTGATGAGTTTCGTAATACTTTGCGGGCCCATATGCGTATCGACGTCGGCGAATACAATGTAGTCACCGCTGGCCTGTGCTGTCAATGTGCGCATGGCCTGATTTTTGCCCAGCCATCCATCAGTCGGCCCATCACCTTGCACAAACCGCACGCCATCATGCGCAAAGCTACGAATAACCTCAGACGTCCTATCCTGCGAGCAGTCGTCCAACACGATGATTTCCAACTTCGGATATTCGCTGGCAACGGCAGCGCGCAAACAAGCCTCGAGTGCGTGGGTTTCGTTACGCGCAGGGATAGCGAGCGTAACTGTCGGCAAGTCTCTTAACCGTAGGCCTTGATCTATTTTGCGCAGGCGATAATGTTTCAGCGTCCAGAGTATCTGATACAAAAATGCCAGCCCCAGGACAGTCGAGAGCAACAGACTCGCAATCAGCAATTTACCCGGTGGCAGCGCCGCGAGACCAAGCGACTGACGTGCCAACCAGATATCCACTACAACCAAAAAGATTCCGACCGCCAGGGCACTATTGAGGTGTGTGCTCGCTCGCAGGAACTCACGAGGCAACCGGCCAAAAAGTAAACGACCGGCCATCAGCGCCGCCCATAACTCTATCAGGCAAAGAAGCACGATGAGTGGCAGGGAATAATCGGTCGTGAATAAGAACGCGATGCTTGATATTTCCAGCGCAAGTATTGCCTCCGCCAGCAGGCGACGACGGGTCCAGGCCCACCGATAATGTCCCACCACAATGAGCAGCACTAACGCCGACAGAGTAGGAAGCAGCCATAGGAAAAGGCTTATGCTCATATGCTTCATAGTAGCACGAAGCAGAGAAGACGAAGCGTATTGCTATTTTATGATAATTATTTTATAGTTTATGGGTCCGTATCGAGATGGGAGTGTCATGAACGGCTTCAAGCCCTGCATCGACCCGGCGGAGTATTTCGCCAGGCTCAAAGAACTCGGCTATACCGCCAAACGCAATGGCGGGCCACAGCACAACACGCCCCTGCGCAATGTGTGCGTCCTCAACGTCAGCGTGGCAACCGGCCCGGGACTGGAGCCATGCGTGGTTGTCGCCTGGGAGCGACCGACCGACAACGAGACCACATATCTCAGCAGCAGGCGCTTCGACAACGAGCGGCACTTGAGCGACTGGCTCGAGATGCACAGGGTCACCCTCAGCCGACATGCCCGTTCGCTCTGACGACGAATCGAGAAGCCAATGAGAACACCACAGCTCTCTATCGCCAGCGTCATTGTCTACGGTCCGGCTCTACCCACGGCACAGGGCGAAGTCAACGGCGTCAAGTACGCGCTCCAGCCGGGAAGGGAGTGCAAGATCAGCATAGCCGTGCCTTTGCCGGGCCGGCGCAATATGCTTCTCCCCAAGCACAATCAGACGGGCCTGGGAGTCAAGATCGGCAGAGTCCCGCTTACAAGTTTGGGACTGATGCTGCTGACTGGCCGCAGGGTCGAAGAACTCTGCAACAAGATCACCGGGGTAGCCGGCAGCATCTCGCTGACGGCGGCGGCGCTGAAACCGCTCCTCGACGACATCGAGGATAACCTCACGACATAGCGCTGTCGGGCCGCCCCTCTCAAAGCTGAGAGTGGGTGGCCCGAGGCAAAAAACTTGGCAAGCACTGTACATTATGAAATTATATGTTTGTCCGTACACACTACTGTTGGAGTCTCGCATGACCACAATTCACGTTGTGAAGTTCGCCTTACTCACCCAGGGAGTCCGCGTTCAGCGGGGGACTATGACCCTCGGAGGACGATCTGTTGACTTCTGGATGAGCAGCACATCGAGCTACAGCCGGCTGCTGATCACCACCGACACTGCCAAGGGCCTGCCGCAAACTCGAACCGACCACGAGAACCCCGTCATGATCCGGAGGGATGCGGTCAACAAGAGCCTACACGTCATCACCATCAACGGTCCCGCCCTTGGGCCCGCGCTGACGCATGCGTGGGCGCCGCATCCGAGTATCGCCGATATCGGCGCTCAGCTGGTCAAGGCGCTGAAAGTGGCCCTGCCGGAGCACCAATTCGTGTAGACGAAATTCGCCGCCGCGGCCAGGGACAATCTCTGGACGCGGTGGCGTGAACACCCTCTTGACTCCTGTAACTTTTTCCCTTACTATTGACAGCAGACGCCTACATCTATAGTAGGCTTTTTAATTTGGAGAAAATTGTGGCTGAAAAACCATCCAAGGCTACAACCAAAGGGGACAAGAAAGACGTACTGAAGCACAGCGTAAACGTCTCGGGTAGCGGCAAGCTATCGCAAAACGTCCGTATGCCGCGCTGGATTCGCGCTATCGGCGGTTACTTTACTGGCTCGTGGCGAGAGCTACGCCAGGTCAGCTGGCCGACCCGCAAGGCAACGTGGGGCATGACGCTCGCCGTGATGCTGTTTACGCTAGTACTAGCAGTGTGCATCTTGCTTCTCGATTTGGGATTCGAACAACTATTTAAGAGGATTATTTTGTAATTATGAGCGCTCAACGCTATGACTCAACCCGTCAGTGGTATGCGATTCACACATACTCTGGCTACGAAGAAAAGGTCGCCGAAAGCATCCGCCAGCGCGTGGATAGCGTCGACATGGCCGACAAGATTTTCGATGTGATGGTTCCAAAGGAAAAACAGATCGAAATCAAAAACGGTAAGCGCAAAATCGTGGAGAAAAAAATCTTCCAGGGTTACGTGCTTGTCGAGATGAAGATGACCGAAGACGCATGGTATATCATCCGCAACACACCTGGCGTCACCGGCTTTGTCGGCAGCGGCACCGAGCCAACTCCGGTCAGCGAAGAAGAAATGACCAAAATCAAGAAGCGCATGGGCGTTGCCGAGCCAAAGCACCGCATCGACTTCAGCGTCGGTGAAGTTGTGAGCATCGTCGACGGTCCATTCAAAGGCTTCGACGGCGCCATCAACGAGATCGACACCCAAAAGGGTAAAATCAAAGTGCTGGTCAGCATGTTCGGCCGAGATACGCCAGTGGAGCTGGACGCATTGCAGGTTAAGAAAGTTTAGTTTTTTTATAGCAACACTTAAAAAACCGGCATCATCATGGTGTCGGTTTTTGGTTTTATTGCCAGAATTTATTATGGGGACGGCACGCACCGGCCCGCTCGACTAGACTTTTTGTCTTCAGCGGCGTACCATCGTTCTGTCCCTGTTTTCATGCGCGAATTATGAAGGGAAATCATGCGCTGCATCAGTAGCAACACCGTGTCCGCGACGGAAGGATCCGGCGAAAGTTACGCGGTGATCACCGTCGATCCACGCCCTGAGCTCGCCCCATCGGCGTTCATCATGGACCTGTATTCGTCGGCGATCGGCAAGAGCAAGGCCCTTGTCAACGCTGTCGTGCAGGGTGGAATGGTCCGCGTCGTCCTGGTCGACTTCGCAATCGCCCGCTGGGGTCTGGCGCAGAACAACCAGCTCCCAGCGTTCACCGCCATTCTGCCAGCATAGACCGAAAGGAGTAAGTATGTACTCCCCAACCCGACTCGTCAGCCACACCCGGGTGCGGGATCCTCTTGGCGCCAAGGGCATGTGTGACGCGCTGGTGTTCACGCCGGAAAAGTACTTCCCGGTGGACATGCTCATGGAGGCATTCCAGCAGTCCGTTCTGAATACGCGCGGTATCCTGCGGACCTGCGGCGCGACACCAGAGGGTAACCTCCTGGTCGTCGTCACAGACATCGACGAGGTTCGCCAGCTGCTGATCGAAACCAGCCAGCTGCCGAGCATTCTGCGCGCCCTGGAGAAGGGGACCTCCTGAGGCGATACTGCCTCACGGTTATCCGTCGCCCATCGGTTTTGATGTGGCGACGGATAACCAGTCCAAATTTTGACTTTTCGCAAAAGCTATTATACGATCGCTCCGTCATGTTCGTCCCTGCAGCATGAGAGGAAGCGATCCATGCCTCAAAAGACCATCGTCTGGAAGCTGGGGCCGGTCAAGGCCACCGTCGACGCAGTCGTGAGACTCGCGCCGATCGACCAGAGTCGACTGCGGCATCGCCCGGCCGACAGACCGATCGTGGCACACCTGGCCGGCTTCACGATCGAGGAGCTGGGCAGGATCGGCTGCAACTTCGACGCCCGCTACCCCGGGCTCTATCGGTGCATGCCGTACTTGACTTCTTCAGGAGTCGCCGGCACACATGGAGCGGCTATTTTCCCCGCAAGCTACGGCTATGACCGGGCGCGAGCCATCATGGCTGACGTGCTCGTCTGAGCCAACGAGGAGGAAGCATCATGGCAAACGCTCTTGAATGGGAGATTCTGGCCCTGGCCGGAGTAAGTGTCGACGGCCTACGACGAGCCATCAAGCTCTGCCACGATCAAGGAAATCAGATCGCGGTACCGTACGAGCCGCTCCTGACGGCCGTGCAGCGGGTGCTCGATCGTAACGGCGATATCTACACCGCCTTCGCCGAAACAGTTCGAGCCCACCAGTACGCCTTCTCCCTGGAGGACAAAGACAAGTTGATCGCGAGCTGGCAATTCTTCATCGCCCGAATCAACAAGTGCTAGTAGCTTGGTGCCCACCCACATGCCCTCTGCGGCGATAGGTGGGCGCCAAGCCCAAAATCTGAGCTTATTTTACTCTATACAACAGATGTAAATTCCGGTATAATATTATCCGTTACGCACTTCTTAACGCTCAAGGAAGATTATGGCAAAAAAAGTAGTTGCAAATTTGAAGTTCCGCGTGCCAGCTGGCCGCGCATCAGCAGGGCCACCAGTTGGTTCTATTTTGGGTCAGCACGGCCTAAACCTCATGGACTTCGTCAACGCGTTTAACGACCAGACGAAAGACATGATGGGTAAGGACGTTTTGGTCCACGTGCAGGTCCACGAAGACCGCACATATACGTTCAAGGTTATTGGCCAGCCGGTCGATGATATGATTCGCGCGGCAATCGGCCTAAAAAAAGGCTCTGGTAAGCCACACGCTGAAAAAGTCGGCAAGATTTCTCGCGCTCAGCTCGAGGAAATCGCCAAGGCCAAAATGGACGTCCTGAACGCTAACGACCTCGACGCAGCCGTCAAAGTTGTTGCAGGCACCGCCCGCAGCATGGGCGTTGAAGTAACCGAGTAAGCAAACATGGGCGTTGAAGCGTTAGGACCCGAACGACGAAGCAGCGAAGAAATCGCTTGGGGAGTCGAGATAGCCGTCGAGGCTATCGCTCGGGTCCGCCTGCTTCTCGCTGAGCAGCTCGAAAGACTCGAGCTAGAACTCGGCGCCGAAGTTTCAAGCCTCGAGCTCGTTCGACACATTAAAGCCAGAATCAAAGAGCTCGAAAAACAGCTCAGAGACAATCTGGCGTTCCTAGAAGAATTCGACCCGAAGCTCTACGCCGAGCTGAAAGAACAATAAATCATAACCCGTGGGAGGCCCTGAAACGGCCGTTCGCACCACGAAGGAGAATAATCATGGCAGACAAAGCCAAGAAGCAAGACGAAGTAGCAGAAGTTACCGAGCCTCAAGAAGTTATCGAAACTCCAGTCGTCGAGACTGAAGTCACTGAGCCAAAAGAAGAAAAAACCGCCAAAGCCGGCAAACGCAGCGCCAAAGCACTCGCTGAGGCTGAGGAAAAAGTCGAAAAAGAAGAACGCAAAGCCGCTCACGACACCACGCCGCAGAGTGACGAAGCCAAAGCCTCTGACCGCAAAGGCCCAGCGCCAAAGACCCGGACTCGCCTCGAGCGCCGCGGCAAGAACTACCGCAAATTAGCCGAGCAAGTTGAAGCTGGCAAGGCCTACAGCCTCGAAGAAGCAATCGCCCTCGCTGCCAAGACCAGCCCAAGCAAGTTCGACGCTACCGTTGAGCTCCACATTAACTTGAATGTCGATCCACGCCAAGCCGACCAAAATATCCGTGCAACCGTTGCGCTGCCACACGGTACCGGTAAAACCGTACGTGTCGCCGTCTTCGCGCCTGCCGATCAACTCGACAAGGCCAAAAAAGCCGGCGCCGACATTACTGGCGAGGATGATTTCCTTGCTCTGCTCGACAAAGAGCAAATCGACTTCGATATCCTGGTCGCAACCCCACAGATGATGCCGAAGCTCGGCAAGTACGCCCGTTTGCTCGGTCCACGCGGCCTGATGCCAAACCCCAAGAGCGGCACCGTGACCACCAATATCGCCAAGGCCGTTGAAGAAGCCAAGGCCGGTCGCGTTGAATACCGCGTCGACAAGCAAGCCATTGTTCACCAAGGCATCGGTAAAGTCAGCTTCGACGCTCCTAAGCTAACCGAGAACGCCAAGGCTTTCATCGCCAGCCTGAGTAGCGTCAAGCCAGCTAGCATCAAAGGTGCTTACATCAAGAGCGCTGCCGTTACCACGACAATGGGTCCAGGCATCAAGATCGACGTCGCCAGTCTCTAAAAAATACGTCGTCGTATAGAAAACTCCCTGCACTCTTGCGGGGAGTTTTTGTTAGTATAAGGCTATGGGGCAGATTATCGGTATTACTGGCGCAATCGGCAGCGGCAAGAGCACATTTGCGGCATTCTTGCGTGACATGGAGCCAGACCATGCTGCCTATGAAAGCGGGGAAGTGATTGCGGAAGTTGCCGAGGATTTCAACCGCGCGCTCAGTGGCGAACTCGCCTTTGAAACCACAACCGACG
>Ga0307509_10009914_pt1 | contig 11775 bp, 13 predicted proteins | sample 10_EM_MG_FD_202245 | JGI IMG/M metagenome (GOLD analysis project Ga0307509, IMG submission 202245) | Populus trichocarpa ectomycorrhiza microbial communities from riparian zone in the Pacific Northwest, United States - 10_EM | ecosystem: Host-associated > Plants > Roots > Unclassified | place... | reverse complement strand
ATGGTGTTCGCCGGCGCCGTCACCTACCTGGCGACCTCGGCCCGGCAGCGACACCCCGACGTGGAGGACGTTCCGTCGAATGACACCGGGGCGGACGCCCCCGAAGCGGAGAAGGCGAGCGTATGAGCAGCAGCAACAGCATCAAGCACAACAAGCTCAAGCTCGGGAAGCTGCACACCCGGTCCGCGCCGAACAGGATCTTCGGATGGTCCTTGTTCGGTGTGAGCCTGGCGGTCGTCGTCGTGAACTGGATCGAGGAGTTCAGCGACCTGGAGGTGCTTCCCGGCGGCCACTCCGTCTTCTACCTGGCGGGCGGCATGGTGGCGGCGGTCACCGGACTCTGGCGGGTCGGCGCGATGGACGCAAAGTCATAGTCGGTGGCACGGGCACACGCCTGAACGGAGCACGCATCGTATCCGTATCTCCCATATAGGGCCTCTTGTCATATATGGAGACGAGCCCGGCGGCTCGCAGTAGGCCCCGAAGGGGATGAGTCACATGGCGATCTCAAAACGAGTCGCACTCCGTACGACCGCGCTGGCCTTCTCCGCCTCTCTTGTCCTGGCAGCCTGCTCCAGCGGGGGCGGCGGCGGTCAGGCGAATGGCACGGACAGCACGGGCGCGACCAAAACAACCTCTGGCACCCACGTGACGGTCACCGAGACCGAGTACGCACTGAAACTGTCCCGGAACACCTTCACCCCGGGCACGTACACCTTCACCGCCGACAACGCCGGCAAGGTCACGCATGCCCTGGAAATCGAGGGACCCGGCGTGTCCGAGGCGAAGACCAAGAACCTCCAAGGTGGCCAGCATGCAGCAGTGACGGTGACCCTCAAGAAGGGCAGCTATGAGCTCTACTGTCCCGTGCCCGGTCACAAGGGACTTGGCATGGTGCAGAGCATCAAGGTCGGCTGAAACGCGTCCGCCAACGCCTCACGGGATCTGAGGAGAATCGACCGCTGATCGCGGTGTCGCGCATTCGGCCGGCAGCACGTGGTCGGCATGATGCCTGACGGCGGGTGACCCGGTTCGGGGTCCATCAGGGGAAGGAACCGAGTGGTGAGTTCCGACTGGCAACCAGTGCTGGCGCTTCTCGTACTTGTCGTCGCGGCGGTCGTCCTGTTGCACGCCGTCTCGATCGCGCTGCGAGCGATTCGCGAGCCCCTGTACACCGGCCCGTTCGGCGGAGGGCTCGAACCGCAGGAGCACGCTCTGTCCCGGTTCCACGTTCGCTGGTACCCGGTCACGATGATCTTCCTCGCCTTCGACATGGAGATGTTGTTCATGTATCCGTGGACGAAGGTGGTCTCGGCAGTCGGTACGAGCGCGGTCGTCGAGATGTTCCTCTTCCTCGGCGTGCTGTTCGCCGGTGTCGGGTACGCCTGGCGAGAGGGAGCCTTCCGGTGGAGTTGAAACGCACGCTGGTGCGCGCGGCAATGTCTCGGCCGGGAGTGCTGCTGGCGGTGTGTCCCGGGGCGACACGCGAACGGCTGGCGGTCGAGGCCGAGTTGGTACGGCGGGGATGGCCGTGCGCGGCCGTACCCGCGGACGCTGATCTGCTCGTGGTCGTGGGCGAACCCGGTGACGAGGGGCACGGCTGGGTCGCGACCGTGTGGGACGGCATTCCGGCGCCCAAAGCCCGGATACGGATCACGAATGCGGAACAGGCCTCCGATGCGCTCGATCGCGGGCTGCTTGAACTCGCGGGTGGAGGGCTTCCGGTCGCCCATGGTGAGAGCAACGGTCAGCAAGGTCACCGCAGTCACGAAGAGGTCGGCGAACACTCGGCGCACGAAGGCCATGACGGCCATGACGGCCATGACGGCCATCGTTCGAGCCGGGAACACACAGCTCACCGTGAACACGGTGATGGCACTCCGCATCCCGGTCATCACGACAGCCCAGAGCAAGAAGCGCACGATCACGGCGGTGAGCACTCTCCGCCGGTCTCCGAGGACATGGAACAGCACGGCCACCATGACCATGCGGAACACCGCGAACACGGCGACGGCGGGCCAGACGGGCACGGAGCACACGGAGACCAGGAAGCGCCCAAGGACCATGCCAGCCACGAGCATCGCACCGAGCACGGCGGACACGAGGCGCACGATGGCCATGACAGTCACGACATGCATGGCGGTCACTCCGGGCACGACATGGGCGTAGTCGACGGTCTGCCCATGGCCGATCGCGCCGACGACCGGGACGGGCTGCGGCTCGACCGCCTGCATGTGCCCCTGGGGCCCGCGCTGGCCGACTGGCCCGCCGGATTGGTTCTGAGGGTTTCCCTTCAGGGCGACGTCGTTCAAGAGGCCACCGTTGACCGGTCGGCCCCTCCCCCGTCGGCACAACCGCCCTTCTGGAACGAGCCGTTCCTGCGCGCCGCCGCGGGCGAACAGGTTTCTCGGGGCGAGGCGGCACGACGACTGTGTGCCGCGCACCTGGACAGTCTGGGCAGGTTCTTCGCCGTGGCCGGGTGGAGTGACGTGGCCGCCCGTGCCCGGCACCTACGGGACCGCACCCTCGCGGGGGCCCCTGCCGCGGAACTCTCGGCTGCCGTACGGCCTTTGGTCCGTCGCGCTGAGCGTTCACGGACGCTGCGTCGGCTGACTGCCGGGCTGGGGCCGCTGCTTGCCGAGGATGCGCGGCATCAGGGCGTCACGGGTCCCGCGCTGGTCGCCGACGGGGACGCGCACAGCCGTGTGCTCGTGTGGCTGGACGCGGTCGGGCGCAGTGCGGCCGCGGCTGACGACTCCGGGGCTCTGGACGCGTCCCAGGCGGTCGGACCGCGCGGGAGAGTCTTCGGTTCGGCGCCGCCCTCACGGGCGCTGTTGGACGTCATGCCCGGTCTGTTGGAGGGCGCCGAGTTCGCGTGCGCGCGGATCATCGTGGCGAGCCTCGATCCGGATCTCGACGAACTCGTGCCTGTATCCGTGACGGGGATGGTCCATGGCTGAGCGTGCTCCGTTGTGGGCGGTCTTCGTGCTTCCCCTGCTCCTGGTCGCCGTAGCCGTGGTGACCGCCGGATTCGATGCCCTGCTGTCCGCCGGGGCCCGAAGCGGCCGGTCCGGGTCACTGCGTGAGGCATCCGTCCGAGCCACGAGTCCTGGTCGTGAGGTGCTGCGTCAGCTCGTGCAGCAACCGCGGCGGACACGGGCGTCGGATGTGTCGCTGACCCGGATCGGGACCGCTCTCCTGCCCGTTGCCGCGGTCCTCGCCGCCGTCGTACTGCCGCTGGGCTTCCGGTCGCTGAGCGACCTGCCGGAAGGAGTCGTCTGGTTCAACGCCATGGAGGCGTTGGCCTGGGCTGCGGTGTGGATGGCGGGTTGGGGACCGAACTCCGCCTTGTCGCTCATCGGCGGCTACCGCTTCCTGGCGCAGGGCCTCGCGTACGAACTGCCGCACATGCTCGCGATCACCACCGCTGCGCTCGGCGCCGAGTCACTGCGGGTGGGTGAAGTCGTGGACGCCCAGGCCGGATTGTGGTTCGCGGTGTGGATGCCGGTGGCCTTCGGGATCTATCTGCTGAGCGCCATGGCGATGGCGTTCTGGGGGCCGTTCGACCAACCCGTCGGACGGGACGTGGCCGGTGGCGCGACCGCCGAGTTGTCGGGCGCGGACCGCGTGCTCTTCCTCGGTGGCCGGTGGCTGCTGCTGGTGGTGGCCGCGGCCTTCGGTGTGCCGCTCTTCCTGGGCGGCGGACATGGTCCGCTGCTGCCCGGCTGGGCGTGGACCGTGCTCAAGACGACGGCCGTGCTGGCGTTCCTGGTCTGGGTCCGGCGCAGGGTTCCGACGCTGCGCATGGAGCGTTATGTGGAGTTGGCCTGGGTCGTGCTGACCCCGTTGGCGATCGTCCAGGCGCTGGTCGTGGCCGTGGTGGTGCTGAACCGGTGAAGGCGATGACGAGGGCGAGGTGTCGTACGTAAATGGGCGTCACGGTCTTCTGGGCGCTGGCCATTCCTGCCGTGGTCAGCGGCACGATGGTGTTCCGCTTCGACTCCATGGCCCGCGCGACGTTCTCCCTGCTGACCTCGCTGCTGTGCGTGGGCGGGCTCGTCGTACTGCTGGGGCTCGACTACCTGGGCATCGTCATCGTGCTGATGATGACCATCGAGATGGCCATCATGGCCGTCTTCATGGTGATGTACATGATGAATCCGGCCGGGCTGATGCCGATGACGATGATCCACAACAAGAAGGGTGCGGCCGTGCTCTGTGGACTGGTGTTCGCCCTCCTGGCCGGCGGGATCCTGTTCGCACCCTGGCCGGCGCGCAAAGGCAGGGCTCCCGCCGATCCGACCATGGATCTCGGCATGTCGCTCATGGGGCCGCAGATGCTCACCATGATGACCCTGGGCATGGCTCTGTTCGCCACGATCGTGGCGACCGTGGTACTGGCCACCCGGCGCGGGAGATACGACCGGCTCGGCGACGATCTGCGGGCTCGCCACGCGGACGATCCCGTACGGGGCGGTGTCGGCCGGTGAGTCTGGAGCTGTTTCTGCTGCTGGCCACCGCACTCTTCTGCATCGGACTGTTCGGGGCACTGACCCAGCAGTCGATCGTGATGCTCATGATGGGCATCGAGTTGATGCTGGGCGGCGTGATCCTGGCCGCCGCGGCAGCCTGGCACTACATCGCGCCGGCGACCGCCGACGGACAGGTACTGATCGTCGTGGCGGTCACGGCGATGGCCCTGGAGATGGCGATCGGATTCGCCGTCGTCACCGCCCTGTTCCGGTCGCGGGAGATCGACCTGACCGACATGGCAGCGGAGTTGAAGGAGTGAGCGCCCTGCTGTGGGCGCTGGTCGCCGCACCGCTCGGCTCCGGGGTCCTGCTTCTGGTTGCGGGGCGCAGGGCCGACCGGCCGGCACCCGGTATCGCCCTCGCCGTGGCGGTCGCCACGACGGGACTCGCCGTCACGGCGGCCTTTCGGCACCCGGTCGCGCAGGCTCCGCTTCTCGACGGTCTGCCGGTACGGCTCGCGGTGGACGGGCTGTCCGGGCTGCTGGCCGTGACCGTCACCGCGGTCACCCTCGCCGTACTCCTCTTCAGCGCCGCGGAGTTCGGCACGGACGAGGCACGGGCCCGCTTCTTCGGGCTGATGCTGCTGTTCGCCGGGAGCATGCTCGTGACCGTCACCGCGGCGACCCTTCCGGTCCTCTTGACGGGGTGGGAGGTCATGGGCGCCACGTCGTGGGCGCTCATCGGCTACTGGTGGCGGGATCCGCAGCGCACGAGCGCGGCGAACACCGCGTTCCTGACCACCCGTACCGCGGACCTCGGTCTCTATCTGGCGGCCGGTGCGGCGCTCGCGAGCGGTCAGGATTCGACGCTCTCGCTCGGCGGGCTCGGACGCATCGACGAACCCTGGCTGTCCTTCGTCACCGCCGGCATCATCGCCGCCGCCCTCGGCAAGTCCGCCCAACTGCCCTTCAGCTTCTGGCTGTCGAAGGCCATGCAGGGCCCGAGCCCGGTCTCCGCGCTGCTGCACTCGGCCACGATGGTCGTCGCGGGGGCGTATCTGCTGCTGCGGACCGGGCCGCTGCTGGACGCCTCCCGCTGGGGCGACGACACGGTCGCGTGGGCAGGAGCGGCCACCGCGGTCTGCCTGGGGCTCGTCGCGGTGGCGCAGACGGACCTCAAGCAACTGCTGGCCGCGTCGAGTTGTGCGCAGATCGGCTTCATGGTGCTCGCGGCCGGAACCGGCGCGACCTCCGGCGGGACACTACAACTCATCGCCCACGCGGCGGCGAAGAGCCTGCTCTTCCTCGGTGCGGGCGCCTGGCTGACCGCGCTGGGCACGCAGCGGCTCCCCGAACTGCTCGGCGCCGCCCGCCACCGCCGAACGCTCGGCACGGCCTTCACCGTGGCCGCGCTTTCCCTGGCCGGGCTTCCACCGCTCTCGCTGTGGGCCGCAAAGGACGTCCTGCTCACGGGAGCCCTGGAAGCCAACCCTTGGCTGTACGCCGCCGGGCTGGCCGCCGCGCTGCTGTCAGCGATCTACAGCACCAAGGCCTTGTGGTATGTGTGGCGGCCCGCCGTGCCACGACCCGACGCCCGCCGGATCCCGAAGGGCGCGGTGGCGCCACTCGTTCTGCTGGCCGTGGCCTGCCTCGCGCTGACGCCGTTGGCCTTCCCGCCGCTGCGCGACAGCGTCGAACGCGTCCTCGCCCACACCGGTCAACCCGCCCCGCATATCTGGGAGTTCGCGCTCTCCGGGGGTCTTGCTCTGCTGGCGGGCGCAGTCACCTGGGCCTGGGGAACGCGCCCGCTGCCCCTGCCTGAACGGGCGAAGTCGGGCTTCGCGGACTGGCTCCTCCTCGAACGTGCCGCCCACCTGCTGCTGGTGGCCCCCGTCATGCGTCTCGCACGCGCCGCCGCGACGTTCGACGACCGCGGGCTGGACCGGGCCGTCGACGGGGCGGCCTCGTCAGCCGTTCGCTTCGCCCACTGGACGAACGACGTGGTGGAGCGTGCCCTGGACGGCGCGGTCACCTCGGTCGCCACCGGGACACGCGCCCTCGGCCGCTTGGCCCGCCGCCCACAGACCGGCCAGCTGCACCAGTACCTCGCCCAGGCCGTCGCGGCCTTCACCGTCCTCGCCGTCGTGCTCGTCCTCGTGAGGTGACCCGCTTGCTCACCGCGCTCGTCTTCGTGCCCGCAGCAGTCGCGCTGCTGATGTTCGCCCTGCCGAGGCGCACGACTCCGACGGTCGTCCGCGTCGTGTGGATCCTGCTGTCGGCGCTCGAACTCGCCCTGGTCATCGCGATGTGGACGGGGTACAGCACCAACGGCGGAATGCAGTACGAGCAGCGCGCCCGCTGGATTCCCAGCGCCGGCGTCGGCTACCACGTCGGCGTCGACGGGCTCTCGCTGCCTCTGCTCGCTCTCACCTGTCTGCTGTTCCTCGCCTGCGCGCTGTACTCGCTGCGCGAGAACCGCCGTATCCGCGAGTTCGCCGCGCTGTTCCTCTTCCTGGAGACCACGTGTCTCGGGCTGTTCGCGGCCCTCGATCTGATCCTCTTCTTCGTCTTCTTCGATCTGTCCATCGTGGCGATGTACTTCATCATCGCCGGATGGGGCCACCGGCAAGCGGCCCGCGCCGCGCTGAAGTTCTTCCTCTACACGTTCATCGGTTCGCTCGCGCTCCTGCTCGGCTTCATCGGCCTGTACCTCGCCGCGTCGCCGCACACCTTCGACATGGTCGAGCTGACCCGCCAGAACCCGCTCGCCGGACGCTCCCTCTACGGCGGCCTCGTGCTGCTCGCCATCGTCGCCGGCCTGGCGGTGAAGACACCGACCGTGCCGTTCCACACATGGCTGCCGCTCGCCCATGTAGAGGCGCCCGCGGCCGGTTCGGCCATCCTTGCCGGGGTGCTGCTGAAGATGGGCACGTACGGCTTCGTACGCATCGCCATGCCGATGCTCCCCGAGGCCTGGCGGCGCTACGCCCTGGTCCTCGTCGTCATCGGCGTGCTCTCGGTGCTCCACGGCGCCCTCGTCGCCCTCGCACAGACCGACTTCAAACGGATGGTCGCCTACACCTCCGTGAACCACATGGGCTACATCGTGCTCGCGATCGGCGCCGCCGCCGCGACCGCGGACAGCTCCGCGCAGGCCCGCTCCCTCGCCGTCACCGGAGCGGTGACGCAGATGGTCAGCCACGGCCTGCTCACCGGAGCGCTGTTCCTGCTCGCCGGGGTGCTCTACGAACGGGGGCGGACGTACGACATGGACTCCTACTCCGGACTGGCCGCCGTAGCACCGGCGTTCGCGGCCATGACGGGCATCGCGGCCTTCGCCTCGCTCGGCCTGCCGGGCTTCTCCGGATTCATCGCCGAGTTCCAGATCTTCACCGGAAGCCTCGGACCACGTCCCCTGGCCACGTCACTCGCGGTCATCGGCATCCTCCTCACCGCCGGACTGTTCCTGCGCGCCCTGCGACAGCTCCTCATGGGACCGCTCCACCTGCCCGACGCACCGGGTACGCCGCGTGCGTTCCCCGACATTCGCATCCACGAGGGGCTCGCCGTCGTGCCCCTGCTCGTGCTGGCCGTGGTGCTCGGAGTGGCACCGCGCTTCCTTCTCGACATCATCGAGCCGGCCTCCCGCTCCGTCCTGGAGCTGCTCGCCCGATGACCGAGATGAACGAAAACCCGCTCGATCTCCTCCCGGAGGTGCTGCTGGCCGCGTCGGCCGTGCTCGGGCTGCTCCTCGGCTCCTGGCTGCCACGGGCACGGCAGTGGGCCGTGGGCCTGCTGGCCTGCGTCGCCTGTGCGGCCGGGATCGCCGCGGCATCGGTGGCCGCGGCCGATCCTGCCACGACCGCCTTCGGCGAGGCCTTCGCGGTCGACCCGGTGACCAGCACGTCCCGGATCGTGGTGCTCGGCAGCACCCTTCTCGTCCTCGGACTCTCCTTCGGACCTCTGCGCGGACACCCGCGCGAGAGCGAGTTCTACGTCCTCCTGCAACTGGCGGCCCTCGGCGCGCTGATGATGGCGGGCACGCAGGACCTGCTGCTTCTCGCGGCCGCCTACCTGCTGGCGAGCATCCCCGCCTACACGCTCGCCGGGTTCCGCAAGGACGGGCCCGGCACCGAGGCCGCCCTCAAGTACTACGTGATCGGTGCCCTGTTGGGCGTACTGATGCTCACCGGCATCACGATCCTGTACGCCACCGGTCGCGGAACCGCATACCCGATGCTCGGCGACGCGCTCCGCGACGCACCCAAGATGCTGATCGCCACCGGGGCCATCGGGCTGTTGGCGGGTGTGCTGTTCAAGGCAGGCGGTGTCCCGGCGCACTTCTGGGTGCCCGACGCCGTGCAGGGCAGCAGCCCGCCGGTCGCGGCGCTGCTCACCACCATTCCCAAGATCGGGGCACTGGCCGCGCTCTTCCGTCTCGGCGATGTGGTCTTCGCCGACAGCACTCTGCCGTGGCCCCCGCTCATCGCCGTCCTCGCGGCCGCGTCCATGACGCTCGGCAACCTCGGCGCGTTCTTCCAGCAGGACGTCAAGCGGCTCCTCGGCTACTCGACGATCAGCCAAGTCGGCTATCTCCTCATGCCAGTTGCCGTCGCGGGCCGCTCGGACCTCGCCCAACAGGCGCTGCTCTACTACCTCGCGGCGTACACGGTCACCAACCTCGGCGCCTTCGCCGTGGTCTGCGCCCTCCCCCACGCGCACACCCTGGACGACTACCGAGGACTCGCGAAACAACGTCCGCTGCTCGCCGCCAGCCTCGTCATCTGTCTGCTGGGGCTCGTCGGCACCCCGCCCACCACGGTCTTCCTCGGCAAACTCGAAGCGTTCAGCGCCGCGTTCGACGGCGGCTACGCGTGGCTTGCCGTCCTGGCCGCCGCCAACACCGTGGCATCGCTGTTCTACTACCTGCGGTGGATCGTGCCCGCGGTCTCCCGGGGCGGTTCTTCATCGTCCGCCGACGGCGATCGTGCGGAGCGCGTCATGGCGTACGCCGCCGCGGCGATCTCCCTCGGCCTCGGCCTTGCCGGAGGCCCCGTCCTCGACGTGCTGGCCGGATCCATCAGTCATTGAGGCGCACAGACATCAACCGGGGTGCGAACTTGCAGTCGTGACTCTGGCGCTCCTCGCGGTCGCGGATGCCGCGCCCCCAGACGGAGACGCCTCCACCTGGCAGCAACGCGGCAAGGTCGTCATCACCCCCTCCATCGTCGAGGCCTTCCTCCTGGTGTGCGTACTTCACTCGGCCAACGACGCCCTGCTCACCGTCCACGGCGTCCCGGTCGCCGTTGATTTCCTCCACGGCCTGGTCGCCGTCGTCGGTCACCAGCTCTTCCACCGTCCGGCTCGTGACCTCGACCTGCCGCCCCGGCAGCCCTGACCTGTCGTCGGCGCCTTGATCAAGGTGTCGCACGGCCCCTTGATGACCCACCCGCAGATGCACCACGGGCCCCAAGTGCACCGTTCCCGGAAGACACCAAGGGACCGCGCACGATCTAGATCCGGACCATTCCCGGGCCAGCGAGCCACTCCGAGCGCGGAGCCACGCGATCTACGCTGGTCAACGACGTGTAGCTCGTGTACCACCAGCAGACGAAAAACCTGATTGTGGTCCTGAGTGAACTGACTACCCGCTACGTCGCATTCATTCGGAAGCGAGACATGGCCCAACCGGCTCCTCGTCGAGATCATTCACGGGATGCCCTCAGACCGCCGCCCTTGGCACCCGGTCAAGGGAAACGGGCTGGTCATGGCATGCATGCCGGGCGTGGTGATCGCATGTGGTCGCACCAGACTGGAGGTGTCGGCCCTTCCTCCGCCCTCCTGGAGGCGATCCTCATGCGTACCACCGCCGACCGCGGCCGCGTCTACCGTAGGTGCGGCTGCCGCGACACCCACCGCCGCCAGCTCGGCGCACACTGCCCCCGCCTGCTCACCGACACTCACCACGGGACGTGGACCTTCGCCGTCGACATCCCCACCCCACACCACCGGCGCACGACCGTCCGGCGCGGCGGCTTCACCAGCCCCGAGGCTGCCCAGGCCGCCCTGCGGACTTTCCTGGAGGGTGAGGCCGGCGGATTCAACGCCGATCCGAACCAGACCGTCGCCGACTACCTGCACACCTGGCTGACGGCCAAAGCGCTGGTGCTCAAGCCGACGACCATGGCCCGCTACCGCGACTACGTGCACAACGATCTCGTCCCCGCCTTCGGCAGCCTCCGGCTGGACGACCTCCGGCACCGGCACATCAGCGCATTCGTCACCGGCCAGCTCGCCGCCGGCCGCGGCCGCACCACCCTCTACCGCTGCCTTGCCACCCTCTCCAGCGCGCTGGGGGACGCCGTCCGCCAGCACCGCCTCGCCCACAACCCCGCCAGCCCACAGGCTCTACGTCGGCCGCCCGCACCGGAACGCCGTATCTGGACCGCGCACGAGGCAGCCCGATTCCTGCAGTACTGCCACGAAGCCGACCCCGACATGGCCGACCTGTTCGAGTTCCTCATCGGCACCGGCCTGCGCAAGGGCGAGGCCCTCGGCCTGCACTGGGACGACGTCCACCTCACCGAACGCGTCCTCTACGTACGCTGCACGCTCTCTGCGCTCGACAACAACCGACTCGTCATCACCGCACCCAAGACCCGCTCCAGCAAGAACTGGGTGGCCATATCCCCCCGAGTCGCCGCCACCCTCCAACACCGGGCCCGCTCAACGGCCCGCGCCCACAGCAACCCGAGTGCCCCCTTCACGGGACTGGTCTTCTGCAGACCCGACGGCCGACCGCTGCGGCCCGGCGCTGTCCTCGACCGGCTCCGACACCTGTCCGAAGAAGCCGGTGTCCCCCGGGTGACCGTTCACGACCTGCGCCACCTGGCCGCCACCCTCACCATCACCGCCGGCGTCCCGCTCACCGTCGTCTCCAAGACCCTTCGCCACTCCACCCTGTCCACCACGGCCAACGTCTACAGCCACCTCACCCAGCAAGCCGCCCGCGAAGCCGTCGACACCATCGAGCACACCCTCACCCGAGCCGAGCAGAAGAACCACCGGCAGGCCCTGCTGAAGGCACTGCGATCACCACGCGACCACGTCAGGCGGCTCCGCGAAGCCCTTAACCGGCTCCGCTCCCCCACCCCGCTCCCGAACCACCGCGAGCCGACCCGCGACCACACTGCGACCACCATCCCCGCAGACACGACAAAGACCGCCTTCCCATCGCTGAGAAAACGGCCTCTGACCTGCGACTTCAAAAGTCGGGACGACAGGATTTGAACCAGCGACCCCTT
>Ga0307509_10009913_pt1 | contig 11776 bp, 8 predicted proteins | sample 10_EM_MG_FD_202245 | JGI IMG/M metagenome (GOLD analysis project Ga0307509, IMG submission 202245) | Populus trichocarpa ectomycorrhiza microbial communities from riparian zone in the Pacific Northwest, United States - 10_EM | ecosystem: Host-associated > Plants > Roots > Unclassified | place... | reverse complement strand
CTCCTCCGCCGACCAGGTCGCCCGCCTGCTCACCGCGCTCGGCGTCGACGACCTGATCGACCTGGTCCCCGACCACACCGGCCGCCTCGACGTCCAGCGCAAGACCTGCTGCCTGGCCTTCACCCTGCCCACCCCGAAGGTCTGCCGCGGCTGCTGCATCAAGGACGCTCGCTAAAAGATCAAAACCAGACCGCAGAGATACGGGGTTTGCGCCGAGCCCCGCATCGACGCGCCAAGCGCCGTCGTTGGTCACCCTCCGCGCGCGGCCGCCGGGCTGTCCTGCATGGCAAAACCCTGGTACCGCGGGCCGATCGGCGATGGCACGTCCTCATCGGACAAGACGCCGTGACTACCCGGTCGACGCTACGTCCGTCCGCGCCCGCCGGGCACGTACCGGCAATGCCGGGGTCCGCGGACCGGTGACCGGGCGCAGGTGCCATACCAGCAGCGCGATCAGCAGCAGCGTCATCAGCGGGGCGCCCGGGAATTTCACGAACCGGGCCAGCCCGCCGCCGTCGGCGAGCACCAGCAGCGGCCCGGCCGTAGCCGCCGCCATGATCAGGTCGGTGCGGACCGAGGTGGCGGCGAGCAGCGCCAGCGGCCAGTACGCGTACCAGGGATGGAAGTAGGGCGAGAGGGCGACCGTGGCGGCCAGCGCGAGGGCTGCCCCGCGCAGCGCCGAGGCGCACGGATCGGCGGCCCGCGCGGCCGGAGAGCCCAGCCGGCTGAGCAGACGACCGGGCGCGCCCAGCCGGTCGCCGGACCGGCCCCAGAGCGCGGCGCGCCAGCCGAGCGCGACCACCAGCAGCGCGAACAGCAGGAACGCCAGCGCCCGGACGGCCGGCACCGCGTCGAAGTCGGAGTAGATCAGCCGGCCCAGGTACGTCGCGGTCATCCCGATCGCGGTCGGCGGCGAGGTGAACTGCACCAGGTCATTCGTGTTGACCATCCCGCCGATCCAGCCGTAGCCGAGGCCGGAGGCGATCGTCACGCCGAGCATGGCCACCGCCGCGCCACCACCGACCAGGCCACCGGCGAGCAGCGCCTGCCGCCACCGGTACGGCCGGGCGAGCACGAGCAGCACCGCGAACGGCACCAGCACGATCGCGGTCACCTTGATCGCCACGGCGAGCCCGAGCATCAGCCCACCCGCGACCAGACAGCCCCACCCGTCGCGACCCGTCCCCGCGCCCGACCACAACCGCCCCGCCATCCGATCGAACGGCCCGGCCCCGCCCCCGCCCACCAAGCCCGCCCCACCGCCCGCCCTGCCGCCCGCGCCCGCCACACCGCCCGAACCCGCCGCACCGCCCGCCCTGCCGCCCGCGCCCGCCCTGCCGCCCGCGCCCGCCCCACCGCCCGAACCCGCCGCCCCACCGCCCGAATCTGCCCCGCCGAGCCGGCCCACCGCGCTGAACGCGCTCAGCGCGCCGAACGTGTGCGCCCCGCCGAAAGAGTCGGCCAGCCCGAGTGGGTCAGCCGGGCCGGCCGGGTCGATTGGTGCGCCCAGAGTGACCAGCGCCAGCCCGGCGACCACCAGGCCGACCATCAGCGCGTCGTTGTGCATCCCGCCGATCAGGTGTGCGCCGACCAGCGGCCCGGCCAGCGCCACCCACCAGGCCCGCGCCGGGGAGATCCCGCAGCGCCGGGCCAGCACCGGCAGACCGGCCGCAACCGCGAGCAGGCCGAGCAGCGCCAGCAGCCGGAAGAACACCACGATCAGCACGAACGAGCCGCCGGCGACCCGTACCCCGGCCGCGGTCAGCAGCACGAACAGCGGCCCGTACGGCGCCTCGGTGTCCCGCCAGATCGGCGAGACGCCGTCGATCCACGGGCAGGCCAGGGCGTTCACCCCGTGCGTGTAGGGGCTGATCCCGTGCACGTACAAATAGCCCTGGCAGGCGTAGGAATACACGTCGCGGCTGCCGTAGGGCGGGACGATCAGGAACGGCGCCGTCCACAGGGCCGCGGTGCGCAGCGACCAGCGACCGGACGGGACACGATCGCGGGCCGCCCACCACGCGTACGCGAAAATCGCCGTGCCCACCAACCAGCCGCCGAGAATGACGGCCCCGAAGGGGCCCTTGGCGATGGTCAGCGGCGTGGACGCCAGATTGCTGTGCGGCAAGGCCCCACCGAGCCAGGCGACCACGGCGAGGAGCACGGCGGCGGCGAGGCCGAGGTAGCGGAGCTGGACGAGGCGCGGCACTCATCGATGCTCACGAACATAGGTGTCCGGCAGGCCGGAGCCGGGGAAACTGCGGGGGGCGGTCAGGCGACCGCCACCCCACTTCGGGCGATCTCGTCAGGCGATGTCGGGACCGGTGAGCACCGCGTTCGGGTCGTCGACCAGGTGGCGCACGTCCCAGACCCAGGCGCCACCGGTCCAGGTCGGCTCGACGCCGAGCAGGTCGGTCATCACCCGCAGCATCTCGATGTCGCGGATCTGCGGGGTCAGCATGATCACACCGGCCTTCCAGTACCGCAGGTCGGCGAGGGTCATCTCCCGCCGGGTGTCGCTGATCTCGGGAACCGGGTTGCCCTGCTTGATCGACGCCATCAGCCCGCTGGTCGGCCGCCACGGCGGCGAGAAGAGCGCGGTGTGGTCGTTCGGGTTCAGCGGGTTCTGGTTGGGCAGTAGCGCGTACGCCCCGGCGATCCGCATGTCCTGGCCGGTGGCGGCGCTCCACCGCAGCGGGTCGGGGTAGCCCGAGTCCGGCAGCGGCAGGGTGACCACGGTGTGATTGTCATCGACGTACTGCTTCCACTCCCCGGACGAGATGAACGCCGGAGTGGGGGTCAGCGGCGCGGTCTTGAGCGGGGTCGGCACCAGCGGCACCAGCGCCATGGCCACCGCCGTGATCATCGCGAGCCGGACCGGGCCGCGGGCGGACGGCTGCGCCTTCATCAGTTCGCCGGCCCGCTGCACGCCGAGCGCGAGCATGATGCCGACGACCGGTGCGATGGCCATCGCCCAGCGGGTCGGCACGGCCGAGTTCAGCACCGGGACGCTGTGCAGTACGGCCCAGATGCCGGGAACGCCGGTGTTGATCCCGTTCAGGAAAATTCGCGGCCCCAGCGACATCGCGGCGTACAGCAGCGCCACCAGGCCGAGCACCACGACGGTCGCCCGGCGCCGCATCCAGACGATCAGGCCGAAGAACAGAATGACCAAGCCCCAGCCGAAGAACGCGTTCTCTTCCTGCGCATTTTGGGCCAGCCGGTCGGAGACCACGGAGTTTCCGGCGACCGACCGAGAGGAATAGGCAGTGAACGAGCCGAGGTCGGCCCCGAAGTTACGGACGAACTGCGGCAGGCCCTGATAGCTCTGCGGGCCGAAGAACTGAACGGACAGCGGGTAGGCAAGTAGCGCAACGGCCACTGTCGCAGCGACCAGTAGGCCCCGCAGGAAAGCGCGCGCCTCGCCGCGGTGCCGCTTGCGCCGGACCGCCGCCATGATGGCGCTGAAGACGCCCAGGCCAACCGCGGTCATGAACAGGATCTCGAGGTTGATGAAGGCCTGCCAGACCAGCAGCCCGGCCAGGATCAACCCGTTGCGCAGGGCCCGTCCCTCGCGGAGCCGCAGCGTACGCCAGATGATCAATGGGACCAGGAATTGCGAGACGATGTTGGGGTGGCCGCCGGCGTGCGACACCATGCTCGGCGCGAATGTGCAGAAGAGAGCGCCGACCCAAGCGGCAAGCCGGGAACACACGAACTGCCGGGAGAGCACGAAATACCACGAGATACCGGTAAGCGACAACGCGAGGGTGAGAAATACGTTGAACGCCACATGTGGCCCGAACAACACGGTCACCGGAGTCAGCGGCAGGGAAACGGCCAACACCGAGGTGTTGGCCATCATGTTCACCCCATCGGGGTAATTCATGCGGTCCGAGAAGAACGGATAGGCGCCATCGGTGACGACCCGCGCCCCGTGCGCGAGCATCCACTCGAAGAAAGCCTGATCCTGCGGGTCGGTGGCCGATCCATGACCCGGATTGATCCACAGTGACGACGTGACGTAGAGCGCCACAGCGACGAAAGTCACTACCGCAAGGACGTCCCGCCAGTTGAGCCGGCGCCATACCCGTAGTCGGCGGCCGGGCTTCTGCCGCTGCTCAGGGGCGGCCTCAACATCGGGTACGGGCGAGACCGGCGCGACCGTGTCGACGTCCGTATCCAGGGCCCGCAGCTCCGCGTCCAGGTCCTCCAGGTCGGTCACTTGACGGGGCGGCAGAACGTTCCCGCCGGCCGACTGGCCTGTCGAGTCAATACCCGTAATCGTCATAGCATCGGCGAGCCTAACCGAGGTTGGTAACGTTGCTGTGTCGAGCAGCCCATGCGTGATCGAGCCGATATGTACGTTGTATTCCGGGCATCCGCAGGTCGGCCTACACGCTCGCCAAGCTCCACCTGTACCCCGAGCTCCTATGTCTCAATCAGGAAAAAAATGTGGGGCCGGGGGTCGCTCAACTTTCGGTTCCGGGCCGCAGATGGTTAACTCGTTCGGTCCCGGTGTCAGCTTCGATCGGCAAGACGAGGGAACCTTACTTATGGCAGACATCACTGGAGACCAGCGGATCCAGTCCGAAGTGCTCGAGGGCCTCGCCACGGCCGTGAACCACCGCAGGTGGTTCGTCGAGCTCGCGCTCCCGTACCTGGGAGACAACCCGATCGAGATCGGCAGCGGTCTCGGCGACTACGCGATTGAGTGGGCTGAGCACCTTCCGCGGTTCACGGCGACCGAAGCCGACCCCGACCGGCTCGTGTTGCTCAAGGAGCGCATGGCCGCCCATCCGAACATCGACGTCCGCGAGATGCTGCTGCCCGCGGCCGACGCGAACGGCGAGTTCAGCGCCGCCGTCTCGTACAACGTGCTCGAGCACATCGAGGACCACGTCGGCGCGCTGCGCAGCATGTCCGAGCTGGTCCGCCCGGGTGGCCGGATCATCCTGATCGTGCCGGCGTTCATGTTCGCGATGAGCCAGGTCGACATCGCCACCGGGCACATCCGGCGCTACACGAAGAAGTCGATGCGCGCCGCGATGAGCGAGGCCGGTCTCGAGATCGAGAAGTTGCACTACGCCAACGCGCTCGGCCTGATCGGCTACTACGGCGCCACCAGCATCTTCAAGCTGGCGCCGAAGGAGGGCCCGATGGTCAAGGTGTACGACTCGCTCGTGCTGCCGGTGACCAAGCTCGCCGAGCAGGTGGTGAAGCCGCCGTTCGGCCAGTCCGTCTTCGTGGTGGCACGCACCCCGCGCTAACCCAGACCCCCGGCTGACACCGACAAATAGCACGGGCCACGCGAAAGGCCGCCGGCATCCCGGCGGCCTTTGTCGTGGGTCCAGCCGGCGGCGTCTAGCCGCGGACCTGGTAGGTCGGGCGGATGGTGGCCCGGGCCAGGGTGTGGAAGGCCAGGTTGAAGCCGACGTACGCCGGGGAGGCGTCCGGGCTGACCTCGATCTTGTCCACATCGAGCGCGTGCACCGCGAAGATGTAGCGATGCGGACGGTCGGCGGGCGGCGGCGCGGAACCGCCGTAGTTGCGCTCGCCGTAGTCGTTCCGCACGCAGAACGCGCCGCCGGGCAGCGGGTCGACGCCGCGCTCGAGCTCGGTGACGGTGGCCGGCAGGTTTACCACCACCCAGTGCCAGAACCCGCTGCCGGTCGGCGCGTCGGGGTCGAAGCAGGTCACCACGAAGCCGCGCGTCTCGGCCGGGAAGCCGGACCAGGCGAGCTGGGGTGAGACGTTCTTACCGCCCACGCTGGGGTGCGCGAACATGTCGTCGAGCGGCTGCCCGTCGGTCATGTCCGAGCTGGTCACCGTGAAGGACGGGACCGGGGGAAGAAGATCGTACGGATCCGGGTGAACCGGACGGTCGAGACTCATGACGGTGTCCTCCGGCGAGATGGTGAAACCTTCTCCGCATTCCCAAACCAAGCCGAGCGTAACCGCTCCGGATGATCGCCATCGCACACCCCCGTCATCACCCGATGGGGTAGCCGCACAGTCGGTGCGTGCGACGGCTGTGGTACGGGGCGATGCTCCTGATTGACATCCGACCGGGTGCGTGTGGCAGAGATCCCCGTGCCCGGTGGCGATCACAGCAAGTCGGCACTCGCCCTCGAGGCGGGTGCCGACTGCTGTTACCGGCCGAACATCGGCAGGCAGGGCTCCAGGCCCTCGATCCGCACCGGAACCGTACGCGCCTTCTCCCACCGCGCCCGGTCGAGCCGCAGCCGCCGGCTGATCAAGGGCGCGCCGCGGATCACGTGCCGCGAGATGCCGTCGTCGGCATAGCCGAGCTTCCGCGAGACCGCGTACGACGCGTGGTTGTCCTCGAAGGCCTCCGACCTCGCGTACCGCGCGCCCAGCCCGGCGAACGCGAGCTCGAGCACCGCCGCCCGCATCTCGGTGCCGATGCCGCGGCCCTGCTCGGCGCGACCCAGCCACGAGCCGGTGCCGACCTCGCGGAGGGTGGCGAACGAGGTCGCGCCCATGTCCTGGACGCCGACCACCCGGCCGTCGGCGATCGCCACCAGACCCAGCGACCAATCTTCCGGCTGCCAACCGGCCCAGGTCCGCCACTGCCACTGCAGCACTCCGGCGGAGACTCGCTCGGGCGGCGCGTCGGTCCATTCCGTGGCGAACGGTTGCACCGCCGGATCGTGCACGCCGCCGGCCGCCAGCGCGGCCAACTCGGCGAGCCGATCCAGCCCGGGCACCCGTAATTCCAGGCGCGGTGTACGCAGCACCAGACCGAACAGCGGCCATTGATCGGCAATCATGAGCGCGATTGTCGCCAGCCGCGGCGGCACCTATCAACACATTTACCATCGCTCGTTTACAGGCGCTCCACCCGCAACCCGGAATAGAGCTTCCGGTAGACGACTCCGGTGCGGTGGTTACCCGCGTCGATCATCATGCCGTGGCCCATGTAGATGCCGACGTGCCCCGGCCCGACCACCAGGTCGCCGGCCCGGGCCTCGCGGCGGGCGATGCTGCGCGCGCGGGCGGCCTGCTCGCCGGAGGAGTGCGGGAGGCGGATGCCGGCCTTCGCATAGGCGCTCATGGTGAGCCCGGAGCAGTCGAAGCCGCCGGCTCCCGCGCCGCCGCTGACGTAGCGCTTGCCGACCTGCGAGCGGGCGAAGGCGATGACCGCGGTCATGTTCCCGAGCCGCACGAGCTGCCCCCGCGGGGCGGCGGCATGCCTGGTGACCAGGCGAACGACCGGGCGCCGGGCGATGGTTCGCCGGGTCAGCGAGCGGGCGTTCCGGGGCTCGGCCGAGCGCTGCTTGTCCGCCGAGGCCGAGCGCTGCGTACCCGCCGAGGCCGAGCGCTGCGTACCCGCCGAGGCCGAGCGCTGCGTACCCGCCGATGCGACGCGCGCCAGGCGGGTGGGGCGGCGAGAGGCGGGTGCGACATTTTCGCGTACGCCGGACCTCCGGCCCGTAGTGGGACGAAGGGTCGACCGTGTCGTGCGGGAGGCCCGCTGGTCGAGCACCGCCCGCGCCAGGAATGCGGACTCCGGGTCGATACGGACCAATTCCGGACGATTCGCACCGACCGCCGACCTGGCGGGCGATACGGCCAGCAGGGCGGCATTGGCCTGCTCGACGGGTTCTAGGGCCGGCGTGACGACGGCCAGCGCGATGGCGCCGGCGGTCAGGGCCCGGCACGCGGACGGACGGTGCAGCGTTGCCTCCGAAATCGGCCCGGGGCACTCGCGCGAATCCCAACGACACGGCATAACGTTCAGCCGCGCCCGCGCCGCCCGTCGATGGACGGCAATGGGAACCCGGACAACTCGTCATTTCCAGCGACCATGCCAACACACAACGGGATTCCTCTGGGGCCGAATTCCAACAATCAACCTCGCCGCATCGAGGAAAAGAATGCGTTTTGAGCTGTAAATAGCCACCGCTCGATTCCAAAAATTGCACTCCGCTTCGGGCGTGTCACTGTCCGTATCGTCACCGTCACAGGCGACCACCCCTCTCGCGACCCACACGTTCGTGGCCCACACCTGCACGGCCCCCGCCCGCGGCCCACACCTACACGGCCCCGCTCGCGGCCCCCACGCTCGTGGCCCGCACGCTCGCGCCCTCCGCGTTCACGGCCCCCGCGTTCACGCCCCCGCGTTCACGGCGGCCCCTACGGCCCCCGCGGCAACGCCCGGATACGGCAGCGGGCCGGCGGCGGACGCCCCTGCGCTGATCCCGGACGCCGCGCCGGAAACCCTGCCCGGGCGCTCACAGAAGCGCTCGGCGGCACGTCCGGGAACCCGGCCGGGGGCCGCTCACGAATGCGCTAGGCGGCGCGGTTCCGGCGGCATCCGGCGACGCCACTGAAGTCGGGCCGGCGACGCCACTGAAGTCGGGCCGGCGACGCCACTGAAGTCGGGCCGGCGACGGCACGAGCGCGGTGTGGCTCATGAGCACTCCCGAGCCGGATCGGCGACATGGCGTGCGACGCCCGAGCGCCGGCTCGCCGCCCGGGTCGCGGCCACCATGCTGAGCAACACCCCGCGCTTCACGACGCCGACGCGCCGCATATTGGACCTATCGCCGCATAAACCCCCTCCGGATACACCCGAAAGTGCTACGTTTCCTCACGGCAGCAGCAGCACCTTGCCGACGTGCTCGCTGGACTCGACCAACTCGTGCGCCTCCTGCGCGGCTGCGAGCGGCAGGGTGTCGTGCACGATCGGCTTGATCGCGCCGGCCTCGACCAGCGGCCACACCTCGCGGCGCACGCCGGCGACGACCCGAGCCTTGTCGTCGAGCCCGCGAGCCCGCAGCCCGGTCGCCGAGATGCGCCCGCGCTTGGCCATCAGCAGCCCGAGGTCGAGCTCGGCCTTGCGACCGCCCTGGAAGCCGATGATGGCGAGCCGGCCGTCAGGCGCGAGCACCTCGACGTTGCGCTGCAGATATTTCGCGCCGACGATGTCGAGCACCACGTCGGCGCCGCGGCCACCGGTGAAGTCCTTTGTGGCCGCCACGAAGTCATCGGTCGTGTAGTCGACCACCAGATCGGCGCCGAGCGCGGTCAGCCCGTCGTGCTTGGCCGCGCGGGCCGTGGTCACCACCGTGGCGCCGAGCGCCTTGCCGAGCTGGATCGCGAACGTGCCGATGCCGCTGCCCCCGCCGTGCACCAGCAAGGTCTCGCCCTTGTGCAGGCGGGCTAGATCCACCACGTTCGACCAGACTGTGCAGGCGACCTCGGGCAGGGCCGCCGCCTCTCGCAGCGACAGGCCGGTCGGCACCGGGAGCAGCTGGCCGGCGGGCACGGCAACCCGCTCCGCATAGCCACCCCCGGCCAGCAGCGCGGCCACCCGCTCGCCGACGTGGTGGCCGGTCACGCCGGGGCCGACCGCGCTGATCACGCCGGCGCACTCGAGCCCCGGATACTCCGAGGCGCCGGGTGGGGGTGGATAGAAGCCCTGTCGCTGGGACACGTCGGCGCGGTTGACCCCGGCGGCCGTGACGTCGACGACCACCTCGCCCTCGCCGGCCACCGGGTCGGGCACCTCGCGCAGGACGAGCCGTTTGTCGTCGATCACCATCGCTTGCATGGGATCAGCTTGCCCGAAGGGTGTGACAAAAAACGAGAGGGCCCGCGAGCAGCGCCCACCGCTGCTCGCGAGCCCCCTGGCCAGCGAAGATCAGCCCTTGTAGGCGCCGATGATCTTCGTGTACTGGTACGCCGATTGCGTCACGCCGCTGCACGTGTCGTCGTTCGGGTAGGCGCCTGGGCACTGCCGGTCGCGGTTCAGCGACCAGAAGGTGAGCCGGGCGATGGTGTGCTGCTGCGCGTACGCGGTGATGGTTTGCATGTCGGCGAGCGTGACCACCGCTCCCTCGTCGGTGATCCCGTTCATCGAGGAGATTCCGACATGCTTGTACGCGTCGGCGTCGGACCACCCGTACGCGGTCTTGAGCCTGTTCTTCAGCCCGTCGGCCGCCTGGATGGTCAGCGCGCCCTGGTTGTTGCCGGTGCTGCCCCAGTCGAAGGTCATGATGCCCCAGCCGTCGACCACCAGCCCGGCCGCCGCCGCCCGGTTGATCAGGGAGCTGTCCGGACCGGTCGTGCCGCTGCCGAGCGTGATGTAGGTGGTGATGCCCGGGTTGTTGGCCTTGATCGTCTTGAGGGCGTCGACCGTCTTCTGCTGGTCGGCCGCGGTGTTGTACGGCGTACCCTCGATGTCGATGTCAATGGCCTTCAGGCCGTACGCGCTGATGACCTTCTGATACGCCGCGGCCAGGGCCGACGCGCTCGCGCAGTAGTGCTCGAGCCAGGGGCCGGAGGCCCCGCCGAACGAGACCACCACGTCGCCCCCGTTGGCCCGGATGGTGTTGATCGCGGTCTGGTCCTGCCCACCGGTCAGCGCCCGGCTGCCGTCCCACTTCGGGTCGCAGGTGCCGCTGTTCAGCATGAACGCCATGGTGAACCACTTGACCCCGGTCGCGTTGGTGACCGTGGTCAAGTTCGGCGGGTTGCCCCACCCGGTGTAGTAGTACGGCGCGACCGCCTTGGCGCCCGGCCCGGTACCGCTGGTCGGCGGTGTGGTCGTCGGCGGCGTCGTGGTCCCGCCGAAGGTCCACTTCTGGTTCGACGAGCCGGCGCAGGTCCAGATCTGCAGCTTGGCGCCGTTCGCGGTGTTGTTGTTGGTGACGTCCAGGCACTTGCCCGAGGCGCCGTTGACCAGGGCACCGGCCGCGGAGAGGCTCCACTTCTGGGTGGCCACCGTGTCGTAACAGTCCCACAGGTGAACGACCGCGCCGTTCGCGGTCGAGTTGTTCGCCACGTCGAGGCACTTGCCGAGGCCTTGGACCGAGCCGTTGTCGGCGAACGTCCATACCTGGTTGGCGTTGCCGGCGGTGCAATCCCACAGCTGCGGCTGGTTGCCGTTCGCCGTGGAGCCGCCGGTCACGTCGAGGCACTTACCGTCGAGCGAGCTGACGAGTGTCCCGGCGCTGGCGGCCGAGGCGTTGGTGATGCCGAGAAGGCCCATGGTCGCGACGACCGCGACCCCGGTGACTAGGGCGAGGATGCGACCGCGCTTCATGCCGGAACCGTCCACTTCTGGTTGGCGGCGCCGGTGCAGGTCCAGATCTGCAGCTTCGCCCCGTTGGCGGTGTTGTTGTTGATGACGTCCAGGCACTTACCGGACGCGGAGTTGATCAGAGCGCCGCCGGAGGCGGTCCACTTCTGGGTGGCGACCGTCGAAAGGCAATCCCACAGGTGTACGACTCCGCCGTCCGACGTGGAGTTGTTCGCGACGTCGAGGCACTTGCCGAGGCCCTTGATCGTCCCGTCGGCGCCGACCGTCCACTGCTGGTTGGCGTTGCCGGCGGTGCAGTCCCACAGCTGCGGCTGGTTGCCGTTGGCGGTCGAGCCGCCGGTCACGTCGAGGCACTTGCCACCGAGCCCGGTGATCGTGCCGGTTTTGTCCCCAGTGCCGGAGCCGTTCTGGCTGCCGCTCCAGCTGAAGGTCGCCGACGTCTTGGTCGGGAGACTGTAGGTAAAGGACTGTCCACCCCAGTTGACCTTGATCGACTGGGTGCTGCCGCTGGTGTTGTACGCGATCAGCGCCTTCGACCCGTCGCTGTTCTTGAAGGCGACGTTCGGCACCGTCGAGTTCGCCGTCGAGTCGATCCGCACCGCGCCCGGCTTCACGAACTTGGTGAGGTGACCCATCGTGTAGTACTCGACCGTGTAGTCGACCTGCCCGCGCCGGCTGTCGTTGCGGTGCACGGTGACCAGCCCG
>Ga0307509_10009912_pt1 | contig 11776 bp, 13 predicted proteins | sample 10_EM_MG_FD_202245 | JGI IMG/M metagenome (GOLD analysis project Ga0307509, IMG submission 202245) | Populus trichocarpa ectomycorrhiza microbial communities from riparian zone in the Pacific Northwest, United States - 10_EM | ecosystem: Host-associated > Plants > Roots > Unclassified | place... | reverse complement strand
CTCGTCCGGCATGTCCTGGGAGAACCAGCCGCCGAGGAACTGGCCGAGTTCCGGGAAGCGGGCGTGCCATTCCCAGTGGGTGGCGGGGGTGGCCGGGGGTGGGACCTCGCCCTCGTCGACGCTGTGTTTGATGTGGTCCGCGAGGCAGTACAGCCACTGCTGGATCTCGCCCTCGGGGAGCCCCACGTCCGGGATGGCGTAGAACTCGCCGAGGCGCAGGCGGAGTCGGCCCGGGGGATTGTCGGCGTACTCCCGTAGTTGCCGCTCCGCGACGGCGAGGGCCCACGGTCGGCTGTGCCAGGTGTGGCGCAGGTAGGCGACCAGTGCCTCGCTCGGCTTGTCCGGGGTGTCGTCGGCCGGCTGTCCGGCGTAGGCGCGGATCACCTGGTCCAACTCGCCGTAGCGGCGGTCGTGTTCGAGGGGGCTCAGGGGCACGGGATCAGCCTCTACGGATCGGGTCGCTACAGGTGGGTCGTTACGGGCTACAGGTAGACGGGGAACGTGGCGTGGACGGCGAAGCCGTGCGGTCGGGACGCGTCCCGCTTCAGGATCACGCGGGCCGCGCGGACGTCCACCGGGTCTCGCCCGGCCAGCATCATCGCCTGGAGCAGGACCCGGCCGACCGGTTCGGGGCGGGAGGGCCAGGACGCCTCGACGGTCAGGCGGGGGCGCGTGGACTGGGCCAGCCAGCGGTGGATGAGCTGCTCGTTGGCGGTGACGGTCTGTTGGGTGGCCCATTGGGCGGTTTCTCGGTCGGGGTAGGTGGAACTGCGGGTAAGCACGGTGCTGGGCTCCGTCAGATGGGGTTGAACGACCAGAAGACGCCGACTTCTTCGGGCGAAACAACGACGAATCCGAAATCACCGTCGTAACGCGTGAGAGGCATCCAGCCGTGGATACCGGTGGTGAGGTCAGGCGAAGGGGAGATGCGTGCGTCGGTGATATTGCTGTAGCAGGAGATATCGTCGCCGTACCGATCGAGCAAAGTACCGGCGTCCGCGAGCAAGTCCCGCGTGTTCTCATCGGGTCCGACCGGTCCCCATTCGAATGTCATGGTCACCAGCAGGCGAGCAGCCGTGTCTGGAGTGATGGGGAAGATTCGTTCGGCCAGTGCCTCGTGGGACAGGGAGAGGAACGGGAAGGATGGGCCATTCAGTTCCCGCCCTGCAATATCCTTTTTGTCCCAGTCGAGGATCTTCCAGCCGCGAGGGTCGTCCACTTCTCGGTTCATGACGGCCAGCACGTCGCTCTGCCAGTCCTCGTCGGTCCTGGGTCCGGTTGCCGCGAACGTGTAGACGTCCTCCAGGAGGCGAAGCTCGGCCGCCTCCCATTCGGCTTGTGCAACGGTTTCCATTCTCGTCCTCAATGGCATCGATCAGCGCGCCGGCATGGAGGTCATAACAACAAAGGGAGGGTTGAGACTTGAATCGTACTTCAAGCGTGTGTCGATGTTCTTCACTTCGATGGGCTTGGTATCCATACCTCCCTGCTTGAATCCAGTCATCGGATCGCTGGGGTCGTATGGTTGTTTTGTGATGCTTGTGCCGGTGACTTCTCCATTGGGGCCCGGGCCGACAAAATTCTTCACCGCTCCCTCCGCTGGTGGAGGTGGCCCCTCCAGCCATGCCTTGATCTGACCAGAATGCGCGTCGACGTTGTACTGAGTGAATCGCTGCGCGCTCTCTATGTCCTTGAAGCTGGATGCCCCGGCGATTTTGGGCTTGTTGTTCGGCCAGGCCATCGTCGGCGGATCGGATTGGTCACGCAGTCGTTGGGCAAGTTGCTCAGGGGTTTTTCCGACGTGCTTGTCAATGGTATGCCCGCCGTCGAGCCACTCGCTGCTTGCGAGGTCTATCTTGTAGACGCCATTCTTGGTGTCTTCTGGATTCGTCCACTTGTGCTTGTTCTTGAAGTCGTCGAGGGAGCGCGCGCCAAAAGCCTCGGCTCGTGACTCCTCGGCTTCGAATGTGGGAGCACTTCGCCTGGCTTCTTCCAGGTTCGGCTTGAGCGCACGGAACTGAGGCGTCAGCCCGTGGACCCGCGTGTTGTAGTGCTCGACCACTGCGTTCAATGCGGCCGTGTCGAGGTTGAGCGTGATCTCGGCGCCGACCTCCGCCCCCGCTGAGAAGATTCCCTTGACGACGCTGCCGACTGTCTTGACTCCCTGTTTGACGTCCTCCAGGTCGAAGCCGTCGCTGAGGTCGATCTGGCCTACTGCCTGCTTCACAGCCTCGAAATAGATGTCCCAGACCTTGCCGTTGAGTTCGACCGCAGCCTCGGCGAGTTCGTAGAGCAGATCACCGATCTTCTTCGCACTGTCGAAGAGAACCGACATGACCGGGTGCGTCGCGGTGGGACTCGACGCGCTGTCGTGCTTCCACTTGTAAGCGGCGTTCGGATCATTTTTCGCCCACGCGGTCGTCCCCCACAGCGCGCTACAGAAGTGGCGCATGGCGTCGTACCACTCACTGTTGCTCTGCTGGGTGATGCCGTTCACAAGACCGGTCAGCATGCTCTCCGTCGTGGAGAGCGTGATGGTCATGTTCCCCCATGCCTGGGAGAGGGAGTTCAGGTAGTGCTGCTGTGGATAGGGGTAGACCTCGGCGACCTTGCCCCAGCGGAAGGCGTGGTCCAGCAGGGGGCGGATGATGTGCCAGATGAGGTCAGGTATGCACTCCAGCAGGGACCGGATGAAGTCGTCGCCGCCATCGTCGTCACCCCATTTGAGATCGGGTACCGAGCCGTAGGTCGGGGCTTTGTCGATCACCTGGGGCGGTGGCTGGATCTGCGCTTTGGTCTTGCCGGACGCGTCATTGGCCGCCTCGGCCTTGGAGTAGTTGTTCGCGGTCGTGGCGAAACCGACGGCGGCACCGCCGACGCTCTCCACAGACCTGGCCCAAACGTCGAGGAAGAGATTGGCGACCTCGACATACGCCTTGGCGAAATCCTGCGCGGCCGTCCCGTAGCCACCCGCGTCCGGGTACTTGTGCAACTCGGTCAGTAGATCCTTGGCAGCCTTGTCGAAGGGCGTCTGCTGTCCGGCGAAGCCGCCTGCGACGTAGTGGAGATGGGACGGCTTGACGTCGATGGTCCCACTCTGCGACGGCGTAGGAGTTCCCATCAGGCAGCCCCCCAGCCGCGTAGCACCGCCCGATGAGCCGCCGCGTAGTTCGCGTGACCGGTGGTCACATACGCGTGCAGCCACTTCTGCGCCGCCTGCAGATCCTGTGCCGAGTGGTCCCACTCGTCGAGCTTCCGTACGAAGACCTCGCGGGCCTCGCCCTTCCATGACAGGACGACCGGTTCGGCGCGGTCGTAGAGGGCGTCGAGTTTGGTGTTGAGCTGCTTGAGGATGTCCTCCAGCTCGGCGGTGAGGTCGTGGAGCGTGGCGAAGGAGACGGCTATGTGATCGTCGTCGGCGGAAGCCCCGGTCGACATGATCCCCCTGGATATCGGTCGGCAACTACGGCTGGGCGATGGGCACTTGGCGGCTCGCGGGCGGAAGGATCATAAGGATCGTAGAGATCAGAAGGAGTCGAGGCTGCTGCGGGGCGGTGGCGTCGGCGTATCTCCCGGCGCCTCCGCGTTCGGCGTGGAGAGCTTGTCGACCTCGCTGCCGACGTCGACCTGGATCGTCCGCATGTGCTCCAGCACGTCGATGTCGTTCGCGGAGAAGCCGTCGCGGCTCATCCGTACGGCCTGTTCCAGCAGCTTCATCACTTCGCGGATGCGTACGGCGTCCTCGGTCGCGGCGCGGTGGAACTCGCGGTACGCCGTCGCCGCCGGGCCGCGCCAACCCGCCTCGATGCGGTCGACGATCGCGTCCATCCGCTTGACCTGCTTGTCGAGGTGATCCTGCATGTCGTCGAGGTCGCCGGCGAGCTTGGTGAGGTCGGTGGATGTGACGTGCAGGTCGGGGCTGCCGCCTCCACCTCGGCCCCCACCTCCGTCCGCCCCGATTCCGGGCACTGTCATGCCGTATCCCCGTCCTCGTCCCCGTCACGTCGGCATCACATGGCACTTGCGGTTGCAATGATCCTACGGACGACAGGGATTTCGGAAGCCTTCAATTCGGCGTGGGGCGGGCTCTGTTGGTTTTCTCGGGATGTCCAACTCCGCCCAGACGGTCTTGCCGACGGTGAGCTTCTCCACGGCCCAACGGGCGGCCAGCGTACGGACGATGAGCAGGCCACGGCCGAACTGGTCGTCGGGGGTGGAGGTTTGGGGGTACGGCAGCCGCTCTCCCCTCGGGTCGGTGACCGCGACGCGCAGGGCGTTGCCGGTGAGCGACGTCTCCACGCGGAACAGGCGGTCCCGCAGGCACCCGTGGAGTAAGGCGTTCGTGCGCAACTCGCTTGCCAGCAGGGCCGCGTCGCCGGCGGAGTGGGGGTGTCCCCAGGTGGTGGTGAGGTGGGCGACGTGTCTGCGGGCGCGGGGGATGTTGATCGGGTACGGGGTGTAGGTGACGGCGTCGTAGTGGTCGTAGCGGCGACGGTTGTGGGGGTTGGGGAGTCCGGGAGGACAGGAGTCGGTCACCGGGGCGCACCTCCTTGTGCGGGGTGGGGACGGGGCCAGGTGGGGTGGCTCTGCCGTGCTGTGTGAGGGCAGCACGGTGCACTTCCGCCAACTGGTGTCGCTGGGTGGGCGATTCGGTACTGACGGTAGCGGTGTGAGCTATTGGCCAGCAAGTGTGAGGCCATAAATTTCTACTCGAACTTGCTTGCTCGCAGTGCGGTGACGGCACAGACTGTGACCAACTCGTCGGGAGGGAGCGCGAGATGGCAGGTCGGAACCCTGATCGCGGGGTGTCCGTGTCGACCGTGCTGGCGCGGCGGCTTGGTGGTGAACTGCTGCGCATGCGTGAGGTGCGGGGGCTGCGTCAGGCGCATGCCGCCGAGGCGTTGTCGGCGTCGGTGGCCAAGGTCGCGAAGATGGAGCGCGGGCAGGTGCCGATCCGTGATCCGGACATTCGCGCGCTCTGTCACCTGTACGGCGAGACGGCTGAGCCGGTGATCGGGCGGTTGCTGACCCTTGCCAGGACGGACCGTGACAGACGCAAGGCTCGTGGTTGGTGGAACCAGTACCCGCAGCTCTCCGCGATGGTCGAGTACGTGGCGCTGGAAGACATCGCCACCAGCATGCGTACCTGGGAAATCGCCTTCGTCCCCGGCCTGTTGCAGACACCGGACTACGCGCGTGCGGTGGCCGTCGGCGCGGGATCGTGGGAGGACCCGGGGGAGATCGAACCCTTTGTGGAGGCGAGGCTGGCTCGTCAGGCCCGACTGCGTTCGGAGCGGCCACTGGAGTTGTGGGCCGTGGTGCACGAGGGAGCACTACGCCAACTCGTAGGCGGCCGTGCCGTGATGAAGGAGCAGCTGGGGCAGCTGCTGGACCTGGCGCGTACAGACACGGTGACCTTGCAGGTGGTGCCTTTTCTGGCAGGCGCCAACCCCGGCATGATCGGGTCGTTCAGCATCGTCTCGTTCGCGGAACCCGGTGCCTTGGACGTCGTACATATGGACGTACCCTCTTCTACTCTCTGGTTGGAGAGCGAGGATGACGCAGCCCGGCACGGTCGGATCTTCGATCGCATCGCGCGAGTGGGGCTGGCGGAGCGCAACGCTCTCGACCTGATCGAAGCCATTCGCAAGGAGATGTAGATCCGGTGACAGAGTTCGTGTTCGTCAAGTCCAGCTACAGCGGCGGAGATGCCGGACAGCAGTGCGTCGAAGTCGCCCGCAACGCCCCCGGCACGGTGGCCGTCCGTGACTCGAAGGACATGCACGGCCCGATACTCCAGCTCCCCCCCACCACCTGGGCCGCGTTCACCGCGCACGTGGGTGCCGTCTAGCCCCGCACCCGCTCCCACATCCCCGAGTGCGCCTCCCTCAGGTGCTCCGTAAACGCGCTGACGACGATCGGGAAGAAGTCGGTGAACCGTTCGCCCGCCGACCCCCCTCCCATCCCGCCCCCGCCGAAGAACGCGTCCAACTGCTCCTCGGTGTGGAACACCGCGCGTGCCTCCGCGCACTCGGCGATCAGGCCCGGCAGCTGCCAGGGGCACCACGGGTGGGTGTCCGAGATGACCAGGTGGAGGCCTTCCTCCAACGTGGCGTCCATCATGTCGTCGTCGACGGCGAGTCCGTCCTGGCCGAAGTAGTTCACCAGGAACTGGTTCAACCGGGGGAAACGCAGGGCGAGTTCAACGGTGGTCAGGGGTGTTCCGAACAGCGCTTCCCGGTCGAACGGTGCCTTCCAGCGCTCCACATACGCGGCCACCGCCCGGTAGACCTCGGGTGTGCGGGCCGCGGACTCGGCCCTCGGGAAGTTCGTGAGGGAGGGGTGTCCGCCGGCCGGGTCGTCCGCGAACAGGTCAGCCGCCAGGCGGAGTTGCGCCGCGATCTCGTACAGGTTCCGGCCGCCGTCCTCCCCGGCGTTCCACAGCCCCCGGATCACCGGGAACAGGTCCCGCCGCCACGCCTCGGCGTCGTCAGGGACGGGATTGCTGTAGTTCCGGTACTGGCTGAGCAGAGTTCGGGCGCCCTCAAGAGCGAAGTACCGCTCCAGCTCCCGGTCGTTCGCCGACATCGCCGACTCAACTCCTCACGTGACGGTCGTACGACAAAGGGACCCGCCGCTGGCATGCGGCAGGTCCCGGCGTGGATCTGAACGTCAGCTGATCTTCGCGTAGCCGTAGGTGATGAGCTTCTTCACGTCCGCCGTGCGGTTGGTCGCGTTGGCGGCAGTCATGACGGCGCCGATCACCGACTCGCCGTTCTTCGTGGCGGCGAAGATGAGGCAGTACTTGGCCTGGGTGCCCGAGCCGGTCTTGACGCCGAGGGTGCCGTTCCAGCCGAGCAGCGTGTTCGTGTTGCTCCACTTCGTGCTGCGGGTCGAACCGGTCTTGGTGGTCGTCTTCGCCGTGTACGACTTGGTCTTCACAACGGTCTTGAACGTGGAGAGCTTCATCGCGCTGACCGCGACCTTCGTCAGGTCGCGCGGCGTCGAGTAGTTGTTGCCGTTGCTGTTGCCGTCGAACGAGTCGAAGTGCGTCTTCGTCATGCCCAGGCTCTTGGCCGTGGTGTTCATCTTGGCGATGAAGTTCTTGGTGCGGGCCGAGACCGTCGAACCGGAGCCGTACTTGTCGGCCAGGGCCATCGCGGCGTCGCAGCCGGACTCCAGCATCATGCCGTACAGCAGCTGACGGACGGTGACCTTGTCACCGACGATCAGGTGTGCGGACGAGGCACCCTTGGCGACGATGTAGTCGCTGTACGCCTTCTTGATCGTGACCGTGGCGTTCAGGTTCAGGTTCGACTGGGAGAGCACGACCTTCGCGGTCATGACCTTCGTGGTGGAGGCCGTGAGCCGCTTGGTGTCGGCTGCCTTGGCGAAGAGGGTCTTGCCGTTCGCGCTGTTCATCAGGAACCCGCCCTTGGCGGTGATGGTGGGCGTCGTAACAGCCTGCGCGGGTGCCGCGGTCAGGGCGCCGGTCGCGAGCACGGCGCCTGCGGTCACGGTGACCGCGGCGGCTCTGCGGAAACGGCTGCCCTTGATGCCGGTAATGGCAGTAATCAACTGAGGTACCCCGAATACGTTGAATGCCCCTGAGGAACGGCCCAGTTGGAGGGGGGAAAGAAAGGGCCGCACGTGTGTGACACGTAAGTAGCACAGAAGGTTGTGCGGTTGCTGCGCCGGGTTCCCCGAATGTGTGAAACGCCCCCGAGAACCGGCCGCGGAAACTACGGAAACTCACGCCGTACACGCCTCCCCGTAGACGCAACCCCGGCTCCCCTTGGTTCCGCCCCCGCCCCTCCCACTTCCGTCCGCATCCTGGACCGCCCATCCTCATGCGTACGTGTTGTATCTATGCTGTCCTCATGCCGTCCCCGTCCCCCGCTCCGTCCCTCGCCACCACCGATTCCGCCCCTCCCGCCGTTCCCGCCGTCAAGCAACCCCCCGCGGCCGACCGCGTCTACACCCACGTCAAACAGGGTGTCCTGGACCGGCGTTACGAAGGCGGAACCCTGCTCACCGAGGGCGAGTTGGCCGAGGCCGTCGGAGTGTCACGGACACCCGTGCGCGAGGCGCTGCTGCGGCTGGAGGTCGAGGGGCTGATCAGGCTCTACCCGAAGAAGGGCGCCCTGGTCCTGCCCGTCTCCTCGCAGGAGATCGCGGACGTCGTGGAGACCCGGATGCTGGTCGAGCAGCACGCGGTCCGCAAGGTCGTACCGGCGTCACCCACCCTCATCGCGCGGCTCGAAGAACTCCTCGACCGGCAGAAGGAGCAGGCCGCCGCGGGCGACCTGGCCGGCGCCGCCGTCACCGACCGCTGCTTCCACGCCGAGATCGTCCGCAGCGGCGGCAACGAGATCCTCTCCCGCCTCTACGACCAACTCCGCGACCGGCAGCTGCGGATGGGCGTCGCCATCATGCACTCGCACCCCGACCGCATCGCCAAGACGCTCACCGAGCACGCGGCGATCCTCGACGCCCTGCGAACCGGCGACGCCGAGGCGGCCGCCGGGATCGTGCACCAGCACGTCGACTGGTTCTCCCACCTGGCTCGGGGCGAGGTCCGATGAGCAGCAAGAGCAGCGACAGCAGTAGCAGTAGTAGTAGCGGCAGGTCGAGTTCCGGTTCCAGTTCTAGTTCCGCTTCTTCCCTGTCCCTTCCCGGCGATCCGCCCGGCGGTCGCCGCGCCCTCGCCGTGTGGGGCATCGGCGTCTCCGTCTACTTCGTCGCCGTCATCTTCCGTACGTCCCTCGGTGTCGCCGGCCTCGACGCGGCCGAGCGTTTCCACGTCAACGCCTCCGCCCTCTCCACCTTCTCGATCCTCCAACTGCTCGTCTACGCGGGCATGCAGATACCCGTCGGCCTCCTCGTCGACAGCCTCGGCACCAAGAAGGTGCTGACCATCGGGGTGGTTCTCTTCACCGCCGGGCAACTCGGCTTCGCCTTCTCCCCCTCCTACGGCACCGCCCTCGCCTCCCGCGCGCTGCTCGGCTGCGGTGACGCGATGACCTTCATCAGCGTGCTGCGGCTCGGCACCCGCTGGTTCCCGGCGCGGCGCGGGCCGATGGTCGCGCAGCTCGCGGGCCTCGCGGGAATGGCCGGAAACCTCGTCTCCACCCTGGTGATCGCCCGCCTGTTGCACGGCATCGGCTGGACGGCCGCCTTCGCGGGCAGCGCGCTCGCAGGGGTCGTAGTCCTCGTCCTGCTCCTTCTCTTCCTGAAGGACCACCCGGAGGGCCACGAACCGGAACCCTTCCCGCACCGCGGCGCCGCCTACGTCCGCCGTCAGATCGCCGCCTCCTGGCGCGAACCCGGCACCCGCCTCGGCCTCTGGGTGCACTTCACCACCCAGTTCCCGGCGATGGTGTTCCTGCTCCTGTGGGGCCTGCCGTTCCTGGTCCAGGCGCAAGGACTGTCACGGGCCACCGCCGGTGAACTCCTCACCCTCGTCGTCCTGTCCAACATGCTGGTCGGCCTGATCTACGGCCAGATCGTCGCCCGGCATCACACCGCGCGGCTGCCGCTGGCGCTCGGCACGGTCGGCGTCACGGCGTTCACCTGGGCGGTCGTCCTCGTCTACCCCGGCGAGCACGCGCCGATGTGGCTGCTGATCGTGCTGTGCACGGTGCTCGGCTCCTGCGGGCCCGCCTCGATGCTCGGCTTCGACTTCGCCCGCCCGGCCAACCCGCCGGAGCGTCAGGGCACCGCCTCCGGAATCACCAACATGGGTGGTTTCGTGGCCTCGATGACGACCCTGTTCGCGGTCGGCGTGCTCCTCGACGCGACCGACGACAACTACTCCATCGCCTTCTCGGTGATCTTCGTGCTCCAGGCGATCGGCATCAGCCAGATCCTCCGGCTGCGCAGCCGGGCGGCCCGCCGCGAGCGCGAACGGCTCGTGGCGAGCCGGGTGGAGACGGTGCACGTGCCGGCGTAGCCCCACGCTTTCTCACACCGCTCTCACACGACTTTCTTACGCCGGTACGAAGGGGGCGATGGGGGCGATGGGTACGAGCGTGAGATAGGCGAGCCCCAACACGCCCCGGTAGCTCATCCATTGGGCCCGGTGCCGGTCGAGGCGTTCACGTGTCTCGGCGGCCAGTGGATGGTCACCGTGCCCGGCGAGCCACACCTCCGCGTCCGCCTGGTACGCCGACTCGAACTCCTCCCACTCGTCCGCGTTCGCCGTCTCGGTCCACTCGGGCCGGAACCCGGCCGCCACGGCGAGGTCGACGAGTGCCCCCAGGTCGTAGTGCTCGTCGGCACGCGCCTGCGGCCACATCCCGGACAACTCGGCCGTCGTGGGCGGGCGTTGCCAGAAGCCCTCACCGAGCAGCACACGTCCGCCGTCGGCGACGAGCCGCCGCAACTCCCGCAGGGCTTCAGCGGTGTGCCGGGGAGGCTCCTCGGCACTGAGGACATGGCTCGATCCCACACACAGCACGAGATCGGCCGGCCCGCGCACCGTCCCCACGGCCGACTCCTCGACGAACTCGACCCGCCCCGCGATCCCCCGCGCCTCGGCATCGCGCCGCCCACGCGCCAGATCCCGCGCGTTCACATCGACCCCGACACCCCGTGCCTCCGGTACGGCGGTCAGGACCCGGAGCATCAACTCGCCCCAGCCGCAGCCGAGGTCGAGCACCGTGCGCGGCCCCGCACCGGCCAGTCGCCGTACGATCCCGTCGGCGCGCGCCTCGGAGAGCGGGCTGTGGAAGGCGAGCCGGGTGAGCCGGGGAGGGTCGTCACTGGGCTCGGCGTTCTCGGTTTTGGTGGACGTCACGTCAGACATGCGGCGGAGGCTAGCGACAGACGGCCGCCCGGCGACAACGAATTTCCGTCTCGCCGCTGCTATTTGTTGACCGCCACTTGGTGACCGCTGCTTGGTGACGGTTACTTGGTGACCGTGAAGTTCCGCAGTATCGAGGCCGACAGCTCCGGATCGCCGTCTGCCTTGACCTTGTCCGACACCGAGTCGACGGTGACCCGTCCGCAGGCCAGCCGGACGTACGTCTCCCAGTCGAGGATCAGGGTCGCGGCGGGGCCCAGCGCGGGGGCCGTCTCCAGGGTGCCGCGGCCCTGGATGTCGACGCGGATCGTACGGAGGAACTCGATCGGACCGTGCACGTCGAAGACGACCGCCGAACTGCGCGGGGCGCCCGAGTCGTCGGCGACCACCTTGGGGAGTGCGTCGAGCAGCACGTCACGGGCGATGTGTGCGCCCGGTGAGTCGAGGTTGCCGGGGCGGCCGAGGGCGGCGCGCAGGTCCTGCTCGTGCACCCACACGTTGAACGCGTGGTTCCGCATGGACTGTTCGAGCGTGACCTCGGTGCTGACGTGGCCGCGCACCTTCGTACCGGGATCCCGCGACTCGTTCCGCAGCTGCCGGTTGCGGCGGATGATCGTGTACTCCAGCTCCGACGTCATCTCCGGCGCCGTGTGGTGGCGGCGTACGTCGACCTGCATCTCCATGTAGCGCTGGTGCTCGTTGGTGACGTGGTAAAGGTCGCGCGGGAGGGTGTGGATGGGGCGCGGGTCGCCGAGCATCTCGTTGTCCAGCCCGATGACATGGGAGACCACGTCACGCACCGACCAGCCCGGGCACGGCGTTCGCCGGTTCCACTCTCCCTCCGCGAGCGGGGTCACCAGCTCGGATATCGCGTCGATGGAGTGGGTCCAGGCGTCGGCGTAGGGCTGGAGAGTGGGATGCAGACTCACGGAACGGGACCCCTCGGCGGTCGGTACAGGTCGGGTGGCGGGC
>Ga0307509_10009911_pt1 | contig 11779 bp, 13 predicted proteins | sample 10_EM_MG_FD_202245 | JGI IMG/M metagenome (GOLD analysis project Ga0307509, IMG submission 202245) | Populus trichocarpa ectomycorrhiza microbial communities from riparian zone in the Pacific Northwest, United States - 10_EM | ecosystem: Host-associated > Plants > Roots > Unclassified | place... | reverse complement strand
AGAATGAGCCCCACCACCCCAAATGCCAGACCACGCATATTGACATCCCTCTTTGTTTAACAACTCGCAAGCCTTCGGCAATTCATTCTGGCTCCAAGTGTTTCTTTTCGTCTTTTTCACTAGAGAAAAAATAAATAATACATCTCGTTTCCTCCTCTTGCTCTCATCGCAGAAAGGATTCCTTCTCTTGCTCTTCCCTTGCTCTTTACCCTACTGTTTCCAAGGATACTATCTGGCAAAAATTCGAGTAAGATATATGGGAATCGATAGTAACCCTGACATAAAATTGCTCTTATGCCATCTCCATGGTTCGCTCAGTGCCAAATGTACTGTAAGTCCTCAGTAAATTGAATATAACGTGTTGAAAATGAGTCTGGGTTCTGAGGAACAAGCTCATGGCAGAGGCTCTCTAAAGGCCCTTTCACTTTCACATTTACAGCGGTCAACGATCCAGATTTGTGAGATTGAATAATACAAGTAAGTCTATTGATAACTCCGAAAAAGATCTCTTTTGTAGGTCTGAGCAGTATCCGTTGTATAATTCACTGTTCGTTCCGAACTATATCTCGTCCAAACTATGAGGTAATCGATTCTCAATTTATTTAGATTGCTTATGCCGCATTGGGATCACCGTATGTTTTAGAACATGTCTTAATTTGGCATATCTTGTGCCTAAATCCGGCATAAGGCTATGCACTATAGCCGTTGTTTGCAATATCATCTATCTACGTCTACATTGTTCTCAATGGATAGACGCAGCTAACACATAAATAGATTGTTCCATCCCCGTTAACTTACCTCATTGCCGCTCCTCTCTCCACACCCCATGAACTAGTCAACCACCTCTCAAAGAAGAACAACACAACCACGATGGCACCCACACTGAAATTCAACGAGAAGGGCTCGAAAGACACATTTTATCGTATTCAAAAACCCAGATCCGGGACGAGGGTCCACCCCATCAAATACCCAGATATCGCATTCCTCGCCGGCGCATGTGATGACAAGCTGCCCACCCAGGACTTCAAGCCCGAAGACCAGAAGACCATTGTGGAAGCCCACTCGCTCTGGTCTGCCCGTCAGCCGCCCAGCCCGCTGATCTCGACGACAGAAAACAAAGAATGGGCTCTCTTTTTTGCGGAAGAGGTAATTTGCAAGACGGAAGGTTTGACGCTTGATCAAATCGACATCGCGGTGATATGCCCTGGATTAGTTGCTTCTGGAAAGATGGAGTACTATCACTGGGCGGACCTAGCACAGGGACTCGGTGCAGAGATCGTAAAAAAATCGGAAAACGATCACGAATACGTGTTTCTCCGCAGTATCCCGCAGGAAGCGATACAGTTCTATGGGACCGTGAGGAAATACAAAAATCGTTTGCATGATGAGCCCCAGATGGAAGGTACGTATTTCATTTTGGGGAGTGCTCTGTAAATGATTAACAAGGCTATGTAGCCATACTACACGGGTTATCGTCACTTGGGCTGGATAAGGACAAGCAGGAAGCGGAAGACGAGAAGGAGCAAGCAACAGAAACTGGAGAAGATGGAATAGACGCAGTTGCGGACAAAGGTAGAGGGGCACTTAAGGAGGCTGAGAAAGGGAGAGAGGCAGAAGAGGAGATAATACAGGCGGATAATGTGGAGGCAGATATAGGTGGCGAGGATAAGGACACAGACGAGGAACAGAATACAAACAAGTGGGCAGCCAAGATCTGCAAAGGCCAGAAAGAAGAGTGAGATAGGCATGCAGTTGGCACCTCTGATCCTCATGTAGAACGACCATCCGTAACTCCTCTTCACGATTGTTACTAAAGATAATATCCAGGCGAGAGGCTGATTTGTAAGTCTGGGAGGGTGTGCATTTCAAGTTCGTGACCTTAGAATCACATGCAAATTAACCCGAGGATGAAACGAGCTTGTATGCAGTCCTAATTCATATTGTCGCTTTATCCTCTCATCCCTGTCCGAAGGGTCGGTTTTTGCTGTACCCACAACCCAATCGTACAACTTCCCTCTAGAAACTCATAGGTAGGCAATTAAAAATGCTTATAAGGACTTACCCTACGTTTTGGTAGTGAATGCCAAGATGATCGGATGACGCATGCCTACTAATGCCACCATCGTGTCCCGACATCCAGTAAGCATCGTAAGTCGGTCGCTTTCCAGACGAGTGCGTTGGATATCGCTTACGATCTATTTTAGGCTCTCTAGAACCATCGTGGCACCTGATTCATCTCCTACAGCCGCCGAAAAGTTAGTTTTCCAGTGGAATCGGGTGGATGGATGGATTGGATGTTCTTGCAGTCAGTTCCAGGTAGAAAGTGCAAGGAAAATGACTAGACTATAAAAAAGAGCGAGTGGATCTCAGAATCAACGGTGCGCCAGAGGTATGGGTGGTGTGTTCGATGGAGGTTTGAATCAAGTTTGAATTTTGAAAACCAAGGATTATTTGGTAGATGGAAGTGAACTATATACGCACAAACAGTGAAACACAACCAATTTCAAACCAGGCTTCGTGGCTTTCCTCATATCCGAAAACAATGACGACGACGCAACGAACTGATATCAAGCGTTTGGAGGACGTCGGGCGTATCTGGATGGTAGATATGGACATGTAAGTCACAGTGCAGGACGAGCGGCTAGATGACCTGGAGATTCCGCGAAACGTCCAATATACTTCAATGGGTTCGTTTTCACTATTCCATAATTATATCTGTCGCTTATCTTGTTTGCCACGTCAAGTTTTTTCACTCTCTACCTATGCGTATCGGAAGGCGAAATAAGAAAATTTGTTCTCCTTTGGATGGCCTTGGCCGTTATCGTCCCCGCCGATCTCCTGCGCTTCAAGATTTGAAAATTTGAATGCTTCGCGAGGACGTCTACTTGTCTACTTGAGATCTTCCGTCCAGTGTCGTACTCCGGCATATACTAGCAGCCAACTTTGTGTTATCCCTATGCCGACAAGTTCGCCACCAATGTGCGTTCATTCTAGTCAACTTTTCGGTTCCAGGTTCTAACCCCATCCCAAGTCTCTCCTGTGCAGATACCGCAACATGGCTTTCGGTCGTCGTTATGGCTCACGCACCCGTAAACTCCCTGCCAGTCTCCCCTTCCCGCGTCTCCTTTTGGCACCACGCAAGTCTCTCGCTGGTTTTGCCGCTGCCAGTCTCACCGTCGCCGCCCTCGTTCTCGGAATCTGTGGTTTTGTCCCGCCCATCCGCAATGGCCCCGATATCTCCTGGGTACGGCAAAATGGTCACACAGGCTAAGGGTGGGGCTGCAGCTTTGTTGGCCATCTCAGTCGTGGTAGCTCGGGTCTCGTGTTATTGGTGTTGACGTTCGCGATGCTGATTATTTATAACCTTCCTAGATTTCAATTTGTTGGGTGACCACTTTACGTTGCCTATCGATGTATTCTGGGATTCCTCAAACTCCTTGGGATGGCGTCTTCGTGGCTGGCGTCCTCATAAATGCTTTCGCTTTCGCTCATGTTCTACCTCGTCCGCACTCTCTTCATATATGTATCTGACCATTGCATCCACGCATATATGTTGCGTTTTCGAGGATGTGCCGCCTTCACAAGAGCTCTCAATTATCTCCGCTTTCAACCTCCATTCTTCTAGGAGATATAAACGAGCTTGTACGCCGATCTATTATTGTCACTCACTCACGTACCCGGCTAAGCCAGTGTGGAAAATCCGCTCCTGGATTCCGACGACCACGATGGCGCTCAACAGCTTCGGGTACGGCTGGTGTCTAGAGTATATTCCCATCATTTCTATCTAAATCTATTTCGGAAGTCTACCATCAACTTGCTCACAAAATAGAGCTTTGGGAAGTGCTGCACTCATATCTTTATGAGATCCAAGGCGTGTCGACATGTAAATTTAAATCACATTCGCTGGCATGAGGTGCCGCACGTCATTCCCGAGGGCCTCCTACACTGTCGATGCACTCAACATGCCAACGCTTACTGGATCCCAGCTACAAGCCTCTGGAGGCGCCAACAACGCAGCGCCTGGTCCTCGAATCCCTCTGGGAACAGCGCAAGGTAGCGTCGTCAAGTTGAACTGGATCCTCCTCGACAAATCCCATCTCACACGTCATAATCCAGATTCCACCCGACCTGCATGAGCTGCCATCTCAGCCATGTCGGGCGCTATTCGTGGAGGATAAAAGTTGCCGCTAAGGCTGAGGACATTCACGTTCTGGATAGTAGGTGGCATCATCCTTTCTCATTGTTGTCTGCTTCTAAACCCGTTGTAACAGGAAAAGGAACCGTTCTGTCACAGAAGCAGCAGAAAAGGGATGGGCAGCATCGATAGTCGATTTAGAAGAGCGGGTTTTCACCGGTTCTACTTCCTAGTCATCATGGTTCGCGGTCAAGGATCTGTGGTCGGGCAGCGCAGGGTTCGATGCGGTCCTGGAACTGAAAGTATTTAAGCGTATGTTAAACCTATTATGCTTGAGCGTCATTGACACAAATCGTTGGGCTATAACAAGATAGTGCTTACCCCAGGAATGACACCTTCAGAGGGAGCCAAATCGACAGGCTATCGTAAAATCTAAGCCGACAACGCCCAAGCCGTATATGATGGCAGGAGGGCCCCGAATGGATTCTTTGCTACAATCGGTCCCCAATACAGATATCCCACCCTACCTTCGATGACTCCATCCCTTTGGTCAACGATCCGGACCTTCAGCCGTCCGCCGACGTTCTCAAAAAATGTCCAAAAAATATTGTATTTCGCATCTGATGATGTTCGTCGGATAGAGAAATTCCGTAACGGGCAGAACGAAAGACTGCGCAAGCGCCTGAGGCACCATTCTGCAGGGCTGACGGTTCACGAAGAGCCAAAACTCTGATGGCGTCGTCACATTGCAGATAGGCCGATGCTCGCCATTGGCGTTCTTGATTCTCGAACTGAAACGAGAGTGGCAATCCTACTACTCGAGCATGAAACGTTCTTGGATTGACCCTTCGGTGAGTAATAATTATACCCATCTTGATCTCATATCTCACTCCCGGGTAGAGAACATCTGTTCGTGAAACGTGTTGTTGCCCAACATTCTTGGTCACTGGAGGGGGCCCGTGGTTGAGTGTTCTGCGCGGCGGATTCATGGATAGGTTTATTGTCCAACGCCTGACTGACATAAGGCGGATGGCCCTCTCGTCAACCGTGGAGGATAATCGAGTCTACGACAATGCCAGAACCCTCGTCGCTCTCCGCGAATGTCCCGTAAAGCTTTGGCATATATATATATGGAGTTGACGAATGGTCATCGTCGCGTCTCTTCGAAGGTGAGCTCCTGCCCTGCCCTTGGTACAGGGTGATCGAACGGTTGACAATGGCAGAAATCGGGGTGGCATCAGGTCCTTCACGAACCACTGCGCGTTTATGTAGCTTGTGCGCAGTGGTTGGCCGCTGATACGACTTTCAGTACCCCACAACCCGACATTGTCGAAGGAGAACGCGCAACAAGAAATTGAAAATATTCTGGATCAATGAATCCAACGGGGAAAATCGCAATATCTCGTAAAATGGCATGGATTTCCAATGGAACAAATGAATGGAAGTATGAACAGAATCTCGACCATGCCCAAGAACTCCTTACCGACTTCAAATCCCGACCACAGCCACAACGCCGCCCTCGAAAGACGAGGGGAAATGTCAGGGAAACGACCTAGGCGATATCGTCATCATTTCACCTCGTCCTTATTCATTCGTCTGAGACAATCGTCAGACTTTCGCTGGTCAATACTACCGCAATCCAACCTACTCCCCTCGTCGCGTCGCTGACACTAGCCTCGTCACTCGTTCCTCAACAAAATTCGACACCTTCCTGGTCCCAGGAGCGCAGTTGGTTGATATCCCTCCTAAAAGAAGCAGGAACGGCTGCGAGACTGCGTTAGCAAAGAAACCGAAAGGGACATTAGGCTCCATGATGCGGGATGAAAATATAGAGAAAGCGAACCTTTGCTGGAGGTGCTTGAGGGCACTTTCAGCCATTTCATTTGCGGCGTGGTCGCGAGCGGCAGCTTTCTCAGCAGCATCCATTGCGAGGGTCCAGGCGTGGCATGCAAGTTCACGAGCCTCCTTTCCCCGATGCCCTTTAACACAGAGCATTGCGTACACGCCTCAATTCCAGACTTGTATGCCAGGAGGAAAAAGTAGAACAGAGTCTCGCAGATCGGTCGTAGGCTGAAAATAAACTTAGCATCTGACGTGCCATGGTAATCCGCGAGGACGAGTGTGTCGAGGGGTGTGGAGTCCGGAGGGCAAAAGACACCGCGAGAAACAGTCGGTGGTGTGGAGCTCCCATCGAAAGAGAAGAACTCAAAAGTTGATCCGTCGCACAAAATGCCGTAAACCAGGAGAGGAAAACCGAAACGATCGTTAGCATAATCACAGGCTAAGGGTTATGAGCGCGAGACAATGATGTGGTGGATGCCTGATGCATACCAGGACACTGCTATATGCTGTCGAATGTCCGATCCAAAATTGCCAAATTTTAGCACTTATGTACGGACGATTTTTCACCTGTTTTGTCCGCATTCTGATCCGACCGACCCTTTTGGACCCATTTTCATCCGCATTCCCAACCAGACATCCACAAGATTTAATTCCGTCCGCATGATGGATTGGACATGAAATTTGGTGTAAAATGTCCGCATAAACTAGAAGTAGAGTAAAATCGACTAAAATCAGCTTAAGTAGAGCCTCCTCAGCCTCCTCAGCCTCGCTGTCACTCTCTATATGAATAAATTCAATATGAATATTTGATTGACCTTAATTTCTATACAGCGCCACTCTATGTGAGCTATGACCTTGTATGGCCTGGTAGGACTACGGCAAAATTCTCCCATTCAGCTTCTGCGCAAAGCTGAACTATGAACTATATGCCAAGGGAAAGTGGTTAGCTTTTAGAATACATAGAACCAAGTTGGGAGACTTACCCCCAGTGTAGTCGATCATCAGGGTTCTCAACGCCGCACACGAAGGGCCTGGCTCGCGCTACTCTAAAATAAGTAAGTCAATATTGCCAGTGACAGCGACAAATTATACTGGCGCGCCACACCGAGACGTCGGGGTCAGGGACATGGGGTGGTGGTCGTCGTTGCTGAGAAGAAAATTTTCATCCAGGCAAACTTCAGGTAGGGACAAACGTCCGCAAATTGGATCGGACCTCGCTACCGACCAGCCATTTATGGACGCAAAATGGATCGGACCTCAGGCCAAATTTCACGGTTTCCGTCCACATAAGGATCGGAGATGGGCCGATTTTGGGACCCATTTCCGTCCGCATATGGATCGGACATCTGGCGGCATATAGCAGTGTCCTTGCATACCGTCACATTCAGCTATGACCTGTGCAATGGCGTTCAGACCCTCTTCGGCGTTTCTGAGGATGTATTTCACTTCAATGACGAGAATTGAAAGTCTACCAAACACCAAGAAGTGATATTCAACCCTTCTTCTGGTAACCATGCGACCCTGGAGTATTACGGATGGTTGATTGAAAAAGAGCAATCGTGCGATTGAAGAGCTGGTAGAAGCGTGAGTGAAGGAGCAGCAAAGGAGATTTTTTGAGCGCACTGGAGCAAGAAACCTCGACCTGGCCTCCTCGTTCTTATGACCGCGAGGTTCTCCGTACTGGTTCATTACAATTTCAAGATCCCCTACTATTGATTTAAATAGGTATGTTGGAATGCGAGCGCGATGGATCCCGAATGTTGGCATGTCGTACCCGGCTAATGTGGACTCTAGACCGACTCTGGGAGCGATGTAATGATAACTGACTTCGGAGAAGTTGAGGTTCACTCCTTTTTCTGTAACGGTCATACCAAAATCAACGCTATGAGCATACGTCGCGAGGAAAATCACGGACCTTGAAGAAGGAGTAACAAGTGGCCAATATCAAAGTCATAATGATTGAACAAGTGAAGTACAGCAAGTTCTGCACTGCCCTCGGAGGAGATCGCAGGATCGAGGGCATCAATTAATTTGTTTTCGGTGGCCTTCGTTTCACCACGTCGCCGCTTTCTAGGGATATCCATTTCTCGGCTTTGTCCGGCCAAAAAGGATAAAAATAACAAAGCGCCGAGGTCGGCTTCTTTTTTTTGACGACCCTTGTTCGGCGGATTCGGTCAGGAATACTACTAAATAAACGTTACGAAAGTCGTATGTACTTCCCACTCCATTCACAATCGCCGCTTGCCTCCGTCCATTGTGTTGTGCCCAGCAGTTGTGTCGTCTCCTAAGGGTTTCTCTACGATCATGAACGTCAGCGAAACATTCCTCAATGAGCCTTTGAGCTTTAGCTTCATGGTCAAGGCCACAATCGCCGCTATGCTTATTGTTGGGTTTCTAAAATTCATCAAGTCATTGACGGCACGTTCGCCTTATGACCACATACCTGGTCCAAAGTCGTCAACCATGTTTGGTACGTCATTTTGCGTCCAAGAGATTCCTAATGGCTCTTAGATACTTGGGGATTGCTAGGCTACCTTCTCGACATGCATGACCCGGACAACCTTGATTTTCACTTCAAAATGACAGAAAATTATGGGCATGTTGCAAGACTCAGGAAGGGCATCATCGGGGTAAGAGTTCGCTGACACAATGAAATCACTCATCCTTGCTAATTTTGCGGTGTGGGTAGTCGGATGGGTTATACATTTCAGATCCGCTGGCTTTGCATACGATCCTCGTTCGTGACCAAAACATCTTTCATGAATCCACTGAGTTTTCGGGGTGAGTGTTATGGATTTATCCGAGCCTGTTTGCAGACCAAGGTGTTCCAGCCTCTTTGGAGTCGTTCATCACGGCGATAGTGTGACCTCCGTCGGCGGTATGTGTTAGTCTCTTCAGGTGCCACATTACTCACAAATGATCTGCATCAGGAAACGAACATAAAAAGCAAAGGAAGCTCATGAATCCAGTCTTCACGGCGGCCCATGTTTCGAAGCTCTCGCCACTTTTTTATCGCATTGCGGTCGAGGTAGCTTGTTCGCGTACTTCCACGACCTATGCGACTGAAAAGCACGGTTTAGCTTCGGGACAGACTGGCGGTGGAGATAGCATCCTCGTCCAAAAATATTGTCGATATTTTAGATCCCTTGACACGCACGGCTCTCGAGATCATCGCCCAAGGCGGTATTGGTCATACTTTCAACTCGTTCGACAAGGATAGCAAAGAATTTAACAACTTCCACGAAGCCCTGAAGGTTGTTATGTGAGTTTCTCGTTCTTACGTTTGAGTGGATCACTCACTGACTCGAATACGCCAAGTCCAACTGCTAGCAAACTGTTCTTCCTTTTCCCATTCCTGGAATCATGGAGAAAAATGGAACCTGTATGGTTCCGTAGGGGGGTGGCAAGTCTGGCTTATGCCCTTCCTTGGCCCACATTGCGTACATTCAAAACTGCTGTCGATACCATGCACCCGGTCTACGCTCAGATATTCCACGAAAAAAAGGCGGCATTCGACGACGGAGGAATTCAAGCACTCGCCAACTCTGCCTCTGGCGGTCACGATTTGACAACTCTGCTCAGTGAGTTTAGCTAGCGGCTTCCATCCCTGGGTCATAATAAATTTAAAAAAAATTAACAGTAAAGGCAAATGCCGAGGCAGATGAGGAAGATAGAGTGCCCGATGAGAATATCATCGCCAATATGAGGTTCGTCTAGAGGTTCCTAAGGACTGTTCTCTGACTTGATTTTGGTTAGTGGCATCGTCCTAGGCGGTCAAGAGACAACTTCAGGTGCCATAGCTCGACTTCTCGATCTTATGACCTTGGACCCTAGCCTCCAGACAACCTTGCGAGAAGAGATCAACGATGCGATAGAGGTCAGTGATCCGCAATTCGTATTGAGCTCAACACCCACATCTGGCTTTTATTTTTCAGAAAAAGAATGGAGAACCCCTCGATTTCTACGAATTGAGCGCACTTCCTAAGCTGGACGCCACTTGTAGAGAGGCGTTGCGTCTTTTCGCACCAGTAACATTTGTCTGGAGACAGTGAGTACACTCTCATGGGGCCAAGATTGCGGGAACTTACTAATGCACCACCCGATAGGACGATGAGAGACACAGTCGTACCCCTACAGTTCCCATTCACCGACTTGCGGACCGGGCGTGAAGTACGAGAGATTGTCATCACCAAAGGAACACCCGTTTATGTCGGGTTGAGTGCAACGAATCGCTCCACCGCTCTCTGGGGCCCCGACGCTGCTGAATTCAAACCAGAAAGGTGGATGGGCCATCACGCCCACGAAAGCACTGTCGAAAAGATCAAGACACCCGGTATCTTTTCAAATATGTAAGCGCCGAGTGGTCAGGAGTAAGCATGAGACTCACAGCAACAATATGAATCCAGGATGACCTTCTTGGGAGGAGGAAGGGGATGCCCGTAAGCATCTGATCTCATGTCATTCATTCTGAGACTGAACGTAGTAAAACAGGGGCATGAAGTTTGCTTTATCGGAAATCAGTTCGCCTCTCCATTGGCTTGACCCATACAAGTTACTGACCAAGTTCCCCAGAAACCGTCATATCGGTGCTCTTGCCCACATTTCACTTCGAGAGGACAGGTGATGTTGTTGATTGGCGTTTGGGCATCACTTTCTCACCCTATGTAAGGGGTAAAGAGGGTGCAGGTCCTCAAATTCCGATGAAGATTTCCTTGATGTAAGTTAAATCCTCTTCGTTGAGGTTGGAATCTAATCATTTCTTTTAATAGGTAGCAGACACCGTAGATATTGAGGTCCACTTATCTTCCTTCGTTATGCCTCGTTCCCATGTCTATGGTTTCCCGATTCCGCTATTGCATGATCGCAGCCTCACTTCCTCGAAAATTCCACTCTTTTGAGTATATTTTGTACATGTGGCCAATTGTCCGTCAAAACTCTCTGCAGACCACGGTGATGCGCTCACGCAGCGCTGGCCGTGCCTAAAACAAAACAAAAACAACGGCGCTCGCAGTATGCGTGTGAGAGTGCGCGAAGGGTGCGAGTCGGGTTCTAAGAAGGAGCGAGGTGATGGGGGAAGGTAGCGAGGGTGCGCCGAGGTGCACAGGTCAAACGGAAACGAAACGCGAGTGCAAGCAAGGTGCAAAGCGAGGGGGGAATGATGTCTTTCTTTTTTTTTGGAACAGTGTAGCGTACATGGATATATGTAGGCTAAAGCAGAAAAACCAAGGAGAACAAAAGGAGAAAGCATGGAACAATAAAAAGGAACATGGAATGGAGAAAAGCGCAATGGGAAATCAATGGAATACACTAAGGAACAAGAATGGAGGATGATGTCCTGACTGATGCGCCAATAGATGCCGATGTGCGCACACATTGGATCGGATGGAGAGTGCCGACGGATCGATCGGATGGGTTGGAGCGCGCAATATCAGCATGTCGGATCGCGCGGATGGCGCAGTATGTCGGACAGTGCAGCGCAGCGCGGATCGTCGATTGGAGCGTGCTGATGTTGGATCTGATAGTGCAAACATTGGATCGAATGGCTCTGACTTGTGCAGCTTGTCGCGGTTGTAGGATTGCACAATTTCGCGTTTTCCGGGGGTAGAGCCGCGCGAGGCTCATCAACGGTTGAACGGGTTGTATTCCCATCATTCTTTTTTTTTTCTCCCTTGTTGATATAATTTTAGCCCAACGCGTGGTTCTAATAAGTAATCGATAATCATCCACTTTTGCCCCACTTTACCCCACACAGAAAATAGGGGGGCTGGTCATTTTCAACGGCACGCTATCCACTACAAATTC
>Ga0307509_10009910_pt1 | contig 11779 bp, 10 predicted proteins | sample 10_EM_MG_FD_202245 | JGI IMG/M metagenome (GOLD analysis project Ga0307509, IMG submission 202245) | Populus trichocarpa ectomycorrhiza microbial communities from riparian zone in the Pacific Northwest, United States - 10_EM | ecosystem: Host-associated > Plants > Roots > Unclassified | place... | reverse complement strand
ATATTTACCTTCGACTTCTACTACTTAATGCCACCTTTTTCTAGAGCTCAAGTATTGAAGCCGTTCGTCTTGCGAATCCTCATGCTCACACACTTTTGCAGTCGTTATACTACTCCTCGAGGTCCATAACATTGAAATGTTTCCCATCCCGAAGTTTAGGCGCTTCAATTGACGTAATGAAAATACTAATGTATCCCAGTTGTAAGTCATGTCCCTGTGTCACCTTTTCTCCTCATCCTTTAGCTTACGACGCTTGCTGATTCCTAGTTACCTCACGATTGGGAAGTTGGACAGAAAGGCATGACGACATTCATTGAACCTATCACACCGAGCTTCTAGGGATCTCAATCACGACGCTTCGTCTATCACTCATCTATTTTCACCTGTCCGTCGCCTCCAGCCTGAACTCTCCATGGGCAGCCGACGTCTCACTCTTGAACACCTGTATGGCACTCAACTTTAAGAAGGGTGTAAGATTCCGCCAAGCATTAGGGAGTACCAACAGGCCGTTATAGCCGGGTCGCGAACGGCAACATTGAACAGTTTTTCTCTCCCGTCCACCCTTTGTTCATAATCTCTATTTCGATTACATCCCCGTTCGTTCTCGTGTCACATTCGCACCGATTTTGTACGACTCCCATTTAGAACCTTAAATTCAGCCCAATGTCGTCCCTAGCAGATCTCACCGTTCAAAATTGTCTTCGAGTTCGCGACACATTTGTGTTATGGATAATCTTCATTATACGACGTCTATGGTAAATTATGTCGAATGGAAAACCATAGAAGATGGACGAAATTGAAAAAGACAATGGTGGCCAAGTAAGAAACGTGAAGCTATGAAAAAAGATGGGGGACATATTTTGTCCAATCCACAGCAACAAGGGCAGTAAGAGGTAGATTTCGCAGCAAGGCAAGTGCCAATGCGATAAGACATAGACGTGCTGGTACGTATATGAAGAGGAGGATGGTCATGATGAGATCCAGAGCCAGAAGGGCTGTTCGTTCGAAGGTTTTGCAAGATTTAATGTCGTGGATGCGAAGTCGGGCGGCCAAGAGGAGGTCGATCGGTGCGACAATGAGAGGGATTATTGTGATGGCCAAGGACGTCGCTCGCCAGAGGGTCTGTTCTAAGTGGGTGGGATATTCGAAGGACCAGCCAATGCAGTGTAGACCTCCGAAGATGACACCGAAGAGGGCGAAGACGACCATTCGCGACCAGCGATCGCTGTTAGTGGCGAGAGCGTAGAAGGACGGGACGTGGGAGGCACCAGGACGGATGGTGCTTGTGGTGACAATGCCGAAGACGGCGGTAAAAATGAAAGAAACGAGTAAGAGGAGAGTGACGAATGGGATGAGGAAGATGACGAAGAGGAAGAGGAGGAAGAAAAGGACGGGAAGGAGGATGTACCAACCGAAGATGAAGTGAACGAAGTCAGTGCCATGAAAAATCTTTTCCAACCAGCGTCCAACAAACTTTCCAACTGCAGAGCTTAGCCTGTAGCGGAGACTCTTCAGGGAGACGACGATTCGAGCGGCAAGGAGACCGCGACTTTGCGATGTTTCTGAAGGAACTGGTTCAGTTTCGATGATCTTGAGGAGCAGGACGACGCCGAGTGGAAACACGACAAAGAAAGGGAAGCTGATGGTGTAAGTGAGGGTGATGGGGAGGATGATGAACAAAAGGATGAGGGCGGCAATGGGACCATATTCGCAAGGATTTCGGAGAAAGTTAAGGATGCCAGCTGCATCTCCTTTGACGTGTTTCCAACACCTTCTGATGACGTCACCAAAGGACAGATCAACGCTTCGATCCCTCTGCGCAGCGTCTTCAAGGATTCGTGCTTCTATTTTCAAGTAAATCTTGATGGGTTTCTGCACTCCAAGTGGCTTGTGCCACCAGATCGCAAATGTTACTGCATTTAAACTTGCTAACGCGAGCGTTACGAGCTCTAACTCCGAGTCGGTGAGTGCTAATCGTTGCTGACCACGCGCAATGCACTGGATGATAAACCAGCTTGTTTGGAGGATTGCAATCAACTTGAATAGCACATCGCCTTTGGATCGGTCTTCGATGTCTCCTTCCTCTGGTATGTCAGGTAGATGATCGAAATCAGGGCGTTCGATAAGCTCTTTGAAACGATCGACAGTGAGTAGTTGGCCATTCTGATCTTCGGGATTTGCGGTTCTAAGGTCGGGATCGACTAGGTTAAAGCCACCCATACCAAGTAGGTGGCCATGGACCAATCTCCATTGGCGCCAGACCGGCATTCCTGTTCGAAATTCGCCACATAAGCGGTCTTGACTTCCAGCAGCAATTACCCACACTTACCTTCGCCACTGTTGTTATAGGCGTCCCTTATTTCCTTTGCAGCAAAGAATTGCCTAACTGCCCATGCCAAAACCAGCTCTGGCGCAACTATCATCCAAAACATCAACTGCAACCGATTCCATCGAGCCTGCCATTTACTTTGCGGTGGGACGTTCGGATGGACAGCCGTCCACGCACATAGGATCGTGGTAGACAAGCAACTCCATATAATTCCGAACAAGGTTCGTTTTATTTCCATACTGGATTCTGGACTCGATGGCTTGTCTCGGGCGGCTAAGTCGAACGCCACTGGAGCACCACTAGCTTTGTACGCTGAAAAGACGGAGAACAGGGCATAGAGAAACATTGTCATGGTGGTGTCAGGGAAAGCGTTGCAACGGGAAGGCATGCCTCTTGTCTTCGATTATATGTTTCTCATAATCTAGCCTCGTGGCGTGCTTCACTAGTCCGCTTATGCCCTATTCAAATGTCATTCCGCATACCTGGACCTTGCCTGGACCGTTCCCTCATCACACCGAGTCACGACTCGATACTTCAAGATTCCTTCACTCGAAACGTTTTGAATTCGTTGTCTTCCAGCATATCCTCGTTTCTCAGCAACGGCTCTGAACTTAAATGCGCATCTATCCCTCCAACATCGTCCCTAGTACACAACTCTCGCCTGCCAACCGAACAAGGCCGTCCTGATGTGGTCGAATGCGTAGAATAACACGGCAACCGTGTTACCACCTGCGTACAGTGCCTGGTAACTGACCCTTCATGTCGTGATGCATCCTCTCTTGGGTCGAATCCGAAGCGGCGATAGGGAGGGACCATCTAATCGCTCGCATCTTTCAATCTTCAATTCCGACCACCAGCTCGAGTGCAGACTCATTCAGCCACCACCATCGAGGCAGAGTACTAATGAACGTCAATTGCATCAGTGTGCATTTGTGTATTGTTCTTCTCTGTAAATGGTAAGAAATACATACACCAAATGAAGGCAAAATTCTTATTGCCAGGTGGGAACACGACAAAGAACGGGAACATGATGGTATAAGCGATGTAGATGGGGATGACGACAAACAATACAGAGGAGGGCAACGATGGGACCTTCTTCGCAAGGGTCTCGGAGAAAGTCAAGGACGTAAGTTTGATGTCCTTCCAACCTCTCCCAGTAACATCACCAAACGACAGATGGACTCTCGGGTCTTTCTACAAAAATATTTCGGATCGCTTTCGACCAAAAAAAATAAAATAAGACCCACTGGTTGAGCAGCGTTTTCAACAATCAAGTAAATCTCCACAGGTTCTTGCACTCCAAGCGGCTTGTGCCACCAGATCGCAAAGTCACTGCATTGAGACAGGCCAGTACGAGTGTAATGAGCTCTAATTCAGTGAGTGCCAATTGTTGCTGGCCACGCGCAAAATGCATTGGATGATTGCGATCAGCTTGAATAGTACGTCACCTTTCGACTGGTCCTCTATTTCAGCGACAGTGATCTCGGGTATCTTGATATTTGGATTTTGCTTAAAATAGTTGGCAAAGGTAAGCACCATTCCGGTTTGTTCATTGGGTTCTGCGTCTCTACGATCCGGATCTACGAGACTGAACCTATACCGAATAAATGGCCATGCGTCAATGTCCATTTCTTCCACTCTGGCAAATCTGGACGCACATTTGTTAGTTTCCCTGCGCCTCACTGTACCATACTCACCTGGATGCCTTTCATGGTACGTATCCCGTATCTCCCTTGCAGCAAAAAAATTGTCTAACGGCCCACGCAAGCACAAATTCGGGCGCGACTATCATCCAGAACGTCAGTCGAAGCCGATTCCATCGCGCGTTCCACTTCTTCAGTGGTGGTACATTCGGATGGACAGAAGTCCAGGCGCAAATAATGGTCGTAGAAACGCAGCTCCAGATAATATTAAACAAAGTGTAACTGCGACGTCAAGTCGTGCGGCCTGTCGATGAGCATCAACTACATATGGAGATCAAAAACAAATAGACAAACATTTATTTAGGGGAATACGAGGTGTGCTGTGGTGTTTCTGGTTGAGTTTTTATATGTCCCTGGTTCGATGGCATCATTAATAGATCCATCTTGACCTTCGGTCATTTCCGAGTCCTAATCCTGCATGTGGTTCTCTTCTTCGTCTCGCTCGCCTTCCATTCAACGTCTACCTTTGAATAGAGATGTCGGATAGGATATTAAGGATGGGATTCCATGGTGCACGTTTGTTCCTCCACAACGCCCGACTTTGAATCATCGCCTTTTTTTCCTGCATGGGCATGATTTTTTTTTTGGTACGAAGGCACAAATTTATAATCGCAAGTGCATCTGATTTCCAAGTTCAGTTGTCAGCACTTCTCTAACGCGATATGTAGGTCTATAGTCACTGGACATTTTCGCTGGAGGTTGATTGCTGAGGTGAGGGACCAAGGACATTGGGATGTGGCCACTGTCAACGTCGTTTTTTCGTGGCTGGCAACTTATTTGAAGGTCAGTTCATATTTACCTTTGACTTCTATTACTTAATGCCACCTTTTTCTAGAGCTCAAGTATTGAAGCCGTTCGTCTTGCGAATCCTCATGCTCACACACTTTGCAGTCGTTATTCTACTCCTCGAGGTCCATGACATTTTCATTATGTCAATTGAAGCGCCTAAACTTCGGGAGTGGAAACATTTCAATAATATATCTCAGTGTAAGTCATGTCCTTGTGTCACCTTTTTTTCTTATCCTTAGCTTACGACGCTTGCTGATTCCTAGTTACCTCACGATGTCAGAAAGGCATTACGACATTCATTGAACCTATCACCCCGAGCGTCTTGGGATCTCAATCACGACGCCTCATCTATCACTCATCTATTTTTACCTGTCTGTCGCCTCCAGCCTGAACTCTCCATGGGCAGCCGACGTCTCACTCTTGAAGCTTGAAGACCTGTATGGCACTCAACTTTAAGAAGGGTGCAAGATTCCGCCAACCATTAGGGAGCACCAACAGGGTGTTATACCCGGGTCGCGAACGGAGACTGTTAGGTCAACATTGAACAGTTTTTCTCTCCCGTCCGCCCTTTGTTCATAATCCCTCCTTTCGATTACATCCCCGTTCGTTCTCCTGTCACATTCGCACCAATTTTGTACGACTCCCATTTAGTCATCTTCGAACCTTAAATTCAACGCAATGTCGTCCCTAGTTGGCGACACATTTGTGTTATGGATAATCTTCGTTATACGACGTCTATGGTAAATATATGTCAAATGGAAAACCATAGAAGATGGACGAAATTGGCAAAAGACAATAGCAGCCAAGTAAGAAACGTGAAGCTATGAAAAAAGATGGGGGACATATTGTGTCCAATCTACAGCAACAAGGACAGTAAGAGGTGGATTTCGCAGCAAGGCAAGTGCCAATGCGATGAGACATAGACGTGCTGGTACATAGATGAAGAGGAGGATGGTCATGATGAGGTCCAGAGCCAGAAGGGCTGTTCGTTCGAAGATTTCGCAAGATTTAATGTCATGGATGCGAAGTCGGGCGGCCAAAAGGAGGTCGATCGGTGCGACAATGAGAGGGATAAGTGTAATGGCCAAGGACGTCGCTCGCCAGAGGGTCTGTTCTAAGTGGGTGGGGTATTCGAAGGACCAGCCAATGCAGTGTAGACCTCCGAAGATGACACCGAAGAGGGCGAAGACGGCCATTCGCGACCAGCGATCGCTGTTAGTGGCGGGAGCGTAGAAGGACGGGACGTGCGAAGCACCGGCACGGATGGTGCTTGTGGTGACAATGCCAAAGACAGCAGTAAAGATGAAAGAAATGAGGAAGAGGAGAGTGACGAATGGGATGAGGAAGATGACGAAGAGGAAGAGGAGGAAGAAAAGGACAGGAAAGAGGTTGTACAAACCGAAATAGAAGGAAGCGGCGCCACCGCTAAAAATTTCTTCCAACCAACGTCCAACAAACTTTCCAATTGCCGAGCTCAGCCTGTAGCGGAGACTTTCCAGGGAGACGACGATTCGAGCGGCAAGGAGACCGCGACTTTGCAATGTTTCTGAAGGAACTGGTTCAGTTTCGATGATCTTGAGGAGCAGGATGATGCCGAGTGGGAACACGACAAAGAACGGGAAGCTGATGATGATAGTAAGGATGATGGGGATGCCGATGAACAAAGTGCTGAGGGCATAGATGGGACCTTTTACGCAAGGATTTCGGAGGATTCTAAGGATGCCAGCTGCATCTCCTTTGACGTCTTTCCAACCCCTTTTGATAACGTCACCAAAGGACAGATCGACGCTTCGATCCCTCTGCAAAATAATCAGACCATTTCAACAAAACGATCCACAACACTCACTGGTGGAACGGCGATTGGTGCTTCTATTTTCAAGTAAATCCTGATGGGCTTCTGCACTCCGAGTGGCTTGTGCCACCAGATCGCAAATGTCACTGCATTCAGACTGGCCAGTGCGACTGTTTCAAGCTCTAATTCAGTGAGTGCCAATCGCTGGTGGCCACGCGCAATGCACTGGGCGATAAACCAGCTTGTTTGGAGGATTGCAATCAACTTGAATAGAACGTCGCCTTTGGATCGGTCTTCGATGTCTTCCTCTATTATGTCAGGTAGATCGAAATCACGGCGCTCGATAAGCTCTTTGAAGCGATCGATGGTGAGCACTTGGCCATTCTGATCTTTAGGATTTGCGGTTCTAAGGTCTGGATCGACTAGGGTAAAGCCGCCCATGCCAAGTAAGTGGCCATGTGCCAATGTCCATTGCCGCCAGACTGGTATTCCTGTTTTGAAATTAACCGTATGAGTACGTAGCCGCAATTGCCCACACTTACCTTCGCGACTGTTATTATAGGCGTCCCTGATTTCCCTTGCAGCAAAGAATTGTCTGACTGCCCATGCCAGCACTAACTCTGGCGCAACTATCATCCAAAACATCAACTCCAACCGATTCCATCGAGCCTGCCATTTACTTTGCGGTGGGACGTTCGGATGGACAGCCGTCCACGCACATAGGATCGTGGTAGACAAGCAACTCCATATAATTCCGAACAAGGTTCGTTTTATTTGACCCATACTGGATTCTGGATTCGATGGCTCGTCTCGGGTTGCCAAGTCGAACGCCACTAGAGCACCACTAGCTTTGTACGCTGAAAAGACGGAGAAGAGGGCATAGAGAAATATTGTCATGGTGGAGTCAAGGATAGCGTCGCATTGAAGGGACGGCCGCATGCCATCGATTATATGTTCCTCACTTCAGCGGCTATTCACAGACCTGGACCTTTTCCTCACGACTCGACGAGATTCCTCCACTCAAAACGTTTTGAATTCATTATCCCCTCGAGTATCTCAGCAACCTAAATGTGCATCTATTCTATCCCTACAACATCGTCCCTATTAAATTGGTGCACGCCTCTCACCTGCGAACCGAACAAGACCGCAGGCTGTCCTGATGTAGTCGAATGCGCAGATTTTCACGGATTCAGTGGCTGCGTACAGCTGCCCGGTAAATGACTCTACCTCAAAAAAAAGCAGGGGAAAAGCGGAGGAATGTTATTAGCTCTCAGATTGTAAATTGAAGATGATCAGTGGTTTTTTGGGGCTTAGAAAGTGTGGTGGTGGTGAAACGCTAGTACCCTAGGTGCTCATTCTTTTATTTCTTCTCGTATTTCAGGCAATCCTCTGTAAACTATTCGAGAATCAGAGTCTAGGTTAAAGTATTGTTGACGACTTGGAATGGTCTGAGCTGTGTTCTGGCGTTAAATTTGGCGTCGATTTAAAATTTCGAATATATACCAGCATGTAGTAAACGACTCCTAGTGCCATCCGAGTCCTTGCAGTCTTCCCGGCCCACTCGGATCCATAATGCGATTTCCGTGCAGTTGAAGGTTCAGAGGTATGTAGGTTACCTTAGACTGGATGGCACCCATTTAGGAATCATCGAACCAGAATTACGATTGAAGACTAACAGATTAGTTAGATCTGCCTTTGGTTTCAAGTCTTTGAATCAGTAATCACACAATTTGTGTATCGACAGTATCGTTCCTCGTTGTAAGAAATACATACACCAAATGTAAGCAAACTTGACGACAATTGAATGTAGGCAAAGGCAACACTATTGCGAAAAGAGATGAGGGACATATTTTGTCCAATCGACAGCGACAAAAGCACTGGGCGGTTGGTCCCTGAGCAAAGCAAGTGCTTGTGCAATAAGGGATAAACGTGCTGGCACGTAGATAAAGAGCAGGATGGTCATGATGAGGTCGAGGGTGAGCAAGGCTCCGCGTTCGAACGTTTTGCAAGTACTGATGTCCCGCTTGGCCAGAAGGAGGTCAATTGGTGCGACAATAAGCGGGATAACCGTGATGGCCAACGACGTAGCACGCCAGAGGGTCTGTTCTGGGTGGGTAGGATATTTGAAGTGCCAGCCGATGCAGTGTAAACCGCCGAAGATGACACCGAAGAGGGCGAAGACGGCCATTCGCGACCAGCGATCGCTGTTAGTGGTGGGAGCGTAGAAGGACGAGACGTGGGAGGCACCAGGACGGATGGTGCTTGTGGTGACAATGCCAAAGACAGCAGTAAAAATGAAAGAAACGAGTAATAGGAGAGTGACGAATGGGATGAGGAAGACGACGAAGAGGCAGAGAATGAAGAAGAGCAAAGGAAGGAGGATGCACCAACCGAAGAGGATGGGAACGAGGTCACTGCCATCCAAAATTTCTTCCAACCAGCGTCCAACAAACTTCCCAACTGCAGAGCTTAGCCTGTAGCGGAGACTTTGCAAGGAGACGACGATTCGAGCGGCAAGAAGACCGCGAGTTTGGGATGTTTCTGAAGGAATTGGTTCAGTTTCGATGATCTTGAGGAGCAGGACGATGCCGAGTGGAAACAAGACAAAGAACGGGAAGCTGATTATGTGAGTAAGGGCGACGGGGATGCCGATGAACAATCCGAAGAGGGAAGAGATGGGACCATATTTGCAAGGATTTCGGAGAAAGTCAAGGATAACATCAGTGTCTTCTTTGAGATCTTCCCAACCCCTTCTGATGACGCCACCCAAGGACAGATGGACGCTTCGATCCTTCTGCAGATCATCCGCAACACTAGCAGCGTCTTCAACGATTCGTGCTTCTACTTTCCAATAAATCTTCACAGGTTTCTGCACTCCAAGTGGCTTGTGCCACCAGATCGCAAAAGTTACTGCATTTAAACTTGCTAACGCGAGCGTTACGAGCTCTAATTCAGTGAGTGCTAATCGTTGCTGGCCACGCGCAATGCACTGAATGATAAACCAGCTTGTTTGGAGGATTGCAATCAACTTGAATAGAACATCGCCTTTGGATCGGTCTTCGATGTCTTCTTCTTCTGGTATGTCAGGTAGATCGAAATCAGGGCGTTCGATCAGCTCTTTGAAATGATCGATGGTGAGCACTTGGCCATTCTGATCTTTGGGATTTGCGGTTCTAAGGTCGGGATCGACTAGGGTAAAGCCACCCATACCAAGTAGGTGGCCATGAGCCAATGTCCATTGGCGCCAGACCGGTATTTCTATCAGCCGTATGAGCAACCTCGCATCATAGCAGCAATTGACCACGTTTACCTTCACGACTGTTGTTATAGGCGTCCCTTATTTCCTTTGCAGCAAAGAATTGTCTGACTGCCCACGCCAGCACTAACTCTGGCGCAACTATCATCCAAAACATCAACTCCAACCGATTCCATCGAGCCTGCCATTTACTTTGCGGCGGGACGTTCGGATGGACAGCCGTCCACGCACATAGGATCGTGGTAGACAAGCAACCCCGTATAAGGCCGAACAAGGTTCGTTTTATTTGACCCATGCTGGATTCTGGACTCAATGGTTCGTCTCGGGCGGCCAAGTCGAACGCCACTGGAGTACCACTAGCTTTGTACGCTGAAAGGACGGAAAACAAGGCATAGAGAAATATTGTCATGGTGGTGTCAGGGAAACCGCTGCAAGGGGAAGGCATGCCCCCTTGTCTTCGATTATATTTTTCTCATAATCCGGGAATCCTCGTGGCGTGCTTCAATAGCCCGCTTATGCCCTACTCAAATGTCATTTTGCATACCTGGACCGTGACCTTTTTTGAGTCACAACTCGATACTTCAAGATTCCTCCACTCGAATTCGTTGTCCTCCAGCATATCCTCGTTTCTCAGCAACGGCTCTGAGCGTAAATTCCCAAATTCCATCCCTACCACATCGTCCCTATTACGCCTCTTGCAGACTAAGCCCGTCCCGATGTAGTCGAATGCGCAGAATTTCACGGCGACCGTGTTATCAGCTGCGTACAGATTATGCGTCATAAGCGACCCTTCATCGATCATCATTCATGTCAGATATCTTGAAGCTGACTCGGTCTGCATTCGAAGAGAGGGCAGCTGATGCGGTAAAAGATGTAGATAGGGAGGGAAATGAACAAATCAATACGGCTTGATGGAACGCCCGCATCTCTCAATCTTCAATTCTGACCACCCTCTGAAAGGCTGCCGACAAAGGGCCCATTCATTGTTGTGCATACGGTAGTGGTTTAGCTCTTTCTTCCCGGCATCTGACCCAGTGACAGTGCCAAAGACAACTATTATCCTCTCCAAGAGACCGAGGTCGCATACAGACTCTGTAGGTCCGTGTTCATTTACCATTTGAGACCCGCGTCTTCCCCTGTAGTTCAATAAGAGTTGTTTTTTTTTGCTTGAAAATGGATTGATAACATGGGCCGATTCGGCGGACAATGGGGACATCTGCGTCGCTGTTCCTTCCCGCAAAGGTTTGTTGCAAATACAGACGCACTTGAGGAAATTTTCGAAAGTGCCTATTATTATGTCAATGCTAAGAAAAACAAAAGTGCCTGAAATACTACAGTATCGTCAAATCTACAAACCTAATGTATAATACAGAAATGCAGTCATGAAAAGGAATTCCTCGATCGATGCTGTCATTCTAGTCCTTCACCTCCTTTTTGTCTTCCGCCGGTACCGGCAATTGTGGCTTTTCTTCTGTCTCTTTACCACGGCGCAAGATAATCTTCTTCAGACCGAGCAGGACGCCCACCTGAAATGCCGCCAGGGATGCACTCAGTAGGATATTGAGAGCGAGCGTTGCAAGGAGCGAGATGGATAGGAAGACATTGTCCAGTAAGATTAGCGAGTCGAGGTTGGTGTTGAGGGAGTTAAGGGATATGGATACTTGATCGAGGCAATAGGTCTGAGATGAAGAACCCCATCATTAATCTGGTTTGGGGAGTCTTTACGAGGGCGACTCTGGTGACAAAGGAGATTGTATTCAGATTGATGCAAAATCTATATTGTCTGATAATCACCCTATACATAGAAACTGACTAGACAACCACTTCAGTGAAGACCCGAAGCGAATCACTTGAACTATCCTGAGTGCTAACGGTTGGTTGAATCTAAAGGCGGGTCTTTCGTTTCGGTG